>Ga0207644_10000335_pt1 | contig 30419 bp, 22 predicted proteins | sample KBSS73metaG_FD_184326 | JGI IMG/M metagenome (GOLD analysis project Ga0207644, IMG submission 184326) | Switchgrass rhizosphere microbial communities from Kellogg Biological Station, Michigan, USA - KBS S7-3 metaG (SPAdes) (version 2) | ecosystem: Host-associated > Plants > Roots > Rhizosphere... | reverse complement strand
AGATGGGCTGGCCCGGGAAAAAGGCCTTCATGATCGACCCCATCACCGTCGCAACGAGGAGCTGGGGAATGACGATGAAGACGTTGAACAGTCCCATGTAGATGCCGAGCTTCCGCTGCGGCAGGCTGCTGGCGAGGATCGCATAGGGCATGGCGAGGATCGACGCCCAGGCGATGCCGATCCCGATCTCCGAGACAATCAGCATCTTGGGATCCCTGATCAGCAGGAAGCTCAGATAGCCGGCGGCGCCGCACAGCAGGCAGATCATGTGCGTCCGCGCCTTGCCAAGCGATTTCGCGAGTAGCGGCAGCAGGGCGAGCGCGGCGACTGCGGCTACTCCATTATAGACGGCGAAGAGGACGCCGACCCAGTTGCCCGCGTCCTGATAGATCGGACCGGTGGTGTCGGGTGCGTGGTAGAAGTTGATGCCGACAACAGGCGTCGTGTTGATCCACATGATGAACAGCGCCGACCAGCTGAAGAACTGCACTAGCGCGAGGCGCTTCATAATTGTGGGCATGCCGGAGAAGTCGCCGACGATATGCGCCAGCATGTTGGCCGATCGCCCAGCGCGGGCGAGCTGGATCGCGACAATCGACGCGAAACCGTAAGCGATCAGCAGCCCCGCGAGGAGGTACACTTCCTTTTCCAAGCCAAACTTCCAGGTCCCCAGCGCAACAATGACACCCGCCCCGATCCAGGCTGTGCTGGAGGCGAAGGTTCGCGCGGCAAGCGCGCGAAGCGTTTCGCCATCCGGCGCTTGCTCGGCTCCGCCGAACGCCGCCATTTCGTCCGGACCATATTCGCGGGTCGAGAGCACCGTCCACATCACCGCTGCGAACAAGGCCAAACCACCGGCCCAGAAGCTGTAGCGGACTGTCGCCGGGATGATCCCGTCAGGCGCTGCGTTGGACACCCCGAGCTGGTCGAGCAGGTAGGGGAAGATCGAGCCGATCACCGCACCTGCGCCGATGAAGGCGGTCTGCACGGCATAGCCCGCGGTATGCTGGTTGCGCGGGAGCATGTCGCCGACGAACGCGCGGAACGGCTCCATTGAGATGTTGAGGCTCGCGTCCAGCATCCACAGCAGCAGCGCAGCCATCAGCAGCGCGTGGGATTCCGGCATAGCTAGGAGCGCGATCGCGGCGAGGATCGCTCCAGTGAGAAAATAAGGCCGCCGGCGGCCAAGCCGCCCCAGCCAGGTGCGGTCGCTCATATGGCCGATGATCGGCTGGACGAGCAGGCCGGTCAGCGGCGCCGCAGCCCAGAGCCACGGCAAATCGTCGATCGACGAGCCAAGCGTCTGGAAGATGCGGCTCATGTTCGAGTTCTGCAGCGCGAAGCCGATCTGGATTCCAAAGAACCCGAACGAGATGTTCCACAGCCCCGCAAGCGATTGCCGCGGCTTTTCGATGGTCCTCGCCTTGTCCATTTTCCGAGCGTTCTCCCCGCGCGCTAGCTGGCATAGGCTCAGCCGGCGCACAATGGCGGCCCTACGCGCTTATGCTCGACTCTCTGATCGTCAGGCGCACCGGAAGCGCTCTGTCGGCGGTGTTGCCCGTTTCGATGGCGTCGATCAGCGCATCGACCAGCGCCTCTGCGGCGGCGCGGGCATCCTGGGTGACGGTGGTCAGCGGTGGGCTGGCGAGGCATGCGGCGGGGATATCGTCGAAACCAACCACCACCACACTCTCGGGAACGGCGCGGCCGGCCTGTTGAAGCGCATGCATGGCGCCGATTGCGGCGACGTCGCTGGCGGCGAAGATCGCGTCGAACTCGACACCGCGGGCAAGCAGCCGCTCGGCGGCGGCGCGGCCGTCAGCCTCGTCCGGGGCAGCATCGACCTGCAGGCGCTCGTCGGGCGCAATCCCAGCAGCGCGCAGCGCACGGCTGTAGCCGCGGTAACGCTCCTGCACCTCGGGGAAACCGGGGCCGGCAGTGCCGACGAACGCGATCTTCCGCCGCCCTTGCTGGAGCAGATGCGTTGTGGCTTCGAACCCACCGCGCTCATTGTCCGACGAGACCGTCATGCCGAGCTGGCCCTCGCCGCCGGTGCCCCAGCGAACGAAATGCGCGCCACGGTCCACCAGCTGCTCGAGCTTGGGGCGATATTCCAGATAGTCTCCGTAGCCGAGCAGAATGATCCCATCGGCCTTGCGGCTGTCCTCATAATCGACGTGCCAGTCGGAAGAGAGCTGCTGGATCGAGATCAGCAGGTCGTAGCCGTGCTCGCTGCACCGTCGCACCATCGGACCGACGAGCGACAGATAGAAAGGGTTGAGGACGGCGGTCTCAGGTCCTTCCTCGAAGAACAGCAAGGCAAGCGTCTTGGCGCGTTGGCGGCGCAGTCCCGACGCATTCTTGTCGACCTTGTAATGAAGCTGCTCGGCGGCCTCGAGCACGCGTCTGCGAGTCTCTTCGCTCACTGCCGGATTGCCCGACAGAGCGCGCGAAACTGTCGGTTGCGAAACCCCGGCGAGCGCCGCGATGTCGAACGAGGTCGGCCGCCTCTGCGTCATCAGTGTGACTGTTTAGCTACTTGAATACGTATGTATAGCCGTTCGCCTAGGTTCCGCTTCGAGCCCGCTCTGATATCCCTAAGGTCGGGAGAGGGTTTACGCCCTCCATATTACATGCCCCGGCCGCGCGGTCGGGGATCGAGGGGGAATAATGATGATCAAGACGTCTTCACGCTGGCGTTTCGCGGCGGCAGTGAGCCCGTTTGCGCTGGTAATCGGAACGAGCCCGGCCTTTGCGAAGGCCCCCGACCCGGCCGCTGCGGCCGCGACGGCTTCGGCTGACGCGGCGGCCGCTGCCGATGCAGCGGCAGCGGCGGCAACCCAGGCCGACCAGGCCGCCGCCGACGCGAACGCAACCGACAACAAGATTGTCATCACCGGCTTCCGCGCTGCACTGCGCAGCGCAACGGCGAAGAAAAAGAGCTCGGAGAGCGTCGTCGAGTCGGTCACGACCGAGGACATCGGCAAGCTGCCCGACAACGGCATCGGCGAATCCATCGCCCGCCTGCCCGGTATCTCCTCGCAGCGGAACAACGGCCGCGCGAACATCATCTCGATCCGCGGCTTCGGTCCGGACTTCTCGACGACCACGCTTAATGGTCGCCAGCAGACGACCACCAACGACAGCCGCGCGGTCGAGTTCGACCAATATCCGTCGGAAATCCTGGCGGGCGTCGACGTCTACAAAACCTCCGAAGCCGATCACACGGCCGGCGGCCTCGTCGGCAGCATCGACCTTCGCACCATCCGTCCACTCGACTACGGCAGGCGGATCATCGCCATTGGCGTCCGCGGCACGTATGTCGACCAGAAGCTAATGCCCAATTCGAAGGATTGGGGCGGCCGGGTGTTTGGCAGCTATGTCGACCAGTTCGCCGACGGCAAGGTCGGCCTGGCCATTTCAGCGGCCTATACCAACGAGCCATACCAGACGAAGGACTGGAACGCGTGGGGCTACGGCGGCTACCCGGGCGGGGCGCCGGGCATGAACGGCGTGAAGACGTGGTTTGAAACCGACCAGCTCAAGCGCCTCGGTGGAACTGCCACTCTGCAGGTTCGCGCGAGCGACAACCTGACGATGACGTTCGACGGGTTCTATTCGCACTTCGTCGACAATATCGACCAGAAGGGCTTCGAGATGCCGTTCAACTGCGGCGGCTTCTGCGGCAACGACGCGATCTCAAACGTGACAAGCGCGAATGGCCTGGTGACGTCAGCGACGATCGCCGGCACGCCGCTGATCGAGAACTACGCGACCGATCACAAGGCCAACCAATATGCAGCGGGCTGGAACAATTTGTGGGACGGCCACAATGGCTGGAAGGCGCTGGCGGACGTCAGCTGGTCTCGCACCGAACGTACCGAACATCATCTCGAAACGACGGCAGGCCTGAACTACGCATTCAAACTCCCGAACGGCAAGCTGGTTGTCCCGGCACCCGCAATCGTTTCCTACACGGTGACCGATCACGGACCCGAGTTCGTCAGCAACTACAATGGTGCCAATCCGGCGCTGGTACTGACCGACGTCGAGGGTTGGAGTGGCTCCCCCAATCTGGTCCAGGCAGGCTACGACAAGGTCCGCAAGAGCACGGATGACCTGAAGGAAGCGCGCGCTGAAGTGGAGCGAGAGCTCGGCGGGGCATTCAGGTCGATCAAGGTCGGGATTGACTATACTAACCACGACAAGGTCCTGACGCAGGACGAAGCCACGCTCGCACCACCAGGCGGCGCCCTGACGGCGGCCATTCCATCCAGCGTGCTACAGCCGACTATGACGCTCGATCGTGGCTTTGGTCCGATCCTGTCATGGGATCCTCGCGCGCTCGTGCCGGGCGGCATCCTGGCCTTCGTGCCGAACAACTTCGGCATCAATGCGGGCTATCATGTTACCGAGAAGGTCTGGACACCTTACGCCCAGGCGAACCTGGATGCGCAGGTTGGCAGCGCAAAGTTGACCGGAAACATCGGCATCCAGGGCGTCCACACCGACCTGACCTCAATCGGCGTCACCCACCCGGTTGCCCACGACAAATATTGGATGTGGCTGCCGAGCATGAACCTCAACTTCCGTTGGGATACCGGATGGGTGGTTCGTCTCGCCGCGTCCAAGGAGTATATGAGGCCGCGCCTCACTGACATGAATAACGTCATAAACTTTGGGGCAATCAACCTCGGCGGCCCGGGCGGTCCGCTGATTTACTCCGGCAGCGGCGGCAATCCGTTCCTGCGGCCGTTCCAGGCGAAGGCCGTCGATTTCAACGTCGAGAAGTATTTCGGAAACAAGGGCTACATAGCCCTTCAGACCTTCTACAAGCACATCGACACCTACATCGCCAACGGCAACATCACCAATTTCGACTATTCGCCGTTCCCGACACCGCCGGGCCAGGTGCCCCCGTCGCCGATCGGCATCTTCAACGGCAACATCAATACCCACGGCGGTCACATGTACGGCTTTGAAGTTGCCGGGACGCTGCCGTTCGACGTCTTCACTCCGTCACTTGAAGGGTTCGGCATCACCGGCGGCGTTGGCTATACCAAGACGAAGATCCTGGATTTCAACGGAAATGTCTCGCAGATCCCGGGATATTCGAAGTGGGTCGCGAATCTCACCGCCTTCTATGAGCGCGGCGGGTTCAACATCCGCGGAGGCATGCGTTACCGTTCCGGCTTCATCGGCGACTTCGTACTCTTCAGCGGCGGCCTGGATCGGCAGTTCGTTCTCGCCGAGACGGTCTACGACGCGCAGATCGGCTACGATTTCCCGCAGAGTTCGACCTTCAACGGGTTGTCCGTCTACCTGCAAGGGCAGAACTTGACGAACGAGCGCTCGGCAACGCTTGGAATTCCGGACCTCCCCGGATCATGGCTGAAGTATCAGACCTATGGCCGGCGCTTCCTGCTTGGGGCGACGTACAAGTTCGGCGCGAGGACACCGCCTCCTCCGCCTCCGCCACCACCTCCGCCGCCGCCACCTGCGCCGCCGGCTACGCAGACCTGTCCGGACGGTAGCGTGATCCTGGCGACGGCCACCTGCCCGGCGCCGCCGCCGCCTCCGCCGCCGCCTGCGCCGGCGCCTGAACGCGGGTTCTGATTTGAAGAGATTCCCGGTGGCGTGGTAGCGCCGCCGGGAGTTCTCCCGTGGGTTCCATGCCGCGCTCCTCGCCTCTCGATATTGTCATTGCTGGCGGCGGGACTGCGGGATGGGTCGCCGCGGCGACTTTCGCCCGTTTCCTCGGGAATCGCGCTTCGATCACGCTTGTCGAATCCGACGAGATCGGCACGGTCGGCGTCGGCGAAGCGACGATCCCGCAGATCCACAATCTGATCATCGGCCTCGGTCTCGACCAGGCCGAGTTCCTCCGCGCCACGAACGGTACGTTCAAGCTCGGGATCGAGTTCGACGGCTGGACCGGCGAGGGTTCCAGCTACATGCACGGCTTCGGCTACACCGGCCGCGGCGTCGGGTTGATACCATTTCGTCAACTTTGGCTGCGGGGCCGTGGCCTCAGTGTCGCCGGTGACTTTGGCGACTATAGCTTCAACATCACTGCAGCGCGGCTCGGCAGGATGGCGACGGACGCTGGCTCGGGAACCATTCCCGAGCTCACCTACGCTTATCATTTCGACGCATCCTTATTTGCCAAGATGCTCCGCGGCTATGCGGAGGAACGCGGCGTTCAGCGCGTCGAGGGGATGATCCTCGACGTCGAGCGCGACGGCGAAGGCGGCGACATCACTGCGTTGCTTCTGAACGGCGAGCGGCGCGTTCCCGGCACCTTCTTCATCGATTGCACCGGCTTCCGCAGCATCCTGCTCGGCAAGACGCTCGGCGTCTCCTACCTCGACTGGAGCCAGTGGCTGCCCTGCGATTCCGCGCTTGCCGTGCCGTGCCAGTCGAGCGACGCGTTCCGCCCCTATACGCAGGCGATGGCGCGCATGGCTGGCTGGCAGTGGCGCATTCCCCTGCAGCACCGGACCGGCAACGGCCATGTCTACTGCAGCAAGTTCCTGTCGGACGACGAGGCCACGTCGATCCTGCTCGCCAACCTCGATGGAGAGAAGCTCGCGGACCCGCGACCGATCCGCTTTACCAGCGGGAGGCGCGAGACGTTCTGGTCGCACAATTGCGTGGCGCTTGGCTTGGCCGCGGGCTTCATGGAGCCGCTGGAATCGACCAGCATCCATCTCGTCCAGTCGGCGGTTGGGCGGTTGCTCAATCTGCTTCCCGGAGACCTCCGGGACTCCGACAGCGCGCGCGACAATTTCAATCGGTTGTCCGCGATCGAATGGGCGCGCGTGCGCGACTTCATCGTGCTTCACTATTTCGCGAATAATCGGGAAGGCGAGTTCTGGGAGGCGTGCCGCGACATGGGGCCGCCCGACAGCCTGCTCGGCAAGATCGAGCTGTTCCGCGAGGCCGGGTTGTTCATGCGCGAGGAGGATGAGCTGTTTCTCGACGAGAACTGGGGTCAGGTGATGATCGGCCAGGGCATCATGCCCGAAAGCTGGTCGCCGCTCGCGGACAACGTTCCCGGCGAGGACATCGGACCGTTCCTCGAGACCCTCGCAAAAAGCTACCAATTGAAGGCGCAGGCGCTACCAACCCACCGGCAGTTCGTCGCGTCGATGGTGGCGGGCGGCGTCAAGGAACGCCAGTCATGAAACGAGCGATGTTCGCAACCGCCGCTGCCTTGCTGACTGTCTCAACAGCCGCGTCCGCCGCAACGGATTATCGCGCGCGGCTGCCGCAGGACGAGGTCATCTATTTCGTCCTTCCCGACCGGTTCGAGAACGGCGACACGGCGAACGACCGCGGTGGGCTCACCGGCGACCGGCTCAAGACCGGCTTCGATCCGACGTCGAAGGGCTTTTACAACGGCGGCGACCTCAAGGGACTGAAGAACCGGCTCGATTACATCCAGGGCCTCGGCGCGACGGCCGTCTGGCTGGCGCCAGTGTTCAAGAACAAGCCGGTCCAAGGCCAGAAGGGCCAGGAAAGCGCGGGCTACCACGGCTACTGGATCACCGACTTCACGTCGGTCGATCCGCATTTCGGGACCAACGCCGAGTTCAAGTCGCTGGTCGATGCAGTCCACGCCCGCGGCATGAAGTTTTACATGGACATCGTCGTCAACCACACGGCCGACGTCATCTATTTCGAGGAGTGCGTCGGCCAGAACCGCTGCCCGTACCGAAGCATCGCCGACTATGCCTACCAGCGCCGTGGCGGCGTCAACGGCGCCCCGATCAATCCGGGCTTCACCGGCGAGCGCGACGGCAGCGCAGCCAATTTCGCCAGGCTCAAAAACCCCAACTACGCCTACACGGTCCGCGTCCCCGAGGCGGAGAAGGACATCAAGCGTCCGGCGTGGCTCAACGACCCGATCTTCTACCACAACCGAGGCGACAGCACGTTCCGCAACGAATCCAGCACGATGGGCGACTTCGTCGGGCTGGATGACGTATTCACCGAGAACCCGCGCGTCGTTCAGGGGATGATCGACATCTTCTGCGGCTGGATCACCAATTACGGCGTCGACGGCTTCCGCATCGACACCGCGCAGCACGTCAATCCGGAGTTCTGGCAGAAGTTCGTGCCGGCAACGCTCGCCTGCGCACGGGCCAAGGGCATCCCCAACTTCCACATCTTCGGCGAAGTCGCGATGGACGATGCCGACCCGGCGCATACGGCGGTGAACACGCGGGTCGACAAGCTGCCGAGCGTGCTCGACTTCGGGTTCCTGTGGGCGGTGCGCGACGTGGTCGCAAAGGACGCGCCGACCGACGAGCTCGCCAAGCTGTTCCGCTCCGATGCCTTGTACGAGGGCGGAGCGGCGGCGGCGCTTCAGCTACCGACCTTCGTCAGCAATCACGACTCACCCGGCCACATCGGCTGGGGGATCAAGCAGGCCCGGCCAGGCATTAGCGATGACGAAGCATTGAAGCGCGATATGCTTGCCAATGCCATGCTGCTTACGCTCCGCGGCGTTCCGACGATCTATTTCGGCGATGAGCAAGGTTTCGTCGGCAAAGGCGGCGACCAGGACTCGCGCCAGGACATGTTCGCATCGAAAGTCGCGTCCTACAATGAAGACAGGCTGCTCGGCACAAGCTCGACCACCGCGCAGGCCAACTTCAACACCGATCATCCGCTCTACCGCGAGATCGCGACGCTCGCGCACATCCGCACCAGCCACAAGGCACTAACGCGCGGCTTGCAGCTGGTCCGCTATGCGCAGGAGAAGCCTGGCCTGTTCGCCGTGTCGCGGTTCGAGCCGGGCACCGGTCGTGAGATGCTGCTTCTGTTCAACACATCGACTGCGCCGGTGAGACAGCACGTCCGCGTCGAGACGCGATCCACGCGCTTCGAAACACTTGCAGGCGCCTGCCCGGCGACAGCTGCTGCGCCGGGTAGCATCGCCGTCGACCTGCCGCCGCTCGGCTATGCGGTGTGCAATGCTCGTTGAGAAAGTGGACGCTTCTGCCGAGACCACGGGCACGCACCCGTGGTGGCGCGGCGCAGCGATCTACCAGATCTATCCCCGCAGCTTCTCTGACACCAATGGCGACGGCATCGGCGATCTTCCCGGCATCACCGCCAGGCTCGATCATGTCGCGGGCCTCGGCGTGGATGCCATCTGGCTGTCGCCCTTCTTCACCTCGCCGATGCGCGACTTCGGCTATGACGTCGCGGACTATTGCGCCGTCGATCCGGTGTTCGGCACTCTCAGCGACTTCGACGCGCTAGTCGAACGAGCCCACAGCCTTGGCCTGAAGGTCATCATCGACCAGGTCTATTCGCACAGTTCCGACCAGCATCGCTGGTTCCAGGACAGCCGCTCGAGCCGCGATAATCCGAAGGCCGACTGGTACGTCTGGGCCGACGCCAGGCCCGATGGCTCCCCGCCCAACAATTGGCAGTCGGTGTTCGGCGGTCCGGCATGGACGTGGGATGGCCGGCGCGGCCAATATTACCTCCACAACTTCCTGCCCGAGCAGCCGGACCTCAACGTTCACAATCCTGCCGTGCAGGACGCGCTGCTGGACGTCGCGCGGTTCTGGCTCGACCGAGGAGTCGACGGCTTTCGGATCGATGCGATCAACTTCGCGATGCACGATCCCGACTTGCGCGATAACCCGCCCGCCCCGCCGGGCGGCAAGCGCAACCGGCCGTTCGATTTTCAGCTGCACATCCACAACCAGTCGCATACGGACATCGTCAAATTCGTCGAGCGGCTGCGCAGCGTAACCGACAGCTATGACGCGCGCTTCACCCTCGCCGAGGTCGGCGGCGACCATGCGCTTGGTGAGATGCAGGCGTTCACGGCCGACGACCGTCGCCTGAACAGCGCCTATGGGTTCGACTTCCTCTATGCCGCCGAGCTCACGCCCCAGCTCGTCGCCAGCGCGATGGCCGACTGGCCGGAAAGCGGGGGCTGGCCAACCTGGGCGTTCGAGAATCATGACGCCCCGCGCGCAGTTTCGCGCTGGGCAGAGGAAGCGCATCGCTCCACTTTCGCACGCACAAAGATGTTGCTGCTGACGAGCCTTCGCGGCTCGATCATCATCTACCAGGGCGAGGAGCTTGGGCTGCCGCAAGTCGATGTTCCATTCGACAAGCTGCAGGATCCCGAGGCGATCGTGAACTGGCCGCATACGCTAAGCCGCGACGGTGCGCGGACGCCAATGCCTTGGTCGTCCGACGCGCCGAATCTTGGCTTTTCAAGCGGCACGCCATGGCTTCCGACGGGCGACGCGCATCGCGCGCTGAGCGTCGACGCGCAGGACCGGGATCCATCGTCCACGCTCGCCTTCGCCCGTCAGTGCCTCGCGCTGCGCAAGGACCGGCCCGCGCTTCGCGAGGGACGGCTGGATCTGGTCGAGGCGGGGCCGCAGCGACTGGTGTTCGACCGCAGCAGCAGCGGCGAGAGACTGCGCTGCACCTTCAACCTGTCGGGCTCCCCCGCATCTTTCCGGCCATCTGGAAAGCGCCTGTTCGCCACCGGCGATTGCGCGGACGGTCAAATGGGTCCCTATGCTGCGATGATCGAGGAGCTGGAATGAAGTTGCGTGCCCTGCTTGCCGCCACGGCCATTGCCGCTTTGTCCGTTCCCGCTCCGGCTGAGGGACTGAAGGCGCTCCCGAACGGCGCCGAGGCTGGCAACGGCGAAGTGACGGTCCGCGCGACGGCGCTGACCGACGGCATCGTGCGAGTGAGGATCGCGCACGGGGCCGCCTTCCCTGAAGATGCAAGCTGGGCAGTGCCGCGTGAGGTTCGGGCCAAAAGCGTCCCGGTTCACGCGACGCCCGACGGATTCACGACCGGCGCGCTCGCCGTGCACATCAACCCGACGATGCTGGCGGTGAGCATGACCGACCTCCACGGCAAGCCGATCGTCGCCGACGCACCCGATGGGCTTCGTTTTGACGGGCGCGGGTTCACGCTCCGCAAGGCGCTGCCGATCGACCAGCACATCTTCGCGCTGGGCGACAAGACCGGCCCGCTTGACCGGCGGGGATCGACCTTCGTTGACTGGAACACTGATGCGTTCGGCTTCGCACCGTCGAGCGACCCGATCTACAAATCGATTCCCTTTTACATCGGTAGTGACAGCGATGGCCGCGCCTACGGCCTGTTCCTCGACAACAGCTGGCGCAGCACGTTCGACTTCGGCCACAAGGACGCCAGCGCGATCGAGATGAGCGCGCCCGACGGGCCGATCGACTATTATGTGATCGCAGGGCCGACGGTGTCGGACGTCGTCCGCCGCTATACCGACCTAACGGGCAAGGCGCCGCTGACGCCGCTGTGGGCGCTCGGCTACCAGCAGTCCCGCTGGGGCTACAGCAGCGACCCGGAGGTGCGTGCAATCGCGCAGCACCTGCGCTCCGACCGCATCCCGGCGGACGTGGTCTGGATGGATATCGACTATCAGGACAGGTACCGCCCGTTCACCGTCGACAAGACGAAGTTCCCCGACCTTGCCAAGCTCAACCGCGATTTGAACGCCGACGGAATCCGGTTGGTCGCGATTACCGATCTTCACATCGCCTACGCGCCGAACCAGAATTACGCGCCGCTCGAGGCCGGGCTCGCCGGCAACCACTTCGTCCGCAAGGCCGACGGCTCACTTTACGTCGCGCCAGTCTGGCCCGGGCCCGCGGTTTTCCCCGATTTCACGCGAGCCGCGAGCCGCGATTGGTGGGGCAGCCTCTACAAGGACTTCATCGCCGACGGCTTCGCCGGCTTCTGGAACGACATGAACGAGCCGGCGGTGTTCGAAACGCCGAGCAAGACCATGCCGCTCGACAACCTCCATCGCGTCGACAGCGACGATTTCGCTCCGCGCGACGCGACGCATGCCGAGATCCACAACGTCTTCGGGATGCAGAACACGCGCGGCACGTTCGAAGGCATGCTTCGCCTGAGGCCCGGCGTCCGTCCGTTCGTCATGACGCGTGCATCGTATGCGGGCGGCCAGCGCTATGCGGCGACCTGGACGGGCGACAACAGCTCGACCTGGGACCATCTGCGGCTGTGCGTCGAGCAGCTGCAGAACCTCGGGCTGTCCGGCTTCTCCTATAGCGGCTGCGATGTCGGCGGGTTCGTCGGCGGCGCCAGCCCAGAGCTGCTCACGCGGTGGTACGAGTTCGCAGCCTTCACGCCTGTCTTCCGCAACCATGCCGCAAACGATGCGCCCCATGCGGAACCCTGGGTCGACGGCCCCGATCATCTCGCCATCCGCCGCCGCTTCGTCGAGGAGCGCTACCGGCTGATGCCGTATCTCTACGCGCTCGCCGAGCTCAACTCGCGGACCGGCGACCCCATCATGCGCCCGCTCTTCTACGACTACCCGGATGCGATGAAGAGCGATTGCGACAAGGCAATGACCTTCCTGCTGGGCCGCAGCCTGATGGTCGCAGGAGCGCCGAAGCCGGAATCGCCGCAGCCCTTCTCCGTCTGCCTGCCCGCGGGCGGCTGGTACGATTACTGGACCGGGCTTCCGGTCAGCCAGGCCAAGCTGAAGCTGATGCCCAAGCTAGACGAGCTGCCGGTGTACGTCCGTGCCGGCACGATCCTGCCGCGCCAGCCGCTGGTCCAGAGCACGATGGAGGTGCCGAACGGGCCGCTGAGCCTCGACGTCTATCCCGGCGAGGATTGCCGCGGTGAGCTCTATTTCGACGACGGCGTACGGATCGGCGGCCCGAGCCTGCGGCAGTCGGTCAGCTGCACCGTGACCCCGACGGGCGTTCAGGTCCACTTCGCCGCCAGGCAAGGCAAGTGGCGCCCGTGGTGGAAGACGATCGCGGTGACCGTCCACGGCGCAAAGTCCGTCATGAAGACGATCGCCGACCATCCGCGCGCCGGCGATGTGGTGATCGCAACCGCGCAATGAGCGCACCGCCGCGGTCGGTCGTCATCCTTGGCGGCGGAACGGCCGGGTGGATGACCGCGAACCTCATCCACCGCCGCTGGGGTGACCAGGGGACCAAGATCTCGCTGATCGAATCCTCGGCAATCGGGATCATCGGCGTCGGTGAAGGCTCAACCCCTCAGCTCAAGGCTTTCTTCGACGCGCTCGGCATCCAAGAGGCCGAGTGGATGCCGCGCTGCAATGCGACCTACAAGGCCGGGATCGAGTTCGCCGGCTGGTCCGACAAGCCGGGCTATGAGCGCTACTTCCATCCGTTCCCGACCGACGTCGACGGCTTTACCCAGGGCCAATTCTTCTACTCCACCCGCGCGCGCCGCAACGGCCGCGACGTGCCCGCGCACCCCGACCCCTTCTTCGTCCAGACACGCATCGCGCGTGACGGCAGGGCCCCGCTGGCTCCGCCGAATTTCCCGTTCGCCGTCGGCTACGGCTATCATTTCGACGCGCACCTGATCGGTACCTTCCTTTGCGAGTTCGGCACCGCAAAGGGCATCGAGCATATCGATACGCGGATCGCCTCGGTCGAGCTAAGCGAGCAGGGTGACGTGAAAGCTCTCGTTGCCGAGGACGGGCGGCGGTTCGAAGCCGACTTCTTCGTCGATGCGAGCGGCTTCCGCGCGACCATCATCGAAGGCGCGCTGAAGGAGCCCCACCGGTCCTTCGCCGAGAATCTGTTCAACGACCGCGCGGTGGTCACTCCGACGCCCTGGCCTGCCGAGGGCATCCAGGCAGCCACGCGCTCAACGGCCAAGTCGGCCGGATGGATCTGGCACATCCCGCTCACCAACCGCATCGGCAATGGCTACGTCTATTCGAGCCGCTATATCGATCCGGACGATGCCGCCGCCGAGCTGCGCGACCATCTCGGCCTCGGCGAAGACGCTGAGGTCCGGCACCTTGAGATGCGCTGCGGCCGGGTGGAGCGGAGTTGGGTCCGCAACTGCCTCGCAGTCGGTCTGGCGCAGGGCTTCCTCGAACCGCTCGAGGCGACCGCGCTGCATATCGTCATCAACACGGTCGAATCCTTCCTCGCCGCCTGGGACGATGACAAGCGCGACGAGTTCAACGCCAACATCGCTCGGCGATACGAAGGCATCCGCGACTATCTGGTCTGCCACTACCGAACGGCGCAGCGGTCAGACACCGAATATTGGCGAGCGCTGACCAAGCATGATGCGCTGTCGGACAGCCTCAAGGGCGTGATCACCGCCTGGTTCACGGGCGCCGACCTGGAGCAGGAAGTCATCCGCCAGGACATCGGCAAGTTCTACCTGCCAATGTCGTGGCACTGCATGCTTGCTGGCTACGGTAATTTCCCGCGGGACGAACTGCTCAAACCGCCGGGTTCCGACATCGTCCAGTTCGACATGGCGGACGTCGACCGCTTCGTCGGCGGCTGCGCGATGAACTTCCCGAAGCTGTGCGACGCGCTCGAGCGCCTGAAGGAGTCTGCATGATCAAGCGTCTGATCGCCATTCTGGTTGCGATGTTCATTGCCACGCCCGCGCTCGCCGGCGATGCGATGGGACCGGTCCATGTCAGCGCCGGGACCATCGTCGATCTCGGAATTGTCAAATCGCAATATACCGATCCGAGGCGTGTGGTGGTGTGGCTTCCGCGAAGCTATTCGAGCCGCGGGACGAAACATGCCGTGCTCTACATGCATGACGGTCAAAACCTGTTCGACAAGGCGACCGCCGGCTACGGCATGGAGTGGGAGATCGACGAGCATCTCTCCAAGCTGATTGCCGACAGGAAGGTGAGGCCAACGATTGTGGTCGGCATCTGGAACACGCCCAAGCGGCTGCAGGAATATGTGCCGTCGAAGGCGTTCACCTCGTTGCCGTCCGAGTACCGCGACAAGGTCCGTGCGCTCTACGGCGGCGATCCGCTGTCGGACGGCTATCTGAAATTCATCGTGCGTGAGCTTCGGCCGATGATCGACGCAAGGTTCAACGTTAAGACCGACCGCGCCAATACCTTCATCATGGGCTCGTCGATGGGCTCGCTCATCTCGCTCTACGCGATCGACGAATATCCGCAGATCTTCGGCGGCGCGGGAATGATGTCGACGCACTGGCCATTATCCTTCGCTCCTGACGGGAAGGCAATCAGCCAGGAGGATTATGAAACGGTCTCGTCAGCTTTCGAGCGCTACCTCAGGCCGGCGCTGCCCGACCCGAGAACGCACAAGCTCTACTTCGACCATGGCACCGAGACGCTCGACGCAATCTACAAACAGTACCAGGACCGGGTGGACGCGGTGGTCGCAAAGCGCGGGTACCGGCAGGGCGCCAATTGGTTGACGCGCAACTATCCCGGGCAAAAGCATAATGAGATCAGCTGGGCGTCGCGGGTCGATGTCCCGCTGACGTTCCTGCTAGCGCGCTAGCGCGGCCGCCGCACGGGCGCGCTCGCCGACGGTGGCGAGGTCGTCGCCGGGCTTCACGAACCAGGTGCCGCCGACGCACAGCACCGACGGCAGCGCCAGCCAGTCGGCAGCGGTATCCGGGCGGATGCCGCCCGTCGGGCAGAAGCGCACATTTCCGAACACGGCCGCGAAGGCCTTCAGCGCGGGGATCCCGCCCGAGGGCACGGCCGGGAAGAACTTGAACCGTTCGATCCCAAGGTCGAGGCCGCGCATGATGTCCGCGGCAGTCGCGACGCCCGGCAGGAACGCGATCTCGGTATCGCGCGCGGCTAGCGCAAGCGGGTTGGTAAGCCCCGGCGAGACGATGAACTGGCTGCCGGCGTCGATCGCCTGGGCAAGTTGGACTTCGTTCAGCACAGTTCCGGCGCCGACAACTGCGCCCGGGACCCCACTCATTTGTCGGATCGCCTCGAGCGCGACCGGCGTGCGGAGCGTTATCTCGAGCACCGGCAACCCCGCCGCGACGAACGCCTCGGCCAAAGCCGCCCAGTCCATCTCCTGATCGAGCACGAGCACCGGAATCACCGGAGCCAATTGCATGAGTTCGTCGGTCGTCATGCATGCTCCTTCGCGAAGGCGGCAGCAGCGCCGTAAAGTCCAGGCTGCGGGTGGGTGATGAGCTTGACCGGCATCTCTTCCATGCGCCGCTCGAACCGGCCCTTCGCAATGAAGCGCTCGCGGAAACCGGATTGCGGGAGGTAGCCGGCGAGGCGAAGGCCGACGCCACCAGCGATCACCACCGCGTTTGCGCCCTGAGCCAGCGCCAGGTCGCCGGCGACGGCGCCAAGGCTGAGGCACAACCGATCCAGCGCCGCGGTGGCGATGCTGTCGCTGCCGGCAAGCGCAGCCGCCCACAGCTGCTTGTCGTCGTGGAAGGTGAGGTCCTTTCCCTCGATGGCGCCCAGTGCCTCGTAGAGGTTCCACAGACCCTGGCCGGACGCGACGCGCTCGACCGAGACGCGACGGAAGTGGCGACGCAGCTGAGTGAGGATCTTGTCCTCGAGGAGGTCAAGCGGAGCGAAGTCGACATGCCCGCCCTCGGTCTCGATCACTTCATAATGATCCGGCTTGCGAAGCAGCGCGGCGACGCCAAGGCCGGTGCCGGGCCCGACGATCGAGGTCACGCCGACCGGCGGCGGCGGAATGTCGGGCCCGCACAGATGCAGGAAATGCTCCTGCGGGAGCGTCGCAACCGCATAAGCGACCGCCCCGAAGTCGTTGACGACGACATAGCGGTCGACGCCTAGCCGCTCCTTGATCAACGCCGGACGGATAACCCACGGATTGTTGGTGAGCTTCAGCACCTCGCCGCCGACCGGGCCGGCAAAGGCAATCGCCAGCTCGTTGGGTAGTCCGCCGACTTGCCGGCCGAACTCCTCCCAGGCGAGCTGGAAGCTGCCGTGCTCGGCGGTCTTTAGCGTCACCGGTTCGCCCAGCGAGACGACCTTGCCGCCGTCGATTTCGGCAAGCGCGAAGCGGGCGTGGGTCCCGCCCACGTCGGCGACCGCGATCTGCCTCACGCGCTTTCCGTTTCCATCGCGGCGAGCATTGCCGAAGCGCCTGCTTCGGCGTCGCTGGCGCTGAGACGCATCATCGCGAACAGCTCACGCCCGGTACCCGCGGGCGGCGGCGGCGAATTGGCCGCTGGCCGCGCGGCAAGATCGACACCAACGGCTTCGAGCGTTCCACTGCGCGCATCCAGCCTGATCATGTCGCCGTCTCGGACGCGCGCCAGCGGCCCGTCGGGCAACGCCTCTGGCGATACGTGAATCGCGGCGGGAACCTTGCCGCTCGCGCCAGACATGCGGCCGTCCGTAATCAGCGCGACGCGATGGCCGCGGTCCTGAAGCACGCCCAACGTCGGCACCAACTTGTGAAGCTCCGGCATGCCGTTCGCACGTGGACCCTGGAACCGCACCACCACCGCGCAGTCGCCGTCGAGTTCGCCCGCCTTAAAGGCTTCGAGCACTTCATTCTGGTCGGAGAAGCAGCGCGCGGGCGCTTCGATCAGCCAGCGTTCCTCGTCCACCGCGCTGGTCTTGAACACGCCGCGGCCGAGATTGCCCTGGACGAGCGCAACGCCGCCATGATGAAGGAAGGCATCGGTGACCGGCCGAAGCATGTCGACGTCGGCGCTTTCCTCGGCCGGTTTCCAGACCAGCTCGTCGCCATGCAGCTCCGGGTTGCCGATCCAGGCGTCCATCGAATCCGCGCCCGCCGTCAGCGTGTCGGTGTGCAGCAGTCCTGCGTGCGACAGCGTGTAGGTCGTGAACGCCATCCCGCCCGCATCCTGGAAGTCGTTCACGTCCTTTGCGCCGTTGGGATAGATCCGCGCGATCAGCGGGACCGCCGATGACAATTCGGCGAAGTCCTGCCAGTCGATGATGATCCCGGCGGCACGCGCGATTGCCGGCAAATGGATGAAGTGATTGGTCGAGCCGCCGGTCGCGACGAGACCGATCATCGCGTTCACGATCGCCTTCTCGTCCACGACATGTGCCAGCGGCCGCTCGCCATTCTTCCCCAGCTCCGCGAGGCGGTGCACCGCCGCCCGCGTCAGGGCCTGCCTCAGCGGCGTACCGGGGTTGATGAAGGCCGCGTTGGGAATGTGCAGCCCCATCAGCTCCATCATCATCTGGTTGGAGTTGGCGGTGCCGTAGAAGGTGCAGGTACCGGGCGCGTGATAGGACCTGCTCTCCGCTTTCAGCAGCTCATCCTTGCCGACCTTCCCTTCTGCGTAGAGCTGGCGGATCCGCTGCTTTTCCTTGTTCGGGAGGCCCGACGGCATTGGCCCGCCCGGGATGAGCAGCATCGGCAAATGACCGAAGCGCAGCGCCCCGATCAGCAGTCCCGGCACGATCTTGTCGCATATGCCGAGCAGGGCAGCGGCGTCGAACATGCCATGGCTCAAGGCGATCGCAGTTCCCATCGCGATCACGTCGCGGCTGAACAAGGACAGGTCCATGCCCGGCTGTCCCTGAGTGACGCCGTCGCACATCGCCGGCACGCCGCCAGCGACCTGCGCCGTCGCGCCGACCTCGCGTGCGAAGATCTTCATCTGCTCGGGGTAGCGGCCGTACGGCTGATGCGCCGACAGCATGTCGTTGTACGCCGTGACGATCCCGATGTTGGGCCCGCGCAAGTGGCTGATCGCCTCCTTGTCCTCGCCAGCAGCGGCGAAGCCATGCGCGAAATTCCCGCAACTAAGACGGGGGCGGTTGATCCCCCGATCCTTCTCCGCGGCCATCAGTTCGAGGTAGCGGCGGCGCGTCGGTTTCGAGCGTTCGATGATGCGGTCGGTGACCGCTGCGATCCGTGAGTCGAGAGCCATGGGTACGCGCCTTACTCGTGCCAGCTGATGCCGTCGCGCTCGGTGAGGGCAATTGCGGCAGATGGGCCCCAGGTGCCGGCGGCGTAGGGCCGTGGGATCACGCCCTTTTCCTTCCATGCTGCGCGGATCCGGTCGATCCAGCCCCACTGTGCCTCGACCTCGTCGCGGCGGACGAACAGGGTCGGGTCGCCCTCGATAAGGTCGAGCAGCAATCGCTCGTAGGCGATCCGTCGGCGGTGCTCGCTGAACGCATTGGAGAGCCCGAGATCGAGGGGGACTTCACGCAGGCGAACGCCACCCCGGTCGAGGCCGGGAGTTTTTGCCATCAGCCTTAGCTCGATGCCCTCCTCGGGCTGGAGACCGATGATCAGCTTGTTCGGTCGTGTCGTCGCTCCCCGGGAAGCGAAGATCGAGTAGGGCACATCCTTGAACTGGATGAAGATTTCGGTGTCGCGCGCCGGCATCCGCTTGCCGGTGCGGAGGTAGAATGGAACGCCCTTCCACCGCCAATTGTCGACGTGGGCCTTGATCGCGACGAAGGTCTCGGTGCTGCTCTCGTGACCGATCTCCTCGGCATAGCCGGGCACAGGCTCTCCATCGATCGCTCCGCGGGTATATTGACCGGTGACGGTCATGGCCTCGACGTCCGAGGCGGTGATCGGCCTGAGCGCGCGCAGGACCTTCACCTTCTCGTCGCGCACCGCGGCGGCGTTGAAATCGCCGGGGGGCTCCATCGCCACCAGCGCCAGCAGCTGCAGCATATGGTTCTGGACCATGTCGCGAAGCGCGCCCGAGGCTTCGTAATAGTCGCCGCGGCCTTCGAGCCCGACGGTTTCGGCGACGGTGATCTGGACGTGGTCGATGTGCGCGCTGTTCCACAGCGGCTCGAACATCAGGTTCGCGAACCGCAGCGCGATCAGGTTCTGGACGGTTTCCTTGCCCAGATAATGGTCAATCCGGAACGTCCGATCCTCGGGGAAATGCGCGTGAACAGCGTCATTGATCTCCCGGCTGGACTCGAGGTCGGTTCCGAGCGGCTTTTCGAGCGCCATGCGCACCGTGGAGCAGGCGAGCCCGGCACCGGCGAGACCGTCGATCGTCGGCTTGAACAGCGACGGAGCGGTCGAAAGGAAGATCGCGACGCCGTGGCAGGGATCGCCGATCCGGTCGGCAAGCTTCGAAAAGCTCCCGGGATCCGTGATGTCGATCGCCACATAGTGCAGCCGCGACAGGAAACGCTCCGCGATTCCGGTGCTGTAAAAACCCTCGGGCAAATGTTCCTTGAGCGCCTCGTCTGCTCGCTCGCGGAAGCCCGCATCGTCGAGATCGGTGCGCGCGGTTCCGATGATCCTCAGGTCGTCCGGGAGCAGTCCGTCGGAATCGAGACCGTAGAGCGACGGCAGCAACATGCGCCGGGCGAGGTCGCCAGTGGCGCCGAACATGACGAGGGTCGAGATCCGTTCAGCCATGCGGGCCGCTATATTGCCCTTCGCGCTTGCGCACAGGCGAAAAAGCCTGCGCCGCATACATATTCATAAACGCATCCAGGCGAAGGCGATCGAAATTGCGAGCACGACGATGCTCGATGCCATCGCAGCGACCGCAGGCAATCCTCGCTTTCGTGCGTAGGCGAGCGTGATCCCCATCTTCACCGCCATGTTGACGATGATCGTCCCGGCAATGGCGATCGCCGCCAGCAATGGCGAGATCGCAGCGGACGGAAGATTGCCCAGCGTGATGATGGCCGTGTCGACGTCACTCGACCCGACGATCAGCAGCAAAAGCGCAATGCCCTGCTCGCCGAAGCGGCCCGCCGCCCATTTGGCGGCAACGGCGGCGAAGGCGACGAACGCGACGAAGCCCAGCGCCGGCAAGATCGCGATCGGGTTGCCTGGTGGCGACGGCGCGTCGCACTTGGGTGCCTTTCGATAGAGCCAGAAGCCGGCCGCCCAGGCGACAATCAGCGCCGGAAGGATGATCAGCGCGAACGGCAGGAGCACTCGCGTAGACAGCACGCCGATCAGCAACAGAACGCGGAGGTACATGACGGCGGAGGCCAGCGCGATGCCGGCATTCTCTGCGCCGCCCTTTTCTTCGCTTCCGAGCCGTTGGGCGAGCGACTGGGTAACGGCCGTCGAACTGTAGGCGCCACCGATCAGGGCCGTCGCGATCGTGCCGTGCCGCTCGCCGAAGATTCGGTTGGCGGCATAGCCGAGGAACGAGAAGCCGGTGACGAGCACCACCACCAGCCACAGCTTCTGCGGGTTCCAGGCGCCGAGCGGCCCATATTGGCCGCTGGGGAGGAACGGCAGCACCGCTCCCGCAATCACTGCATAGCGGGCGAGTGCCTTGATGTCGTCCTCATCGAGCTTGTCGAGCAGCCCGTGAAGCTCCGCCTTTAGTGCGAGAAGGAGCGTGACGATCGTTGCCCCGGCAATCGCAAGACCAGGCTCGCCGAAGCCGGCAAGGAAGCCGAGACCGACGGTTCCCAGCGCGGCCACCGGCGTCGTTGCATCGGGCTTCCGCTTGAGGCCGGGGCGGTGCGCGTAACCGACGGCGAGCACCGCCGCTGTCCCCGCGACGAGCGCGCCGGCAGCGAACGGCTGTCCCAGCCGCCCGGCAAGGCCGGCGAGCCCCGACACCAGACCCACCAGCGTGAAGGTCCGCACTCCGGCGACGCGCGTGCCGGCGCGCAGGCCCCGCAAGTCGAACCCGCGCTCGATGCCGATCAGAAGCCCGCAGGCGAGCGCAGTCGCGACCGACAAGGCCTGCCAGTACCAGGCCGTGTTCACCGCCGCTCGCTGCTAGATGGAGAGGCCGGGGTCTCCCTCGATGACTTGCTGGCGAAGCTTCGGTCGCTCGCCCGGCTTCCATAGATTGGCCGTGTGGACGATGCGATAACGTAGCGGCCCGCCGTCTGGTGTGCCTGCCCGATCGATCGGCCGCGGAATGCACACGAATTCGGTCCGCATTTCATCGCCTGTGAGCCGGACCGTCGCATAGCCATGCCCGCCAATATCCACGAATTCGAGGTGCGGTGCTACGTCGGGGTTGGAAAGCGCCAGCGCCTTCGCTTTGTCGAACGATTTCGCATATTCGAAGCAGGATCGAACGCCGTGCCGCAGCATCATGTTGTGGGAGCATTCGGGCCTCGGTAAGCCGGGCCGGTCGGCCAGGTACAATGGTCGGAATTTATCGTCCTTCTTGATCACATATTCGTTCGCTTCGGCTCCGCCGACGCTCGTCATGGACCCTCCAGTGAAGCTCAGGCCGACGGGCTCAAACTTGCCGGGCGGCAATTGTGCCGAAGCATAACCTGCCCAGAAGCTGTGCAAGTCGCCGGCGACGGCGGCGAAGCCAGTGATTTTCGCGTCGCGAAGTAGGTCGTAGATTTCGGCGCGCTCGATCCACGCGCTGCCGAAGTCCCCGCCCTGGACATTGGCGAACCGCCCCGCCGGCCATTTCTGCTTGGTCAGCCCGGGCGGGAAATTCTCTGGATCGGCGCGCTGCTCCAAAGTGCATTGCGAGCTGCCCCAGATTTTCCATGTCGCCTTGGAATTGCGTAGCTGGTCCTTGAACCATGCCTTCTGCTTGGCGCCAAGGATCGTCTGGGGCGGGTTGTCCTTCGCGGGATTTGGAACCTTTGCGCCGTTGAATTCCAGCTCAGCCGGCGGATTGCCGCCGTTGAAGGCGCGTCCACCGTCGAGCACTTGGAGAAGGTCGTCCGGAACCATCCCAAAATCGCCCCAGTCGGCCAACTTATCGCTTGCCGATTCCTCGAACGGGTTCGGTCCGCGAAAGCTGCGCTCGTCTGTGAGGATGAGGTCGAGGTGGCGGCCGTAGCGCAGTGTCCGGTAGACGATCAGGCTGTTGATCGCGGCGATATTGTTGGGCTCGATGCCCAGGCCGCTATCGTCGAACTTCTCGATCTTGACGTTCTTCACCGGAACCGAGCCGAACTCGTCCAAGGTTCCGCTCGGCGCCTTCACACGCGCCGGAATGTACTCGAACCACGCCTGGTTGGCCGCAACCTTGATTGTTTGCCCGGGCTGCTCGAACTTCGGATTCTTGAGGATGCTCTGCCAACCCTGCCACGAAAATTCGTGATTGTCCCAGGTGCAGACAAACGGCCAGCGCGCACGGGCATCCTGAAGGTCGGGATCGGCGAGGTGGCCCTTCCAAACCGCCCGGTAGCCCTCGACCGTCGTCGGAATGTGAAAAATCGCGACTTTCAGTGCATCCGGGATCCGCGCGACCTCGTAGACCTTCCGGTCGAACCGGGGCTTTCCGTCCTCCGGATATTGCACGACCTCGTAGATGAAATCGCCAAGATGCAGGACGAAGTCGAGCTGGTCCTCGGGCCGCGCACGCTCATCCTCGAAGATCATCCGACGATAGCCGTTGAGCTTGCCTTCATTGGTGCCTGAACAACTGACGAAGGCGAAATTGACCGGTCGGGGATCGTCCGCGCTCGGGGCCGTTCTAGTCCTCCCGATGCGGCTGCCATTCCCTTGGTCGTCGGTGAAGCGGTACCAGTAGGTGTGTGAAGGCTTCAGCCGTCCGACCAGCACTCGCGTGGTCCAGTCGGACGCCGGTGATACCGGCGCCGGCGCATGCGCGACAACTCGCTTGAACGCTTCGTCTTCTGCTACCTCGACGGTGAGGAGGTGCCGCTGCGCATCGGTGAACGGCCGCCGAGTCCACAGGATCACGCTGTGCGGATCGGGATCTCCCGAGGCGACGCCCTCGGGGTAGAGCTCGCGCCGTTCCCGCCAGTTTGAGCGTGAAGCCTGGGCTGGTCCAACCCATGCGAGCGATGCGCCAAGCGCCGCCGCAGTATGAATGAAGTCGCGGCGGCTCAGCGTCATGTCCTACCCCCTTCGCAATCGCTCCCCGTGCCAGGCGAGATGGTCGGCCATGAACGTTGAAATGAAATAGTACGAATGGTCGTAACCCGGCTGGCGGCGCAGGGTCAGTGCGATCCCGGCGTCGGCGCATGGTGCTTCGAGCAAGTCGGGCCGCAATTCCTTTTCGATGAACGGGTCTGCGTCTCCGACGTCGACGAGCAGTTCATCTACGCGCGCACCATCCTCGATCAGCGCGACGGCATCGTGCTGCCGCCATGCGGCGCGATCATCGCCGAGATAGCCGGCAAATGCCTTCTGCCCCCACGGCACCTGGCTTGGCGCGACGATCGGCGCGAAGGCGGAGACGCTACGGAAGCGACCAGGATTGCGCAGCGCGATGGTCAGCGCGCCATGGCCGCCCATCGAATGGCCAGTGATGCCCTGCCGGTCCATGTCGGCCGGAAACTCGGCAGCGACGAGCGTCGGAAGCTCCTCCGTGACGTAGGTCCACATCCGGTAGTTCTTCGCCCACGGCTCCTGCGTCGCATCGACGTAGAAGCCCGCGCCCTTCCCGAAATCATAGTCGTCGACATCCGGCACATCGTCTCCGCGCGGGCTCGTATCCGGCGCGACGAAGATCAGGCCTTGGCTTGCGCAGGCGGCGCGATACTCGCCCTTCTCGGTGACGTTGGCGTGGGTGCAGGTGAGCCCCGACAGGTACCAGACGACAGGCAGCTTCCCTCCCGCCTCAACCTGGGGCGGGAGGTAGATCGAGAAGGTCATGTCGGTCGAAGTGGAACTTGAGGCGTGGCGGACGACCAGCTGCCGCCCGCCGAATGACTTATTCTCCGAGACGATCTCCAGGCTCACTGAGCGGGCCGGTGAAGCCCGCAGAGCTTGTTGCCGTCAGGGTCGCGCAGATAGGCGAGGTAGAGCTTGCCGAAGCTGCCTTCACGATACCCCGGCGGATCTTCACAGCTGGCGCCGCCGGCGGCGACGCCACGCTGATGCCAGGCATCGACTTCCTCGGTGCTGCCGAAATTGAAGCCGATGGTGCCGCCATTGGCGTGGTGGGCGGACTGCCCGTCGATCGGCTTTGTCACCATGAACGCGGCACCGTCGCGGCGGTACGCGAAGCGTCCCTTGGGATCGACTGCCGCCTCCTTTTCGAACAGCGCGTCGTAGAACTTCTTCGAACGGTCGAGGTCGTTCGACCCAACCACGATATGACTGAACATTCGTCCCTCCTTCTAAAGCTCGACCGCCTGGGTCGCGGTCTCCTTGTTGCCCGTGTTCGGCGTGTCGTTCGGATCGATCAGCAGCAGCTTCACCTCTCCCCTCCGTGCCGCCGGCCGGTGCTCGGTGCCGCGCGGGACGATCAGCAGCTCGCCGGGTCCGACGGTCACCGTGCGGTCGCGAAAGTCCATGTCGAACTCGCCCTCGAGGATAAGGAACAGCTCGTCGGTCTCGTCATGCTTGTGCCAGACGAACTCGCCGTCCGTCTTCACCAGACGGACTTCATTGTCGTTGTAGCGGGCGACGATCTTCGGCGACCAGTGCTCGGAGAATTCCTCGAGCTTCTCGGCGAGATTGATGTGGGTGGGAGCGCGAACGTCGGACATGCGGGTCTCCTGTCGTCCCCTCAGCAGCCCACTGCTTTCATAAGCGCCGGCTCAGTAGAGGACAACAGAGCGGATGCTCTCGCCCGCGTGCATCAGCTCGAAGCCCTTGTTGATCTCGTCGAGCTTCAGCGTGTGCGTGATCATCGGATCGATGGCGATCTTCCCGTCCATGTACCAGTCGACGATCTTCGGAACGTCGGTGCGGCCCTTGGCACCGCCGAACGCCGTGCCCCGCCAGTTGCGCCCGGTGATCAGCTGGAACGGACGCGTCGCGATCTCCTTGCCCGCCTCGGCGACGCCGATGATGATGCTGGTGCCCCAGCCGCGGTGGCAGCATTCGAGTGCGGTGCGCATGACCTCGGTGTTGCCGGTCGCGTCGAACGTATAGTCCGCGCCCCCGTCGGTGATCTTCACCACTTCGTCGATGACCGCCTGTCGGTCCTTGTTCCGGCCGTCGATGAAGTCGGTCATGCCGAACTTGCGGCCCCATTCCTCACGCGCCGGGTTGATATCGACGCCGACGATCCGGTTCGCGCCGACCAGCTTCGCGCCCTGGATGACGTTGAGCCCAATGCCGCCGAGCCCGAACACGACGACGTTGGCCCCTGGTTCGACCTTGGCGGTCTTCACGACGGCCCCGACGCCGGTCGTCACCCCGCAACCGATGTAGCAGCTGGTCTGGAACGGCGCGTCCTCGCGGATCTTCGCGAGCGCGATCTCGGGCAGCACCGTGAAGTTCGAGAAGGTCGAGCAGCCCATGTAGTGGTAGATCGTCTGGCCGTTGTAGCTGAAGCGCGAAGTGCCGTCCGGCATCACGCCCTTGCCCTGGGTCGCACGGATCGCGGTGCAGAGGTTGGTCTTGCCGCTGAGGCACGACTTACACTGGCGGCATTCCGGCGTGTACAACGGGATGACGTGGTCGCCGGGCTTCACGCTGGTGACGCCGGGACCGACCTCGCGGACGATGCCCGCGCCCTCGTGCCCAAGGATCGAGGGGAACAGCCCTTCGCTGTCGAGCCCGTCAAGCGTGTAGGCGTCGGTGTGGCAGATGCCCGTAGCCTTGATCTCGACCAGCACCTCGCCGTTCTTCGGGCCCTCGAGGTCGACCTCGACGATCTCCAGCGGCTGCTTGGGCGCGAATGCGACGGCGGCGCGGGTCTTCATGGCAGCATCCCCCAATTGGTGTCGCCGCGCCATTGCCACCGCAATTCGGTTGAGCCAATGCTGAAGTGAAAGAGGGGACCAATGGCAGAGACTCCGCTAGCCGGCCGCCATGCTTTGATCACCGGGGGAGGCACCGGCATCGGCGCCGCGGCCGCCGAGCGGCTGAGCGCCGCCGGAGCCAAGCTGTCGCTGCTCGGGCGCAGGCTGGAGCCGCTGCAGGCGGTCGCAGAAGCGCATGGCGGAATCGCGATCGGTTGCGACGTCACCGACTCCGGCCAGATCGGCAAGGCTTTCGATGAAGCGAGGACGCTGAACGGCCCGATCGACCTACTCATCGTCAATGCCGGGATCGCGGAGAGTGCGCCCTTCCACAAGATGACGCGCGAGAGCTGGGACCGGATCATCGGCACCAACCTCACCGCCGCCTTTTCCTGCTCGCAGGCGGCGATCGGCGACCTGCTCAAGAGCGACAATGGCCGCCTTGTATACATCGCGTCCGTCGCCAGCCTCCGCGGCGTCCCCTACGCATCGCACTATGCCGCGTCGAAGCACGGCCTGCTCGGCCTGATGCGCAGCCTCGCCGCCGAATATGCCAAGACTAACCTGACCGTGAACGCGGTCTGCCCGGGCTATGTCGACACCCCGATGACCGACCAGTCGGTCGCACGCGTGTCGCAGATCACCGGCCGCGATGAGGCGCAGGCGCGCTCGGCTATCACCAACATGAATGCGAGCGGCCGGCTGGTCGATCCCGCCGCCATCGGCAACATCGTGGCAATGTTGTGCCTGCCGCTGTCGCGCGACATCAACGGCGCCGCGATCACCATCGACGGAGGGACGAGCGCGTGACCTTCGATCCGGCGACGTTCCAGCCGGAGCACTTCCTGTGGGAGTTTGCCAACGGCGTCGCGACGGTCACGCTCAATCGGCCCGAGCGCAAGAATCCGCTGACATTCGATTCGTATGACGAGCTGCGCGATACCTTCTGGCAACTCAAGCAAACGCGGATGGTGAAAGTTGTCGTGTTGCGCGGCGCGGGCGGCAATTTCTGTTCAGGCGGCGACGTCCATGAGATCATCGGCCCGCTGACCAAGATGGACGAGGCCAGCCTCCGCCGCTTCACCCGCATGACTGGCGACCTGGTGCGCGCGATGCGCTCGTGCCCGCAGCCCATCATTGCCGCGGTCGAGGGGGTGTGCGCCGGCGCCGGCGCGATCCTCGCAATGGCCAGCGACCTGCGCCTCGCCCAGCCGGGCGTAAAGACGGCATTCCTGTTCACGCGCGTAGGCCTGTCGGGAGCGGACATGGGCGCTTGCGCGATCCTGCCGCGGATCATCGGCCAGGGCCGCGCCGCTGAGTTGCTCTACACCGGCCGCGATATGACTGCCGAAGAAGGGCTCGACTGGGGCTTCTACAATCGCGTCGTCGAGGACGTTCAGGCCGAGGCCAAGACCCTCGCAGCCGGCCTCGCAACCGGTCCCTCGATCGCCCACGCAATCACGAAGCGGCAGCTCGAGTGCGAGTGGAACGTGTCGCTGGACGAGGCGCTTGAGATGGAAGCACGGGCTCAGGCGCACTGCATGCAGACCAAGGACTTTCTCCGCGCTTACGAAGCCTTTTCGAACAAGCAGAAGCCGGTCTTCCAGGGGAACTGATGTCCGACAAGAGCTTCCTGTCATGGCCGTTCTTCGAAGCGCGGCACCGGGAGTTGTCTCAAAAGCTCGAGGAATGGTGCGAGGCGACCATCCACGACGCCCCGGCCGGTGACGAGGATGTTGCGTGCCGCGCGACCGTTGCCGACCTCGGGAAGGCGGGGTTCCTCAAGCTAGCCGTCGCCGACGGCAAGCACCGCCCGGACGTCCGCAGCCTCGCGCTCTGCCGTGAGACTTTTGCCCGCTATCACGGACTCGTGGACTTCGCCTTTGCGATGCAGGGACTCGGCTCTGGCGCAATCTCGCTGTTCGGCACCGTCGAGCAGAAGCGTGAGTGGCTGCCCCGGGTTGCCTCGGGCGAAGCAATCGCCGCCTTCGCCATGACCGAGCCAGAGTGCGGATCCGACGCCGCGAACATGGCGACCTCCGCCATGCGTGACGGCAACGAATGGGTGCTGGTCGGCGAAAAGACCTACATCTCCAACGGCGGCATCGCGGACTTCTACGTGACCTTCGCACGCACCGGCGAGGGAGAAGGGTCACGCGGCCTGTCGGCGTTCATTGTACCCGCCGACGCGGTCACGGTCGAAGAGCGGATTCACGTCATCGCGCCGCACCCACTCGCTCGGCTGAAATATGACAATGTCCGCATCCCTGCCGACGCAATCATTGGCGAGCCAGGCGAGGGTTTCCGTATCGCGATGGAAACATTGAATCTTTTTCGGGTTACGGTCGGTGCGGCGGCCCTCGGCTTTGCCAGGCGCGCACTCGATGAAGGTGTCAAATATACTGTCAAACGCCGGCTCGGCAGCGGGACGCTCGCCGAGAATGCAGTGACTCAGGCGAAGCTCGCCGACATGGCGATCGCGGTCGACGCCTCGGCGCTGCTAATCTACCGCGCCGCCTGGCAGCAGGATGAAGGCGGGACCGATCACCGCCGCGCGGCAGCCATGGCCAAGCTCCACGCCACGGAAAGTGCTCAGCAGGTCATCGACGCGGCTGTGCAGATGCACGGCGGCGCCGGGGTCACACATGGCGTCAAAGTCGAGGAGCTCTACCGCGACATCCGCGCGCTCCGCATTTACGAGGGCGCGAGCGAGGTGCAGCGGCAGATCATCGCCCGCGACCTGCTCAAAGGGGGATCAGCATGAAGATATTGCAGCCGCCCAACTGGCCGCGGCCGAAAGGCTATTCGAACGGGATTTCCGCGAAGGGTCGGTTGATCTTCACTGCCGGCATCGTCGGCTGGGACGAGCACGAGAGCTTTCCGGAATATACGCTTCACGGTCAGTTCGCCCGCGCGCTTCGCAACACTCTGCAGATCCTTGCCGAGGATGGCGCCGGGCCGCAGCATATCGTCCGGATGACCTGCTACGTCACCGACCGGCACGAATATATGGTTTCGCGCGACGAGATCGGCGTGGCCTGGAAGTCGATCATGGGCCCGAACTACCCGGCGATGGCGCTGGTCGAAGTGAAGGGCCTTGTCGAGAGCGCTGCCAAGGTCGAGATCGAGACGACGGCGGTGGTCGAGGAAGAGTGACCTACGACAGTTTCGTCCGCGACCGATTGCCGCCGCCGGAGCAGCTGCCCGAGTTCCTGTTACTCGACTATCCGGAACGGCTGAACGCGGCCGAGCTGCTCAAGGGCGGAGCGCCGGAAGACTGCTCGGTCGTCAACGACCATGGGCGGTGGACCTACCGGGAGCTGGACGATTTCAGCGGGCGGATCGCCCGGCTGCTGATCGAGGAAGAGCGGCTCGTCCCAGGCAACCGCGTGCTCCTGCGCGGGCCCAATTGTTACACTACATTTGCCACCTGGCTCGGGGTCCTGAAGGCTGGGGGCGTAGCGGTGGCAACCATGCCGCTGCTGAGGCCAGGCGAGCTCGCGACGGTGATCGAGCGAGCGGAAATCAGCCACGCCATCGTCGATTCGCGGTTCATCGGAGACTTCCGCCAGGCGGTCGAACAGACGCATTTCGTCAAGAATATCGTCAAATATGACGGCGATTACGGCAAAGGCGAGCTGGAAACGCGCACTTCCGCGCTGAATCCGCTCCCCGCAGCGGACACCGGCCGCGACGATCCGTGCATGATCGCCTTCACCAGCGGGACGACCGGCGTGCCCAAGGGCTGCGTCCAGTACCACCGCGACGTGCTCGCCCCGTGCGATACGTTCGCCAATCATCTCGTTGGGCCCAGGCCCGGCGACGTCTTCCTGACCAGCGCGCCAATGGCTTTCACCTTCGGGCTCGGCATCACGCCCATGTTTCCGCTGCGCTTCGGCGCGGCGAGCGCGACGATCGAGCAGGGCGGGCCGGAGAAGCTGCTCGACGCCATCGTGAAGCATGGCGTCACGCACCTCGGCACCGCACCGACGGCGTACAAGGCGATGCTGTCACAGCCGGCTCT
>Ga0207644_10000329_pt1 | contig 30793 bp, 27 predicted proteins | sample KBSS73metaG_FD_184326 | JGI IMG/M metagenome (GOLD analysis project Ga0207644, IMG submission 184326) | Switchgrass rhizosphere microbial communities from Kellogg Biological Station, Michigan, USA - KBS S7-3 metaG (SPAdes) (version 2) | ecosystem: Host-associated > Plants > Roots > Rhizosphere... | reverse complement strand
GACCTACTCGATCGTGGCTGGGGCGGATGCAGCCAAGTTCACGATCGATGCCTCGACGGGCGTGCTGAGCTTCGTCTCGGCGCCGAACTTCGAGGCGCCAACCGATGCCGGTGCGAACAACGTCTATGACGTGACCGTGCGCGCTTCGGACGGCACGCTGTTCGACGACCAGGCGATTGCGGTCACGGTCACAAACGTCAACGAGGCCCCGACGATTACGTCCAACGGAGCCGGAGCTACGGCTGCGGTGAGCGTGGCTGAGAACGGTACGGCCGTCACGACAGTCACCGCGACCGATCCAGATGCTGGCACCACGCTGAATTACTCGATCGTTGGCGGAGCAGACTCCGCGAAGTTCACGATCGATGCTTCGACGGGCGTGCTGAGCTTCGTCTCGGCGCCGAACTTCGAGGCGCCAACCGATGCCGGTGCGAACAACGTCTATGACGTGACCGTGCGGGCTTCGGACGGCACGCTGTTCGACGACCAGGCGATTGCGGTCACGGTGACCGACGTAAACACGGCGCCGGTGATCACCTCGAATGGTGGTGGTGCGACAGCTGCGGTGAGCGTCGCGGAGAATGGCACGGCGGTGACCACCGTGACGGCTACAGATGATGGTGAGAACACTAATACCAAGACCTACTCGATCGTGGCTGGGGCGGATGCAGCCAAGTTCACGATCGATGCCTCGACGGGCGTGCTGAGCTTCGTCTCGGCGCCGAACTTCGAGGCGCCAACCGATGCCGGTGCGAACAACGTCTATGACGTGACCGTGCGCGCTTCGGACGGCACGCTGTTCGACGACCAGGCGATTGCGGTCACGGTCACAAACGTTAATGATGCGCCTGTGATTGGCGGGGGCGGGAACACCACCAATTGGTCGCGGAGTGCAGGTACTCCCGTGGTCTTGAACTCAACTATCTCGGTAACTGATCAAGACAGCGCAAGCCTTGTTGGGGCAACGGTCCAAATCACTTCAGCAACTGCGAAGAATGGCGATGTGCTTTCAGCCAACGTGACAGGGACCGGCATTACCGCAAGTTATAGCGCTGCTACATTCACACTAACCCTTACCGGAAGCGGCACATTGGCTCAGTATCAGCAGGTTCTGCGAAGCGTTACATTCAACGGGACGAGCAATGCAAACTCAAACCGGATTATTCAATGGCAGGTAGACGATGGGCAAGCGGCTAACCACACTAGCACCACTGTCCAGACCACAATAAATGTCCAGCCCGCAGGCGTGGCGGGCCAGCCCATCAATCTTGCATTGGACAATCCAAGCGGCGGCGAGTTGGTTACAATCCATGCGGCAAAACTTCCCGACGGTTGGACAATGCCCGGCGCGACCCAGCAGACGGACGGCAGCTGGATGGTGCAGACGGACGATCCGAGCTGCCTAACTGTGACGACCTTGTCTACTTTCTCAGGTGCACAGGTGCTTAACTTCAAAATGGCTTGGAGCGACCAGGCTGGTGTGGAGCACATCGTTGATGTAGTCGATAACGTCGAAGCATTTTCTTCGGGCAACCCAATTTTTGCGTGGAACGGCGATGACAATCTCACGGGCTCCTCTGGCGCAGACACATTCGTCTTCTCCAACCCGATCGGCTTCGACACGGTCTACAGCTTTGATGTCGCCCAGGATCATATCGACCTCATCGGCTTCAATGGCTTCAGCTCATTCCAAGATGTTGCCGAGCATATTTCCGTCAACGCGAATGGAGACGCGGTCATCACGTTGGCCGATGGGCAGACCATCACCCTTGATGGCGTGGCCGGAGGCAGCCTGACGGCGTCGAACTTCGTGTTTAACGAGACGCCGCAAGTCTCCAGCAGTGGCTCCATGACCATCGGCAACGGGGCCATGCTCCCGCTCAGCGGAGACTTGACAAACTCAGGCACAATCAGCCTGCTTGCGGATGGATCTGAGACGTTGCTGCAGATCATCCAGCACGGGCTCACCCTGACTGGCGGCGGGCACGTGACCCTGTCCGACGATGCAAACAACGTCATCTCAGGTACGTTGTCCTCGGTGACGCTGGTGAACATGGACAACACGATTTCCGGTGCTGGCCAGCTTGGCGCGGGAATGCTGTTGCTCGACAACCGTGGCACCATCAATGCTACGGGGCTCAACGCGCTCACTATCGACACAGGCACCAACGTCATCACTAACAGCGGCACGTTAGGTGCGACGGCCTCAGGCGGATTGCTCGTCAGCAGCGCGCTCGATAACAGTGGTCTGCTGTGGGCCAGCGGAGGCAAGCTCACGTTCTCTGCTACCGTATTGGGAGCAGGCGATGCTCGCATCTCCGGCGATGGTGTAGTCGAGTTCCACGCTGGCTCTACCGCCGACGTGATCTTCGACAGTTCCGCTGCTGGCACGCTGACCCTGGACGCGCCGACCGTCTATTCGGGTGTGGTGTCAGGGTTCGATGGCAATGACGTCATTGACTTCGGCAGTCTCTCAAGCGTCAGCTCCTTCAGCTACGCCGAGAGCGCAGATCACCTGAGCGGCATCCTGACCATCAACAGCGGGCCTGCCTCTGTGCAGCTCCACTTCGCAGGCGATTACGATGCGAGCGACTTCGTGTTCAGCGCCGATGAAGATGGCAGCATGTTGCTGAAGGTTCAGCACCACGACGCGCTGATTGGCTCAATGGGCGAGTTGGTCCTCTGATCGGTTGAGGGTGCCGCCCATCGCGGCACCCTCAACAATGCGACCCTGGTTGCGCTCCTCCACAGCGACGCGGTGCGCCTCAGTCGCATCGGGTGAGCGACCGAAGCCGAAGTCCTATGCCCCGACGTTATGCTCAGCGTGCTCAAAGTAGCGCGCGAGCACGTTGATGGACTCCCATGCGAGACATAGCGCCCGGGGTTAAACCCTACGCATTGTCTGTCTCCCTTTCTGAGATGCCGGCAGGGCCAGGTCTGCCAGCAGTGCCGCTAAGCCATGTTCAGCACGTACTTAGCTAACCGTCTGATAGGGCGACCGCATATTCCACTCGACTGTTCGGAGCACCAGAGCGATGGCGGTGCTCGGCTCATGGGTGTGAGCGACTCAGGGGGCGGAAAACCCAGCCGGTACTGATCGGCCGGGCTTCAGGTGGTGGGAGCGATCTGTTCGAGATTGCTCCGCAGTAGGAGACCACCTAATGGCTCGCGAGACTGACACTTCACTCAATTTGCCCGTCGCACCTGCCGACCCGCGGAGTTGCGCATCGGCTGAGCCGACCAAGATCGCCTGCGTCATCACGCACCTCAAGCGCGAAGATGGAGCGACACTGCTCGAATTGGCTGCTGCAACTAAGTGGCAACCGCACACGATCAGAGCCGCGCTCACTGGCCTCAAGCGCAAAGGCCACCTGATCGAGAAAGGTCAGCGGCGTGGAATGACCTGCTATTATCTTCCCCACGCCGGCGCCGTTAGCAGTTCGGTGTGGCGCGACATGAGCCGGACTCCGTTGGATCTTGCGACGGACAGGACTACGCCGGACGCCGATGGGGCGAGTCCCATCGCTTGGCCTCGGATCGCCGAGCTCGGCGCCAGCGAGCATGTTGTCGCGCGCCGTCGCAGGTACATCGGAGGGAGCGATGCCAACACCATTCTGTCCGGTTCAGCTGAACGCATCGAGCGGCTGTGGCGTGAGAAGCGGGGCGACGAACTGCCGGAGGACCTCTCGGGTAAGCTGCCAGTCATGCTCGGCTGCTGGACCGAAGCATTCAACCGCCAGTGGTATGAGCGCTTCACCGGTCAGGCGATCACCAGACTCGGCGAGTGGGTGCGCTGTGGAACGCACGACTGGCGGGCATGCACGTTAGACGGGTTCCTGGGTGAGGCCGGGGCCGTATGGGAGGCCAAGCACACCAGCAGCTTCATGAAGGGCGAGGATCTGCTGGCGCGGTACATGCCCCAGCTGCAACACAACATGGCGGTCACTGGTGCCACGACCGCGCTGCTCTCGGTGATCTTTGGAAATGGCAAATGGGAGTGCTTTGAGGTCAGCTCCGACTGGCTCTATCAGCAAGATTTACTCGAAGCCGAGACCCGCTTCTGGAACTGTGTCGTGTCGGGCGAGCCGCCGGTTGCCGCGCCGGTGCCGCCAGCGCCCAAACCGGTCGGGGTGCGCGAGATATGCCTCGATGGTAATAATTTGTGGGCCGCCTCGGCGGCTGACTGGTTGCTGCACGGCGAGGCAGCAAAGAAGCATGCGGCGGCCTGCGTCGCCTTGCGCGAACTGGTTGAGCCAGACGTCGCGCGCGCCTTCGGCCACGGCATCGAGGCCAAGCGCAGCAAGACGGGGGCAATTACCATCCGGGAGCTCAGGTCATGACCATCCCGCGCGTCTACGCCGCGATCAACACTGTTTCCGCTTGCCTCGCTCTGACGGGGCTGCCCAAGGACCAGTTCAACCTCGCCGATGACTATGCCTATCGGTCGATCGATGAGCTCTATTGCCGGCTTGCGCCGTTGCTTGCAGAGCACCGCCTGTGTGTGCTGCCGCGCGTCATCGAGCGCACCCGGAGCGAGGTAGCCGGGCTAGATGGGGAGGTGCTGATCCATGTGACGGTACGCAGTGCGTTCGATCTCGTCAGCGCCGAGGATGGCTCGCGGCACACCATTGAGTCCTTTGGCGAGGCACTTGATGCATCGGACAAGGGCACCGCTAAGGCGATGACCTCGGCTTACAAGTACGCGATGATCGAGGCGTTCTGTATACCTGTTGTGAGCGCCGACGACCCCGACCGCATTTCACCCCAGCGCGCTCCTCATGTAGTCGCGCCGGCACAGGGATGGGACCTCTGGTCAGGAGAGCTCACAGAGCTGGTGGGGCGGTGTGACAGTGTTCAGGCCCTTGAGCGACTGCAGGACCGCCATCGGGCTCGGCTCCACGGGCTGTCGCGCGAGCGACCCGAGCTCTATGCGCAGCTCGGCGTGGCGGTGGCTGCGCGGAGGTCCAGCTTCGCGAATTCAGAAACCGCGGTCAGCGAGGTTTCGGTGGTGGCGAAGCGGCGTGCCAGACACTCCCGCAAAGCAGCGCATACAGCGACCACTTTATGGGCCAATGGACATGCCTAGCGTGCGGCTACCCGCCCGGGTGAAACGGCCCCGGCGAGGGCGCGAATGCCGCGAGTGCCCAAGCCATCGCGCCTGGGTGCGGCGCCACCAGTGCTGTGTGCCAAATTGCGACGCTGTCCCGATTGAGTGTGCCCACGTCCGCGCGGGCACCGATGGCGGAGCAGGATTAAAGCCGTCGGACCGCTGGAGCATCAGCCTTTGCCGCGCCCACCACGCTGAGCAGCATACTATCGGCGAGGCGTCCTTTGAACAGCGGTATGGCATTGATTTGATGGCCTTGGCGCAGGCATTCGCTAGCAAATCACCGCATCGGCGGATGCTCAATTAGGTATGTGAGGACGCTATCTAGCACCCAGCTCCGCGGCAGGTCGAACTGGGACGCCTCGCGCAGACTGCCCACCCTGTCCCACCCGGTCTCGGCCACGTTCGACAGCAAGGAGCTCCGTGGCGACCTGCGCGTCGAATATCGGGTCCCGCTGGGCGCTGCCTGGGTGGCTCCGTATGGCCAGCTCGAACGGCGTCACTTCAAGTTTGACGGGTTCAACGAGCAGGGTGCGGGTGCGGTCGGTCTCTCCGTCAAGGAAGCCAGCCACACCATCCTGACCCCGACGCTGGGCGCGAAGGTGAGTAGCACGATGGATACCGGGTTCGGGAGCATTCGCCCCGAAGCCGCCGACAGCTACACCTTCAACGTCAACGAGGACTCCTTCCGCGACGTTGCCTTCGAGGGTACGCCGGGCCAGGGCTTCCGACTCCAGGGCGTTGATCCGAAGGGCTTTGCCAAGTTCCAGCTGGGCCTGAATGCCGACATCGGCAGCCACGCCGGAGCCTTCGTCCGCGGCAGCTACGCCACGGGCGGCGGCTACGACAACGCGTCGATCCGCGCCGGCATCGTGATCGGGTTCTAACCAGCCCGGCGGGCTGCACTATCGGGCTCCCGGTCGGACATTGTTCCGGCCGGGATTCCCCGTGGTCTGCTCGAGAACTCCCCCGAAGGTCGCAGAACCTTCTCCTGAACGCTGCCGCTACCCTCATTGCGGCAGTCACCTGAGACCCGGTAAGCGCGCTTGTGGTGAGCGGCCCTTGCCGGGTCTCTTTTGTCATGCAGCTGTTGATGTGCGCATCATGGCTGGCAATCGCCAGCACAGACAGCATATGTTTCAGTCGTCGCGAGCCACCGATGCGATCTGCTAGCTCTCTGTCACGGGCACTTCGATCCAGAGCGGGACGCCGGTGAGGATAGGCATGGCGTTGATCGGATCCCGGGTCAGAGCTGAATCTGTAAGCAGGTTGCTGTTGGTTCCGACCTCGTCGCCATTGTTCTCGCCTGGCAATCCTCCCCACCCGTGAGACAATGAAACAACGCCCTCGCGCAGGCTTGGATCGCCAGCGACACGTACGTTGGCGGATCCATATGGAGAAACCAGGCGGGCAGGATCGCCGTCAGCGAGGCCCAATCGCTCCATCTCCGCCGGATTGAGACAGGCAGGATTATACGAGTGGCGCTGCCTGGCGGACGGGTAATGAAGGACCGTATTCAGAACCTCGCGCATTCGCCTAACCGCAAGCCGGTGCGTATAGCCGGCTGGTGTGGCGGGTTCCGGGAGGAACGAGCGAAGCTCAGCCGTAACGTCCTCTGGCGCAAGTTCGAAGCGGGCTTCGGACCGGCTTTCGCCCGGCTCGACATAGAAAGTCTCGTCATCGAAAACATGCCCTGGCGGCATCGCCATGATTCGGTCCAGGGGGATGCGACTTTCGCGGAAGGTCTGGCGCAGCATGGACAGCTCCGAGGGCCTGTGCGTCATATCCATCGGGCGGCCGGAGAGCTCCAGCTCCACTCCCAACCGTTGAGCCAATTCGAACGCAACTTCCCAGGGCGCCAGCAAGTCGGAATCGGCTGGCTGCTCTATCACCGGGGGTGCGAAACAGGAAATTGGCCAAGGGGTCATGACCTGTTCGAAGCTTGCGTTCCCGACAGCATACCGTTCGAGCAACATTGGCGGAGGAAGGATGAAATGCGAAAGCCTGGCCGTATTCGACATGAACGGATCGATGCTCACCAACAGATCAAGTGAGCGCAGGGCTTCCACTATCCGTCTCTGATCCGGAACAGCATTGGCCGGATTGCCGCTGTCGCAGATCAAGGCTCGCACCTGGTCCCGGCTGGGGATCAGAATCTCGTCCGCCAGCGTGCCGGTCATCTTTTCGCCGAGAAACATTCCGTAGCCGGTTGCTTCGCTGATCCAGCCGCTCTCCCATGGCCGCGATGGCGGAATGACTTGCGCCAGGTATTTTCTGCGGCGGGAGAAGACCCCTGGATTTGCAACGAGGTCGCCCGGCCGGGCAAACCGTCCGCACAACACGTTGATGCATTCGAGCAAGTGCTCGGCCAGGTTGGAGCCGGGGCCCATGCTCGGCCCAGTGCCGGTTAGCGCTGCGCCGCGCTTGCGGCGAGTTGCCCCGTCGCCGGCCAGCGGCCCCGCGAACATGTGGGCCGCATTCCTTATGTCGTCAGGAGAAATGCCGGCACGGTTCGCCACAAGGTCCGGCGTGAAAGGCATTACCGCATCGCGCAACGCGTCCAGCCCCGAGACGTGGCGATCGCAAAACGCGCGGTCGGCCCATCCGTTCTGGAACACCTCCCGAAGAATTCCGGCGTAGACGACGACGTCGAAGCCCGGCAGCGGTTGGATGAACAGGTCAGCCTGGGCCGCGGTTTCGGTTCGGCGGGGATCGATGACGATAAGTTTCATCCCGCGCGCCCGGGCAATGCGGATGTGACGCAGCGGGTTTTGTGACGGGAGATTGAATGTGGTGTTCGAGACGAGCGGGTTTGTGCCAGCCAGTAGAATCACATCAGCATCGTGGATCTGATCCTTGCCTGCATCCCACGACCCCATTCTACCCGCCGTCACGACCTTCGAGGATTGGTCGATAGTCAGCGACGAGAAAAAGCTTTTCGAACCGATCGCCTTGAGCAGGCTCTGGAAGAGCGGATTGTCATAGCCGAAAGTACCCCGATAGACGCCGATCGAATCGGGGCCGTGACGCTCGATCAATGCCTGAAGCCGGTGGGCAATCTCGTCGAGCGCTTCGGACGCCGAGACGCGCTCGAATCGTCCGTCACTCATGCGCTTGAGCGGGAATAGTATCCGTTCGGGGCTGTAGTGGGACTCGTGCAGCCGCAACCCCTTCGAACAGGCGTACCCCTGGCTGATCGGATGGTTATAGTCACCCCGGGCCTTGACGATCCGGCCGCTTGCATCCTTCGTGAAGCGCATTGTGCACGCCGCCGCGCACAGCTTGCAGGTGCCAGCGACCTCGCGGGTCTCATTCTGATTTTGTTCGGTCAGCGGCAATGTCAGGCTCCTGCACCGACCCGTGATTCCGGGTATTTATTCTGCGTGAAGCGGACGTCTCCAGCTATAGCTTCGAAGTCTAAGACCGGTGCGTCAAGACGCAAGTTCCGATGTGATGCCGCAGGCTTGATGAATTGAAACTATGTTTGTCAGTTGATTGTGTCAGACGCCATCGTGCACTCGGACAATCAGGCTTCGTCAGGATCGGCCTGCGAGCAGTTGGCGCGTGGCCAATGCGGCTGCCGATGCGCGGTTTTCGACCCCGAGCTTTATGAAAACCTGCTCGAGATGCTTGTTCACAGTCCGCGCACTGATGTTCAGGATTTCGCTGATGTCCTTGTTGGACTTGCCGCGTGAAATCCACAGCAGCACGTCGGATTCGCGGGCGGTCAGGCGAAATGCCTGCTGCAGGAGAACTGTTTCCTGCCCGACGATCGACCGCTCGAGCCTGAACAGGATCTCATTGGTGCCGTGGGGCTCCAAAATGGAAAGCTCCAGCGAAAATGCGCCGGGCGTCGGCAAGGTGACCGGGCCGCGGGACAATCCGGCCACCAAATCCGCGCACGCCTGCCGCAGCGCCGCAACCGTCTGCCAATCGAGCTCATCGAACAGACGCTGGGTGGCCGGAGCCATCCAGCCGATGGCGCCGCTCGCGTCGGCAGACAGCAGGCAGGCACCGGCACGGTCCAGCGCCGCGAGTGCGCTCCTGGTCGCCTGGGCCGTGGCGAGATGAACCCGGATCCGGGCCGACAGCGCCTCCAGCGAAACCGGCTTGGACACATAGTCCACGCCGCCCGCGGACAGGCCTTCCACGACGTGACCACTTTCGCTCAGGCCGGTCATGAAGATGACTGGCACATTCGCCATGGTTTTGCGGCATTTTATCGCACGGCAAGTTTCGAATCCGTCGAGCCCCGGCATAACCGCGTCCAGCAGGATCAGATCAGGTTGGAGGTCGTCCAGCAGGATCAGCGCCTCCGCGCCGCTGGCGGCCATGCAGGTGCTGTAGCCCTCCTCGATGAGGTACTCACCGACAAAGGCACGGGTATCGGGGTCGTCATCGACCAGAAGGACGAGGGCTGAGCGGGGAGCAATCATGAGATGACTTTGCCAAGAGGGGCGGCGACCTCCAGCAGGGTGGTGATCTGCTGCATCAACTGCGCCACCTCGTAGGGCTTCACCAGATAATCATCGTGAGGATCGTCAGGGCGGCGGGCGCGCTGGAGATCGTGGACATTGGCCGAGACCATGAGGATCGCCACGTGAGCACCCCCGAGCCGGCGGATCTCCCGGGCGGCTTCCCACCCGCCCATTCCCGGCATGGCAATGTCCATCACGACGATATCCGCTGCCTGCCGGCGAAATGCGGCAACGCCCTCTTCCCCTGAGCTCGCGAAATCCAGGGCCAGCGGGGTTGGCTGGAGTATGTCCCGCATCAGCTCAAGGTGGGCCGGATCGTCGTCTACGACCAGCAACCGTCGGTTCACGCAGCCGCTGAGGGGAGGCAACAAGGCTTCTTCCACCGGTCTGTCGTCGACCGGTGCATCGGAGAAAAACATTTTCACGCGGAACGTGCTCCCCGTGCCGGGGATGCTTTCGGTGGTGAGCTGCCCTCCCATGATGTCCACAAGCAGCCGAGTGATCGTGAGGCCCAGCCCCACGCCCGGTTGCCCCTTGACCGTGCCGATCCGCTCGAACGGATCAAACACGCGTTCCATGTCCTGCGGAGCGATGCCAACGCCGGTGTCGATCACTTCGAACAGGGCAACCGGGCTGCGCCATCGCACCACCAGGGCGGCGCTGCCCACCGGGGTGTACTTGATGGCGTTGGAAATGAGGTTGATCAGGATTTGACGCAGCCGCTTCTGATCGGTCCAGACGAAGCGAGGCAGGTTCGCGGGGCGCTCGTGGCTGAAAGCGATCCCGCGCGCGATCGCCTGGATGCGGAACATGTCGGTCATCTGGTCCAGCAGATCGTGCAGGTCGACCCGCTCGCGGGCGAGCCGCACCGCGCCGTTTTCGATCCGCGAAACGTCCACCAGCCCGTCGACAAGATCGGACAAGTGCGTGGCGCTGCGACGGATAACGCGTATGGCATCACCCACCGGCCGGGCCGGATCGCGTTCCAGCAACTGCGCGTAGCCGGAGATTGCATTGAGCGGCGTGCGGATTTCGTGGCTCAGCCCGATGATGTAGCGGCTCTTCGCCATATTGGCGGCCTCTGCCGCATCCTTGGCGCGCTGGAGCTTGGCATCCGTCCGGGCGTGGGCCTCGATCTCCTCCAGCAGCATCCCGGTCTGGCGGTTGGACTCCTCTTCGGCAGCCTGCTGGCTCTCTCTCGCCAGCACGATATACCAGACAATGAAGGCGGCCATGGCCATCAGGCCCACGAAGGCGGAACCCAGCACATTGCCCAGCATCCGCCGCGGAATGCCGTGGCCGACCTGCTGGTAATAGGTAAGCAGGAGCACGAGGCTGACCACCACGCTCGCCATGGCATAGCCGCTGACGAAGCGGACCAGCCGCAGGTAGAACACATCGCTCATCGCGACCGGCAGAATCGCCCGCAGTCGCGGCCCCATACCCTGGCTGGCCTCCGGCGCCACCTCCTTGCAGGCATCATGGCAGCGCGCTTCCAGTGTGCAGCACAGCGAGCAGATCGGCCCCTGGTAGACCGGGCAGAGCACCATGTCCGGCACTTCGAACGCATTCTCGCAGACCGTGCAGCCGCACTGCCCGTCCGCATCGACATGAGCGTCGAGCGGCTCGGCCTTGCGGGCGATGTAGAAGGCGCCTCCCGTTGCCCAGGCGATCAGCGGCGAGAGCAGGAAAGCCGCGGCCAGCCCCACCACCGGTGAGAACATCTGCAGCGTCGGCCCGAACAGCCCGGCAAAGCACAGCGTCGAGCAGACCAGCGAGCCGAGCATGGCGCCCACGCCCACCGGGTTGATGTCGTGCAGGATCGCCCGGCGGAATTCGATGCCCGGCGGGCTCAGGCCCAGCGGCTTGTTGATCACCAGGTCGGCTACCACCGCGCCGAACCAGGCCACGGCGAAATTGCTGTAGAGCGCCAGCACCCGCTCGACCACGGTCTGGATGCCGCCTTCCATCAGCATCAGCGCGATCAGCGTATTGAACACCAGCCAGACGACGCGCCCCGGATGGCGGTGCGTCAGGCGCGAGAAGAAGTTGGATGAGGCGATGGAGCCGGCATAGGCATTCGTCACGTTGATCTTCAGCTGGCAGATCGTCACGAATAGCCCGGTCAGGGCCACGGCCAGCCACTGCTGCGGGGCCAGCCCCGAAAAGGCGAGGAAATAGAGCGCGGTTGGATTGGTCGATTCGCTCGCCGAAACCCCGGCCGCCAGGGCGATCACCGCCAGGTAGGAACCCAGCGCGATCTTGACCGCGCCCATCGCGGTCCAGCCCGGCCCCGTCAGCAACAGGGCCGACCACCAGCGCCGCGCGCCGATCGTCTCGCGCTCTGGCAGGAACCGCAGGTAATCGACCTGCTCGCCGATCTGGGGCAGCAGCGAGAGGAACACCGCCAGAGCCGCGGCAAAGCTGTGCAGGTGCAGTTCACCGGCGCGGCCCGGAAAGCCCGTCCACAACCGCCACCCAGCCTCGCCCTGTCCGGCGATGAACAGCAGCGGCAGGAACTGCAGCACCAGCCACAGCGGCTGGGTCCAGTTCTGCCAGCGGCTGATCCGGCGGAACCCGTAGGCCGCGATCGGGATCACCACCATGGCGCTGATGATGTGACCCAGCGCCAGCGGCAGGCCGAAGCACAGGTTGAGCGCGGCCGAGAGGATCACCGCTTCGATTGCAAAAAGGATGAAGGTGAACGAGGCGTAGACCGCCGAGGTGATCGTCGACCCCAGATAGCCGAAGCCCGACCCGCGCGTGAGCAAGTCCATGTCGACGCCGTAGCGCGCGCCGTAATAGCACACCGGCAGCCCCGCCAGGACGAAGATCAGCGCCGCCGTCCCCAGCGCCCAGGCCGAGGCCGCAAAGCCATAGCTGCCCGTAACCGTCGCGCCGATCGCCTCGCAGGCCAGGAAGGCGATCGAGCCGAGCGCCGTGTTGCCGACCCACCCGGCCGACCAGATCCGCGCCCGCCGCGCCGTGAAGCGCAGCGCGTAGTCCTCAAGGGTCTGGTCGTTGACCCACTGGTTATAGCGCCGCCGGGTCCCGACAATACGCTGCCGCCGCGCCGCAACCCGCGCCGTTGCCGGGCTGCCGGCAGCAGGACGGCTCGGTGTCCCGGTCAATGCGTCAGCGCCGCGCCGGCAAGGTGAGGGCGCAAAGGGCAGGCGTCCGCAGCGCCCACTGCGCCCCGGCCAGCCCCAGCGCCATCAGCAGCGAACTGCCGGCTACCATGCCGGCCGCAAAGGCCCCGTCCGATCCCGTGCTTTCCAGGCCATGCGCTAGCCCGTGGCCGAAGCCGAACAGCGCGCAGGCGCTCATGGCCAGCGGCAGCGGCGCCCGCACCCGCAGCGCGGCCACGACGACGAGCGAAATGGTCGCCCCCGCCGCTAGCGCCTCGGCCACGCCCGCCCCCGCCAGCGGCGCGGCGACGAAGCCCGCCAGCATCCCGAGCAACAGCGTCACCGGCACGCGCAGCAGGGCGCGCCCGCCCAGCACGGCCGCCCAGGCGCCGGCCAGCAGCAGGCTCACCAGATGGTCGAGCCCGGTCCACGGGTGGACCAAGCCATCGGCAAAGCCGGCCGAAAGGGCCAGTCCATGCCCCGGGTGCGCCATGGCCGCAGTCGGCGCGAGAATGGCGGCGGACAAGGCCATGGCGGCAAGCGGACGCGTGCGGATCTTCGGCATCAGAGGCTCCTTTCCGGCAGTCCGCCGGTCTTTGCGATGAACTGGGCTATGTCGATCACGCCTTTCCCCTCGCGCACGTTAGTGAACACGAAGGGCCGTTCGCCGCGCATCTTGCGGGCGTCGCGGTCCATGACCTCAAGGCTCGCGCCGACCATCGGCGCAAGGTCGATCTTGTTGATGACGAGGAGATCGGACCGGGTGATGCCCGGCCCGCCTTTGCGCGGGATCTTGTCGCCCGCGCTGACGTCGATCACGTAGATCGTCACGTCGGCCAGTTCCGGGCTGAAGGTGGCGGCCAGGTTGTCCCCGCCGCTCTCGATCAGGATGAGATCGAGAGCCGGAAATCTGCGATGGAGCTGGCCCACGGCTGACAGGTTCATCGAGGCGTCCTCGCGGATCGCCGTGTGCGGACAGCCGCCGGTCTCGACCCCCAGGATGCGATCCGGCGGGAGCGATCCGGCGCGGGTCAGGAATTCCGCGTCCTCGCGCGTGTAGATGTCGTTGGTGATCGCCGCGATGTCGTAGATCGAGCGGAAGGTCTTGCACAGCGCGTCCATCAGCGCCGTCTTGCCTGAACCCACCGGGCCGCCGATGCCGACGCGCAAGGGGCCGTTCGAAGGGATATCGCTCATGTCCGGAACAGCCTCGTATATTGGGTTTCGTGAGCCATGCAGCCAAGCTCGGCGAGCAGCGTGCAGGTGCTGAGCTGGGTGAAGGGATCTTCGTCCGGCAAGGCGATCGCCCGTGCCGCCAGCGCGAAGACCGCCGGGGCCAGGTCGCGCAGCAGGCGCTGCCCGTCGGTCTGGCCCAGCGGCACCAGCCGCTGCGCCGCGGAGACGAGGTTTGCCACCGCCGCATGGAGAAATGCGGTCAGGGCCGCCTCCAGTGCAACGCCGTTGCAAGCACACTGCACCGCCGCGGCAACGGGATAGGCAAGGTCAGCATCGTCGAGCCCGCCCAGCAACCCGTCGAAGCGGTCGCTGCCCGCCGTGGCGACCGCGATGCGCCGGAAGGCCGCGCCCTGCGCCGTCGCCTCCAGATGGCGCTCGAACCCGGTCTGGCTCGCCACGGCCAGCTCCGCCACTTCGGCCAGCCGCGCGCGGTCGTCCGCACTGGCAGCCCGCCAGGCGTGGACGAACAGCACCGCATCGTTGTGCAAGGCGCCATGGCCGAGCAGGTCCGCCAGCCATTCGCCGCAGCTTGCCACATCGGTGACGTGCCCCGCTTCCACCGCCCATTCGAGCCCGCCCGAATGAGCAAAGGCGCCGATCGGCCAGGCCGGCGACATCCAGGTCAGCAGGCTGTAGAGCGCCGTATCAGCCATGGGCGTGGTCGTGCGCTTGGGCATGCGCATGCGCATGGCCGTGATCGTGGTGCCCGTGATGATGCCCGCCGGTCCCCTCGGCATAGGCGCCCCCTTCCGGGTCGAAGGCGGCGCTGATTGCGTGGACATGCCCGCCCAGCCCTTCGACCATGGCGGCGATCACGTGATCGTGGCGGATGCGGATCGTCCCGCCGTCCGGTCCGGGCAGCAATTGGGTTGGCAAGTGCCGGTTGCCGAGATGCCAGGCGATGCGGACCAGCTCCGCGCTGGAGTGCGCGTGGATCTCGTGCAGGTCCTCGGGCTCGGCCTCGACCAGCACGCCCGTGCCATCCGCCAGCCGCAGCACGGCGCCGTCGCGCAGGTGCACCGGGCGTTGTTCGTCCAGCAGCAAGCGCCTGCCGCCCGCCGTGTCGATCACCATGCGCCGGCGCCTGCGCCGGTCATGGTCCAGCCGCACCCGGTCAGTGGCGACCCCGCTGCCCGGTGGCTCGATGGCCGTGATCCGCTCCATGGGCTCGCTCTGCTCCCGCTCAATAAAGAAAATAGCGCTGCGCCAGCGGCAGCTCGCTGGCCGGTTCGCAGACCAGCAGTTCGCCATCGGCGCGCACTTCGTAGGTTTCGGGATCGACCCGGATATCGGGCAGGGCATCGTTGAGCTTCATCTGCGCCTTGCCGATCCCGCGGGTGTTGCTGAGCGCCACCACCCGGCGCGAGAGCCCGAGCCGCCCGGCAATGTCCGCCTCTGACGCCGCCCGGCTGACGAAGCTGATGCACGAAGCGGCCATGGCCTTGCCGTAGCTGCCGAACATCGGCCGCGCGTGGACCGGCTGGGGCGTTGGGATCGAGGCATTGGCATCGCCCATCATCGCGTGGACGATCATCCCGCCCTTCACCACCAGATCGGGCTTGGCGCCGAAGAAGGCCGGGGTCCACAGCACCAGGTCGGCCAGCTTGCCCACCTCGATCGAGCCGACCTCGGCGGAGAGCCCTTGTGCGATCGCCGGATTGATCGTGTATTTCGCGACATAGCGCCGCACCCGGTTGTTGTCGTTGCGGTCACTGTCGCCCGCCAGCGCGCCGCGCTGGGCCTTCATCTTGTGCGCGGTCTGCCAGGTCCGCGTGATCACCTCGCCCACCCGGCCCATCGCCTGGCTGTCGGAGGAAAGGATCGACAACGCGCCGAGATCGTGGAGGATGTCCTCCGCCGCGATGGTCTCCTTGCGAATCCGGCTCTCGGCAAAGGCCAGGTCCTCGGGGATCGCCGGGTCGAGGTGATGGCACACCATCAGCATGTCGAGATGCTCGTCGATGGTGTTGACCGTGAACGGCATGGTCGGATTGGTCGAGGAGGGGATCACGTTGGCAAATCCCGCCAGCCGGATGATGTCCGGCGCGTGGCCGCCCCCGGCGCCCTCGGTGTGGAAGGCGTGGATCGTGCGGCCCTTGAAGGCGGCGATGGTATCCTCGACGAAGCCGCTCTCGTTGAGCGTGTCGGTGTGGATCATCACCTGCACGTCCATCTCGTCGGCGACCGAGAGGCAGCAGTCGATCGCGGCGGGCGTGGTCCCCCAGTCCTCGTGCAGCTTGAGCGCGGCGGCCCCCGCCCTGATCTGCTCGACCAGCGCCGCCGGATGGCTGGCATTGCCCTTGCCCGCGAAGGCCAGGTTCACCGGCAGCCCTTCGGCGGCGAGCAGCATCCGCTCGATGTGCCAGGGACCGGGGGTGCAGGTCGTGGCATTGGTCCCGGTCGCCGGACCCGTGCCGCCGCCGACGAAGGTCGTCACCCCGCTGGCCAGCGCCTCCTCCACCTGCTGCGGGCAGATGTAGTGGATATGGGCGTCGATCCCTCCGGCGGTGACGATCCGGCCTTCGCCCGCAATGATCTCCGTGCCGGGCCCGATCACGATGTCGACGCCGTGCTGGATATCGGGATTGCCGGCCTTGCCAATGGCCGCGATCCGCCCGCCGCGCAGGGCGATGTCAGCCTTGTAGATGCCGGTCCAGTCGAGGATCACGGCATTGGTGATCACGGTGTCGGCCGCGCCCGCGGCATTGCTCAGCTGGCTCTGCCCCATGCCGTCGCGGATGACCTTGCCGCCGCCGAACTTCACCTCTTCGCCCAGGATCGTGCAATCCCGCTCGATCTCGATGATGAGGTTGGTATCGGCGAGGCGCAGGCGGTCGCCCACCGTGGGCCCGAACATGTCGGCATAGGCTGCCCGGCCGATGCGGTAGGCCATCAGTCGAGCCCCCCCATGACCTTGCCCTGGAAGCCGATCACGCGCCGGGTCCCGCGCAGCGGCACGAGGCTGACCTCGCGCGTCTGCCCAGGCTCGAAACGGATCGCCGTGCCCGCCGGAATGTCGAGCCGCTGCCCGCGCGCCGCCGCCCGGTCGAAATCCAGCCCGCCATTGGCCTCGGCGAAGTGGTAGTGGCTGCCCACCTGCACCGGCCGGTCGCCGGTATTGGCCACCCGCAGCACGGTGACGGGCAGGCCCTCGTTGAGCACGCGCTCGCCCGCATCGGTAAGGAGCTCGCCCGGCACGAGGTGCCCGGCGGGGCTGGGCGGCTCAGCGGAGCGGGTCATGGACGCTCACCAGCTTGGTTCCATCGGGAAAGGTCGCCTCGACCTGGACGTCGTGCAGCATCTCGGCCACCCCGGCCATGACCTGATCGCGGGTGAGGACATGGGCCCCCGCCTCCATCAACTCGGCCACCGAACGCCCGTCGCGCGCACCCTCCAGCACGAAGTCCGAAATCAGCGCTACGGCTTCCGGGTAGTTGAGCTTCACGTTCCGCTCCAGCCGCCGCCGGGCGACCATGGCGGCGAGCGAGAGCAGCAGCTTGTCCTTTTCACGGGGCGTCAGTTGCACGTCAGCACCTCCACACACGGGGCAGCGGGCGGCCTTCGCGCAGGACGGCGAAGGCGCTGGCAATATCGTGGCGCAGGGCCTCTCCGTCGGGCGCGAGCAACCGCACGGCGAGCAGCCCATTCCACGCCGAAGCGGCAGCGCGGCCGCGCGGCTCGGCGAGAGCCTCGCGAACGGCGGGCAGGAGCGCGGGCGCACCCGGCGCGGCATGAACGATCACCGCCATGGCGCGCATGCCGCCGCCAATCGCCGCCCGGCGCATCAGGCGGTCGATCTCGCCGTCCAGCACCATCGCATCGGCATAGACCAGCCGCCCCTCCCGCCAGATCCGCAGGCGGTCCGACAGGTGGCCCGACCGCAGGCGTTCGCCCATGGCCGCGCGGCCCAGCACCACGGCCTCGATGCCGAGGAAGGTCGCCCGCGCGTCCAGCAGCACGCGGGCCTCACGGGTGAGGGCGCTGCCATCGAACAGGATGGCCTCCTGCGGCAGCCATTCGGCATGGGCCCCGGCGCCCACATGCAGCGTGGTGTCGATCGTCGCCGGCGACCCGTCGGCCAGGGCGCGATAGACCTTCTCGGCGGCCTGGGTCGTCACCGTGGCCCGCGCGCCCTGTTCCCACCGGAACGACTGGACCAGGCTGTCACCCCCGGTGATCCCCCCGGCCGTATTGATGATGACGGCCGCGGGTGCCTCGCTCGCCGTTTCCGCCCGCGGTACGCGCAACCTCAGGCAGCCAGATTGAAAGCTGCGGGCCAGAGGCGAACGGTGGTTCTCCGCGCGGAATACGATATCGAGCGCTCCCCGACTGCGAATCCTATATTGCAGTGCAGCGTAATCCACCTCTACCGGCGATGACAACCGATTATCGCCGCCCGCGGGGCTGGCCGGCGCGGCAGGCCCCGGTTCCGCAATCGCCAGACTGGAAGTCGTTCTCATGAAGGGTGAGTAACAGCCGGTATGGCCGGGCCGGATGGGGCATTTACCCCATGGACAAGCGGTCCTTCCTCCATCCCCGCCGCCCTCCCGCCGTGGCCATCCGACCTACGTCAAATGCCCCATGGCCAGTGTCTGTTGCGGTGCACCATGACAGGGGGCCGCCGCGATGGTGGCAAGCGAGGCGCCGGGCGGCGCAAGGGGGTAACTCATGATGAAACGAGCGCACGCCGCGCCGGGCCGGCTGGCCCTGGGCGAGGCCGACCGCGGCCGGCCACACGCATCGTATCGGTCGGGACGCCCGTCGCCGGAACGCCGCTTCTGATCCCCTGACCCTGCAGACCAGGCGGGCCTGCCTCAGCGGCAAGCCGCCATACAAGGATGACATGCCATGACCGCGATGAAAAAGACCTTGCTGGCTGCGATGCTCGCGGGGACCGCTCTGATTTCCGCGTGCAAGAAGGATGGGGCCGCCGCCCCGGCAGCCGGCGATGCGATCAAGGTCGGCGTGCTGCATTCGCTGTCCGGCACGATGGCGATCAGCGAAGTCACCGTGAAGAACGCGACCCAGCTCGCGATCGACGAGATCAACGCCGCCGGCGGCGTCATGGGCAAGCAGGTATCAGCCGTGGTCGAGGATGGCGCTTCCGACCCGGCGATCTTTGCCCAGAAGGCGACCAAGCTGGTCCAGGACGACGGCGTCTCCACCGTCTTCGGCGGGTGGACCTCGGCCAGCCGCAAGGCGATGCTGCCGGTGTTCGAGAAGACCGGCAACCTCCTGTGGTATCCGGTCCAGTTCGAGGGCAACGAATGCTCGCCCAACATCATGTATTCGGGCGCGCAGCCCAACCAGCAGGCGCTCCCCGCCTATGACTGGGCCAAGCAGAAGGGTTACAAGAAGATCTTCCTGGTCGGATCGGACTACGTTTATCCGCGCACGGCCAACCTGATCCTCAAGACCCACATCCAGAAGGACGGGCTGACCCTGTCGGGCGAAGAATACCAGCCCCTTGGCGGCACGGAATTCTCCGGCGTGATCGGCAAGATCAAGGCGGCCAAGCCCGACATCATCATCAACACCCTGAACGGCGACAGCAACGTTGCCTTCTTCAAGCAGATGGCCGCCGCGGGCATGGGGCCCAAGGTCGTGCCGGTGATGTCATTCTCGATCGCCGAGCAGGAAGCCATGGCGATGGGCCCGTCGCTGGTCGACGGCGGCTATACCGCCTGGAACTACTACCAGAGCCTGACGCTGCCGGATAACGCCAAGTTCATCGAGGCCTACAAGGCCAAGTTCGGCAAGGACGCGGTGATCACCGACCCGATGATCCACGGCTACATCGACGTCTATGTCTGGAAGGCCGCGGTCGAGAAGGCGCAGAGCACCGATCCGGCCAAGGTCCGCGCCGCGGCGGTCACGCTCGACGCCATCCAGACCCCGATGGGCCCGGTCAAGTTCATGGACAACAACAGCCTGGTCCAGACCGCCTACATCGGCCAGTCGCAACCCGACGGGCAGTTCAAGATCATCTGGACCTCGCCGGCCGCGGTGGCGCCCGATCCCTACGATCCGGTCACCTTCCCGGGCAAGACCTGCAAGATCTGATCAACTGGTCTGACCACTTGGGCGGCGGGCCGGGACCCCTCAGGCCAGCCCCGTCGCCCCCCCAGCGGTGGACCGCCGCCTCCTGCCTCACCAGCGAAACTGGAGCCTCGCTGCGAGGCAGGAGTTGGCCGCAGCCTCCGCCAAGTTGACGAAACCGAGGACAGTCGCAATGGACGCCGCCTTCCTGTCTGGTCAGCTGTTCAACGGCTTCAGCGTCGCCTCGCTCTATATCCTGGCCGCGCTCGGGCTCGCGCTCAGCTTCGGGCTGATGCGCGTGATCAACATGGCGCATGGCGAAATCCTGATGATGGGCAGCTACCTCGCCTGGCTGACCATGCGCTTCGTGCCGGGCCCGCTGGGGCTGGTCGCGGCCATGGCCGTGGCCTTCGTTGGCGCCGGCCTGTTCGGCGCCCTGCTTGAGACCACCCTGATCAGCCGGCTGACCGCGCGCCCGCTCGATACCCTGCTGGCGACCTGGGGCGTGAGCCTGATCATGCAGCAGGCCGCGCGCGACCTGTTCGGCGCGACCGGCGTTTCGGTAACCGCGCCGGCATGGCTTGATGGCGGGCTGACGCTCGGCGGGTTGCAGTTGCCCACCACCCGCCTGTTCATCCTGCTGGTGACGGGGCTGGTGCTCGCCGGGATGGCGGCCCTGCTCCAGTTCACGCGGATCGGCCTGCTGGTGCGCGCGGTGAACCAGGATCGGCCCACCGCCGCCGCGATGGGCGTCAATATCCGCCTGATCGATGCCGTCGTGTTCTCGCTGGGCGCGGCCGTGGCGGGGCTGGGCGGAGTGGTCCTCTCCCTGCTCGGGCCGGTGACGCCGAACGTGGGCCAGAGCTATATCGTCACGGCCTTCCTTGTCGTCATCCTCGGCGGCCTCGGCTCGATCCGCGGGACGGCCGTGGCAGCGCTGATGATCGGCCTGTTCATCGCCCTTTCGCAGATCTTCGTCGACGTGAGCTTCGCCCAGGTGCTGAGCCTCGTCTTCGTGATCGTCTTCCTCCAGTTCCGGCCGCAGGGAGTGATCGCCGTTCGCTCCCGCGCGCTGGATGCGGAATAGGAGCTTTGCGTCCGATGTCCCGCGCCCTGCCGCTCAAGCCCGCCGCCGGCGCCATGGCCGTGCTCCTTGCCCTGGCCGCGCCGTGGCTGCTCAGCGCCTACGATCTCAACCTGCTCGGCCGCTTCCTCGCCTTGTCGCTCACCGCCATGGGCCTGGTCCTGCTGTGGGGGGAGGGCGGGGTGCTGAGCCTGGGGCAGGGCGTGTTCTTCGGGCTCGGCGGCTATGCGCTTGCCATGCACCTGAAGCTGGCCGACCTTGGCCCCGGTGAACTGCCGGACTTCATGGTCTGGACCGGGGTCAGCGCGCTGCCCTGGTGGTGGGCCCTGTTCCGCAGCCCGTGGTTCGCGGTGCTCGCCGTGCTGGCGGTGGCGCCCGCGCTCGCCGCGCTGTTTGCCTGGGCGATCTTCCGCCGGCGGATCGGCGGGGTCTACTTCGCGCTGATCTCGCAGGCCCTGGCGCTGGCTTTCGCCACCCTGCTGATCAGCCAGCAGGACAAGACCGGCGGCTTCAACGGCCTGACCGACTATCACACCCTGTTCGGCTTCAACCTCAACCGTCCGGCCGCGGCCACCGTGCTCTATTACATCACGGTGCTGCTCACCCTGCTCGCCTTCGCGGGCCTCAGCTGGCTGCTTGCCGGCCGGTTCGGCAAGCTGCTGCGGGCCAGCCGCGACGGCTCCAACCGGCTGCGCTTCCTCGGCCATGATCCGGTGCCCTACAAGATCGTCGCCTTCACCCTCGCGGCGCTGCTCACCAGCGTGTCGGGCGCCCTGTTCACGCTCCACGCCGGCGTGGTCTCGCCCGCCCTGGTCGGCGTGGTGCCCTCGATCGAGATGGTCATCTGGGTGGCGATCGGCGGGCGCGAAAGCGTGATCGGCGCTATCCTCGGCACGCTGCTGGTCAACTTCGCCAAGGACAAGATCTCCACCGCCCTGCCCGAACTGTGGCTCTACGGCCTCGGCCTGCTGTTCATCATTGCCGTGACCGTGCTCCCCAAGGGCATCGCCGGCCTCTTCGCCAGGCGCACCGGGGAGACCGGCGAATGACCGTACCCTTGCTCGAACTCGAGAACGTCACGGTCGATTTCGACGGGTTCAAGGCGATCGACGACCTCTCGCTCGCCATCCCGCCCGGCTCGATGACCGTTGTGATCGGACCTAACGGCGCGGGCAAGTCGACCATGTGCGACGCGATCATCGGCCGCGTGCGCCCCACCGCCGGCCGGGTGCTTTTGCGCGGTGAGGAGATCCAGCAGGCGGCCGAGCACGAGGTCGTCGCCAAGGGCATCTGCCGCAAGTTCCAGACCCCGGGCGTCCTCAGCCCGCTCTCGGTGATCGACAACCTGAGGATCGCGGCAGCGACCGATCGGCGCTGGTGGAAGAGCCTGACCCGTCGGCCCGACCGCGCCGCCGGCCAGCGCGCCGAGGAGATCCTCGAGATGGTCGGCCTCGCCGATCGCCGTCACGCGCTTGCCGGTAATCTCAGCCACGGCGAGAAGCAGTGGCTCGAAATCGGCATGGTCGTGGCGACCGACGCCGAACTCCTGCTGCTGGACGAGCCGACCGCCGGCATGGGCGCGGCCGAAAGCACCCGCACCGCCGAAATCGTCAAGGCGCTGGTGGGCAAGCATTCGGTCCTCGTCATCGATCACGACATCGATTTCGTCTCCCAGCTCGGCGGGCGCGTGGTCGTGCTCCACCAGGGCCAGCTGCTGCGCGAAGGCACCCTGGCCGAAATCCGCGCCGACGCCGAAGTCGCCGCGATCTACCTGGGGAGAGCGTGATGACGATCGAGGTCCCCGGTCAGCTGCTGAACCTGCGCAGCGTCTCGGCCGCCTATGGCAAGGGCCAGGTGCTGTGGGATGTCGCCTTCGATCTCGACAAGGGCGACGCGGCGGCGATCCTCGGGCGCAACGGGGTCGGCAAGTCGACCCTGCTCAAGACCATCATGGGCCAGCTGCGCGCCACCTCCGGCCATCTCTATTGGCACGCCGAGGACATCACGGCCATGGCCCCGCACCAGCGCGCCCGCGCCGGCATCGGGTTCGTGCCCCAGGGGCGCCATGTCTTCCCGCACCTTACGGTCCGCGAGAACCTGGAGGTCGGCCTGTCCGCCCTGTCGGGCAAGCCGCACACCGGCCCCCGCGCCGTGCCCGAGATGGTGTTCGACCTCTTCCCGAAACTAACCCAGATCGCCGAACGCAAGGCGGGCGTCCTGTCAGGGGGCGAGCAGCAGCAGCTCGCGATCGGCCGGGCGCTTGCCGGCCGGCCGGAACTGCTGCTGCTCGACGAGCCGACCGAGGGCATCCAGCCCAATATCGTCCAGCAGATCGAAGACGCGCTGGTGCGGGTGCGCAAGGAGCTGGGGGTGGCGATCCTGATCGTGGAGCAGAACCTCGATTTCGCGTGGTCCTTCGCGGACCGCTATTTCGTCCTGCAGCGCGGCCGGATCGTAAAGGAAGGCCGCACGGCCGGCGAACGGGCGGCCGACGTGGCGGCACTGGTGCACATCTGAAAAGCGCGGAAATTTCGGGCCTCAGCGGCCGGGGGGCAAGTACAGATGTCGAGCATTGCAGATAGTGAACCACGCCGCGGCACGGCGGACGCCGGCGGTTCAGCGCTGGTCCAGGGCTGCCGGCTCGCCCCGTCTGGCGGCGCAGAGTTCCTCGAAGCTTGCCTCCACCAAGGTGACGTGGCGGAGCATGGCCGTGTGGGCGGCGTCGGCGTCGCCGCGCAGGATCGCATCGACCACGACGGCGTGTTCGTCATGCGAGCGGAGTGGACGGCCTTCCAGGTGGAACTGGGCGCTGCGGAACGGCAGCAGGCGCCGGCGCAACGCGGCGGTCATTTCCGCGAGCACGGGATTGTGCGTCCCGGCGTAGAGCATTGTGTGAAAGGCATGGTTCGCCTCGGCGAAAGCCGAGGCATCGCTGCCCCGCGCGATCTGCCCCATCTGTTCGTGGAACGCTTCAAGCCGGCGGCGCTCCGGTGGAGACATCGACAGGGCCGCAAGGCGGGCGCAGCTCGCTTCCAGCTCCCCCATGGCAACGAACAGTATCTCGAGCTGAGCCGGCGATATCTCGGCAACGAAGGCGCCCCGACGGGGCCGCACCTCGATCAGCCCGCTGCTCGCCAGTTGGCGAATAGCCTCGCGCACCGGAGTGCGCGAGACCGCGAAACGCTGCGCGAGCTGCTGTTCGTCGAGCCGGGTGCCGGGGGCAAAATCACCATCAATGATGGCCTGGGCCAGGTTTTCCGCCAGCTTTTCGGCAGTCGTGCCGCTCACCATCCACACTCCGCGACACACCAGCGCCCACGTCGGGACAGGGCTTTGTCGAGGCCAGAAATAGGCAGGAGCATCAGATACCACAACACCATTGCGAACACATAAATTGTATGCATAAGTGACATAACGCATACAAAGACGGGTGGACCGTGTTCTGCACGGAGCCGCGGGGGATGCTTGGGCGCCAACCAAACAGGGAGCGACCCAACATGCGTAAAATGCTTATCGGACTTTCGAGCCTCGCCACTCTGGGCTGGGCCGGTGCTGCCCATGCCGAGGAAGGCAGCTGGGAATTGCACGGCTTCGGTGACGTCTCGGTCAAGAGCGACTATGTCACGCCGCGCGGTCTCGTCGTCGTGGATGACGGGGTGACCGTGCAGGTGCTGGACGGGCTCGTCCTCAAGTCGCCGGGCGGTGTGACCTTCCATGCCGGTACGTGGACCGATCTCAATCCGGGCTACAACCACGCCGAAAACATCACGGCGGTCAACGAGTTCGATTTCTTTGTCGGCGTGGGTGCCTACATCACCCCGAAGGTCGAAGTGGGGGCCGAATACTCCCAGTTCATCTCCGGCCAGCCGTCGGTGGCGTTCAAGAACGAACACAATATCGAATTCACCGTGAAGTACCACGATGGCGGCAAGGATTCGCCGATCACCATCAATCCCTATGCCAAGCTGTTCTGGGCAGTGGACAGCAAGTCGTCCACCGTCGTGCTGGGCAAGGCCGGCGGTACCTTCGACGTCGAGCTTGGAGCGGTGCCGACGATCAAGGCGGGGCCGGCCAAGATCTCCATGCCGACCTGGATCACGGTCGGGCCCAAGACCTACTGGGGCAACACCAGCGACGGGATCAGCGATTCCAATTTCGGCGTGGTCTCGACCGGTCTCAAGGCCGAGACCCCGCTGACCTTCCTCAAGGGCGGCGCGGGCGCCTCGGTCTACGCGCAGGTCCAGTATTACCACCTCATCAACGATAACCTGACCGTGGCCCGGACCCTCCTCACCAATTCGACCGGGCGCGACAAGGTCGTGTTCGGCGCGGGCCTGAGCATCGGCTTCTGATCCACCGGCACGGGCCGCTCGGCTGAACTGGCGGAACCCCATGGAGCGACTGTCATGGCACACGTGACTGCACGACCCTACGCGTTCGACCTGGACCCCAGCCGGGCGGCCCTGCTCATCATCGACATGCAGCGCGATTTCGTCGAACCGGGGGGGTTCGGCGAGATGCTGGGCAACGACGTGGCGCAGCTGCGCCCGTCGATTGCCCCGCTCCAGACCCTGCTGGCCGCGGCGCGGGCTGCGGGCCTGTTCGTCATCCACACGCGCGAAGGCCACAAGCCCGACCTGTCCGACCTGCACGAAGCCAAGCGCTTGCGCGGCCGCGGAGCCACGACCATCGGCGATCCCGGGCCCATGGGGCGGATCCTGATCATCGGCGAGCCCGGCCACGACATCATTCCCGAGCTTTATCCGGTGCCGGGCGAGCCGGTGATCGACAAGCCCGGCAAGGGCGCCTTCTACAACACGGAACTCGCCGACATCATCGCCGAGCGCGGGATCGCCCAGCTCATCGTGTGCGGGGTGACGACCGAAGTCTGCGTCCACACTACGGTACGCGAAGCGAACGACCGGGGCATCAACTGTCTCGTCCTGTCGGACTGCACCGCCTCCTATTTCCCCGAATTCCATGAGGCCGCCCTGCGCATGGTCGCAGCGCAGGGGGGCATCTTCGGCTGGGTCTCGGACTCGGCGAACGTGATTGCGGCACTTGGTATGACCGAACCGGCGGAACCGGCAGCCAACTAGCACGTGGGGGTACGAGCATGACCACAACGACCGCGAAATCAGCCACGCCAGCGGCGATCCCCTGGTGGACGCCCGGCGACTGGAACGCCTTCTTCGGCTTCGGCACCAACATCCTGGTCAATGTGCTGGTCCTCACCGGCCTGCTCCGGTTCGTGCTGAAACTGCCGGATCCGATCATCTTCGGCCGCATCCTGCCCGCCGTGGGCCTGATGCTGTTCCTGAGCACGGTCTATTACGCCTGGCTCGCCCGCAAGCTGGCGGTCAGCACCGGCCGCACCGATGTCTGCGCCCTGCCGTCCGGCATCAGCGTGCCGCACATGTTCGTCGTCGTTTTCGTCGTGATGCTACCGATCCTGATCAAGTCCGGCGATCCGCTGGAGGCATGGGGCGCGGGCCTGACCTGGGTCTTCGTGCAGAGCTTCGTGCTCATGGCCGGCGGCTTCATCGCCCCGGTGATCCGCCGGATCACCCCGCGCGCCGCCCTGCTCGGCTCGCTGGCAGGAATCTCGCTCACCTTCATCTCGCTGAGCCCGGGCGCGCAGCTGTTCATGACGCCGGTCATCGGCGTGGTCTGCCTCGCCGTCATCCTCGCCTCCTGGCTTGGCAACTACCGCTATCCCGGCGGCATTCCCGGCGGCCTCATGGCGATCATCGTCGGCTCGGCCATTGCCTGGGGCGGCCAGTTGCTGGGCTTCGATATCGGCGGTGTCGGCAGTGACAAGGTCGCCGGAGCCGTGTCCGATTTCGGGTTCCACGTGCCGCTGCCCGCGGTCGAGAACATCATGGGCGGCTTCAAGTATCTGGGCGTAATCCTCGTCACCGCCATTCCCTTCGGCATCTACGACCTCGTCGAAGCAATGGACAATGTCGAGAGCGCCGAAGCGGCGGGCGATCACTTCCCGACCACGCGCGTCCTGACCGCCGACGGCATCATCAGCCTCATCGGCTGCTGCATGGGCAACCCCTTCATCAACGCCGTCTACATCGGCCACCCCGGCTGGAAGGCGATGGGCGGGCGCACCGGCTATTCGGCCGCGACCGGCGCGCTGATGCTGTTCCTCACCTGGTTCGGTGTGGTCGGCCTGATGATGGCGATCATCCCCTCGGTCGCCCTGCTGCCGATCCTGCTCTACATCGGCATGCTGATCGGCGCCCAGGCCTTCCAGGAAAGCCCGCACCGCCACGCACCGGCCGTGGTCCTGGCGATCGTGCCGACCATCGCCGCCTGGGGAACCACCCAGATCAGCAATGCCCTGGGCGCAGCGGGGACGGACGTGGAGAAGGTCGGGCTCGATGCCCTGGCCAACAACGGCGTGCTGTTCCACGGCCTGCAGGTCCTCGGCAGCGGGGCGACGCTGGCCGGCATCATCCTTGGCTCGATCACGGTAATGATCATCGACGGCAAGCTGATGAAGGCGGCCTACTTTGCCTTTGCTGGGGCCGGGCTGACTTTCTTCGGCCTGATCCACTCCGAAGCGATCGGCGTGGCCAAGACGCCCTCCGTTGCCGCAGCCTATGCGATCGTCGCCGTGTTCCTCGCCGTCTGCTCGCGCAAGGAGCAGATCCTCGAGGAGATCGATCACGTCATTCATCCGCATGGAGAGGCGGGGCCCGCGGCGGAGCCGGCGGAGTAGGGCGATGCCATTGACCGAGAAGGAGGTGCGGCTGCTGGCCGCCCTCCAGAACATCGAGATCGCGCCGGGTCACATGCCCGGCGTGATCCGCAATCTGGCCGTTCTGCTCGACCAGGCTGCATTGCTGTTCGACCCGGCTTCAGACCTCCTGCTGGAGCCTGCGCCGGTGTTCAGGCCTTGATGGCGGACCTGGTGACGCTCCCGGACAGCGCCAGCGCGATTGCTGCGGCCGTGCGCCGGGGCTCTGTATCCGCGCGGACCGTGACCGAAATCGCCCTGGCGCGCATCGAGGCGCTCGATCCCAAGCTCAATTGCTACACGCAAGTCATGGCGCAGCGCGCCCGGCGCGAGGCCGATGCGGTGGATGCCAAGGTCGCCGCCGGCGTCGATCCGGGGCCCCTCGCCGGCGTGCCCTTCGGCGTCAAGGACAACTACGATGTCGCCGGGCGGGTCACCACGGCCGGATCGATCGTCAACCGCCGGCTCCCGCCCGCGGCGCGCAATGCCGTCCTGCTCGAACGGCTGACCCGCGCCGGCGCGGTCCTGACCGGCACCCACAACATGGACGAATATGCCTACGGCTTCACCACGGAGAACGCCCACTACGGCGCCACCCGCAACCCGCATGACCCGGCCCGCAGCGCCGGCGGCTCATCGGGCGGCTCGGCGGCCGCCGTCGCCGCCGGACTGTGTTCGTTTGCCCTCGGGACCGATACCAACGGCTCGATCAGGGTGCCCTCGTCGTTCTGCGGTGTGTTCGGGCTGAAGCCCACCTTCGGCCGCTTGCCGCGTACGGGGACCTTCCCCTTCGTCCACGATCTCGATCATCTCGGCCCCTTTGCCGCCAGCACCGCCGACCTGGCGGCGGCCTATGACGTGATCCAGGGATACGATCCGGGCGACCACGCCTGTGCCGATATACCCCCGTCGCCTGTCGCCCTTCACCTTGGGCAGGCATGGGACGGCAAAGCGGCTGTTCTTGATGGCTGGTTCGACGACCTGGCGGATGAACAGGGCCGCCGGGCGGTGGGGATCGTGGCCGATGCACTTGGCGCGCGGGGGCGGATCAATCTGGCCGGGGCAGAGCGGGCCCGGGCAGCCGCATTCGTGCTGACCAGCGCATCTGCCGGCAACCTCCATCTCGAGGCGCTGCGGAGCCAGGCAGACGACTTCGATCCGGCAACGCGCGACCGAATGCTGGCCGGCCCGCTGCTGCCCGCCAACTTCGTGCTGCAGGCCCAGCGGGAGCGGGAGGCGTTCCGCGTGGAGGTCGCCGCCGCCTTCGCCCATCATGCGCTGCTGATAGCGCCCGCAACACCGTGCAGTGCAATAAGGCTCGGCCAGGCAACGATCCGTGTGGCCGGGGCCGACCTGCCCGCCCGGCCGAACATCGGGCTTCTGACCCAGCCGCTCAGCTTCGTCGGCCTGCCGGTCGTCACCGTGCCTGTGCGTAATGGTCCCATGCCGATTGGCGTGCAGCTGATCGCGCCGCCCTGGCGCGAGGACCTTGCCTTGCGCGCGGCTGCCCATCTGGAACGAACCGGCATCTGCGAGACAAATCCATGCTGATCAACGAACCGGGCGCAGTTGCCGAAATGGAAGCCGCCTTTGCCGCCTACGAACGGGCCCTGATGGCGAACGATCTGGGCGCCCTGGATGCGTTGTTCTGGCCATCCGAACTGACGGTGCGGATCGGGCCCGACCAGAACCTTTACGGCATCGATGCGATCCAGGCCTTCCGCACCAACCGCATCGGCGGCTCGCCCAAGCGCGCCCTGCTCAAGGTGGTGATCACCACATTCGGCGCGGATTTCGCCACGGCCAATGCCGAATTCCAGCGGGAGGGCGCGGGATCACCCGGCCGACAGAGCCAGACCTGGGTGCGATTTGCGGGATTGGGATGGAGAGTTGTCAGCGCCCATATCTCGATGCTGGGCGAAGGTCACTGACGATCGCCCGGAGATCGTCGCCTGCGTATACCTGAGCGAGCTGAACGCCAGATCACTCTATCTCCCGCCGCGGGAGGGGACGCGGCCGGGCGCCCAGGATAAGCCTCACCGACGTCTCTGTCCGAGTGCGAGCGCCGACGGCCGGAAGCATATCGCTGGATAGCTCATCACTCCCGCTGGACCGGGCCCCCCCTCACGCGTAAGCAGGCCGCCCACATCCATGGAGAACCACTGCATGAACACTTCCGACCTCGCCGATGCCGTCGCCTCGGCTGCGAACCTGTCCAAGGCCGACGCGCGCAAGGCTGTCGATGCCGCCTTTGCCGCAATCACCGAGGCTGCAACCAGGGGCGAAGAAGTGTCGCTGAACGGCTTCGGCAAGTTCAAGGTCAAGGAAACTGCCGCCCGCGAAGGCCGCAACCCGGCGACCGGCGCGGCCATGCAGATTGCCGCCTCGCGCAAGCTTGGCTTCGCTCCGGCCAAGGCGGTCAAGGACAAGCTCAACGGCTGACATACCGCGGCGCCGGATCCGATCCGGCGCCGCGTTTCCTTAATTAGCGGCATGAGCGCGATCGACCGAAATCACGGATGAGCCTGTCGCTTCACCAGGCAAGAGTGGCGAGCCGACATCGTCCGCAGACGTCAGGTTGTAATCGCCATGACCTTTGCGCAGCGGCTATACCGCCGACGCCGCACTCTTTTTTCCGTCGGACAGGGCCGCACCAAAAAAATTGGACAAGGCCCTTGACCGAATCACACGACCCCCATATTTGGCGCTTCACCGGTGAGGCAGTCGCCTAACACGCTGATTTCACCGGTCGGCAACATAGACGGACGACCTTAGTCCCCCGGTAGGAAAATCGGGGAGCCATGGTTGTCCGCCTGATTTTGTCGCTTCCTGGGTATCTGGGTGGTGACGGGGTGTTGCTGGTTCTTTGACATTGTTGGTTTAGATGAAGGGACATGTGGGCGACGGCGCCCGGTCCGGGGGTCTTTGGGCTCCGGATACCGGTTGATTAAGTCGTTACCTGATATGTCC
>Ga0207644_10000328_pt1 | contig 30816 bp, 28 predicted proteins | sample KBSS73metaG_FD_184326 | JGI IMG/M metagenome (GOLD analysis project Ga0207644, IMG submission 184326) | Switchgrass rhizosphere microbial communities from Kellogg Biological Station, Michigan, USA - KBS S7-3 metaG (SPAdes) (version 2) | ecosystem: Host-associated > Plants > Roots > Rhizosphere... | reverse complement strand
ACAGCACCACCGGCAGGCCGTACGCGATCTGCGGGCTCAGGGCCGCCAGCGTCGCGCGCATGTGTTGGGCCGGCGGGACCGCCAGGATCAGGTCGCTGCGCGCCAGGTCGATGAAGTCATGGGTCGCCCGGATCGCCGGGTCGAGGGCCACGCCCGGCAGGAACAGGGAGTTTTCGTGGGCGGTGTTGATGGCGTCGACCACCTCCCGCTCGCGCACCCACATCACGGTCTCCAGGCCCGCCCGGGCGCAGACCTGGGCCAAGGCCGTCCCCCAGGCGCCGCCGCCCGCCACGCCCGCACGTCTCACGCCTTGGCTCCCTTCCGCCCGGGCGCATGGGTGGGACGGGCCAGGGCGGCGGCCTCGTCCAGCGGCCAGCGCGGCCGGGCGGCCGCATCCAGCGGATGGGCCTCGCCCCGGGCCAGCCGCTCGGCGCCGGCGAGCGCGATCATGGCCGCATTGTCGGTGCAATAGGCGAGGGGCGGGGCCGTGAAGGAGAAGCCCCGCGCGGCGGCGGCGGATTCCAGCACCTGCCGCACGCGACGGTTGGCCGCCACTCCGCCGGCGGCCACGAAGCGCAGGCCGCGGCCGCCGTGGGACTGGGCGAATGCCGCCATGGCGCGGTCGCTGCGCTCGGCGAGCTGCTGGGCGATGGCCTCCTGCGCCGCAGCGGCCAGGTCGCGGCGCTCGGCCTCCGTCGTCAGCCCCTCGGCGAGCCGCGCCGCGGCGGTCTTCAGGCCGGAGAAGGAGAAGTCGCAGTCCTTGCGGCCGAGCAGCATCCGCGGCAGGGCGAACCCGGTCGGGTCCCCGCCCTCGGCCAGCTTCTCCAGCGCGGGGCCGCCGGGATAGGGCAGTCCGAGCGTCTTGGCGATCTTGTCGAACGCCTCGCCCGCCGCATCGTCGATGGTCGAGCCCAGGCGCCGACACTCGCCCACATCCTCCACCGCGAGGAGCTGGCAGTGACCCCCCGACACCAGCAGCAGCAGGAAGGGATAGGCGACCTCAGCCGCCAGGCGAACGGAGACGGCGTGGCCCTCCAGATGGTTCACCGCAATCAGCGGCAGGCCGCGGGCAAGCGCCACCGCCTTGCCGAAGGCCAGGCCGACCATGACGCCGCCCACCAGGCCCGGGCCGGCGGTCGCTGCGACCCCGCTCAGGTCCGCATAGCCGACGCCGGCGTCGGCGAGGGCGTGCGCGGCGATGGAATCGACCGCTTCCACGTGAGCACGGGCGGCGATCTCCGGCACCACCCCGCCGAAGGGCGCATGCTCGGCGATCTGACTGGCGACCACGGAGGACAGCACCTCGACTGCGCCGCCCGGCGCCAGGCGCACCACCGCGGCCGCGGTTTCATCGCAGCTTGTCTCGAGGCCGAGGACGGTGAGGGTCTGGCTGGGGCTCATCGGTTGTAAGGGGCGGCCCGCTCCTGTAGCAGGCGCTCGATCGTCTTGGCCTCCGAGGTAGACCGCCCGCCGTGCCCACGCAACCGCTCGTCCGGATCGGCGCCCGAGGCTCGAAGCTGTCGCGCGCCCAGGCGGGGCAGATGCAGCGCCGCATCGCCGTGGCGCTTGGCGCGGACCCAGATGACGCCGAGCAGATCGCGCCACTGGTGATCATCACCACCACGGGCGACCGGGTGCAGGACCGCCGTCTGCTGGAGATCGGCGGGAAGGGCCTGTTCACCAAGGAGATCGAAGAAGCCTTGCTCGCCCGGCGCATCGACTGCGCGGTCCACTCCATGAAGGACATGCCGGCCGAACTGCCCGCCGGCCTGTGCATCGCCGCCGTGCCCGAGCGCGAGGACCCGCGCGACGCGCTCCTGACCCTGGGGCCGCAACGGGTCGAGGACCTTCCGCCCGGAGCGCGGCTGGGCACCGCCAGCCTGCGGCGCCAGGCGCAAATGCTGCACCGGCGGCCGGACCTGGCGATCCAGATGCTGCGAGGCAACGTCGACACGCGCCTGGCCAAGCTGCAGGCTGGCGAGGTCGACGCCATCCTGCTGGCTCACGCCGGCCTTCGGCGGCTGGGGCTGGGGGAGCTGCCCATGACCCTGATCGACCCGGTGGAATGCCCGCCCGCCCCTGGCCAAGGGGCGCTGGCCATCGAAACCCGGGCTGAGGATCGCGACGCGCCCTGGGTCGTCGCCCTGCGCCATCACGCCACCACGCTGGCGGTGGCGGCCGAGCGGGGAGCCCTGACCGCGCTGGAGGCGTCCTGCCGCACGCCGGTCGGCGCCCACGCCTGGCTGGAAGGCGGTTCTGTGAAGCTGGTGGTGGAGGCCCTGTCGCCGGACGGGCGCCAGCGCTTCCGGCGCGCCGGCGAGGCCGAGATCGCTCAACTCGCCGATCCCGCCGGCTCCGCCCGGGACCTCGGGCTCTCCCTCGGCGAGGCGGTCAGGGCCGCGGGCGGCGACGCGATCGTCATCGGCGGGTCCGGCCTATAGCCTCGGCGAGGTTCAAGGCATAAGGCTAGTTTCAGACCTGTCGCATGGCCGCCCGTCGCAAGAAGATCTGGATCACCCGCGCGCAACCCAGCGCGGACGTCACAGCCGAGCGCGTCCGCGCTCTCGGCCACGAGGCCATGGTGGAGCCGCTGCTGGCGGTTCGCCACCTGCCCGAGGTGCAGATCGACCTGGAAGGCGTGGCGGCGCTGGCTTTCACCAGCGCCAACGGCGTGCGGGCCTTCGCCGAAGTCAGCGGCGACCGGCGGCTGCGCGTGTACGCCGTCGGCGTCGCCACCGCCCAGGCGGCGCGCCAGGCCGGGTTCTCCAGCGTGCTCTCCACCGATGGCGGGGTCGAGGCCCTGGCCATGGGCGTCGCCAGCCGCAAGGCCGAGCTGATGGGCGTGGTGCTCCACCCCGGGGCCACCGAACTGGCGGGCGACCTCGTCGCAGAACTGGAGAAGCGCGGCGTCGCCGCGCGCGGCGTCGCCCTCTACGAGACCTCGGCGGCTCGGCCGGACGAGGTGCGCATCCGGGCGCTGCTGCGCGCCGACGCGGTCCTTTTGCATTCGCCGAAGGCCGCGCGGGTCCTAGCGCAAATCCTGCGCGCCCAACCTGCCCCCCACCTGCGGGCGCTCGGCCTCTCGCCCGAGGTGTTGAAGCCGCTGGCGCGCGTCAAGCTGGCGGCCAGATCGGCGCCGCCCTATCCTCTGGAAGCCGCGCTGCTGCAACTCATCAACCGCTGAGGACGTCATGCCCGACGAGAGCTTCCGGCCGACCGTCTACCTGCTGGACGGCTGCCCCTTCTGCTTCAAGGTCCGCCTGTTCCTGCTGGAGTCCGGCCTGCAGGACGCGGTCGAGATCAAGGTCTTCCCCCATGGCGGCAACGAAGAGGCGCGCGCCCGGGCCGAGGTCGCGCCCCACGTCCAGAAGATGAGCTTCCCCGCGGCCAGGCTGGCGCCCGACCGCTACATGACCGAATCCGACGCCATCATCGAGGCGCTGGGCAAGCCGAGCGGCGCCAGGTCGGGACCGGTCCTGCAGGCCTACGTCGAGGGGCCGTTCAAGCAGATGCTGGAGATTTACCGCGAGCACCAGTCGCTGAAGGCGCGGCTCGCCGAGCTGGGGGGCTGACCGGGGCCTGCGGCAAGGGCGGCCGCGCCGGCGTCAGGCTGTCGCGCGTGACCTGCGTCACCGAGGGAACGCCGATCAGGGCCAGGTTGCGATGCAGCTCCTGCTTGAGGATGCCGATCGCCTGACGCACGCCCGCCTCACCGCCCAAGGCGGCGGCGAACAGGAAGGGCCGGCCGGCGAAGACGAACCGCGCGCCCAGCGCCAGCGCCATCAGCACGTGGGTGCCGTGGCGGAAGCCGGAGTCGATCAACACCGGCACGCCCCTCGCCTCGGCGACCACCCCGGGCAAGGCGTGCAGGGAGGCCAGCGCATAGTCCACCTGACGCCCGCCGTGGTTGGACACCATCACCGCATCGGCGCCGAGGTCGATGGCGCGGCGGGCGTCGGCGGGATTGATGATCCCCTTGATCACCAGCTTGCCCGGCCACCGCTTGCGGGCCCGCTCCAAGTCCTTCCAGGTGATGGCCGAGCCGGCGGCGGGCGGCAGCTTCTTGAAACTGAACATCTTCGGCCGGACCGTCGGATGCATGTTCTCGATCCGCGGCCCTGACGGGAGGAAGCTCGGCAGGGCGACGCCCGCCGTCCACCAGGGATGGGTGACGGCGTCCATGACCAACTGGCTCGTCAGCTTGATCGGCAACGACCAGCCGAGCCGCTGGCTGTGCACGGCGCTGGCCATCACCGGGATGTCGACCGTGACCGTCATCACTTCGGCGCCCGAAGCGATCACCCGATCCACCATGCCGTCCATCGCCTCGGGGACGGTGGGGAGGTAGAGCTGCGGCCAGGTGTTGGGCGCCTGGGCGACCGCGTCCTCGTAGGTGACGCCCGCGGCGCCGGAGATCATGAAGGGGACGTTCTCGGCCGTGGCCGCCAGCGCCATCTTCAGGTCGGCCTTCAACCCCACGGCGGCCGCGCCGCCCATGGGGGAGATGCCGAACGGAGCCGCGTAGGTCTTGCCGAACAGCTCGGTCTCAAGGGAGGTGTTGGTGATGTCGATCAGCGTCCGGGTGTTGAACGCCCAGTCCTCGTAGGCCTCCTGGTTCATCCTGGAGGCGATCTGCCGTTCGCTTCCGCCGGCGGCCCAGGCGAAGATGCAGGCGGGCAGATAGCGCTTGGCGAGCGGCTCCAGGTCGTCGAGCACCCAAACGCCAGGCAGCGGCCGCTCCTGCATTCCAACCTCCCCTTGTCTGACGACGCGCATATCCCGTCCTCCCGCCGCGCGTCCAGCTTGCCGCTTGGCGAGCGGCGTCCGAGACGCTAAATACGCCCGCCTCCGCCGACCTCTCGTTTCACGAGTCGCCGCACGGGCCGCCATAGCTCAGCCGGTAGAGCGGCGCATTTGTAATGCGTGTTTCGACCGCGGGTGATGACGAACGACTGAAAGGCCTACGGCAAGCTACCAGCGCCGATCGCCTAGGAATGCCGCTTTAGCTCAGCTGGTAGAGCACCTCATTCGTAATGAGGGGGTCACAGGTTCGAGTCCTGTAAGCGGCACCACCTTCCTAATGGCCGCACGGAAGCATGTACGCCTGGCGCGGCGGGTAGCGCGCACTCTAGATCGGCGGCCGTTCGTCCGGCCGCGACCGATGCCGGCACGACGTTTGCCCTAAACCCACCGAAGCCTGCGAGCGCATCCCATCGCGGCACAGGCTGAACAGTCGGGGGGCATAATGCGGGTCTTTAGCGTCCAGATTATGGGCCATCGATACGACGGCGCCTGGCGATTGATTTCCGATCGAGAGATCGAGGTTCGTTGCGTTTTCGGACGCCGCAGGACATCGCTGGGCGGGCGCGATCCCGCATTGGCGGCTCGTGAACTTCTTGCGAAGCTTGTGCCAGACCCGTTGGATCGGCGGCTCAGCAGCAGGGACTTCCGCCGAGGGCCTAGAGACTTCCATCATTGATCGCTGATCGCGGGGGACGGACTGCGGGCCTTGCGGCAAGGCTCACTTGGACCGTCGCCTAGCCTGGCTCGTCCCGCGCGTTGTCGGCCGGGAGCGGTTATCCGGGATTCCAGGATCGCAGTTCGTTGGCTTGGGCCCGATATTTTCTGGCTTCCGCCAACAGCGCCCGCCGCTCCGGGCCGTAGCCAATGATCTCGGCCAAGCGTTCCGCGGCTATCGCGTCCCGGCAAAGCTCTTCAGCTGAAGGCATTGGCGCTCTCCCACTGCGAAGATTGTACGCCGCCTCCTAAACAAATGTAAGCTCCGACGGAGCGCTGCTGGGGCCATGGCGAGGCGCGCGTCGAAGCTTAACCGCGCCACAAAAACACCGCGCAGGCGACTTTCTCGCAACACAGTCAAACGGGAGGCTGCATTCGTCGGCTGATCCTGGAGCCTTGGTTCTGAACAGCCCCCCAACCCTCAAGGCTTAGGGTCGGCCGACTTCCCTCCAGCGATCTCCCCCTCTTAGCCTTTGCGCCGGGCGCCGCGGTATGTCGCAACGCGTCGATTTGACTCCGCAGCCCCGGCGGCGACGATGAGACGGACGCTACTGGGCTGGAGTGGGCAGGATGTTGCGGCTTCTGATCGCGCGGAGCGCAATGCTCCTCGTCCTAGCAGGCGGCCTGCTGTTTGGCGCTACAGCCAACGCTGCCGAATTGCACAGCAGGCAAGCCGCGGCGCATCCGGCCTCTCGGGTCGCGGCGCCTCAGCACGGCCATCGTCGTCTTCGGGACGGGCATCTGGTGAGAGCACGTCACCACCATCATCATCAGCCTCGCTTTAAGGTCGCCGAGCACTCGCTGAAGCCCAAGACCGAGGCTCCTCCAGTGCGAAGTGCCGATGGGCGCGACGCGAGGCGATGGTCAACTTGCCGCGAGCGAGCCGATGCAAGCGCGTGCGCCGATCTCGCCGCCGCTGAGGACGCGCTGTATCGAGCGAACCGGCGCGCCTTTACCGCCGGAGTGCCGTTGGCGATCCTGCGCGTCGGCTACGACAGGTGGGCTCAAGAGCGGGACAGGTCAGCCGCCGAGTCTGACGAGGCGCTGCTGCACGCCTACGAGGAGCGGATCGCCTTCGCCGAACGAACTATCACCGCCAAGAGGGATTGGCGTTTCGCGTCTCGCCTTGCTGAGAACTCTCCGGGGGAGCCGTCTGGGGTGGGGTGATCGACTGGCTGCGCCGTTTCGGGCCCACCGACCCCCCTCCGATCAGCGACGTCCTCATGTTGGCTTTAGCCTGGCCGGCGCAGTTGAGCGCAAACCGACGGTTTCAAAAGTCAGCTCGTGGCCCCGCACGAAAGAAAGGGAGGCCGCGCCTCCCTTCCGTTGCGAAACAGCATTCGCGTGGCCTTGGCCACCATGCGCCCCACGGGCGCTCTGTCATCAGATTGTGGCGAGCCGGCTGTGTGCCGTCCGAGGTCAGGCGACCCATCCGCTCGCGGGACTTGGTTCAGGTGGAGTCATCCGCCATCCATGTCTCCAGGAGGAAGCCCCAAGGTGGGCTCATGGGGATCATGAGCCATGGGTCCCGTCCCCACCAAGTCCGCAAACTTGGAAGTTCGTTCACATTCCCATGAGTTGGACCTCTCGGCCGCGTGCATTTTGCAAATGCCCTGGCCCGATCGCGGGGCGGCTAAATGCGCCCCAGGTATGGCGCAGGTCGAATTTTCGGCCCGATCCTACCGGGCGCCCGTTACATAGGAAGCGGTCGAAACAGGCGCTTTGGTGAGCCTGGGAAGAGCCTGTCGGACCGAGCTCCGCCGCTCAGAATGGCGATAAATATTAGTAAGAATTCGTTTGGGTCCCAGCTGGGTGTGGCTTCCAGATGACGGCCATCCGCCGAGCGCGAAAAGCTGCCCCAACCCCGCCGTGCCTGCCCGACGCTCTGCCACCATCCGGCAGTCGTGCGCTGATGACGTCTTGCGGCGGCAGGCGCAAGAGCGCGAAGGTGGTGTCGAGTAGCGGTTTACGGCGCTGCCACAGCTGCAGGGTCACAAGATGCGCAGCGATATGATTCGTGCGACAGGCGCCGGTGGAAAAGCGCCACACGCGACACGGCGCTTCCCACTCGCCTTTCTCGCGGCGGCGGCGCTCTCCACGTTATGGGCCGGAGGACCGATCGCCTTTGTTGTCGGTTATCGAGGGGCAATTGCGCCGCTCAATGACGACTATTTTGCCCTGGGCTTGGTCACGGTGGTGGTGCTAGGACCCTGCGCCTTTGTTTGGGGCGCGGCGTTTCTTCTCGTCCAGACGCATCAGCTAAAGCGAACTTTGAGAGATGTCGTCGTCAAGGAGCAGGCCGTCATTGCGCCGCCCTCCTCCTCGCTCCCTAATAGCAGTGGTTCGATGTCCAGTGGGGATAGAGGACTCGCAGCTTCACTTCCCTCCGTCGATGGTACGCTTGCGCCCTTCAGCGCCGAAATCCGCGAGGACGCATGGTTACGCGCCCTTCGCAGCGAGTTCGCTCCATCGGCCCCCCAAACAAGCCCATTGGTGGGCGCGGACGCGCGTGACGCTCGTGCGATCATGGGCGAGCTTTCGAAGCTGGGTATTGACCCCACGCGACTGCTCCCGCCGGGGCACCTCGCGGCGATAGAAGGGGTTGCCCAAGGCGGCGACGTCGAGGGCGCCCGCACACTTGTCGACAAGCTCGCCCAAAGTTCAGTTCGGCGCATAGTCTTTCGTCTGCGTCAGGATGCTGATTTCGCCTCCGACGTGCGGGCCTTCCTGGCTCTTGCGCCAAACGTTTCGGTCCCTAGCGAAATGTCGGAGGATCAGCTTCGAGGGCTTCGCGCCTTACTGGACGCTGCGGTGGCGAAGACCGGCTGACGGCCGGTCAGGAACTCGACTCGGTCTCGGGGAGAACCCCCTGATTGACTAGGGCTTTTTGCAAGTCGTTCATTCGCTTAAGCATGTCGAATGCACCGCGCGCGGGCAGCACAAGGCGACAAGTCGGATAAGCCCAGGCCTTGCGCTCGTCTCCGCGACTCAGGCTGTCCAATCTCACGACACTAAATTCCATTCGTAAGTTACCACCATCGAAGTGCATGCTTTGGAGATGATCCGCAAAAATTTCGGACACCTCAGGGCGATCGATATAGGTGGGAATGTTTCTGCCTATGCCGTCTTCGGTCATATCGTCTCCATTTTGAGCTCCGGCCCACCGAAGTCCTCCGGCTTTTTTTTGACTCCGCCCTCGGTTTCAAGCCTTGTATGTGGTGGTCTCCAAATCGGCAGCAGACATCGACCGTTCCTCTCGGGTCGCTCTTTCTCACGCGGGCATGCAGAGGCGGGCTAGCGGCGCCGCCGGGCACGCGGTTGCAATCCCCACCTGTTAGGCAAGAGGAGTGACGTTCTCCGAAGAGTTGTCGCACTCGCTGGTGAGGCGGACGCGAATTGGGGCGGGACTTCGCAACGAGTCAGAGCGTCGAAGATGTCCCGGAGGGCAGCTGCGCACGGCGAAGGGGCTTGTGCTCCAGCGCGGCCGTACATGGGGCCCTCAGCTGGAAGCTGCCGACGCGCCGTCTGAGCGGCAGGTCCGACTAATCGACGGACCATTCTCGGCGCCACGCTGAGCGCGGGGTTCAAAGCGGCCGTCGAGCCACTCACCGCTCGCTACGAAGAAGCGGCAAAGAACGTCCTCGCGTAATAATCACCCGGGGGACCCAGCTTTCACGCTCTGCTCCATAAGACGATTAGGAAATGAGCTCGCCTTCCGGGCTGGCCCCGCACGAAAGAAAGGGAGGCCACGCCTCCCTTCCGTAGCGAAACAGCATTCGCGTGGCCTTGGCCACCATGCGCCCAACGGGCGCTCTGTCATCAGATTGTGGCGAGCCGGCTGAGTGCCGTCCGAGGTCAGGCGAACCACCCGCTCGCGGGACTTGGTTCAGGTGGAGTCATCCGCCATCCACGTCTCCAGCAAGGAAGCCCGAAGGTGGGCTCATGGGGATCATGAGCCATGGGTCCCGTCCCCATCAAGCTTGGACAATTGGAATTTCGCTCACAATCCCATGAGTTGGGCGCTCAGCGAGCCGCGAGCGCCAAAGCCGAGACGTCGACTCCGCGACCCAGTGGGTCTGAGCTGGGTGTGGCTTCCACAAAGCATGCCATGAACTCCGCCGGCGCTATCCGAGATCGCTGAACGGCCGAATCTTGTCACCGCCGTCCCACTCGCGAGCGGCCTGCTTGATCCGCTCCATGCGCTGCAAGTGGCCGGCGCTGCCCTCCGACAGCTCGATGAAATAACCCAAGGTGGACAGGGCGTCGAAATAGGTGGCGCGCGCCATACCGGGCACTTCGCCCCACATGGCGGGCTTCAGCCCCATGGACTTGAGGCGCGCGACGTCCGCGTCGTAGTCCTCGAACTGCCACTTCTGATGGTGGAACCCTTCGCCTCGGCTGTTGAGGGTCTCGCGGTAGATCGACGGGCCGTCGTCCAACGGCTGTATGAACTCGATCTGCAGATCGCCCGAATAGCCCAGGGCGATGAGGACGTTGAGCTGCACAGGCTCGCCTCGGTAAGTCGAGGTTTTATCGAAGTGGAACATGTAGAACGGCCCCGTCTGGAACGTGGCGCACCAGGTCTGCACCGCCGATTCCATGTCCCTGACGACATAGGCCACCTGCACGATCGTCCGCGGCGGACCCTGCCTCGCGATGATCGGTTCCTGTGCGGGCATAGTGGTCAGTCCTTCGCGCCGGCGATCGGATTGCCCGTCCCCGGCTCTGGCGCGGGCGTCTAGCTGTATTGCATTGCGCGCAAAGACCTCAAGCCGCCCAAATCAGGCCAGGCCTTTCAACTCCTGCGTCAGATCGGTGCGCTCCCACGAGAAGCCGCCTTCGTTGTCCGGCCGCCGCCCGAAGTGGCCGTATGCGGCGGTGCGGGCGTAGATCGGGCGGTTGAGGCCGAGGTGCTCGCGGATGGCGCGCGGGGTCGCGCCGCCGATCAGGTCGGGCAGGGCCTTCTCCAGCTTGGCCGGATCGACTTCGCCGCTGTCGTGCAGGTCGACGTAGAAGCTCAGCGGCTTGGCCACGCCGATGGCGTAGCTGATCTGGATGGTGCACTTCTTGGCCAGGCCGGCGGCCACCACGTTCTTGGCCAGGTAGCGGCAGGCGTAGGCCGCCGAGCGGTCAACCTTGGTCGGGTCCTTGCCGGAGAAGGCGCCGCCGCCGTGGGGCGCCGCGCCGCCGTAGGTGTCGACGATGATCTTGCGGCCCGTGAGGCCCGCGTCGCCATCCGGTCCGCCGATCTCGAAGCGGCCTGTCGGGTTGACCAGCCATTCGGTCTTCTTGGTGATCAGGCCCTCGGGGAAGACGCTCTCCACATAGGGGCGGATCAGCGCCTGCAGCCGCTTGGGCGTGCAGCTGTGCAGGCCGATGCGCTTCTTGTGCTGGTGGGAGACGACGATCTCCAGCACCTCGACGGGCCGGCCGTTCTCGTAGCGCAGGGTGACCTGGCTCTTGGCGTCGGGTTCCAGCACGTCGCACTCGCCGGAGTGACGCACCTCGGCCAGGCGGCCCAGGATATTGTGGCTGTACTGCAGGGTGGCCGGCATCAGCTCCGGCGTCTCGTCGCAGGCGTAGCCGAACATGATGCCCTGGTCGCCGGCGCCCTCGTCCTTGGTCTCGCTGGCGTCGACGCCCTGGGCGATGTGGGCGGACTGCTCGTGCAGGTGGCAAGCGAACTTGGCCTTGGCCCAGTGGAAGCCCTTCTGCTCGTAGCCGATCGCCTTGATCGCCTCGCGCACCTTCGGCTCAAGGCTGCGGACGATCTCCTTGGTCAGCGCCTTGTTCTCGGCCTTGGAGGCGCCGGGCCGCCCGGCCCGGACCTCGCCCGCCAGCACGATGCGGTTGGTGGTCACCAGGGTCTCGCAGGCCACCCGGGCTTCGGGCTCGGCGCTCAGGAAGGCGTCGACCACCGTGTCGGAGATGCGGTCGGCTACCTTGTCGGGATGGCCCTCGGACACGCTTTCGCTGGTGAAGATGTAGTTGGAACGGCTCACGCTCTAGGCTCCCGAGGGCAGTGCGGGCGCCCGCTCGGCGCCGCGTCGGATCGCGAAGCCTATAAAGAAATCTTTATGTCCCGCCAAGCGCCCGAGCACGCCGGCGCGAGGCCGCCAGGGCGGCGGACAGCGCCAGCAACGCCAGGAAGGGCACGTCCCCGTGGCGGACGTAGAAGGTCGGCGGAAGCCCGGGCGGCAGGCGCGTGTCGATGACGCCGAAATCGCCCAGGCCAAGCCGCGCGCCGGGGCGGGTGCGGCCATAGGCGTCGATCACCGCCGAAACGCCGGTAGGCGTCGAGCGCACCATCGGCAGGCCCTGCTCGATCGCCCGGTAGCTGGCGAGGTTGAGGTGTTGGAGCGGGCCGCTCGCCTTGCCGAACCAGGCGTCGTTGGAAACGTTGAGGATCCACGCCGGCCGCAGCCCAGCACTTCCATCGCCCCGCCCCGCGAGGCCCGGGAAAAGCGCCTCGTAACAGATCATCGGCTGCAGAGGCGCCAGGCCCGCGACGACCATCGGCCGCGCCGGCGGCCCGGCGGTGAAGTCCTCCGGCATGTGAACCAGGCTGCGAAAACCCACCCGGGTCGCAAGCTCGGCGGCGGGCATGTACTCGCCGAACGGCACGAGGTGGTGCTTGTCGTACAGCCCCGCCAGGCGAAGCCCCTCAGGTTCGCGGCGGAAAGCGGCTAGGCTGTTGAAATAGAGCGCGCCGCCGTCCGGCCCCCGGCCGGCGCGGTTGACGCCCATCATCAGCGTCTGCCCCGGCGCGAGCGCTTCCGCCAGGGCGGGACCATAGGGCCGGCCGGGCGCCAGCAGGTCGTCGATCACCGCCGGCAGCGCCCCCTCCGGCCATACCACCAGGTCGGGCTTTTCGGCGGCTGGGCGTCGCGTGAGCGCGAGATAGGTCTGGAAGATCTGGTCGAGGTTCTCGGGCCGCCACTTGTCCTTCTGGTCGATATCGGCCTGGACGATGCGCACGGAGGGCGCGTCGAGTGGAACAGGCGCTGCGTGGCCGAGCCTGGCCAGGCCGAAGGCGTAGAGCGCGGCCAGCACGACGGCGGCGAGCGCCAGGGCCGCGCCGCGCGCGCGGCGGCTGCGCGCGTCGAACAGCACCGCCGGCGCGGCCGCGAGCGCCAGCGTGACCCAGGTGAGCCCATAGGCGCCGACGAGCGAGGCGGCCTGCGACGGCGCCGATCCGGCGCGCCAGGTCTCGCCCGGCAGATTCCAGGGAAAGCCGCTGAACAGGTGGCCGCGCAGCCATTCGGCGCCTGCAAGGCAGCCCGCGAAGACCAGCAGCCGGGCGAACCCGCGGGCGCGCGTCGCCCGATAGGCCGCGCTCGCCGCGCCCCAGAACAACGCCAGCCCCCCGCTCATAAGCGCGAGCGCGAAGGGCGCCATCCAGCCCTGGGTCTTGGCGTCCACCAGGAAGGGCTCGACGATCCAGCAGACGCTGAGGGCGAAATAGCCGAGCCCCGCAAGCCAGCCGCGGAAGAAGGCCTGTCGCAGCGGACGCGGCCCAGGGGCATCCACCAGCCGCAGCATGACCGCGTAGCCCAGCAGGCCTGCAAGGACCCCGAACGGCGGGTGGGCCGACGCCGCCGCAAGGCCGGCGGCCAGCGCGCCGCCGCGAGCGGCCCAGGGCTTGGCCGGGCTCACGACGCCTATCGCCTCAGGCCGCTTGGTCCGGGGCCGGGACAGGCGCGCGGCGCACGCGGACGCGGCTCACGCGGCGGGGATCGGCGACCAACACCTCGATGGCGAAGCCGCCGGGGTGCTCGATCTCCTCGCCCCGTTGCGGCACCCGGCCGGCGAGCGCGTTGACGAGGCCGGCCACGGTGTCGATCTCCTCGTCGAGGTCGGGCGGGGCGAGGTCCACGCCCTCGCCCATGGCGGCCTCCAGCTCCTCCAGCGGCGCGCGGCCGTCGGCGATCCAGCCCTGGGCGTCCTCGAGGATCGGGGCGAAGCCCTGGTCGGAATCCACGTCATGCTCGTCGGAGATGTCGCCCACCAGCTTTTCCAGCAGGTCCTCCAGCGTGACCAGGCCGTCGGTGCCGCCGAACTCGTCGATGACCAGGGCCATGTGGGTGCGCCTCGCGCGCATCAGGGCCAGCAGCTCCGACGCCGGCATGGCGGCGGGCACGAACAACAGCTTGCGCACCAGCCTGCGGCCGTCCTGCAGGATCTTCTCGTCCGCGGCGGGGCGGCCGCGGCTGCGGGCCAGCAGCTTGAACACGTCCTTGACGTGGACCACGCCCACGGGCTCGTCGAGGGTCTCGTTGTAGACCGGCAGGCGGGAGTGCTCGGCCTCGACGAAGCGGGCGACCACCTCGGCGAAGCCGCAATCCTGCTCGATGGCGACGATGTCGGCGCGCGGCTTCATCACGTCGCCGACGTTGAGATCCTGGAACTCGCGGGCGTGGCTGACGAGCTCCCCGGTCTCCGGCGTCGCGGCCTCGGCCGGCGGGGGGTCGCCTTCGGCGGAGCCCTTGCGGAACAGGCTCAGCAGCCCGCCCACGACCCCGCGGTTCTTACCCGGGGCCTCGCTGCTACTCGAAGGGTCGGGGTCAGTCATGGTCCCTCTCGCCCGCCGCGTAGGGGTCCGACACCCCCAGACCGGCCAGGACGACGCGTTCGAGGCCTTCCATCTTCTCGGCCTCATCATCGGTCATATGGTCGTATCCTAAAAGGTGCAGGACGCCGTGCGCCACCAAATGCTGCAAATGGTGCGCAAGGGGCTTCCCTTGCTCGCCCGCTTCGCGCGCGCAGACGCCATAGCCGAGCGCGATGTCGCCCAAATGACCTTCCGGATTGGGCGGCGCGGGAAAGGACAGCACGTTGGTGGCCTTGTCCTGGGCGCGGAAGCGGGCGTTCAGCGCCCGCACCGCCGCATCGTCCGCCAGAAGGACGGCGAGGCCGCCCGTCGGGTCCGGCCCGGTGCGAAGCGCCGCTTCGGCCGCCGCCGCCGCAAGCGCCTCGGCGTCGGGCAGGGCGGCGGTCCAGGCGGCATCCGCGATCTCGACCTCGATCAAACCGTGCGCCCGCGCTTGGCCGCGTCGGCGTCGTAGGCCCGTACGATCCGCTCCACCAGGGGATGGCGGACCACGTCCTCGGCGCTGAACCGGGTGACCGCCACGCCCTCCACCCCTTCCAGCAGGCCCACGGCGTGCGCCAGGCCGCTGTCGGAGGGGCTGGGCAGGTCAATCTGGGTCGGGTCGCCCGTCACCGCCATCCGGCTTCCCTCGCCGATGCGGGTCAGGACCATCTTCATCTGCGCCCGCGAGGCGTTCTGCGCCTCGTCGACGATGACGAAGGCGTGGGCGAGGGTTCGGCCGCGCAGGAAGGCGATCGGCGCGACCTCGATCTCGCCCTTCTCCCGCCGGCGGCGGAGCTGCTCGGCGCCGAGGATGTCGGTGAGGGCCTCCCAGACCGGCGCCATGTAGGGATCGACCTTCTCGGTGAGGTCGCCCGGCAGGAAGCCCAGCCGCTCGCCAGCCTCCACGGCTGGCCGCGACACGATCAGGCGGTCCACCTCGCCGCGCAACAGCAGGCCGGCGCCGTGCGCGACCGCAAGGAAGGTCTTGCCGGTGCCGGCGGGGCCCAGGCCGAACACCAGGTCGCAGCGCGCGAGCGCCTGCAGATATTCCGCCTGGGTCGCCGTCTTGGGCGCCACCTGGCCGCGGCGGCCGACGGGCAGGGCGCCCGCACCGGCGTGCCCGGAGCGGGCGCGGGCGATGGCCACCCGGACATCGGCTTCGCCGACCTCCAGGCCCTGGTCGGCGCGCTCGGCGATGGTCTCGACGACCTTCTTCGCATGGGCGCGGCCGCGCGCGTCGCCGGACAGCGAGACTCCGCCGCCAGGCGTCTCCACCAGCACCCCGAACGCGTCCTCGATCAAGGCGGCGTGACGGCTGTTGGCGCCGGCCACGGCGCGCACCGCGGCGTCGGACATCGGCAGGAATTCAGGGGCCCGGCTCAAGCGGTCTCCAACGCCAGCGCGCCCGCCAGGCTGTTCCTGGCCGCGCTTTCGATCTTCACCGGAACGATCTGGCCGATCAGTCGATCCGGCGCGTCCGCATGGACCGCCTGCAGATAGGGGCTGCGGCCAATGAGCTGGCCGGCGTGACGGCCCGGTTTCTCGAACAGCACCGGCAAGGTGCGGCCCGCCTGGGCGGCGTTGAACGCCGCCTGCTGCGCGTCCAGCAGGGCCTGGAGGTCGGCGAGCCGCGCGGCCTTCACCGCCTCGGACAGCTGGCCCGGCATGGCCGCCGCAGGCGTGCCGGGGCGTCGCGAGTACTTGAACGAGAACGCGCTGGCGTAGCCCACCTCCCGGACGAGCTGGAGGGTCGCCTGGAAGTCGCTGTCCCGCTCGCCGGGGAAGCCCACGATGAAATCACCGGAGATGGCGATGTCGGGCCGCGCCCGGCGGATCTTCTCGATGAGCCGAAGATAGCTGTCCGCCGTGTGGGCCCGGTTCATGGCCTTCAGCACCGTGTCCGAACCGGCCTGCACCGGCAGGTGCAGATAGGGCATCAGCTGCTCGACCTCAGCATGGGCCGCGATCAGGGCCTCATCCATGTCGCGCGGGTGGCTGGTGGTGTAGCGGATGCGATCCAGGCTTTCTATCCTCGCCAGCCGGCGCACCAAGGCGGCCAGCCCTCCTTCGCCGGCATAGGCGTTGACGTTCTGGCCGAGCAGGGTGACCTCGCGGACCCCCTTCTCGGCGAGCGCCCGGGCCTCCGCCTCGATGGCCTCAGCCGGACGCGACCATTCCCCGCCACGGGTATAGGGCACCACGCAGAAGGTGCAGAACTTGTCGCAACCCTCCTGCACGGTGAGGAAGGCCGAGACGCCGGTCGGCCGACGCTCGGCCGAGAGCGCGTCGAACTTGGCCTCGGGGGCGAAGTCGGCCGCCAGCCGTTCGCCGCGCGCCCGATGCGCGCGGGCGATCAGCTCCGGAAGCTGGTGATAGGACTGAGGCCCCACGACCAGATCCACCGCCGGCTGCCGGCGCAGGATCTCCTCGCCCTCGGCCTGGGCGACGCACCCCGCCACGGCGATGGTCATCGACCCGCCGGCGGCGGCCTTGGCCTGCTTCAGCCGCTTGATCTGGCCGAGCTCCGAATAGACCTTTTCGGTCGCTTTCTCGCGGATGTGGCAGGTGTTCAGCACCACCAGGTCCGCGTCCTCGACCTCGTGGGTCACGCCATAGCCCAGCGGCGCCAGCACGTCGGCCATGCGCTCGCTGTCGTAGACGTTCATCTGACAGCCGTAGGTCTTGATATAGAGCCGCTTCAGCGGCTTAGGGCCGGACATGGCCGGGTTATGGGGTCGGGCGCGCCATGGCGCAACATCGCAGCCCTGGTCAGCTCTTCAGCGGCACAGCGTAGAGTTCGAGGCGGTGGTCCACCAGCCGATAGCCGAGACGCCGCGCGATCGCCTCCTGCAGGACCTCGATCTCCTTGTCGATGAACTCCACGACCTCGCCGGTGTGCAGGTTGATCAGGTGGTCGTGGTGAGCCACGTTGTGCTCTTCGTAGCGAGACCGGCCGTCGCGGAAATCGTGCCGCGTGATGATGCCCGCCTCCTCGAACAGCCGCACCGTCCGGTAGACGGTGGCGATGGAGATGTGGGGGTCGAGCGCGTGCGCCCTGCGGTGCAGCTCCTCGACGTCGGGATGGTCGTGGGCCTCTGACAGCACGCGAGCAACGATCCGGCGCTGCTCGGTCATGCGCATGCCCTTTTCCATGCAGAGCTTTTCGATCCGGTCAGGCAAGCCGGGGCTCCCGTTGTGCGCGTCCATGTCTACGCATCCTCTTCCGCGAGGTCGAGGCGCATGACCAACGCGTCCTCTCGCCCCGCAGCGCCGCGATCATAATATCCTCTGCGCAGGCCCGCGCGCTCAAATCCGAGGCTTTCGTAAAGCGCGACAGCCGCCAGGTTCTCAACCGCCACCTCCAGGAAGGCCGCGGTCGCGCCGGCGTCGCGCCCGGCCTGGAGCGCCGCACCCATCAACATCCTGGCGAGGCCCCTGCGTCGCGCCTTGCGGCTGACGCCAAGCGTCAGCACCTCGACCTCACCGGCCGCCACGCGGCACAGCACCAGACCCACGGCCGGCTCGCCCGCCAGCACGCCGAAGACGCCCGGGCTCGCAAGCAGATCATCGAAGGCCGATGCGCCCCACGACGGATCGAACGCCTCGGCATGGGCCGCGGCCAGGGCCGCGGCGTCCGCGGGCGTCGCCCACACCATGCGAACCTCGAAGGCCACGCTCATGCCGGCAGACGCGCATCGGGCGCGCGCAGATAGAGCGGACGCACCGGGCCGTCCGCCACTTGTCCCGCGGCGAGCGCCGCCACGATCCTCGGGTCGCAGGCCTCCGCCGAAATCACTCGCGCTTTGGGCGCGGTCGGCGCCAGCAAGGGGGCGCCGGAGCCCGCCAGGGTGAAATCCCGGCCTTGGGCGATCTCTGCCAGCCGGGCGGCGGCGATCCCGACCTCCAGGGCGTCGGGCGCCATCAAGGGACGCCCCGCCTCGAAGGCCTGGAGATAGACCTGGTCGCGGCGCGCATCGACGGCGGCGAACACCAGGCCGTCGCCCGCCTGCGCCGCCAGGGCCTGCAACACGCCGACGCCCCGCAACGGGACGTCCAGGGCGGCGGCGAGCCCCTTGGCGAAGGCCAAGCCCACCCGAAGGCCGGTGAAGGACCCCGGTCCCACGGTCACGCCGATCCGGCCAAGCGCCTCGAACGGCGTCTGAGCCGCCACCATCACCTCTTGGGTCATGGGGGCCAGGCGCTCCTGATGGCCGCGCGCCATGGGCTCGGAGACATGGGCCAGAACGCGCTCGCCATCGCAGACCGCGACGGAGCAGGCGCCCAGGCAGGTGTCGAGGCCCAGCACGATCATGCGGCGCGCCCAGATCGCGAAATGAAGCCCAGGGTCCGTGGACGCACGCCCTAGATCGCCTGCTCCACCCCGGTCACCTCGGGGACGTAGTGCTTGAGCATGTTCTCCACGCCCGCCTTCAGGGTGGCCGAGGAGGAAGGGCACCCCGAGCAGGCTCCGCGCATGTTGAGGAACACCACGCCGGTCGCCGGGTCGAAGCGGTCGAACAGAATGTCGCCGCCGTCCTGCGCCACCGCCGGGCGGATGCGCGTATCGAGCAGGTCCTTGATCTCGGCGACGATCTGGGCCGTTTCGCCCTCGTAGTCGCCTTCGGCATGGCCGGCGGCGGCTCCCGACTCGCCGGGGAACAGGGGCGCGCCGGAAGTGTAATGGTCCATGATGGCGGCCAGGATCGGCGCCTTCAGATGTCCCCAGTCGGCGTCGTCCGCCTTGCCCACCGTCAGGAAGTCGGGGCCGAAGAAGACCCGCGCGACGCCCGGCGTCTCGAAGATGGCGGCGGCAAGCGGCGAAGCCTGGGCTGCGTCGGGGTCGCGGAAATCCCGCGTACCCTCGCCCATCACCGTCTGGCCCGGAAGGAACTTCAGGACCTCGGGATTGGGCGTCGCTTCCGTCTGGATGAACATGGCGAAAGATGTGGCGCTTGAGCGCGTCCGACGCAAGGGGAAGGAGGCGTAGCGCCGGCCGGATCAGCCCGCCCAGAGGCCGACCCGCGCCTTCACCTCCGCCACTGTCGGCGCGGCGACCTGGCGGGCGCGCTCGGCCCCCGCAGCGAGGACGCGGTCGATCTCGGCCGGGTCCGCCAGCAGGCGGCGCATCTCCGCGCCGATCGGGGCCAGCTTCTCCACCGCCAGCTCGACGAGGCGCGGCTTGAAGGCCCCAAATCCCTGGCCGGCGAACTCGGCGAGCACCTGCTGCGAGGTCATGCCGGCCAGCGCCGCATAGACGCCCACGAGGTTCTTGGCCTCGGGCCGACCCTCAAGCCCTTCCAGGGTTTCCGGAAGCGGGTCCGGATCGGTGCGCGCCTTTCGAATCTTCTGGGCGATGGCGTCGGCGTCGTCGGTGAGGTTGATGCGCGAATAGTCCGACGGGTCCGATTTCGACATCTTGGCCGATCCGTCGCGGAGCGACATCACCCGCGCGCCCGGCCCTTGGATCAGCGGCTCCGGGAGGGGGAAGAAGGCCGGGGCGTCGAAGTCGTGGTTGAACTTCTGGGCGATGTCGCGAGTCAGCTCCAGGTGCTGCTTCTGGTCCTCGCCGACGGGCACATGGGTGGCCTTGTAGACCAGGATGTCCGCGGCCTGAAGCACCGGGTAGGTGTAGAGGCCGACGCTGGCGCGCTCCTTGTGCTTGCCGGCCTTGTCCTTGAACTGGGTCATGCGGTCGAGCCAGCCGAGACGGGCGACGCAGTTGAATACCCAGGCCAGCTCCGCGTGCTCGGGAACCGCCGACTGGGCGAAGATGGTCGCGACCTTGGGGTCGAGGCCGGTGGTGAGATAGGCGGCCGCGATCTCGCGGACCTGCTGCTTCAGCTTCGCCGGGTCCTGCCACTCCGTGATGGCGTGCAGGTCGGCCACGAAGATGAAGGTGTCGATCTCCTGCTGCAGGCGCGCGAACTTCACCAGCGCGCCGAGATAGTTGCCGAGGTGGAGGTCGCCGGTGGGCTGCACGCCGGAGAGGACGCGCTTGGGGCCCGCGTAAGGGGCGGGAGCTTGGTCGGTCATGGGTGAGGCTTTTCGGACAGGTGGGCGCCAGGGCGCAATGGCCCACGGTAGGGGTTCAGCGCGTCAGCGCCGCCATCGCCGTGCGTCACGGTCCGTAGCCATGCGCCGCCCTTAAGCCAAGGGCCGCGTCACGGCAAGTCGGCGGGGGCCTCTGGGGGTGAGCCCTTGCGGCGGCGGAGGGCCGCTCGGGCTTCCGACGGCGTCAGCCCGCCCGAGGCGAACAGCAGCAGCGGATAAAGCCCTGCGGCCAGAAGGCAGGTGAGCGCCACGGCGATCTCCTTGCCGTGGAGCGGGCCTAGGGCGGCGTGGTCAAGAACCGCCTCGATCGGTCGGCGGAAGCGCGAGGCGAGGGCCAGGATGGCGCCCAGCGCGACGCTCGCCGCCAGGATGCGCAGCAGCTTGGAGACCGCCTGGGCGCTTGGGCGGTAATAGCCGCGGCGGGCCAGGGTGGCGGCCATCAGGATCACGTTCAGCCACCAGGCGGCCGCGGTCGCCGCCGCCACGCCCGGCACGCCCACGAGGTAGAACAGCCCCACGCCGAGCGCGATGTTCACGGCAACCGCCGCCAGGGCGTAGCGCATCGGGGTCTTGGTGTCCTGACGAGCGAAGAAGGCGCGGCTGAATAGCTGCGCAAGCACGAAGGCCGGCACGCCCCAGCCGTATTGCATGAGGGCGGCGGCGGTCTGGCGAGCGTCGGCGGCGGTGTAGGCGCCGCGAGTGTAGAGCGCGTCCACCAGGAAGAAGGGGATCGAGACCAGGGCCGCAGCCGCGGGAAGGGTCAGGGCCATGGAGAAGGTGATCGCCTCGTCCATGGCGGATCGGGCGGCGGCGGTGTCCCCGCCATGGACAGCCCGCGACAGCCGCGGCAGCAAGGCCACGCCGACGGCCACGCCGACCAGGCCCTGAGGAAGCTGGTAGAGCCGGTCGCAATAGGCCAGCCACGACGCCGCCCCGTTCACCTGGCTGACCAGCATCCCCGAGATGAAGACGTTGATCTGGGTGGCGCTGGCGGCGATGGCGCCGGGCACCGCCAGCAGGATCAGCTGCTTGATCTCAGGCGTCAGCCGCGGCCAGCGCAAGCCCACATGGGCGCCGGCGCGACGGCATCCCCAGGCGAGCATAAAGGCCTGGCTGACGCCGGCCAGCAGGACCCCGATGGACGCCAGCGTCGCCGCCTGGACCGGCGAACGCGCCGGCAGCACGGTGGCGAGCGTCCAGAGGTTCAGCAGGATCGGGGCGGCCGCCGAGAGGACGAAGCGGTTGCGCGCGTTCAGGACCCCGGAGAGGTGGGCGTAGACCGCCATGCACGGCAGGTAGGGCATGGTGATCTGGGTCAGCAGGACCGCCAGCTTGAACTTCTCAGGCGTGGCTACGAAGCCCGGCCGGATCACGTACATCAGCCAGGGCATCGCCAGCTCGGCGACGACGGTCAGCGCCACGGTCGCCACCGCAAGCAGGGCCATGGCGTCGGCCGCCAGCTGGTCGGCGGACTTTTCCCCGTCGCGCTCCAACGCCTTGGAATAGGCCGGCACGAAAGCGGCGGCGAAAGCCCCCTCGGCGAAGATGCGGCGGAACAGGTTCGGGAACTGGAATGCGGTATTGAAGGCGTCGGCGGCGAAGGTGGCGCTGGCCCCCATGGTGAAGCTCACCGCCAGGTCGCGGGCGAATCCCAAGATCCGGCTGACCAGGGTGAAGGCCGAGAAGATCAGCGACGACCGGATCAGGCCGCCGGCCTGAGGCTTCGTCGCGGACGTCTTCGCGGCGATCGGCGTCTCGGTCACGAGGCGTTCCTTGGACAGGGGACTGGGAGGCTAGCGTGCGACGCTGGCGCGCGCGCGCTGCAAATTGGCGCGCCGGCCGGACGGGTCGCCTTCCTCGGCCAGGGCGCGCTCCAGCGCGGCTTTCAGGCTCGCGCGCTTCTTGGTGTCGGAGACTTTCCGGCCTTGCGGGTCGAGGACGTAGAAGGCGTCGACCGCACGCTCGCCATAGCCGTCGATGTGCGCCGAGATGATGGACAGGCCGGCGTCCGACAGGGTGCGGGCGAGCACGGCCAGAAGGCCGGGGCGATCCCGTCCCGACGCCTCGACCACGGTGGCCTGCTCGGAGGCCTCGTTGTCGAGCATCACGGTGGGAGTGATGGCGAAGGCGGCGGCGCGGCCCAGGTCGCGGGCGCGGTGCGTCTCGGCCGTCGGCGCCTCGCCCCGCGCCGCCGCTTCGAGCGCGCCGGCCAGCCGCTCCAGGGCGCCGGGGGCGTTGGCTCCGAACGGGGCGCCGGAGCTGTCCTGCACATAGAAGACGTCCAGCGCCTGGCCGGCGCGCGAGGTGAAGACCCGCGCGCCCACCACGTTGCTGCCCACTGCGGTGAGCGCCTCGGCGATGTCGGCGAACAGGCGCGGCCGGTCGGCGGCGGCGACCACCACCTCGGCGGCGTTGCGGTCGGCGCGGATGCGCGCCTCGGCGGCGGCGCCCCGCCGCTGGTCGGCCAGCCGCGCCAGCCGTGCGTGCGCCACCACCTCCTCGGTAGGGAAGGCGGCGAGATAGGCGTCCTCCATGGCGTCGGCCCAGGCCTCGGCGGCGGGATCGGCCCTGGCCACCGCCACGCGGGCGTCGTAGGCGGCGTTCTCGTAGTAGCGCTTGAGCGCGGCGGCGGCGTCCGAGCCCCGGCCGCCGCGGAACACCGCCTCGGTGGCCATGTAGAGCTCGCGCATCAACTGCCCCTTCCAGCCGTTCCAGACGCCCGGCCCGACGGCGCGGATGTCGGCGGTGGTCAGCACGAGCAGCAGGCGCAGCCGCTCGGGCGTCTGCACGATGCCCGCGAAGTCGGACACCGTGCGCGGATCGGAGACGTCGCGCTTCTGGGCGTAGTCGCTCATCACCAGGTGATGCTCCACCAGCCAGGCGACGAGCTCGATCTTCGAACGCTCGAGCCCCAACCGCTCGCACGCCTGGCGCGCGGCCCTGGCGCCCGCCTTTTCCTGGCCGCCGGCTCCGCCCTTGCCGGTGTCGTGCAGCAGCATGGCCAGGAACAGCGCCTCACGATCGTCGATCAGGGGCATGATCTGGGTCGACAGCGGATGGTCCGCGCCCAGCCGGCCGGCGGCGATGTCGGCGATGATCCCCACGGCGCGCAGCGTGTGCTCGTCCACCGTGTAGGAGTGGTACATGTTGAACTGCATCTGGGCGACGATGCGGCCCCATTCGGGGATGAAGCGGCCAAGCACGCCCGCCTCGTTCATCAGCGTCAGCGTCCGCTGCGGATCGCGGCCCCGCGCCAGCACGTCCAGGAAGATCTTCGCCGCGTGGCGGTCGCGCCGGATCGCCGAGGTGATCAGGCCCACCGAACGGGTCGCCAGGGTGAAGGCGTCCGGATGCAGGTCGAGATTGTGCCGGTCGGCCAGGCGGAACAGCCGAAGCAGGTTCAGCGGATCGCTCTCGAAGGTCTCGGGACCGGCGACGTTGATCCGCCCTGCGACTTCGACGAAGCCGCGCTCGTCCAGCGGCTTCACCTTGGGGGCGCGACGGCCGCCGATCAGGCGCGAAATGCCCCGCGGCGCGCTCTTCACCTGATCCGCCTCCAGCTTGGCGGCGAAGGCGCGGGTCAGCGCCCCGACCTCCTTGGCGATCAGGAAGTAGCGGCGCATGAACCGCTCCACCGCCGGCGCGTCGCCCCGGTCGCCGTAGCCCATGCGCCGGGCGATGGTCGGCTGCAGGTCGAAGGACAGCCGCTCTTCCGGCCGGCCGGTGGCGAAATGCAGGTGCGAGCGCACCGCCCACAGGAAGTCGAAGGCGCGGATGAAGGCGCGGACCTCGCGGCCCTCGAACAGCTCCAGCTGCAGGACCTTTTCGAAGGTCTCGCCGGGATGCAGGTACTGGGCGATCCAGAACAGGGTGTTGAGGTCGCGAAGCCCGCCCTTCCCTTCCTTGACGTTGGGCTCGACCATGTAGCGGGAGGCGCCGGCGCGCGCGTGGCGCTCGTCGCGTTCCTTGAGTTTGGCGGCGACGAACTCAGGCCCGGTGCCCTTCACCAGCTCGCCCTGGAAGCGGCGAATCAGATCCGCCGCCAGGCCCTCGTCGCCGGTGAGGCGCCGCGCCTCCAGGATCGAGGTGCGGATGGTGAAATCCTCGCGGGAAAGCTTCAGGCACTCGTCCACCGTCCGCGAGGCGTGGCCGACCTTGAAGCCCAGGTCCCACAGGGCATAGAGCATGTATTCGATGACGCTCTCGGCGTGGGCGGTCTGCTTGTAGGGCCGCACGAACAGCAGATCGAGGTCCGAGAAGGGCGCCAGCGTCCTGCGGCCGTAGCCGCCCACCGCCATCACCGCCAGCCTCTCGCCCTCGCTGGGGTTGCGGGCGCGGTACACGTGGACGGTGGTGAAGTCGTAGAGGGCCGTGATCACCTCGTCGGTGACGCCGGAGATCAACCGCGCGGTCTCGATGCCACCCGCGCCGTTTTCCAACCGCTCCTTGGCGATCATCCGTCCACGGAACAACGCCGCTTTCAGCACGTCCAACGCCGCTTTCCGCTGAGCGGCCTCGTCGCCGATATTCTCCAGCGCCGCGGTGGTGAGCTGACTGCGCAGCTTCAGCCCGTCGACGACATACTCCAGGCGGGTGGGGCGAAGGCGCGGCGGCATGGGGGGCATATAGGCCAGTTCGGCGCCTTTCCCCAGCGCGGCGTTCCCCTCCTCCGCGGCGCACGAAAGAGGTATGATCGGCCCATGGCGGTCGAGCTCAACCACACCATCGTCCACGCCAGCGACCCCGTCGCCTCGACGCGCTTCATGAGCGAGGTGCTGGGGCTGCCCAAGGCCCAGCCGGTCGGCCCCTTTCTGGCGATCCGCACCGCGAACGGCGTCGGCCTCGACTACATCCGCGGCGAGGCGCCGATCTGGAAGGAGCACTACGCCTTCCACGTCTCGGAGAGCGAGTTCGAGGAGATCTTCGACCGGGTGAAGGCCCGCGGCCTGACCTGGTGGGCCGATCCGCAAAAGGCGCGGCCGGGGGAATGCAACACCCGCTTCGGCGGCCGCGGCTTTTACTTCGACGATCCCGACGGCCACTTCCTGGAGGTCTTCTGGATGCCGTCCGGCGGCAAGCCCTGACGAGGCTCAGCCCAACAGGCCTTTCAGCCTGTAGAGCGCATCCATCGCCTCCCGAGGGCTCATGCCGTCGAGGTCCATGACCTTCAGAGCCTCGTCGACCAGGCTCGGCCGAGACGCCGGCGCGGTTTCGGCGACGGCGGCGAACAAGGGCAGATCTTCCAGATGTGCGGGGGCGCCGGCCTCGCGCTCCAACCGCTCCAACACGGATTTGGCGCGCGTCACCACCGCAGGCGGCACCCCGGCCAGCTTGGCCACCTGGACGCCATAGGATCGGTCGGCCGGCCCCGGTCCCGCCTCGTGCAGGAAGATCAGGTCGCCGTTCCATTCCTTGGCCCGGAGGCTGAGGTTGGCGCAGAAGGCCAGGCGCTGATCGAGCACCGCCAACTCGTGATAGTGGGTGGCGAAAAGCGCGCGGCAGCGGTTGGTCTCGTGCAGCGCCTCGGCGCAGGCCCAGGCGATGGCCAGTCCGTCGTAGGTGGCCGTGCCTCGGCCGATCTCGTCCAGGATCACCAGCGAGCGCGGCGTGGCCTGAGTCAGGATGGCGGCGGTCTCCACCATCTCCAGCATGAAGGTCGAGCGGCCGCGCGCCAGGTCGTCGCCCGCGCCCACCCGGCTGAACAGGCGGTCCACCACGCCCAGCCGCAGGCGCTTGGCAGGCACGAAGCAGCCCGCCTGGGCCAGCACCGCCAGAAGCGCGTTCTGGCGCAGGAAGGTAGACTTGCCCGCCATGTTCGGGCCGGTGACGATCGCCAGCCTGGGGCCGCCGGCGCCGGCGCCGTCCAACCGGCAATCGTTGGGTGTGAAGGCCTCGCCGGCGCGCCGCACGGCCGCCTCGACCACCGGATGGCGCGCGCCTTCGGCTTCGAACGCCGTGGAGCGATCGACCAGCGGCCGCACCGCCGCGACGTCATCGGCCCATTCGGCGAGGCCCGCCGCCACATCCAGGCGGGCGGCGGCTTCGGCGGCGGCCTGCAGCGGCAGGGCGGTCGCCACCGCGGCGGCGCGCCAGGCCTCGAAGGTCTCCATCTCCATCGCCAGCGCGCGCTCGGCCGCCTGGGCGATCCTCGCGTCGAGCTCGGCGAGCTCCACCGTGGTGAAGCGGACCTGGTTGGCCAGCGTCTGGCGGTGGATGAAGGTGGCGCTGAGCGGCGGCCGCATCATCGGCTCGGCGGCCTTGGCGGTGGTCTCGACGAAATAGCCCAGCACGGCGTTGTGGCGGATCTTGAGCGCGACGCCGCTTTCCTCGGCCAGGCGAGCCTCCAGGCCGGCGATCACCCGGCGGCTGTCGTCCCGAAGCGCCCGCGCCTGGTCGAGCTCGACCCTCACGCCCGCCGCCACGAACCCGCCGTCGCGGGTCAGGGCCGGTAGCTCATCGCCCAGGCCTTCGGCCAACAGGTCGCGGAAGGCCAGCAGGTCCGGCTGCAGGTCGAGGTTGAGCGCGCCGAGCGCCTGGGCGATTTCCGGCGGCGGCTCGACAAGCGGGTCGTGGGTCGAGGCGAAGAGCGCCACCACCGCTTCCGCCATCGCCAGGCCGTCCCGCAGGGTCCCCAGGTCGCGCGGGCCCCCGCGCCCCAGCGCCAGGCGCGAGAGGGCGCGCGCCATATCCCCCAGGCCCTTGAGCTTATCGCGCAGCCGCTCGCGCTGCGCCCGGTGGCCGCAGAACCAGGCCACAGCGTCAAGGCGTGCGTCGATGGCGGCCGGGTCCAGCAGGGGCCTGGCCAGTCGCGCGGCCAGCAGGCGGGCGCCGGGCGCGGTGACGGTGCGGTCGATGGCCGCCAGCAGCGACCCGTCCCGCGCACCGCTGATCGCCTTGTCGATCTCCAGGCTGGCGCGGGTGGCCGGATCGATGGCCATGACGTCCGCCTCGCCCGCGCGACGCGGTGCGGAAAGCGCCGGGATCTTGCCGGCCTGGGTGGTCTCCAGGTGCGCCGCCACCAGGCCGAGGGCGGAAATCTCGGCGCCCGAAAGCTGGCCGAAACCGTCGAGCGTCTCGACGCCGTAGAGCCGCTTCAGCCGCGCTTCCGAGGCGCCCGGCTCGGCGAGCGCCTGGGGCAGGGGCTGGACGAAGCCGCCGGCCGACTTCAGCGCCGCGCTCACCGCCTCGTCGGCAAACAGCCTGTCGGGGACCAGCACCTCGGAGGGGCCGAGCGCGGCCAGCGCCGAGGCCAGGCCCGCCACGCCGGTGGCCACGCACTCCACCTCGCCGGTGGAAAGCTCGACGCTCGCCACCGCCGCCTGGCCGGCGCGCACAGCCACCGCCGCGAGCCGGTTGGCGCCGCGGGCGTCCAGCAGGCCGTCCTCCGTCAGGGTGCCCGGCGTCACCACGCGGACGAGTTCGCGCCGCACCACCGACTTGGCGCCGCGCTTCTTAGCCTCGGCCGGGTCTTCCATCTGCTCGCAGACCGCGACCTTGAAGCCGGCGCGGATCAGCTTGGCGAGATAGGCCTCGGCGGCGTGCGCCGGCACGCCCGCCATGGGGATCGGCTCGCCGCCGTGCTGGCCGCGCGCGGTGAGCGTGATGCCAAGCGCCGCGGCCGCCTTCTGGGCGTCCTCGAAGAACAGCTCGTAGAAGTCGCCCATGCGGAAGAAGACCAGCGCGTCGGGCTGGCGGGCCTTGGCCTCGAAATACTGGGCCATCACGGGCGACGCGCCGGCGGCGGCGGTGGATCCAGAGTTGGCGGCGGGCGCGTTCATGGGCGCGCCAAGCTATCCTGCGGTCACGAGTCGGTCAGCCCCTTGAACCAAGGCACGAAGGCGCCAAGCTGTGGGTAGATGTCGCAACCGCGTGACGCGGCCTTCGCCTATGTGATCGTGCCGGCCGGCCCTGCCGACGCCGAAGCTCTGGCCCATGTCCATGTCGCCGCCTGGCGCGAGACCTATCGCGGGCTGCTGGCCGACGCCTTTCTGGCGCGCATGAGCGAGCCCGGCTACGTCCGCCGCTTCCGCCGCGAGCTCACCCAGCCCGCAAGCGGCGCCGTCACCCTGCTGGCGGCCAACCCGTACGGACCCTTCGGCTATGTCTGCGGCGGCCCGGCCCGGTCCGGCACGCCCGGCGAAGCCGAGGTCGCCTTGCTCTACCTGTTGCGGTCGGGCCAGGGGCGAGGCGTCGGCAAGCGCCTCCTCCAGGCCGCCGCACGCGCGCTGCAGGCCCAGGGCGCAACCTCGCTGGTCATCTCCGTGCTGCGCGAGAACGCAGCGGCGCGCGGGTTTTACGAGCGGCTGGGCGGGCGGCTTTCCGCGCCCCGCCTGGAGGCCGGGCCGGGCGGCCCCGCCTGGGTGGTGAGCTACCGCTGGCCGAAGATCGACGAGCTGCTCCGCTAGTTAAGCCGCCGCCGGCTCGCCCGAGGTCAGCGCCACGAACACGTCCTCGAGGTCTGGATCTTCAGTGGCGATGTCCTTGATGTGGACGCCCGCGGCGCGAATGGCCGCCAGCACCTGCTCGACGCTGGACTGGCCGCTCCGGTAGCTGACGGAAAAGCCGCCCGTGCGGGTGAGCTTGGTCTCGAAACCGGCCAGGTCTGGCGCGGCGGTCACGGGCTCTTCGGGCGTCACCAGCACATGGCGGGTGTCCATCCGCGCCAGCAGCTTGGGCGTCGGCTCGCACGCCACCACCTGGCCGTGGTGGATGATGGCGATCTGGTCGCAAAGCTCCTGCGCCTCCTCCAGGTAGTGGGTGGTGAGCACGATGGTCACGCCACGGGCGTTGAGGCCGCGCACATAGCCCCACAGCTGGCGACGCAGCTCCACATCCACGCCTGCCGTCGGTTCGTCCAGGATCAGCACCGGAGGGTCGTGCGCCATGGCCTTGGCGACCATCAGCCGGCGCTTCATGCCGCCGGAGAGCTGGCGGACATAGGACTGGGCCTTGTCGCCGAGGCCCAGCGCCTCCAGCAGCTCCATCGTCCGCCGCTCCTTGCGCGGAACTGCGTACATGCCCGCCGCCACCTCCAGCGCCTCCTTGGGCGTGAAGAAGGGATCGGCGGCGATCTCCTGCGGCACCACGCCGATGGCGGCGCGCGCGTCCCTGGGCCTGGCGTCAATGTCGCGGCCCCAGATCGACACCGACCCGGCGGTCTTCCGCGTCATGCCGGCCAAGATGTTGATAAAGGTCGATTTGCCGGCGCCGTTGGGGCCGAGCAGGCCGAACATCGAGCCCCGCGGCACGGCCAGGTCGATCCCGCGCAGGGCGTGCATCTTAGGCGTCGTGCGGGTGGCGGGGTAGACCTTGACGAGGCCCCGCGCCTCGATCGCGTTCTCGGGCAGGATCATGACATCTCGATGGGCCGTCTTGCGTTGACGGGTCAAGCCGCCGTCGCATACCTAGACCCACCCGAAGGGGGCGAAAGGCGACACATGGCCAAGCGAGTTCGCAACAAGGGCGCAGAAGCCCAAACGCGGCCGGAGCCGGCTCCCGCGCAACCGGCGCTGACGCCAGATCTGCCCGCGCCGGAGGTGATCGCCGTGCGCTCGGGCCGGGTGGCCTGCGACGGCGTGGGCGGCGCGCTCGGCCATCCGCGCGTCTGGCTGGAGATGGGCGAAGCGCGCTTCGTCGAATGCCCCTACTGCGACCGTCGCTTCGTGCTGGCGGCCGACGCCGGCGAGGGCCCTGAGGACGAGCGCCTAGCGCCCGGCGTCTACGAAGGCTCCCACGGGCACTAAAGGCCCCAGGCTAAACCCGAAGCGGCATCAGGATGTAGCGCACGTCCGCGTCGGCCGGGTCCAGCACCAGCGCCGGATCGTTGGGACCGCCGAAGCGCAGCTCCGCCATCTCGCCGGAGATCTGGTCGGTGATGTCCAGCAGGAAGCGGGCGTTGAACGAGAGCTCGAAGGGCTCGCCGTCGTACTCCACCTCCAGCTCCTCCACCGCCTGGCCGGCCTCCATGTTGCGCACGGTCAGCACCACGCGGCCGGACTCGATGGCCATCCGCACCGAGCGGCTCTTCTCGGCCGAGATGGTCGCCACCCGGTCGACGGCCTTGGCGAAGAGCTCGGCGTCGACCCGGACGATGCGGTTGTTGTCCTTGGGGATGACGCGGCCGTAGTCGGGGAAGTTGCCGTCGATCACCTTTGAGGTCAGCGCCGCGCCGTTCAGCTCGAAGCGGACCTTCTGCGGCGACAGCGCGAGCTCCACCGACTCTCCGGCGTCGTCCAGCAGGCGACGCGCCTCGCTCACCGTCTTGCGCGGCACGATCACGCCGGGCGCCCCCGCGGCGCCCTCCGGGGCCGGCATCTCGGCGAGCGCCAGGCGGCTGCCGTCGGTGGCGACAGCGCGCAGCTTGACCAATCCGTCCTCGTTGACGGTGTGGAGATACATCCCGTTCAGGTAGTAGCGCGTCTCCTCCGCCGAGATGGCGAAGCGGGTCTTGTCGATCAGCCGAATGAGGTCGCCGACGTCCACCGTCATGCGGCCGGCCAGGCCTTCGGCCGACATCACCGGGAAGTCGCCGGCCGGCAGAACCGGCAGGCTGAAGCGCGAGCGGCCCGCCTGAATCGTCAGGCGCGGGTCTTCGCCGGTGAAGGACAGCGCCACGTCGGCGCCCTCCGGCAGCTTGCGCACGATCTCGTAGAGCA
>Ga0207644_10000326_pt1 | contig 30930 bp, 30 predicted proteins | sample KBSS73metaG_FD_184326 | JGI IMG/M metagenome (GOLD analysis project Ga0207644, IMG submission 184326) | Switchgrass rhizosphere microbial communities from Kellogg Biological Station, Michigan, USA - KBS S7-3 metaG (SPAdes) (version 2) | ecosystem: Host-associated > Plants > Roots > Rhizosphere... | reverse complement strand
GACGGGATCGAGGCGACGCGCGCGATCCTGGCCGGCGACCCGGAGGTGGGAGTGCTCGCCCTGACGATGCACGAGGACGGGGAGAAGCTGGCCGCCGCCATGCGGGCCGGGGCACGGGGCTACCTGTCAAGGGCGCGGACCAGCACGCCATCCTGCGCGGGATCGCTGCCGTCGCGGCGGGGGAGGTCATCGTGGGGCCCGGCCTCGCCGCCACCCTCACCACCCATCTCGGCACCCTCGCCGCCCACCCCCGGGCCGAGGTGTTCCCGCAGCTCACCAACCGCGAGCGGGACGTCCTGCGGTACATCGCCGCGGGCCTGTCGAACAACCAGATCGCCGACCGGCTGTCCCTGGCGCCCAAGACCGTTCGCAACAACGTCTCTACCATCTTCGCGAAGCTGCAGGTCACCGACCGTGCACAGGCCATCGTGCGGGCCCGGGAGGCTGGGCTTGACGCCCCGTGACCGGCTTCCTCGACGAGGGCGATCCTGCGCTGCGCCGGCAGGTCCAGCGGGACCTGGAGGGGGCCGGCCCAAGCGGCTCGAGCCGAGCGGGCCCGGGTCGCCTGGGAGAGCTGGGGCGCGCGGCTGCTCGTGGAGGCATCCGACGGGTACTGGGACGGCGGCGTCCACCGGCCCGGGTGGGCCGATCGCGGCCGGCCGATGTTCGACGTCTGGACCGCTACACGCTTCGCCTTGCAGTGCTGGTCGTCGTGATCAGCTGCCGCGACCAAGGGTCCGGTGTCGCAGACGATCACCTATCGGCCGAAGCCGTCGGCGAGGAGGCCGTCATGGTCCGCGCCGAGGTCCGTGCGGCCGCTGGCGAACGAGCTGAAGAACGCCGGCGGCCACTCGGTCGCCGCTTCGAGGTGGGCGCGGCGGCGGGCTTCGGCGAGCACGGCGGGGATCTCCTGCTCGGGGAGCTGGTCGACGAGTCTGTGCAGCTCGTCCCTGTCGGCGCTCATGCGGACAAGGACACTGGGCAGTACCGACAACCCGGCGCTCGTCGCCCCGCTAGTCCGAATCGGTGATCTTCTCGGTGGCAGTCGCTCACGGGTGAACGTAGGTGACCATCGCTGATCAGCGTTGACTTAAGCGGGCACTTGATCGTGAAACAAGAATCCCAGGTCACTGCTAACCTGCTGTGACCTGGGACTTGTAGTACACCGCCACGGACTTGAACCGTGAACCCGCTGGAGGGGAGTCGGGTGTTCCACCACCCGCCCCGATCCTCGTTCATGCTGCTCAGAAGCCCTGTGCGGCTCTAGTCGATCATCACCGGAGATGTCTGTTCGTCACGGTGATCTGTCGTAAGCGGTGACCAAAACGGTGACTTCGAGGGGTTCTCCCGCGACGCTGGCCGGTTCCTTCTCGGCATGTCGGGGTCGTAGCCCGCAGGGTGGGTGGGCCGCTGGGTACGGCACCTTCTCGTATTGTGATGTAGCCTGATACGGCATCTTCGTGTAGCGGACTGTCGAGTGGAGGCGGACCGATGGCAGCGCATGGGCGAGATCGCCGCACGCCCGGCTTGGAGCGGCAGCGGATCCTGTCGTCTAGCCGTCGTTTCTGGCGGCCTGCGGATCTGAGCGGTCCGACGTCGACGGTTCAGCATCTCCTCGCCGCGTTGACTCATGACGGCGAGCTTCGGCGGGTCAGACGCGGTCTGTACTGGCGCGGCGTCAAGACTCCGCTGGGGATGAGTCCGCCACCGACGGATGATCTTCTTGAGGCGTTGGTTCCGGGGGGCGGGGTAGGTCCTGCCGGTCTGTCGGCGGCCAATGCGTTGCGGCTGTCCACTCAGGTTCCGCGTGCGGTCGAGGTTGCTGTGCCACAGAGGGCTCCGGCCGACGGTGGGACGTTGCGGTTCGTCTCGCGAGCGGCCCGTGCGGGGCGGCTCGACGCCGATTTGCAGCCGATGGAGGTCGCCCTACTCGAGGTGCTCGAGTCCTGGGATCGCGTTGTGGAGATTCCGGAGGTCGAGGCGTGGGCCCGGCTGGTCACACTGCTGAGATCGGGAGTCGCGAGGCCTGACAGTCTGGCTCAGGCGGGCCGGACGGAGCCAGGGGCGGTCCGCGCGCGTTTGCGGTCGCTGCTGGAAGCGAGTGGCCACGGTGAGCTGGCGGAGCGCGTTCCTGCTCCTGACAGGCGGGTCGCAGCGGGGGCTACGCGCGAGCTCTCGGTCACGGTATGACCGACGGCGTCCCTCACTCTCGGTTGTGGCGGGAGGCCGAGCGGTCAACGTTCGAAGCCACTGTTCTCACCGCTGCTGAGCAGCTTGGTGTCCAGCCGCTGGCTGTGGAGAAGGACTACTGGGTGTGTGAGGCGCTACGAGCGATCGTGCATGCGTATCCCGGTGAGTTCGTCTTCAAGGGCGGTACGAGCTTGGAGAAGCTCCGCATCGTCCAGCGCTTCTCCGAGGATCTCGACCTGCTCGTCGTCGGCGACTACCCGTCGAACCGTGCTGCCGAGCGGGCCCTGAGATCGATGATCCAAGTCGCCGCAGCCGCGACCGGGGGCGACGCGACCGACGTCATGTCGGGGGGAAGGCCCGGTGGTCTCCATCGCCGCGGCTACCTCGCTCCGCCATTCAGCCACTCGGCTCCACCCGGTGCGATCGCCGACGTCGGAGCGGTGCTTCTCGAACTCGGGCAGTCCGGCGGTCCGAACCCTTCGTCGGTCCGAGTGGTGACCTCGCTTCTCGGTCGGCAGCTTGTGGCTGCCGGCTTCGACGTCGGTGAGTGGGACGACCTCGTCTCCTTCGAGGTCTCGATCTTGCATCCGGCGCGGACTCTGATCGAGAAGCTGTTCAGGGTCAACAACTTCGCGGCGGTGCCGGAGGGACACGGGGATACACACGGCTGGCCGCGCATCGGCAGGCAGTTCTACGACATCTGGGCGCTGCTGGGGCACGACGAGGTGCTTGACCTGCTCGCCGATCGGGAGACGACGGCCGAGATCGTGGCAAGCTGCTTCAAAGTCTCGCAGGCGTTCACTCCCGACCTGCCGGTACCGGACGGCGGTTTCGCGCGTTCGGCCGCCTTCGATCCTGACGGCCCGCTCACGCCGCGTCTCCGTGTTGAGCACGACGCGGCCATGCGCGACCTGTACTACGGCCGCGACTTGCCGCCGACGTTCGACGATGTCCTCGCGCGCGTCGAACAGCACGCGCGTTCGCTCGACATCGGTGGCGAGCGAGAATGATGTCGCGGGTCTGCGCGAGAGCTGGCCAGCCGACTCGATAGGCCGAACCGGTGATCTTCTCGACGGCTGTTGCACATGGGTGAACGTAGGTGATCACCGCTGATAAGCGTTGACCAAAGCGGTCACTGGATCTTGAAAAAAGAATCCCAGGTCACTGCTAACCTGCTGTGACCTGGGACTTTTGGTACACCGCCACGGACTTGAACCGTGAACCCGCTGATTAAGAGTCAGCTGCTCTGCCAATTGAGCTAGCGGTGCTTGATGAAATTATTGCGGTGTCCCTTGCGCGACACCGGAAACACTGTACATCAGCGTCCCCGTGGTCGTACGAGGGGGGTCCGCGACCCCGGGTGAGTGACGGGACTTGAACCCGCGGCCCCCTGGACCACAACCAGGTGCTCTACCAGCTGAGCTACACCCACCATCGGATCCCCGGGTTGCCCCGGCGACCTCATAGAGACTACGTGATGCCGCGGGGAGGCCTCACGCGGGGGGTGCCACGGCGGCGGCGGCCGCGCGGGCCTCGTCGGACGTGGGGCCGGGGGGCTGCACGAACAGGGTGCGGCGGTAGTACTGGAGCTCACGGATGGACTCGATGATGTCGGCGAGGGCGCGGTGGGCGAGGCCCTTCTCCGGCTTGGCGTAGAACACCCGGGGGAACCAGCGGCGGGCCAGCTCCTTGAGCGAGCTGACGTCGATCATGCGGTAGTGCAGGTGGGCGTCGAGCTCGGGCATGTCCCTCGCCAGGAAGCCCCGGTCCGTGGCGATCGAGTTGCCCGCCAGCGGCGCGACGCCCGCCTCGGGCACGTGCTTCTTGACGTAGGCCAGCACGGCCTCCTCGGCCTCCCGCACGGTGACGCGCGAGGCGCGGATCTCCTCGGTGAGTCCCGACCTGCGGTGCATCTCCTCGACGACCGGGGGCATCGCGGCGAGCGCGGCCTCGTCCGCGTGGATGACGACGTCCACGCCCTCGCCCAGCACGTTGAGGTCCCCGTCCGTGACCAGGACCGCGATCTCGACGAGCGCGTCCCGCTGGAGATCGAGACCTGTCATCTCGCAGTCGATCCACACCAACCGGTCGTTCATGGCACGCAGCGTAAGCCTCCTGGTCTAGGCTCCGCCGCGTGGCCGAGAACACGACTGCAGCCCAGGACATCGCCGCCGGCTACGCGACGGAGGGCGAGGCGCTCGAGCTGGGCACCGTCCTCGTCGACGGTCAGGTGGACCCGTCCGCGAAGGTCCGCATCCCCTTCGCCACGCTGAACCGGCACGGGCTGGTCGCAGGGGCCACGGGCACCGGCAAGACCAAGACCCTGCAGGGGCTGGCCGAGCAGCTGTCCGACGCCGGCGTCCCCGTCCTGCTCGCGGACGTCAAGGGAGACCTGTCGGGGCTCTCCAGGCCGGGGGAGGACGGGCCGAAGATCCAGTCGCGGGCGCAGGACACCGGGGACGACTGGGTCGCCACCGGCTTCCCGGTCGAGTTCCTGTCGCTGGGCGGGGGCTCGGCGGCCGTGCCGATCCGCGCGACGATCACCCAGTTCGGGCCGATCCTGCTGTCGAAGGTGTTGGACCTCAACGACACCCAGGAGTCCACCCTCGGGCTGATCTTCCACTACGCCGACCAGCGCGGGCTGCCGCTGCTGGACACCAAGGACCTCCGGGCGGTCATCCAGTTCCTGACGTCCGACGAGGGCAAGGCCGACCTCAAGGGCATCGGCGGGGTGTCCGCCGCGACGGCGGGGGTGATCCTGCGGGCGTTGGTGAACCTCGAGGCCCAGGGCGGGGAGGCGTTCTTCGGCGAGCCCGAGTTCGATCCCGCGGACCTGATCCGGCAGGTCGACGGGAAGGGCGTGGTCACGCTCGTCGAGCTGGCCGAGCAGGCGGCCAACCCGAAGCTGTTCTCCACCTTCCTGATGTGGCTGCTCGCCGAGCTCTACGAGGAGATGCCCGAGGCAGGCGACCTCGACAAGCCCAAGCTGGTGTTCTTCTTCGACGAGGCCCACCTGCTGTTCAACGACGCGTCGAAGGCCTTCCTGGAGCGCATCGAGCAGACCGTGAAGCTCATCCGGTCGAAGGGCGTCGGCGTGTTCTTCTGCACGCAGCTGCCCACGGACGTGCCCAACGCGGTGCTCTCCCAGCTCGGCGCCCGGATCCAGCACGCGTTGCGCGCCTTCACCCCCGAGGACCAGAAGGCGCTCACCAAGACGGTCAAGACCTACCCGACGTCGAAGGTGTACGACCTCGAGGAGGCCCTGACGTCGCTCGGCACCGGCGAGGCGATCGTCACCGTGCTGTCCGAGCGGGGCGCGCCCACGCCCGTCGCCTGGTCCCGGATGCGGGCCCCGCGCTCGCTGATGGCCGCGATCGGCGCGCCCGCGGTCACCGAGGCGGCCAAGGCCTCCCCGCTGTTCCCCAAGTACGGCCACACGATCGACCGCGAGTCCGCCTACGAGAAGCTGACCGCCCGGCTCGCGCCGCCGCCCGCCCCGATCGAGGACGCGCCGCCGCCTCCGCCCGAGGCCCCCGCGCCGCGGCGGGAGAAGGAGGAGCCGGGGATGTTGGAGGGCTTCTTCTCCTCGCCCGCCGTGAAGTCGTTCATGCGGTCGGCGGCCAGCGCCGCGGGTCGTGAGATCAGCCGGAGCATCTTCGGGACCCGACGGCGTCGATGAGCGCCACCGCGTCCTCGCCGCCGACGTCGAGGATGCGGTAGCCACCGTCGCCTGCGGCCGTCACCGCCTCGAGGGTGACGACGCCGGCGCGCCGCTGGAACACGCTCTGCCGCACCCGCCAGCCGACGATCCCGGTGCGCTGCACCGCGACCGTGCGGCGGGACAGGCCGCCGACCCTGCTCACCAGGTACTCCGGGGTGAGGGCGTGCCCGAGCCCGCGGTAGCGGTCCCAGGCCAGCAGCGCGGCGAGCGGGAGCAGCACCGCCGCCGAGGGCGCCAGCCACTCCCACCGCGGCCACACCCGTCCGACGACGACCGCGAGCGCCACCAGCGCCACCACCGGGCCGATCGCGCGGGTGAGACGGCGGCGCAGGGCGGCCCGGGGGTGGGACACCAGGGGCGTCAGCGTCGGATCGGCCGCGGACAGGGCCAGGCTCGCCACCCGGTGCGCCTCGGCCCGTGGCGCCGGCGGTTGCAGCACCCCGCCCTGCGTCTCGTGACCCAGCCCCGCCGCCAACGCCCGGGTCTGCGCCCCACGGCCCGCGCGCAACAACAGCGGCTCGTGCACGCTCACCCCGCGGAGCCGGTCCCCGGCGACGGACAGCGACCGCATGGTGAGCAGGCCGCGGCGCACGCGCAGGGTCCCGTCGGCCTCCCGGGTCAGCACGTACCCCCACCAGCGCTCGACGAACAGCACCACCGACCCGACGACCGCGAGCATCAGCAGTCCCGCCCCGACGACGCCGACCGCCACCCACAGCGGCGCGGCGGTCAGCCGGGCGGCGACCCCGCCGACGCTCCGGGGATCGACGTTCAGCTCGGTGAGCAGGTTGAACCCCGCCGCGGCGAGCGCGCCGATGCCGGCGAGGGAGGAGAAGGTCAGTGGGGCGTAACGGATCCAGGACCAGTCGAGGCGGGCGAGGGTTTCGCCGGTCGGGCGACCGGACGGTTCGGGCGCCTCTCGATCAGGAACCGAACCCACGTCGGCGGGGACCGTCTGCCGCTCCAACAGCTCCCGGCGCAGGGACTCGCCCTCGGCCTTGCCGACGGCGTCGAGGTTGAGCCCCGAGTGGTCCCCTCCGGACTCGGCGGCCCGCACCGCGACGACGTTGAGTCGGAAGGCCCGGTGCAGCAGCGTGGCGGTCAGGTCGACGGTGCGGATGCGGTCCCGCGGGACGGAGCGGCGCTGGCGTCGGATCCAGCCGCTGTGCAGCTCGACGCGCTCCGGGGTGATCCGGTACCTCGTGGTGCGCCAGCGGACCAGGCCGCCGAGCACGACGACCCCCGCGATCCCGACCGTGATCCACAGCCGCACGGGATCGCCCGACCGGCCGGTGACCAGCAGGATCAGCAGCACCGGGACGAGCCGGACCAGTGCGTGCAGGGGCGCGACCACGACCATCCGGGGATCGAGGCGACGCCAGTCGCTCACGGTGAGGTCATGTCGCGTCGCCGGGCGTCGCCTGGGTGGTCTCGGTGAGCCGTCGGGCGAGGTCCTGGGCGTCCGCCGTGGCCAGGCCGCGGATGCTCACCGGCCCCCGCGCCGACGCCGTCGTGACGGTGACGCTGGCCAGCCCGAGCAGCTGCTGCAGCGGGCCGTGCTCGGTGTCGACGGTCTGCACCCGCGAGATCGGCGCGATCCGCCACTCGCGCACCAGCCAGCCGGACAGCGTGTAGACGGCCTCGTCGGTGATCTCCCAGCGATGGATCCGGAACAGGATCCCGGGGACGACGGCGGCGTACCCGACGCCCGCCACGACCGTCGCGACCAGGGTGGCCCACAGCCAGACCGGGCCGCCGAGCACGAGGGCCACCACCAGCTGCGGGACCGCGACGACGGCGGCGACGCCCAGCCCGCGCAGCAGCCACCACGTCCGCGCGCGGGGGTCCACGCGGTGGGCGGGCGGGCGGAGCGGGAGCGCCGTCGGCACGGTCTGCATGGCCTCATGCTGCCCGAGAACTAGGGTGGGCGAACGTGCGACCCCCGCGGCTCATCGCCCTCGACATCGACGGCACCACGGTCCATGAGCACCGTCCCCCCAGCCCGCGGGTGCTCGCCGCCGTGCGTGGTGTCGCGCAGCACGCGCACGTGATGCTCTGCACCGGTCGGACGGTCCTCGGTGTCGGCCATGTGCTCGACCAGCTCGGCCTCGACGACGGAGTCACCGTGTGCTCGAACGGCGCGGTCGTCATGGACACCACCACCCGCGCCGTCCTGCACACCCGGCATCTGGAGCCCGCCTCGGTGATCGCCCCCGTGCGGGCGATGCTGCCGGACGCCGTGTTCGGGTGCGAGGAGACCGGTGTGGGACAACGGATCAGTGCCCCGTTCCCGGCGGGCGTCCTGGCCGGGCGGGTCCGGGTCGTCGACGAGGTCGAGCTGCTCGGGTCGCCGACGCCGAAGGTGATCGGCTACTGGCCCGCCGTCACCCCGGACGAGGTCCAGGCGCGGATGGCGGGGGTCGTGGTGCCCGGCGCGGAGATCACCCTCGATCACGAGCTGCCCTGGGTGACCGCGGTGCCCGCCGGGGTCTCCAAGGCCAGCGCGCTCGCCGCCGTCGCCGCCGATCTCGGTGTGGCACAGGAGGACGTGCTCGCGGTCGGCGACGGCGACGGCGACAGCGCCATGCTCCGCTGGGCAGGCCTGGGCGTGGCGATGGGCCAGGCCCCGGACTCGGTGAAGGCGGACGCGGACGAGGTCACGGGGACCGTCGAGCAGGACGGTCTCGCGGAGATCCTGGAGCGCTTCTTCTAGAACGTGTCTCGGCGGCGATCCGCCGCGCCGCCGCGGCTCAGGCGGGCGGAGGGATGATGTTGCCGCCACCACCACCGTTGCCGCCACCACCGCCACCGCCGCCGTTGTCCCCGCCCCCGGGCGGCGGTACCTCGGTGGTGGTGGTCGTCGTGGGGGGCGGCACAGTGGTCGTCGGCTCCGCGGGGATCGTCGGCTCCACCGGCACGACGGGGGCGAGGGGGGTGGTCGGCGGGGCCACCCGGCGTGTCGTGGTGGGCGTCCGGCGGGTGGGGGTGTCGGTGGCGGTGGTCTCCTCCGCCACCGGCGGCAGCGTGGCGACCGGGGCCTCGGGGGCAGGCGCGACCGCGCTCGTGTCCACCCGGTTCGACGCGTTGCCCGCGGACGGGCCCTCGGGCCAGAAGGCGACCGCGCCGATCACCGCGAGCGCGGCGGCGAGCCCGCCCGCGGCCACGACCAGCACGGGGGAGCGGCCCTTGGGGCGGTCGGTCTCGTACTCGGCGTAGGAGTCGAAGAGGCTCCCCGGCGGCGGGGGCGGCGGCGGGGCGAAGCGGGTCTGCTGCGCGTCCGTGGGGAGGAGCTCGGTGCGTGCCTCGGGGTTCGGGGCCGAGTAAAGACCACCGTGGCCCGGGTCCGCGTAGGGGTCGGCGTACGCGGTGGGGGCCTCCGGCCCCGGGGCGTACGTGGTCGGCGCGTCGGCGCCGAGCGGCGCGTAGGCCGTCGGTGCCTCGGCCGGGTGGCGCCCGGTCCCCGTCGGCGGAGTCGCGAAGTCCCCGGTTCCCTGCACAGCCATGGCTCCGTTCCCAGTCACGCCCAGCGAGGCCACCGCACCCTTGGCGACGGCCTGCTTGGGCTCCGCGTCGACGGCCACGGGCCGCCCCAGTTCCTGTGACACCAGCTGCGGCACCAGCGGGATCCGCGAGGACCCGCCGACCAGCAGCACCGCGGCGAGCGCCTCCGGCGTGACCCCGGCCGAGGCGACGGCCCGCCGCAGCGCGACGACGGTCTCCTCCACCGACGACCGGATCTCCCGCTCGAACTCGCTGCGGTGCAGACGGACCGAGCCCGCGCTCGCGCCGTTCCCGCCTGCTCCGAGCAGCGGCACCGGCACGGACACCTCGGTGTCCACCGACAGCGCCTCCTTGGCCTCGGCGCACTCCCGGCGCAGCGCGGCGAGGGCGGCGCGGACCTCGGGATCGGCGTCGTCGAGCCCGGCGAAGGCCTCGGGAGCCCCCTCCGCGACGTGGTCGAACACCGCCTGGTCGAAGTCCACCCCGCCGAGGTGCTCCAGCCCCTCCGGGCGCCCGAGCAGCGAGAAGCCGCTCGCGTCCCGCTGCACGACGGCGGCGTCGAACGTCCCGCCGCCCAGGTCGTACACCGCGACGATCGCGCCGGGGTGCAGGCGCTCCTCCGTGGCGTAGTGCAACGCGGCGGCCTGCGGCTCGGCGAGCAGGGTCGCGGTGACGCCCTGGTCCAGCAGCGCCCCGGCGACCAGCTCGCGCCTGTGGTCGCCCCAGGCGGCGGGATGGGTGACGGCGATCCGCTCGGCGGGCCCGCCCTCGCGCTCGGCCACGCGGTCGACGACCCAGCGCACCATGAGCGCGCAGAGCTCCTCGGGTGTCCACCCGCGGCCCCCGGCGACGATGGGTGTCGGGTCGCCGACGCGGCGCTTGAACTCCCGCGCGACGCGGTCCGGCTCGGTCACCGCGAACCGTTCGGCCGCCTCGCCGACGACGATCCCGTCCGCCCCCAGGTACACCACCGACGGCACGTCGAGCGCCCGCTCACCCAACGGCACGGCCTCGGGCGCACGCCCCGGGCGGCCGACGGCCGCCGCGGTCCGCGTGGTGCCCACGTCGACACCGAGCAGGTAGGGGTTCATCGCCACCGTTTCGTCGCGGCGCCGAATGCGGGGGAGCGGGCGCCAGGTCCGTGGGGTCCATCGACCCGTGCGGCAGCCACGTTAGCCATCGGGCGGCGTGACCCCGCACCCATGCGACGGACGTAGCCGGACGCTCGGTGAGAGGTGCCGAACTCTCAGAGTCGGTGCTGCAGGGCCTCAGCCGCGGCCAGCAGGTCGGCCGCCCAGCGGACCCCCGGGCGCCGCCCGATCCGGTCCACCGGCCCGGACACCGACACCGCCGCGACGACCTGGCCCTGCGCGTCCCGCACCGGCGCCGACACGCTGGACACCCCGGACTCGCGCTCGGCGACGCTCTGCGCCCAGCCCCGTCGTCGGACGTCGACCAGGACCCGGTCGGTGAACGTCGCCGCCCCGAGCACCGCCCGCTGCGTGGCCGGATCGGCCCACGCGGCCAGCACCTTCGCCCCGGAGCCCGCGGTCATCGGCAGCCGCGTCCCGACGGGCACGGTGTCCCGCAGGCCCGCGGCGGGCTCGGCGGCGGCGATGCAGACCCGGTGCATCCCGTCCCGCCGGTAGAGCTGCACGCTCTCTCCGGTGATGTCCCGCAGCCGCGGCAGCACGGCGGACGCGGCCTCCAGCAACGGGTCCGCGTGCCCGCCCGCGAGCTCGGCCAGCGTGGGGCCGGGGCGCCAGCGCCCGTCCGACCCGCGCAGGAGCAGACCGTGCACCTCCAGGCCGACGGCGAGGCGGTGCGCGGTGGCCCGGGGCAGGCCGGTGGCCTCACAGAGCTCGGAGAGGCCCATCGGCTCGTCCGCCGTGGCGCGCAGCACGCCCACGGCCTTGTCGAGTACGCCGATGCCGCTAGACTGTCTCACGTCTCGATACTATCTTCCCACTCTGTAGGATCCAACTACGCCTGGGACACCACCACCGAGGCGAACAGCTCACACGAAGGAGGCGGCAGCGGTGGGACGCACGCTGGCCGAGAAGGTCTGGGACCAGCACCTGGTCCGCAGGGGTGAAGGACAGGAACCCGACCTGCTCTACATCGACCTGCACCTCGTGCACGAGGTGACGAGCCCGCAGGCGTTCGACGGGCTCCGCCTCGCCGGGCGCTCCGTGCGCAGGCCGGACCTCACGCTCGCGACCGAGGACCACAACGTCCCCACGCTCGACGTCCTCGCCCCGATCGCCGATCCCGTCTCGCGCACGCAGGTGGAGACCCTGCGGCGCAACTGCGCGGAGTTCGGCGTCCGGCTCTACCCGATGAACGATCCCGAGCAGGGCATCGTGCACGTCGTCGGGCCGCAGCTGGGGCTGACCCAGCCGGGCACCACGGTCGTCTGCGGCGACTCGCACACCTCCACGCACGGGGCGTTCGGCGCCATGGCGTTCGGCATCGGCACGTCCGAGGTGGAGCACGTCCTCGCCACACAGACCCTGCCGCTCAAGCGGTTCAAGACCATGGCGATCAACGTCGACTCGGCCGACGGGCGGCTGCGGCCGGGTGTCACGAGCAAGGACGTCGTGCTCGCGATCATCGCGCAGATCGGCACCGGCGGCGGCCAGGGCTACGTCCTGGAGTACCGCGGCAACGTCATCGACAACCTGTCGATGGAGGCCCGGATGACCATCTGCAACATGTCGATCGAGGCGGGCGCCCGCGCGGGCATGATCGCGCCGGACGAGACCACGTTCGCCTACCTGAAGGGCCGCGACCACGCGCCGCGGGGCGCGGACTGGGAGGCGGCGCTGGAGGTCTGGCGCGAGCTGCGCACGGACCCGGACGCGACGTTCGACGCCGAGGTGGACATCGACGCGGACACGTTGACCCCCTTCGTCACCTGGGGCACGAACCCCGGCCAGGGCCTGCCCCTCGCCGAGAGCGTCCCGGACCCCGAGCTCATCGTGGACGAGAACGAGCGCGTCGCGGCCGAGAAGGCCTTGGCGTACATGGGTCTCGAGGCCGGGCAGCCGCTGCGCTCGGTCAAGGTCGACACCGTGTTCGTGGGCTCCTGCACCAACGGCCGCATCGAGGACCTCCGGGCCACCGCCGAGATCCTCAACGGCCGCAAGGTGGCCGACGGGGTCCGGATGCTGGTCGTCCCGGGCTCGATGCGCGTGCGGTTCCAGGCCGAGGAGGAGGGCCTGGACAAGGTCTTCACCGACGCGGGCGCCGAGTGGCGCTCCGCGGGCTGTTCGATGTGTCTGGGCATGAACCCGGACCAGCTCGCGCCGGGGGAGCGCAGCGCGTCCACCTCCAACCGCAACTTCGAGGGCCGCCAGGGCAAGGGCGGCCGCACCCACCTGGTCTCCCCGCTGGTCGCCGCGGCGACCGCCGTGCGCGGGACCCTCTCGAGCCCGGAGGACCTGAGCTGATGGACGCCTTCTCCACACACACCGGCATCGGCGTCCCGCTGCGACGCTCCAACGTGGACACCGACCAGATCATCCCGGCCGTCTACCTCAAGCGCGTGACGCGCACCGGGTTCGAGGACGGGCTGTTCGCGGCCTGGCGCAACGACGAGTCGTTCATCCTCAACCAGGAGCCCTTCAGCCGGGGCTCGGTGCTGGTCGCGGGCTCGGACTTCGGCACCGGTTCCTCGCGCGAGCACGCCGTCTGGGCGTTGATGGACTACGGCTTCCGCGTCGTGATCTCCTCGCGGTTCGCGGACATCTTCCGCGGCAACTCGGCGAAGGCCGGGCTCGTGGCGGCGCAGGTCGCCCAGCCGGACGTCGAGCTGCTGTGGAAGCTGCTCGAGAACGAGCCGGGCACCGAGGTCACCGTCGACCTGCACGAGAAGACCGTGCAGGCCAACGACCTGACCGTCCCCTTCGAGATCGACGACTACATCCGCTGGCGCCTGCTCGAGGGGCTCGACGACATCGGGCTGACCCTGCGGCACGAGGACATGATCACCGATTTCGAGGCCTCGCGACCCGCGTTCAAGCCCGTCACGACGTCCTGACCTGCACAAACGCCGCTCACCCCGTGGGGTGGGCGGCGTTTGTCGTTGTGCCACAAGGAGTTCTCTTCTGGCGCAACCCGCCCGGACGCTCTACGGTGCGGGGCCATGAACAAGACGCAGCTGGTGGAAGTCCTGGCGGAGAAGCTCGGCGACAAGCGGACCGCTGCGTCCGCTGTGGACGGGGTCATCGAGATCATCACCGACACGGTCGGTTCGGGAGGCTCGGTGACCCTCACCGGCTTCGGGGTGTTCGAAGCCCGCGCCCGCGCAGCCCGGGTGGCCCGCAACCCGCGCACCGGCGAGACGGTCCCGGTGCCCGCCACCACCGTCCCGGCCTTCCGGCCCGGCACGGCCTTCCGCTCGACGGTCGGTGGCGGCAAGCCTGCGGCCCCGGCGAAGAAGGCCCCCGCGGCCCGTTCCACCCGCTCCACCACGGCCCGCCCGGCGACCCGGACCGCGGCGCGCGCCGCGGGCAGCTTCACCGAGGACGCCCCCGCGAAGGCGCCCGCCAGGAAGTCTCCCGCCGCGAAGCCTGCTGCGGCCAAGACGACCGCGGCCAAGCCGGCCGCCAAGACGACCGCCGCCAAGCCCGCCGCCAAGCCCGCCGCCGCCAAGGCGACGGCGGCCAAGCCCGCCGCCAAGCCCGCCGCGACCAAGACCGCGGCACCCAAGGCGACGGCCGCGAAGACGAGCGCCGCCAAGACCGCCGCGGCGACGAAGGCCGGCGCCAAGAAGGCCGCGGCCGAGAAGCCGGCCAAGAAGACCAAGGCGAAGAAGTAGCGGAACAGTCGTTCGGACTGGTCCCCGGGGGCCGCGGCGAGACGCCGCCGGCCCCTGGAACCGGTCGGTCCGGCTCGTCGGCGACGCCGGCGATTCACGGGAGCCGCCCGCCGTCGGCGACGCCGTCCCGGCGTGCGCCTCAGCCCGGGCCGGGGTAGTAGTCCGCGGTGCAGAGGGTGCCCGCGGCGTCCGCGGTGAGCACCCAGGTGCTGCCCTTGCGACTCGGCACCGGCTTCTCCTGCGGGGAGGGCACGCCGGTGGCGACCACGGCGGTCTCCTCGAGCAGGGTCGCGACGACGTCCGGGATCACGCCGCCCTGGCTGCACAGCGCGGTCACCCCGGGCGCGGCGAGCAGGCCGCGGAAGCGGGTCAGGCCCGCGGCCGGGTCCTCCCAGTAGCCCTCCTCGCCCAGCAGCGGCTCGGGCGTGATCGGGGCCGACCCCGCGGCCGGGCGCAGGGTGTCCACGCACCGGATCGGGGCGGCCGAGTGGAAGCGCTCCGGGCCGAACCGGCCGAGGAACCCGACCAGGTGCTCGGCCTGGCTGCGCCCGACGCCGGAGAGCGGGCGCAGGTCGTCGTCGCCGTCCCAGTGGCTGCGGTTGCCCGCCTTGGCGTGCCGGACCACCAGCAGGACCGACCGCGGCCGCCGGAACCGACGCAGGACGTGCCGGTCGTGGGGGTAGTCCATCAGGTCCACGGCGGTGTCGACGGAGACCCAGCGCAGCTCGTCGACCTCGTCGTTGGGCGCGAAGTCCGGGACGTCGAGCGCCTGTGCGGCCCAGTACCGGACCAGCTTGCGGCCCTCGGGGACGGCGTAGCGGACGTCTCCGATGCGCTGGCCGATCCGCGCGGACACCCCGGTCTCCTCGACGGTCTCGCGCAGCGCGCAGGCCGCGAGGCTCTCGCCGGGGTCCAGCTTGCCCTTCGGCAGCGACCAGTCCCCGTACCGCGGGCGGTGCACGACGGCGACCTCGACGCCGCCGCCGGGTGCGGCCCGCCAGAGAACGGTGCCCGCGGCCAGGACATCCGCCCCGAGCGCGGCGTGCAGATCACTCACCGCACTCGCTCGCTGCGCGAGCTCGACGCTTCGCGAAGGCGCTGGGTCATCGATTCGCTCGCAAGCTCGCTCATTCCGTGTCGAGGGTCCGAGCGGAGTGCGAGATCATCAGCTCGGCCTGGTGGTCGCGCACCTTCTCCAGGTCGGTGCCCGGCGGCGGGGAGGGCTCCCAGCGGTCGTCCACCAGCGTCCAGCAGCGGGTGGCCGGGTCCAGGCAGGACTCGAAGACGTCCGCGAGCTGGCGGGCCAGGGGCGGGTCCGCCACCCGCAGCAGCACCTCGACCCGGCGGTCCAGGTTGCGGTGCATCATGTCCGCGCTGCCGATCCAGTACTCGTCCGCCGCGCCGAAGTGGAAGATCCGCGAGTGCTCCAGGAAGCGCCCGAGGATGGACCGCACCTGGATGTTGTCGGACAGCCCCTCGATGCCGGGCCGGATGGCGCAGATCCCGCGCACCACGACGTCCACCGGCACGCCTGCCTGCGAGGCGCGGTACAGGGCGTCGATGACCTGCTCGTCCACCAGGGAGTTGACCTTGATCTGGACGCGGGCCCGCTCGTCGCCGTTGCGGTGGGCCTCGATCTCGTCCTCGATGCGCCGGACGATGCCGCGCCGGACGCCGTACGGGGCGACCAGCAGGCTCCGGTAGCTCGTCTGGCGGGAGTAGCCGGTGAGGGAGTTGAACAGGTCGGTGAGGTCCGCACCGATGACCGGGTCCGCCGTGAGCACACCGACGTCCTCGTAGAGCCGCGCCGTCTTCGGGTTGTAGTTGCCCGTCCCGATGTGGCAGTAGCGGCGGATCGTCGAGCCCTCCTGGCGCACGACCAGGGACGTCTTGCAGTGTGTCTTGAGGCCCACGAGCCCGTAGACGACGTGGACGCCCGCCTTCTCCAGCTCGCGCGCCCAGCGGATGTTGGCCATCTCGTCGAACCGGGCCTTGATCTCCACCAGCGCGACGACCTGCTTGCCCGCGGCGGCGGCGTCGATCAGGGCGTCGACGATCGGCGAGTCGCCCGACGTCCGGTAGAGGGTCTGCTTGATCGCCAGGACGTTCGGGTCCGCGGCCGCCTGCTCGATGAAGCGCTGCACGCTCGTCGAGAAGGAGTCGTAGGGGTGGTGGACCAGGACGTCGCCGTCCCGGAGCGTGGCGAAGATGCTCTTCGGCGTCTCCCGGTCCGCGAAGGCGGGGTGCGTGGCCGGGCGGAAGGGCTCGTCCTTGAGGTCGGGGCGGTCCGCGGCGTAGACCTCCCACAGGCAGGTCAGGTCCAGCAGGCCGGGGACGGTGACGACGTCCCCGGGATCGACGTCCAGCTCGCGCAGCAGCAGCTCCAGCACGTGCTCGGACATGGTGTCGACGACCTCGAGCCGCACCGGCGGGCCGAACCGGCGGCGGGCGAGCTCGCGCTCCAAGGCCTGCAGCAGGTCCTCGTCCCGGTCCTCCTCGACCTCCAGGTCGGCGTTGCGGGTGACCCGGAAGGCGTGCACCTCCGCGACCTCGAGCCCGGGGAACAGCTCGCCGAGGTGGGCGGCGATGAGGTCCTCGATCGGGAGGAACGTGACGTCCCGGCCGGGCTTGCCTGCGTCGTCCTGCACCCGGACCAGGCGCGGGACGTTGTTGGGCACCTTGACCCTGGCGAACCGCTCGGTGCGGGAGTCGGTGTCCCGGACGGTGACGGCGAGGTTCAGCGACAGCCCGGAGATGTAGGGGAAGGGGTGCGCGGGATCCACGGCCAGCGGGGTGAGCACCGGGAAGACCTGCGCGGCGAAGTAGTCGCTCAGCCTGCCGCGCTGGATCTCGGTCAGGTCGCTCCAGCGGCGGATGTGGATGCCGTGCTCGGCCAGCTCGGGCCGGACCTCGTCGAGGAACACGCGGGCGTGCGCCACGGAGATCGACTGGCTGCGGGCGTGGATGCGGGCGAGCTGCTCGCGCGGGGACAGCCCGTCCGCGCTGCGCACCGTCAGGCCCGTCTCGTCCCGACGCTTGAGCCCCGCGACCCGGACCATGTAGAACTCGTCCAGGTTGCTGGCGAAGATCGCCAGGAACTTCGCCCGCTCCAGCAGCGGCTGCGAGGTGTCCTCGGCCAACGCCAGCACCCGGGAGTTGAAGTCCAACCAGGACAGTTCGCGGTTGAGGTACCGGTGCTCCGGCAGCCCGCTCGGCGCGGCGATCGTGGTGGGCGCGGGGGGGCTGATCGGCGCCGCCCCCGCGGTGGGCGCGGTGGCGGTGCTGGCGTTCGTGGGCTCGGCCGCGGGGCCCGGGTTCACCGACCGGTCCGCCCGGCCGGTCGTCGCGGGGACGGGGCTGGTCCGACGGCGGGTCGCGGGCTTGCGCGCCGGGGTCCGCCGGGTCGCCTTCTTGCCGTCCTGCTCTCCGCCCGTGCTGCTCACCGCCGCGATTCTTCCTCACCGGGCCGGCATGGGGGGCGCCCGAGTGGCCGACATCCGGGTGAACACTGGGTCACGGGGAGGTCTCAGTTCCGCCGGGGGCCGGTCGTGGAGCTGCGCTACCGACAGACCAGCAACCCGCTCGTCCGCGCACCGACCCCGAGGGCACAGGCCTCGCGCAGGTCGGCCTCGGTGTCGACGTCTCGTCGGAGGCCGGGGAGGGTGCCGGGGACCGGGGTGGCGCCGGAGGCCTCGTGTGCGGTCGCGGACTCCGGTCCGAAACGGGGGTCGAGCGGGGCGCCCGCGGGGGTGAGGAGCAGGGTCGTGCCGGTGCCCGCGGCGTCGGCGACGAAGGCCCGCCCGCCGGTGGCGAGCGCCTGGTCCAGCTCGGCGGGTCGGAGGGCGGGGAGATCGGCCTGCAGCGCCGCGCGCGGCTGGTCCGGGGGGAGCAGGGCCGCACCGTGGACGAGGGCGGCGTTGAGGCCGCCTGCCGGCTCGTCGCGCACGATCCGGAGGCGGGCGCCCGGGGAGGCCGAGCCGACCATCGACCGCAGTCCGGCCGCGACCCGGCCGTCGTCCGTCACCACGACGACCCGGCCCACCAGGGTCGCGGACAGCGCCGCCTCCAGGGTGTCCAGCGCGAGGGCGAGGGCCAGGTCGGCGTGCCGTTCCGGGTCGCCGACGCCGCCGTCCGCGGCCCCGCGCAGGCGCGTCTTGGCGCGTTCGAGCCCCTTGACGGGGACCACCAGGCCGACTCGCACTCCCGCATCGTTCCACTTCTCGGTCCCTGAGCCGTCGGCCAGGTGGACCGCGCCCGGCCGGACAAGGAAGGATCGAGGTCGTGAAGCGCGAGAAGGGCGGGTTCTGGGTCAACCTCTCGGCGGCGGTGTTCTACCCGACGTCGTTCGCGGTGGGCCGACCCCGGTACGAGGGGCGGGAGTACCTGCCCGCCGAGGGCGGGGCGCTCGTCGTCGCCAACCACATCTCCTACCTGGACCCGATGTTCACGGCGCTGTGGACCTACAGCGCGCGGCGGGTGCCGCGGTTCCTCGCCAAGGCGTCGCTGTGGAAGGTCCCCTTCTTCGGACGCGTACTGCGCGGCAGCGAGCAGATCCCCGTCTACCGCGACTCGGCCGACGCCCAGCAGAGCCTGCGGGACGGCGTCGCCGCGCTCGCCGAGGGCAAGGTCGTGGTGATCTACCCGGAGGGCACGATCACCCGGGACCCCGAGGGCTGGCCGATGCACTCCCGCACGGGCGCCGCGCGGCTCGCGCTCTCCTCGGACGTGCCGGTGATCCCGCTGGTGCACTGGGGCACCCGGGAGATCTACGACCACTACCGCAAGCGCTTCCGCCCGTTCCCGCGCACGGCGGTCACGGTGCGCGCGGGCGCGCCGCTGGACCTCTCCGCGTACCGGGACCGCCCGATCGACGCGACACTCCTGCGCGAGGTGACCGACCTGATGATGGCCCGCTGCCGGGAGCTGCTCGAGGAGGTCCGCGGGGAGCAGGCGCCCACGGAGTTCTACCGGCGGGGAGCGGCCGGTGAGTGAGCTGAAGCGGGTTGCCGTCCTCGGCGCAGGCTCGTGGGGCACCGCCTTCGCGAAGGTCGTCGCGGACTCCGGCCGGGAGGTCGTGTTGTGGGCCCGGCGGCCCGAGGTGGCCGCGGCCGTGTCGGAGCGGCACGAGAACCCGGACTACCTGCCGGGCATCACGTTGCCCTCCACGGTCTCCGCGACGACGAACGCCGCCGCCGCACTGTCCGACGTGGACGCCGTCGTGCTCGCCGTCCCCTCCCAGACACTGCGGGCGAACCTGGCGGACTGGAAGCCCCTGCTCCCGCCGGGGCGGACGCTGGTGTCGCTCGCGAAGGGCGTCGAGCTGGGGACGCTGAAGCGGATGAGCGAGGTCGTCGCCGAGGTCGCGGGCGTGCCCGCGGACCAGGTCGCGGTGGTGTCCGGGCCCAACCTGGCCCGCGAGATCGCGGCGGGGGAGCCGACGGCCACGGTCATCGCCTGCTCGGACGTCTCCCGCGCCGAGGCACTCCAGGCCGCCACCTCGAACGACTACTTCCGCTCGTACACCAACACCGACGTCGTCGGCTGCGAGCTGGGCGGCGCGGGCAAGAACGTGATCGCGCTGGCCGTCGGGATCGCGGCGGGGATGGGGCTGGGGGACAACTCCCGCGCCTCGCTGATCACCCGCGGCCTGGCCGAGACGTCCCGGCTGGGCGCGGTGCTCGGCGCCGACCCGCTGACCTTCGCCGGCCTGGCCGGCCTCGGCGACCTGGTCGCGACGTGCTCGTCGCCCCTGTCCCGCAACCGGACCTTCGGCGAGCACCTCGGCCGCGGGGAGTCGCTGGCGCAGGCCGAGGCGGCCAACCACGGGCAGGTCGCGGAGGGCGTGAAGTCCTGCGTGTCGATCTGCGAGCTGGGGGCCCGGCACGGGGTGGAGCTGCCGATCGCCGACGCCGTGCGTCGGGTGTGCCACGAGGGCTACTCGGCGCGCGAGATGGCGAAGGAACTGATCTCCCGGGCCCCGAGGGCCGAGTAGTGAGCGAACGGCGCGTTCGCTCAGACCTGGTGAGCGAACGGCGCGTTCGCTCAGACCTGGTGAGCGAACGGCGCGTTCGTGCAGTCCTTGTGGGCGAGCGGAACGTCGGTTCGGGGCGGGGGTGGCAGTGATGGCCGGCGACGGGACGCGGTGCGTCGGTGGGGTGGCCGGCGAGCCGGGGGAGCCCGTGCACCCGGGGCCGGTGTTGTCGTCGACCTTCCATCTCGACACCGAGAAGCTGCCGGAGTACTTCTACGGCCGCGCAGGCAACCCCACCTGGACCGCCTACGAGGCGGCGATCGGTGCCCTGGACGGCGGGGAGTGCATCGCGTTCTCCAGTGGTATGGCCGCGCTGTCCACGGTGATGCGGCTGTGCGCCCGCCCGGGGACCGCGGTGGTCGTGCCGTCCGACGGGTACTACATCAGCAGGCTCGTGGCCTCCGAGGAGCTGGCGCCCATGGGCGTCGAGATCCGGGAGTTCGCGACGGCGGGAGCCGCACCGGAGTTCGCCGGTGCCACGCTCGTCCTGCTCGAGACCCCGTCGAACCCGGGGCTGGAGGTCTGCGACATCCAGGCGATCGCCCAGGCCGCCCACGCCGCAGGCGCCCTGGTCGCGGTCGACAACACCACCGCCACGCCGCTGGGTCAGAAACCGTTGCCCCTCGGCGCGGACTTCGTGATCTCCAGCGACACCAAGGCGATCTCGGGCCACGGAGACGTGATCCTGGGCCACGTGACCTGCGCCGACGCGGTCCTGGCCGCGAAGGTCAGGGCGGCGCGAACCCGCAGCGGCGCCATCCCCGGCCCGATGGAGACCTGGCTCGCCCACCGCGGCCTCGCCACCCTGGACCTGCGCCTGGAACGTCAGGCCCGCAACGCCCACGCCCTGGTGCAGGCCCTGCTCGCGCACCCCAAGGCGTCCGACGTCCGCTGGCCCGGCCTGGCCTCGGACCCGTCGCACGCGATCGCCGCTCGTCAGATGCGGCGCTGGAACGGAGTCCTGCGCTTCACCCTGCCGTCGGTCACCGCGGTGGAGGAGTTCCTGACGGCGTCGCGCCTGATCGTCTCGTCCACCAGCTTCGGCGGGGTCCAGACCAGCGCCGACCGACGGGCGCGGTGGGGGGATGCGGTCCCCGAGGGCACGCTGCGGCTGTCCGCGGGGATCGAGGACACGGACGACCTCGTCGAGGATGTGCTGGGGGCGCTCGACGCGGTGCGGGCATGAGAACGGCCCGCCTCCGAGGAGACGGGCCGCTCGAGCACCGATCGGGGCGGTGGGCCGATCGGGGCGACCTCGCCGCAGTCACGGCGAGGAGTCGTACAGGGGGATAGTCGCGGATCCGTAGGCGAGTGTTAACCCTGTGTACCGATACTTCCCCACCTTTGATGACGGTCAGGTCACGGCGGCGGCCGTGAGGACGCGTTCCACAGCCGTGTGGGTGATGCCGGTGGTCGCGGCGCGGAGATAGAGCCCGTTGACCGCCGCGGCGAACAGCTCGGCCCGTGTGGGAGCCAGCCGGGCGGCGAGCTGATCGACGGTCTCGTCCCACCGGACCAGCTCGGCGCGCAGGTCGTCCCGGCGAGCGGCGAGCAGCCACAGCTCGTACTCCGCGAGCACCAGGTCCCGGTCCTGCGACGCGTACCGGACGACGTGGACGGCCAGCTCGGCGACCGAGGCGATCGAGGCGAGCTCCGCGCAGTAGCGGTCGTTGACCTCCCGCAGAGCGCTGACCAGCAGCTCGTCCACCGAGGCGTAGTAGTACAGCACCGCACTCGGCGGCACCCCGGCCTCCGCCGCGACCGCCCGCTGCGACACCGCGGCCACCCCGGTCCGCCCGACGAGCCGCAGCGTGGCGTCGAGCAGCGCCCGCCGCCGGACCGCGCCCTTGGCGAGCCTGCCGTCAAGCGGCATGGGAGCGGCCGAGCTCCAACGCCAACACCCCGGCGATGACCAGCACGATCCCGCCGACCTGGACCCAGCTCAGCGACTCGCCCAGGAACGCGACCCCGATCAGCGCGATCAGCGCGACCCCCGCGGCCGCCCAGATCCCGTACGCGACCCCGATGGGCACGCCGCGGGAGAGGGCTTGGGACAGCGAGTAGAACGCCGTGCCGTAGCCGAGGACCACGATCACCGACGGCCAGAGCCTGGAGAAGCCCTGGGAGAAGCGGAGCGCCACCGTGCCGGTCACCTCGGCAAGGATCGCCCCGGCGAGCCAGAACCACATGCGCGTCAGACTACTTGAGCGATCGCTCCAGAAGGTGTCCTGCACGCGGGATGGAGACGGCGCCGTCTCGGGCACAATCGGTGGATGATCGCTGCTCTCGTGTTGGTGGCCCTCGTCCTGCTCGCCGGAGTCAGCGCGGAGACCGGCCTGGCCGGTGCGGTCGGTCTGGCTGTCGTGGCCCTCCTCTGGTTCGTCGTCAACAAGGGGATGGAGGGCCCGACGTTGATGGTCGTCACCGAGGACCGCGGGCTGACCGGGGCCGACCTCGCCGGGATCGCGGCGTTGCTTCTCGCCGGGTGGCGCGGGGCGGAGGCGGTGCGACAGCGGGAGACGGGTCGCGCGCGACGAGGCTGAACGGGCCGGGACGACGGCGCCGCTCGCCGGACGATCCGGACCGCCCGCCCGCCACCGCGAGTCCGTTCCGATATCACACGTGCGTAACCCGGCTTCCGTATGGTCGACTTACCCCAGCCGAGCGGAGGTGGTCGCGTGCCGGACCGACAACCCCAGACCCTCGTCGTCGTCCCCGAGCCGGGGGAGGAGGCGCCGGGGGCAGGGAGCCCGGACGTGGGAAGCACCACGTCGCTCCCGCCGGGTGCCAGGGTGCTGTTGCTGAACGCCAGCTTCGAACCCCTGGCCGTGGTCACGGCCAAACGCGCGATCGTGCTGATGCTCTCCGGCAAAGCGGAGTGTGTCCAGGCCGCCCTCGAGGGCGCGGCCTTCCACTCCGAGAACCTCACCGTCCCCGCGCCGTCGGTGATGCGCCTCTCCCGGTACGTCCGGGTCCCCTACCGCCGCGCGGTGCCCATGACCCGCGCCGGCGTCCTCCGCCGGGATCTGCGCCGCTGCGCCTACTGCGGCAAGAAGGCGGACACCATCGACCACGTGATCCCCCGCAGCCGCGGCGGGGCGCACTCGTGGGAGAACTGCGTGGCCGCCTGCAAGGCTTGCAACTCCAAGAAGGCGGACAAGCTCCTCGAGGAGCTGGGCTGGGTGCTGGAGAAGGCCCCGAAGCCGCCGAGCCGCGCTGCGGGTGGGGTGCTGGTCCTGGCGGTCGAACCCCACCCCGCCTGGGAGCCCTGGCTCGGTGCCGCGGCCTGACTCCGCGTAGGCAGGTTCGGTGCGGTCGGCTGCCCGTGCCGCTTCCCGCCCCATGGGCGTGCGCGCAGTCGGTCACACACCGATAACGACTCCACGAGGACGTAACGGGGGTTTCCAGGACCCGGACTCGACCCGGCCCTCGTCCTCTACTCCGGGCTGTGAGGGCGCCCACCAACAAGGCCTCGGGCGGCGGCGGGTAGCCCGACCCCCGCCGTCTTGGCTGTCTCGACGTCGTCGTCCGGCGTCAAGGTAGCGGTACGCATGGCCGTCGCAACGAGCGCGACGAGCAGCGCGACGGCGACCATGAAGCCCTTATCCTCGGTCGGCGCGCCGAACGGCATCAGGCCGATAAGCACCGCAATCGTGCCCCACACTGCGGTGCGCTCGGGTAACGGTGTGCGGCCGGGGGCCTTCACCAAGGCCCGAAAGATCAGCACCATCGCCCCGAGCAGAACGATGCAGCCGAGGATCCCGAACTTCGCCGGGTACACCAGCGGTGTGTCGAGCGTGAAGTTCTCCCGGACTCCTCCCGGGTTTGGGTTCGGAAAGGTGCGCCCGACGCCCTGCCCGAAGAACAGGTTGTCGGAGAAGATGTCCGAGGTGTATAGGTAGGCCATCAGTCGGATGGCGCCTGACGCGTCGTTAGAAAATCCGCCCTGGAGTGCTTCGACCGCCAGGCCGATCCGTTTCTCCAGCAGACCGGGCCTCATGACCTGCGCGGCGATGACCGGCAGCACATAGGCCGCTACCAGCCCTAGAGGGACGACACCGAGGAAGATCCTTCGGAACGGGATCCGGGCCTTCTCGGGGACGCCCATCAGCCCGAGGAACACGAGGAGGAACACGAGCCCCGTCCGAGTGCCTGTAATCAGGACGGCGCAGGCGAGCGCAACGGCTAGCAGCAGCCCGAGCCACCGGATCCGTCTCCCGCACAGCGATAGGACGAGGGCTAGGGCGAACGGCACCACGATCGCCACCATGGACGCGAGGACCGTTGCTTGCACGGCGGCGACCTCTTCCCCTCCGACGGTCTGCCGCCTGTCGAGCCAGAACGAAGCAAACCCGTAAGCGGCGACCAGGCCGAACCCGGAGGTAAGCCAGATGACGTGTCGCCGGGAGATCGTGCTGGCCGCGTCGAGGGCGATGATGATGCCCGCGCTGATCAGCAGGTAAGTGGAGGCGTCACGCGCCCAAGGCGTCAGCGGTGTCTGGTCGACTATGACCGCCTTGGGCAACGACACCGTGACCACCCAGGCAGCGATGAGCATGGCACCCCAGAGCGCGGGCTTGAAGCGGGCACCCCACTCAGTAGCGAGGATCTGCGGTAACCGCGTGAGCGCAACGATCACCGACACCGCGACGCCCGCCAGGAACGCCAGCTTCGGCGCATTGAGCCCGGCGCCACTAGCGAAGACGAACGTGGCGCCCCCGACGAAGAACAGCAGCCGCCCCGCAGCTCGGGACAGGGTGTAGATGCCTGCGGCGGCCAGGAACGGCGCGAACGCCGGGAGCGGGGACACGGCGACCAGGGCCCCGCCGCTGCCCGCCAGGACGACGAGTGCCGAGCCCCACGCCAGGTTGCTATGTGCCAGCCTCCGCATACCTCATTACATAGAGATCGGCGGTGGGGGCGTTACCGTCTCCACCGAGTCCGACGCTCACCAGGGCCTGCCCAGGGTTGGGTTGACTTCTGGCCTGTGAGGACGTGGTCCTCGCTGGCAGGATCGTCATCGTGCCCAAGCCGTTCCCGAAGGAGTTCCGCCGCGACGTGATCGCCGCGGCCCGCCAGGGCGAGCAGTCCATCGCCTCGGTCGCGAAGAGCTTTGGGATATCCGAGTCCTGCCTGCAGCGACGGCTCAAGATCGCTGACCGCGAGGACGGACTCACCACTGACAGCACCGAGCCGCGGCGGCCGGGCAGCACCGCAGCGGACCTCGAGGCGGAGAACCGCGAGCTACGCAAGCGCGCGAAGCAACTTGAGCAGGAGAACGAGATCCTGCGCCGGGCCACCGCCTACTTCGCCCGTGACGTGCTCCGACAATGATGTACCCGCTGGTCCTCGACCTCGCCGCCGACAAGATCCCGTCGCGGTGACCTGCCGGGTGCTGGGCTTTCCAAGCAGGCCTTCTACCAGTGGAAGGCCAAACCCGTGTCCGACCGCGACTACGACGACGCGCACCTGATCAACGCCGCCGTCGACGTGCACCACGACGACCCCGAGTTCGGCTACCGCTTCATCACCGACGAACTCACCGGGCAGGGCTGGGCGGCACCGCGCAACCGCGTGAACCGGCTCTGCACGATGCGGAGGCTCTGGTCGGTCCACGCCCGCAAACGCGGCCCGCAACGCCGGCCAGGGCCTCCTGCGCACGACAACCTCGTGGGCCGCGAGTTCACCGCCGAGCGGCCGGATCTGTTGTGGTTCACCGACATCACCGAGCACCCGACCAGCGAAGGCAAGCTCTACCTCTGCGCGGTCAAAGACGTCTGCTCCAAGCGGATCGTGGGCTACTCCATCGACGCCCGCATGACCTCCCAGCTGGCCGTCGAGGCGCTGCGCAACGCCATCGCACTGCGCGATCCCGACGCGGCGGCGATCGTCCACTCGGACAGGGGCAGCCAGTTCCGGTCGCATTCCTACCAGCGGGTTCTGCGCGAGGCGCAGCTGCGTGGGTCGATGGGCCGGGTCGGGACCTGCGCGGACAACGCCGCCATGGAGTCCTTCTTCAGTCTGCTGCAGAAGAACGTGCTCAACCGCCGTCGCTGGGCCACCCGCGCCGAACTCCGGCTCGCGATGGTGACCTGGATCGAGTCCCCTATCACCGACGAAGACGGCAGGACAGCCTCGGCAGGCTCACCCCAGTCGAGTTCGAGATACTCGCTTCAGCCGCTCACGCGGCCTGAACCACCTACTCGACACGGGTCAACCAGAATCTGGGCAGTCCCGGGCTAAGAGTTGGCCCACTGTGGTCCCGCACCGTCGGGTCAGTGGGTCCGTCGCGGTCGTGACCGGTGTCTGAGCCTCGAATGGGCGGTCCGCCAGCGCCTCTTCTCGGAGTTGCTCCAACGGCCGCGAACAGCTGGGGGCACAGGTCCGCGCGTGGGCGTGCAGGCCGGCCCTAACCGCCTACATATTGCGCAGGTCGTCTAGCATCGAGACCTGATCTTACCGAATTGTGCAGCTGACGAGCCAATCCGCGCGGCGCGTGCGACGTTCGAGGAACTGATCCCACTATCCCCGGCAAGCTTGTCTACCTGCCTACTTCAGGGGCGTAGTTGCTTAGCGCCGTTGATGCGCAGAAATCTAATCGGAGAGAGCCACTCCGTTAACGTGCGACCGCTCTCCAACACAGCCGACATATGAGGCCTAGGAGTAGACTTGCTTGCACTACTATTAACGCCCAACCTGCCCCTACGGCCCCAAGCGTCGAACCTAGCACTGCAACTGTACCGAGGTGTACAGCAACCCCGCCTGCGACCAGGGTGCCGACAAATCTCTCATCCCGCCGAGCTTGCAGTAGGCTTGCTAGTGGTTGGTTAATAATGATGAATGCCGCAGCCCCGCACATGAGCCTCAAAATGTCGGCCGAACTCGAGTAGGCGTCACCCAGGACAATAGCCACGAGCTGCGTACTGGCTAGGGCAACCAACATGCATCCCAACAGTGCCGCAGCTAGGAGTGCGGCCGACCGCCTGATTATGCTTACGGCATCCCGTCCAGATCCTGCATTAGCAGTGAGTGGCAAGTTCGTGACTGCAACGGAGTTGGCAAGCAGGGTCATTGGCTGCGTCCAGCGCGATACCGCTCCGTACGCACCAGCGGCGGCAGGACCAGCGATACTGCTCAGGAGAGAAACATCGAGATTTTGAAGCGCTACGCTCGATCCAAAAATGCCGAAATGGAGAGAACCTCGCCACGGTAACATCGGACGGAAATCTCGTGAAAGTAGACGGCGATCACCGCGTGAAATAGCACCAAGAACAACGGCACCGAAGGCTGGGCCGAGTATCAGCGACCAGCATAGAAGTTTTCCCTGGCTATCATCTGGTAGCCACAATCTTCCGACAAAGAAGATTGCGAGCGACATGCCGCGATCCCAGAGTAATCCGATCACGGTGAGATGAGAGGCGAGTGCCGCCCGCGGCCCTACCTCCGAAACCTGCCGGAGTGTAAGAGCTATCGCAATGAGTGGCGAGTATGCAAAGAGGTGTGCGCCTACTGCCGACAGCAATGCACCGACACCAATACACGCTATACTGACGACCAGTATCCGGGTTGCAGCACGAGAGCGAATTACTCGCGGATCAGTGGTCTTGGCGGCGATCTCGCGGACCCAGTAATTTGTCGTTCCGAAGTCAAAGACGCCTGCAATAGCCGTACCCAGCGCTATTGCCGAGACTGCATAGCCAAACTGGGCTATTGGCGTGCCGCGAGCAGCAACCGCGTAGAGCAAAGCCGTGGATACTTGGGCGACTCCAGAGGCCAGGGCAATTACCAGGGCTTGGCGTTGTGGCGAATTCCAATTCACTCGATTGGTCCGTTAGAAATTCCAAGCAGCTTGGCAGCAAATTCCTTGGAGTTCGAGACCGCGAGCGGGCTCGGTTTAGCTCGGGCCGAGATTTCCCGCATGGCTGTTGCGATACTAGCTGAGGAGAGTTCGCACCAGATCGCTCCGTCGGGCCAGTTCGCGGCGTCAGCCTTTAATGACAACGCACCAGACGCCAGGACCTTAGTTCCGAGTGCCGCGGCTCGTCCCATGATTCCGCTCGGTCCCTCATTACTGTGAGCGAGAATGACGCAATCCACCTCAGCTACCGTGAGGTCGAGGTCGCGATCAGTCAACAGTTGATTGCGTATTTGGATCTGCTCGGAGCCGACGCCAGACCGATGGATCGCGTCAGCCAACTCTCGGGCCGCATCGGGATCGATCCTACCTGCGACTATCAACCGGCTCTCTTGTCCGCTTAAACCAAGCGCCTCAATAATAATCGGCAGATTTTTTCGTCTAGTTATTGAGCCGACGACGCCAATGGTGAACAGGGCTGACTCTTCGGAGGCAACTGGTACGTCGATAGCAAGGTCGATGGGGTCAGAAAGTTCGTAAGGCCGAACATCAACCTTAAGCGAGCTTGTCAAATTGAAAGCTTTGACCCTGCGTCTACGCAGGACCCAGATCGCGGCCGACTTGATAGCCCACCTGGGTCTACCTAAAGACCCTCGAGCGGGGGAGGGACGCATTATCAATAGGGCAATGTCTACCGACGAGCGTAGTCGACTGAGTATTAGCCTACTTACGATCTTGTCGCCGTCAGGGAAGATTATGCGGTCGATGTTTAACTGCTGAGCCATCTTCAGAAGTGAGCGAATAGGCAGCTCTGACTTGGCAATCCAGTTCAACTCTCCATAGGAACTCAGATGCATCGTGAATTCGTCGGACTCTCTCCCTTCTTGAGTTCCGAGGATTATCACGTCGACCGAACTTGCACGAGCCTGACGAACGAGCATCGCAACATACGCCAGACGATGGCCGCGATGATCGGGAACAACCAGCGCCACACGCATGTGCACTGTGGCGGACGCAACCTTATTCTCATTGGGTGAAAACAGGTCACGAACGCTTGAAGCTCGCGACAGCAGACCTCTGAGTGACAACGGTAGTACCCTCAGCTTTCGGCCTGCAAACGAACTATTTCGTCCAGACGTCTCGAGTGCTCTGCCGCATCAGCAGGGCTGAAGCGGTGTTTTATTTCTCTGGCCGGGTTGCCACCCACGACAGCGTAGTTGGGCACATCCTTCGTGACAACTGCCCCCGACGCCACTATTGCGCCGTCACCAATGTGGGTACCGCTTAGAATTATCGCGCCTCCCCCAACCCATACATCTCGACCTATGCTGACGGCATCGGCAGGTGTAGGGTCTCGGTCTTCTACCCACGTAGCAAGACTCATTGGAGTGCCAACCTCATCGGCGGCATGGTCATTCTTGCCGACGATCTGCACGCCCATTCCAATAATCGTGAAGTCACCGATGCTACCATTTACACCGATGATTGTATCCGGACCAACGCTCACCCAGCGGCCAATTGAAAGGTTGTGCGGCGCGCTAATTCTCGCCCTACGTCCGACCCGAAATCCCGTTCCCACCTGTACGTTCTTGCCGACTGCCAGTTTTGCAGCAATGCGGCGCACCGGGCGTTCGAATAGAGAGGGTATCCGCGTACGCCCTGTGACTGAGAGCTCAGTCTCAGACAGAGAGTCTTCCCTTATTGCTGCCGCGAGTCCTTCTTTCATGCCTTCGGCAGAGTACTTTCCAGCAACGTAGGTCGATAACCGCTCGCGAAACTCGTCATCGAGGTTCTGTGTGAGGAGTCCGTCAATTGCTGCGGTCAAAGAGCTCACAGAATCGGATTTGAAGTAGCTCACACCCCCGCTATCTTCGAGCTCAATCTCCGGCGCATGCTGCTCCTTATTTGCCACTATCATCGGAACACCAAATCCCAGGCTTTGTGTAAGGCTGAGTCCGGCGTATCCTGGCGAAACAGAAACGGAGCATTGAGCGTAGATTTCCCGAAGATCTTCGTACTCATCGATCCAGCCCCGCAATGAGACTTTGTCCTCGAGGCTAAGAGACATGACCAGGTCCTCCAGCGCCTGTCGCTCTTCGCCGTCACCAACGATTACGAGCCGCGCCTTGGGATGCTTAGGGGCCAGCGCGGCAAACGCCTTAACTAGGAGAGCGACCTTTTTGGATCTGACAAGACGCCCCACGTAGAGAATATCGGTTCTATCGCCTCCAAGATCGGTTCGGATCCGGCTGGACGCGTACAGGGAGTTGGGAGCGACCCACACCCTTGCGTGTGGCTCTTCACGGAGTAGAGCTGCTCGATCTCGGTGCGAGTACACAATAACACCGTCAGCGAGTCGCCGCATTGTTCTTCGAATGGGAACAGTTCCTGCTCCCGACCCCGCCCTAGGGTGCAGATGTCCCCAAACAAGCGTTCGGCCGCGAGTGAATAGTCGAGCAAGAAGGAAGACCCATGCAGTTACGCTGCGGGGATTCAGATCTACAACGAGAACCTTCGCTGATAATGCCTCGAACCAGTGTCCGGTCTGAATGAACATCCGGTTCCGCCACAGTCGACGCAATGGAACGTAGCGGGCATTAGATGAGTCAATGCCGCTCTTCACCGATGGGTCGAGGTGCTCCGTACTGACGATATACTTAACCTGTATCTCATTGTCGAGCAAGGCTATACATTCTTGCCTATAGCTCGGAAGGACGGCGAGGTAGAGAATCGTTTGATTCGATTTCCTGTGCATGGATGTTCCCGCTCGGTTAGGTGGGGTTTAAATGAACTTCCGTCGCATGGATGCC
>Ga0207644_10000325_pt1 | contig 30980 bp, 31 predicted proteins | sample KBSS73metaG_FD_184326 | JGI IMG/M metagenome (GOLD analysis project Ga0207644, IMG submission 184326) | Switchgrass rhizosphere microbial communities from Kellogg Biological Station, Michigan, USA - KBS S7-3 metaG (SPAdes) (version 2) | ecosystem: Host-associated > Plants > Roots > Rhizosphere... | reverse complement strand
AACAACTGATGTCTGCAATGGGTGGAAAGCGGACATAAGGGCGCTCATCGCTGGTTAGGTCAGCAATCCACAGCTAGTCCGGGTGGATGGTCCGATCGTTCACTCTGGGAAACATTCGGCGCGGCGGATTGCTCGCAATAGCAGCGGCTGTGCTGTTCGGCCTCTCCACACCCGCCGCGAAAGCCATTGTGGGGACTGTCCATCCTCTGCTGCTCGCAGGCCTTCTCTACCTCGGGTCCGGCCTCGGCCTCGCCATCACCACATTGCTCGGTCCCCGGCATGGAGTTCGCCTTAAGCGAGCCGATGTGCCGTGGTTGTTGGCGACGATTGGGTTCGGTGGGGCGCTCGGACCCGCCCTCCTCATGTGGGGCTTAACTCAAACCACCGGCTCGGCTGCGTCGTTGCTGCTCACTTTGGAGGGCGTGTTTACGGCGCTCATTGCTTGGGTGGTGTTTCGGGAGCCGTTCAACGGACGCATCGGCCTAGGCATGGCCGCGATCTTTGCGGGAGCGATCCTTCTCGCGTTACGCACCCAATCGGGACACGCGGCAACGTTAGGAGCGCTTGCGGTGGCGGGAGCCTGCTTGTCGTGGGCAATCGACAATAACTGCACGTCCAAGATCGCCGATGTGGATGCTCCGATCCTCGCGTCCATCAAAGGCCTCGCCGCAGGTACTGTGAATGTGACGCTCGCATTAGTCGCAGGTGCGGCATTCCCTTCCGTCGCATTGGTGGGCTTGTCGGGTCTGGTGGGGTTCTTTGGCTACGGCCTAAGCCTTGTGTTGTTCGTGTTGGCTCTGCGCGAAATTGGAGCGGCAAGAACGGGCGCTTATTTCTCCACGGCCCCATTCATTGGGGCGGTCGTCGGCGTTGTGGCGTTGAGCGAGCCTTTGACGGTGACCCTCATCGCGTCAGGCCTGCTAATGGGCTTCGGAGTATATCTGCACCTAACGGAACAGCGTCGGGAAGCTGCGGTCTAAGTCCGCACTGGGTGGAAAGCGGACATTCGACCGATTACGCCGCCATTCACGTTTGTGAAACTTCCCCCGGCCGATAATCGTTTGTCATTTTGCATGATTTTACAGGAGGTTACGTAATATGCGTAAATCCATTCTTACCGCCGCTTGCGCGTTGGTGTTAGCCTCGACTGCTGCAATCGCGCAGCACGGCCCCCCGGGCGGGTTCGGGGGCGGCATGGGCGCGGGGCCGCCGATGACTCCTCCCGGTCAAATGGGCGGGATCGGAGGACCTGGTGGAGCATCTGGTTACGCCAGCGACATCGCTTCTCAACGCGGTCAGTTTGGGCGTGACTTCGCAGCGCAGCAACAGCTGACGGCACAGCAATATCAGCAACAGGCAGCTCAGCATCGCGCTGACGCAATGGTTCTTGCGCAAGCTGCTCGCGCTGGTCGGGTTCCAGCCAATGCCGGTCCTCGCATCCGCGAAGCGCTCAAGCAGGATATCGACGCTTGGCGAGACCAGTTCCAGGTTGACCGCCGGTCGTGGCAGGCAATGCGAAACCAGTGGCTTTCAGCCCGTGGCACGATGACCGCGCAGGACTGGGCTATCCAGCGCGCCAATTGGTTCGCCGCACGAGATGCGTGGATCGCCAACCAGAAGAGCTGGGCAATGGCGCGCCGTCACTAAGTAGCGACAACTAGGTAAGGGGCTGGGACCTGCGTCTCAGCCCCTTTTCTGATGCCTTGCTAGTGGCAGCTTTGGGTCGAAAATGGACTCTAGTGAGTCGGCCCAGCGTCCATGGAATCGGCGGAATTTGATCGTCGCCCTGCAGGTGCGGTGATTACCCGGTGATTACTTTTGGGGAACAGAAGTCATCAGATTTCACGTAAGTACTGGTGAGCCCAGCTGGATTCGAACCAGCGACCTACTGATTAAAAGACCGCGTCAGTTGTGTCTTCTGAACCTATTGAAGTTCAACAGCCGCAAGCAGATAAGTCGCTAGTCAGCGTGCCGAGCTGAACTCTGATCGCTGGAATCGCGAGAAGATCATGCGCGCCCAGAGATTGTCAGACCGACCGGAGCTCAAGATGTCCAGCGTGGACCTGTTCGTCCGGGCTAGACTGACTTTCCGCCTCCTAACCATCCTGGCTAGCGCGCTCCTCGCTGGGTGCGTCTGGCACGGCGTCCTCAAGCAGCATGCGGACATCGGGTGGGGCGGACGCGCGGTCGCGGTCGCGGTGGATCCAACCAACGACCAGTTCGTCATGGCGGCGAGCCCAACCGGGGGGCTTTTCCAATCAGGAATGGGCGGCGCCGCCTGGGGACGCGTCTCCGAACTCCCACAATTTGGATGCTTCGATCTCGAATTCTCTCCCGACGATCCGAACCTCATTGTCGTAACGACGATCGAGGATACTCGGGTCGCCAACGGCGGGGGCATCTGGGTCAGCTCCGATCACGGCAAGACATGGACTCATCCGCCGACCACGATCCGGACCGATTCCAGCGGAGCAGTCGTACCCCACAGCGCTTTTGGCATTTCATTTGTCCGGGGAACCAGGAACATCTTCGTCGGGACGGATGACGGACTGGCGATCAGCCAAGATTCGGGCGTGACATGGACCTTCGTCCAGCCAGCGCCGCAGGAGCCGTCTCGCGAAATCTATTCCGTCCTGGGCCTCACGAATGGACGGGTCCTGACTTTCGGTCCTGCAGGCCTCTGGATGTCTGACAACGGAATCGATGGCTGGTATCGGGACGCGACCCAAATTCCGTTCATCAACTGGCACGTCGCGAATGCGCTGGCCGTCTCGCCGTTCAACAACAATGACGTGGTTGAAGGCGGCGATTTCCAGACGCTGAGATATTCGAACGACGGGGGCCGGCGCTGGACGACGATTGATACCGCGGCATACCCCGGCGCTTTCCGCCTGCCGCTCGTAAAAATCGCTCAACGAAGGGATTCGAGAAATAGCTTCGATCTCTATTGGGCCAAGGAAAACGCGCTCTGGGTCAAGACCGTCAGCGTGACGTCGGGCGGCCTCGATTTTTCCGCCGCCTGGAAACTCGCTGATCTGGGACATCACGATCCCGCCGACCTCGCCTTCTCCCGCCAGAACCCCAACCTTGTCTACGCCACGCAGGATGGAGGCATCGCGAAATCACTGGATAGCGGAATGACATGGACCCAGGTCGGCACCGCAGCGAACGGTTTCAATGCGTTCCAGGTTCAGGATGTTCGGGTGGTGCAATCCCCGACATCGTCGGGCGAGAATGATATCTACTTCGGAACGGTCGACAACAATCTCTATGCCTCCGGCGACGGCGGGCTGACCTGGCCCGACGTCAATGTTGCGGGGCCCGAAGGCGGCGCCATTCAAGCGCCAGCGATCAAGTCGGGGGCGCCCTACACCTTCGTCTTTCTTCTCGTCGCCGACCAGAAGCGCAGCGGGCCACTTTTTCAGGGTTACAAGCCGATCGATTTCCAATTGGGCGGCATCCAGATCAACCCAGTCTACTTTCTCTCGGACAATCGCTTCTTCACTTTCGCCAAAAGCACGGGACCGGGCTTGGCGATCTGGTGGTCCGTCGACGGTGCCGTGACATGGAAGGAGGTCCCCGGCCTTCGGATTGCGCAGGACGTCAAGTCGCTGGCCATGGTGTCAGGGCCGCAATCCAACCCGAGCCTCATCATTCCCTTCCAGGCGAGCGGGGTGGACGCTCCGCTTGCTCTCCTGCGCATCGACAACGCCTTCGACGGGATCGACGGCAATGAGGCGGTCAGCCCGGTACCGCTGCCAACGAACGCACGGCTTGGCACCTATGGTTTTCAATGGGTGGAATTTATCTCGAGCTTCGGCGTCGACCCGACCGATCCCAACTTCATGATCCTGCCGGACGTCGCCAACAACCAGATCTACATAACCCGTGACGGTGGAACGACCTGGACCCAGCGTGATGATCTCCTGTCAGTCATCACCGATAATGGGGTGTTCAAATTCTCCATGCCCAACTCGAGGCGGCCGGACTACGAACTCGCCGACGCTCAGGTTTCTGCGATCCAATTCGATCCGCTCAACCGCAATCGCATTCTGTTGGGGACCGCTGAGGCTGGGATCGTCTACTCGAGCGATCATGGCACAAGCTGGAAAAAGATTCCCGGGAGTGAAAGCATTCCGAACGTTACGTCGTTTGCATTCACCCAGATTCAGAACCCCGACACCGCTTACGCGTCGACTTGGGGGCAGGGGCTCTGGACGCTTTCCCTGGATATCGAACAGCCCGAAAGCGGACCCTCTCCGCCGCCAGCTCCGCCTCCGCCGATTCCGGGAGCCGGCGGGCCTTCTCCGTTGCGGCGCCAGCAGTGGATCGTGCCGGGGGACAGGCGGCAGGCGGCGGGCAGATTCGCGGACAACGGGCCACGGCTGAGTATCGGCAATGCGCGTCGACGCCTTTCGCCGCAAAAGGTGTTCGCTGGTGACGAGGTCCAACTCCAAGGTGCGAACTGGTTAGCAGGGCGGGGCGCCGTCTTTCACGTAGCGATCGATGGCCGCATTCTTTCCAAGGTGTTGATCCGGGTTGGCGCGGACGGCACATTCTCGACGATGCTTCCGCCGATCGAGGTCACGGGCCGCCATGTCATTAGTGTCACCGAGGTCGACGCCGACAAGCGAACGGTCGGGGCTGCCTTGCACTTCTCGGCCATGCCCGAGGACGATCGGGATTGAGCGCCGGGTAGCAATCCAATGCTGTCCGTTAGGCCATCACCAGGGCCGAGCCTTCCGAAGCCCGACTGGAGGGCGTCAGTCGGCTCCCGGCATCATGCTCGCCGCCCGGAGATTGGAATATTTCCGCCAATATTTTGTCGTTACGCCTCCACCATGATACTTGTCTCCCGCTCGGATGGAGTCGCGGGGAGCGACGCATGCGGGCACTTATTCTTTCGCTGGCAGCTCGACGCACGGACGAAAGGTCCGTGCGGCTGCTCGCCACTGTCTCCCGTCGTGCTGCGGCCTTCGCACTCGCCACCGAAGGAGTCCGGCCATGACATTCAATCGCCGTCGTTTGCTGACGTTGCTCTCGACTGCGTCCGCCCTGTTCCTGTCCTCGCCAGCCGAGGCCGTCTCGGTCACGGGGGCGAAAAAGGTCGTGGTGCTCCGGGTCTACTTCCACGATTATACGAATACGTCGCGCTATTCGAAGACTGAGGTCGAGAATTTCTTCTCGAACATCAACACCCTTTGGGGGACCCACAGTTCCTATGGGAACATCTCGATCAGCGCCGAGATGAACGACGCTCTCATCGAGTTGCCCGACAACCGTTCGGCCTATGTCGACGACCACCCGGACGGCGACCTCTCAGATGGCGGCAAGTTCCAAAAGGTCCTCGACGATGCGATCGCAGCCTCCACCGGCCTCAATTGGGACAATGTGGATGCAGTGATGGTGGTTATGGCCGAGACCAATGCGACGCAGATGCATCGCGGGCAAGGAGTCCGCTGCAATGTAGCCATGGGGCCCGGTTCCACAAGCAAGCCGCTCGTCGGCTGCGCCATCTTCAGCGAGAATCCCGGCGATTCCGATACCGCGGTTTGGGGCCGCTGGGCACATGAGCTGGGCCACGCCTTCCAGCTCGGCGGGCCGCCCCATCCGAGCAACTACGACAGCAATTACGAGCAAATGGACCATAATCTTCCAGGGCAGACCGGAGTGTTCGAGAAGCAGACCAGCGTCGCCTTCGGATGGATGCCCGATTCAAAATATCATGAGTTCACCGCTGCAACTGGTGGAGGTCAGGTGCCGATCTACGCGGAAGAATATGATCCGGCTTCCAGGCCCAATCTCCAGGCGATCAAGGCATATCTGGGCTCGGGCGGAAGCGCTTATTATCTCGTCAGCGTTCGTCGCCGGACGCTCGGTGATGATCTCAACGACAGCTTCACGCCGAACGGCATTCCCGATGAGGGCGTGCTGATCGAGCGGGTGGACCCTGGCGCCGACCCCCAGGTGGTCATCCAGGGGAAAGGCGGCGACCGCGACAAGCTGTGGCACGAGGGCGACCTCTTCAACAATGCCAGCGACGGCGTCACGGTCGCAGTCACCAAGAAGTTCGACGATGATAATTACATGGTCGCGGTGCGCTACGGCGATCAGTCGAATAAGGCCGACGTCGGGATCAATTCGTGGCGGTCGCCGCCGGCGAATACCTACGAGACCACCGACATCTGGGTCGATAGCCCGGTCAATAACTACGGCACTTTCCGTTACGGCAACTGGTCGGATTTGATGGGCGGCACGGTGCCCAAGGGAAACGGCGACGATCCGGCGATCGGCCAGGTCAACCGAATCTACGCCCGGGTGCGCAACTACGGCTCGGCCACGGCATCGAATGTCGTGGTCCATTTCGACGTCACCAATCCGCTCGGGCTCGGAATCAACGGCTCCAACGGCTTCACCGAGATCGGCCAGGTCAATTCGACTGCCTTCCCGGCGCTTGCCTCAATTCCCGCTGGCGGCACGGCCGACGTCTATCTCGAATGGACTCCAACGGCCACGCTGACCCCGCAGCAGATCGCGCAAGGGACGTTCGCCTTTCACAGCTGCCTGAGGATCCGCTTTGATCATCTCGCCAACGAGACGATCTTCGGCAATCAGGACGGGAATGGGCAGCAGGAGAATGTCGACTATTTCCAGGCGCCTGCCGGGTCAGGCCCGCCCGCAGGTCCAGGGGTGAACACGACCGTCGTCCATCTGCGCAACGACTCCAATACGATCGATAAGTATTTCAACCTCGGCTACGATCAATCGACCCTTCCGGCCGGCTGGAAAGTCAGCGTGAACGGAGGGGTGCTCGGAGTGAGGCTGCACCCTCACGAGGTCCGGGACATCCCCGTGACCATCAAGCCAACGACGCCGATGCCCGCTGGGTCGGTGGCGTCCGTAAAATTGTTCGCCTCGAGTTTCCGTCTGCTCGTCAACGACAAGAATCCCAATGACAAGCATCCTGAATATAAAGAGCTTGGCGGCGTCGTGATCGAGGGCCACGCGGTGGTGAAGACCATCCTCCGATGCACGGCAAAGCGCTATGGCGGAGGAATCCTTTTCCAAGGCCGGCTTGCGATGCCGAACGGCGTTCGCTTCGACCAGCGGCGCCTCAGTGTCCTGCTCGCGGGCGTTGAGGTGGGACCTCCAGGAGGGAAGCTCAAGCTCATCCCGCGGCCGGTCGGCCATGCGGCGGTCGATGCCAGCGGCAACTTCCGCGGGACGATCGAGCGTGCGGAATTCCGCAATGGCGCCTGCCTCTTCGCGGGGACCGGGACTTTGAGCAGCGCAATCGCCGCGCCCGTGCCCGTCCGCTAGCGGCGACAAGGGCTATCGGTCGCGGATCGCCGCATCCGGCGCGAATAATAGACCCCAGCGGAGCACTCGCTCCTTTGGGGTTGCAACCTTAAGAACGTTGCCCGCGATCCTCAGGGAAATTGGAAGCTAACCGCAGGAAATTGCACTATCGCTAGTGTCCGGAATGGGTCGAAAGCGGACGTTAGAGCGCTAGCGCAGGACAAATTGGAGACCCAGGCCCAAAGCCTTTAACTTCGCGGCCAGGATCCTCTGGCCGTAGGTCGCGGTTAGGAATGCGGCCAGTGATGTGTGCTCCAACCTTCGCTCGCGACTCCCTTGCTCGTCGGTCGAGTGAATCGCCGATTGTTTCACCTCCCAGCACAAGAACCAACGACGCCACTTCAATCATCTTTGTTGTCTAATTCGATCGTCACGGACCATAGGATGGCCGGTTGGGAGCAATCGCGTATGCCGAACGGCACGTTTGTAGGGGGCACGGCAGATTTCGAGCTGGGTCCCATTACCGTTCGCCCGGTAATGCGCAGCTTAGAAGCTCCTCATGCCTCGGTCGGCATCGAACCGCTGGTCATGCAGCTGCTCGTGACGCTCAGCCACCGCGCGGGCCAGCTGGTCAGCCGCAAGCAGGTCTTCGAAGCCTGCTGGGGCAGGGCGGCAGTCGGCGACGATAGTTTGAACCGTGCGGTAGCTGTACTGCGTAAGGCGCTTCGCGAAGTCGCGGGGGATGCCGTCCGGATCGAGACGGTTCCTGGATCGGGCTACGTTCTGCGCCTCGTTGCGAGTGGTGCGCACGAGCACAATGTGGATTCGATCCGAGATGCTCTGGAGGCAGGGTGCGACAGCTGGCGTCTAGGCTGGCCCGAGCCCGATCATTTGCGGTTAGAGCTGCTGCGCCAAGTCACAGCTGAGCATCACGAAAGTGACGCCGCCTGGGGCACCCTTGCGTTGCTCTGCCGGCAGGCAGCAGAATATGCCGGTTCACGCGAGGTCGATGGTTATGTGGCCGAGTGCCAGTCCGCGGCTAGGCGGGCGCTGTTGCTGAACGAGAGCCAGGGCGAGGCTCTGGTAGCGCTTGCCAGCGTCACTCCGCTCTACGGCCGCTGGATCGAGGCGCGCGCCGAACTGACGCAGGCCCTCGAGAGTGTGCCGGGCCACATTGTTGCACTCCACGATCTCGCGATCCTCGAAATGGCCACGGGTCGGGTCCGCGCCGCCAAGGCGATCATGGACGAGCTCATCGGGCGAGATCCGCTGGCCGCCTGCCTGCGGTATAAGTCAATCTATCAGCATTGGTCCGTCAACGACCTCGCCCGGCTCGACCAAGTCGCTGACAGCGCAATCCAGCTGTGGCCGAGCCATCCCGCAGTCTGGAACGCGCGCTTTTGGACACTGGCGCACACTGATCGCGGCTACGCGTCGATGGCAATGCTCGAAGATGTAACTCGTCCACACTTTCCAGAGCCGGCCATGGGGCTTTTGAGACTGCCCGTAGCGGCGTCGCTAAGCGAAAATTCGTCGCTGGCTGACGAGGCGGCGCGCGTATGCAGTGGCGCCGCGGTTGGCGGCCCGGCGCAGGCGCTCGCCGCGATGTTTGGCCTCGGACTCCTCGGACGAGTCGATGATCTCTTCGATGTCGCGGGTGCCTATTATCTGCGAGCCGGAAAGGGGCCAGTGCCGATCCGGCGCACCAGCGGCGAACCGTCCATAAACGACCAGCACCGGCGGGTCACACAAGCATTGTTTACGCCCGCTTGCGCGGGCATGCGCGATGAAAGGAGCCGCTTCCTCGACTTGTGCACGCGCATGGGCCTTAGCGAATATTGGGAGTCGACCGGCCTTACTCCCGACTTCCTTGCCCCACCTGCTTTCCATCAGGAGTCCATCATTCCTGTCGCGCCATGATCCGCCGACAATGGCCGTGAGCGCGCGAATGAGTCTCGCGCGATCTACAAGGAGTGATTGCAATGAAGACCATTCTTGCGGCCCTCGCAACGACGGCCATCGTCCTTTCCGCGTCAGCTGCGGCCCATCCCACCAACCTCCTCTTCGACAGCTTCGGCCAATGCCAAGCCGCTCTCGTCGGTTACAATCATACCGAGCGAGTTGAGCATGGCTCGTTTTTCCCCAGCAACGGCGCAGCCGAGATTAATATGCAGAACAATTGGCAGTGCGTGTACGATCCGGACCTCAATGCGTGGCACATCGAAGGACAGCCGTTCGGCGGCGACGACCTCGGAAACGGGAACGGCAAGGCTGATCCTGGATAGGATTTGAGATTGGCAGACGCTCGCTGCGCGTCGCAACGGCGCGTAGCGGGTCCACTTAGATTGCAAGCGTCCGCAATGGGTGGAAAGCGGACATTAGCTAACGGCCGCCTCGCCGACGAATATGATGCGGCGCGGGGCGTGCAACTGAATCGGGAGTGAGGCCGAACGGGCTTATTGGCCCTTGAGATCGCGAACCGCGGGACGCACGTTCGAGAGCGTCTCAGTCGCTGGTGGCGCCGGTTTCTTCTCGCTGAATTCACCCTCGTGAATCGGGCGATCGAGCTTGCGTAGCCTCAGGTGCGGCAAGACTGATCTCACGATGAAGCGCAATCGCCGCACGAACGCGGGGTCGAGCGCATGCTTCATATTGGTCATTAACGTGGCCTTTTTGTTACCCACCGACGCAAGCTACCATCACACCGTGCGAACAATCAGTCGCCGCTTATGGCAGGAATGGGTGGAAAGCGGACACTAATGGCGTAGGCGCGCAAGATGGTCGAGCAGTGTGGTGATGCGTGCGTCGAGCACGACGCGTGCGTGTTCATAATCCTTCAACATGGACGGTAGATCACTCCAGTCTTCGAGAGCGCGCGGGTGATAATCCGTCGGAAGTTTGTCGAACGCGATAACAAGATCCGCGGCAGCAACGTCTTCCGGACCCAGCTTCTTCAGAGGTTCTGCTGCTGGATTGATGCCTTCCTGCCCCAGCCGTTCGAGAAGTTCAGGAGTGATATGTTGCTCGGGGGTGATCCCGCGAGCCGCGACTTGGACCACGATGTGCCGCTCCGCCGCGCGTCGCTTTAGAAGTTCACGGGCTATTGGACTCTTAACCGTCCCGAACTGACAAACGAGCAAGATCCGAGGTGAGCGCTTCGCCGAAGCAGCTGTGCCCAGTCGCGGGATCAGCGCAAAAATGCCTGCCCCATAAAGCAATGACCGACGATCGAGTACCATCATAACCTGTGGTTTACGCTCGTTGCACCGTTACTGTCACGTCTCTCCACCACCGCCTGAACCTCTGGTATGACCTAACAACCTGACGACACGGGGCTTACCTTTGGACCAACCGGAACGCCCATCGTTGGAACGCACCATCACGGTGGGAGGCGCCTCTCTCCTTTCATTCAACGGTGTGGTGGGTGCCGCGATCTTCGCATTGCCCGCCACTCTGCTTGTTGATTGGGGATCGTTCTCGCCTTGGATATTCTTGATTGTCGCGGTCGCGGCGCTGCTGGTAATTATACCATTCACCCGAAGCGCAGCCGCCTTCACAGAGAGTGGCGGCCCTGCGACGTATGGTCTCGTATTCGGACGGCTCGCAGGATTTGAGCTGGGCTGGATTTATTACGTAGCAAAATCTGCGTCCATGGCGGCCAATCTCAACGTCCTCGCGGACTACGCTGCCCGCTGGTGGGGTGCTGGTGGCGGCCAAGGTCGCATCGTTATCATACTGTCTTCTTGGACTGCCCTCATCGTCGTTAATCTATTTGGGATGAAACGAGCGCTAGCGTTTCTCGGCGGCTTTACACTTCTCAAGGCATTACCGCTGGTTGCGATCGCAGCCGCAGCTTTGATACTCTATTGGCCGCCTCCAATCCCGACTTTGGCGTATCGAACAACTTCCGTTGAGGCTGGTTTCCTGGTGATTTTCTACGCCTACTGCGGCTTCGAAAACGCTGTCATCCCTACAGGCGAAACCAAGGAGCCGAGTTCGACTTTGCCGCGGGCGGTAGGGTTCACGATCATCGCGACCGCTGTTATCTATTTCGTGGTCCAACTTGGGTACGTGTCCGCGTTTCACCAAACGTCATCAGCGTCCAAGACACCCATTCTTGACCTCGGCTATTTGGTCGCGGGCAGGTTAGGAGCGGTCGCACTCACGCTCGCGGCGATCTGCTCGTTGCTCGGCAACCTGCTAGGCGGGGCGGCTTCTACTCCTCGTGTAACCTACGCCATGGGCGCCCGAGGCGATTTGCCGGCGTGGTTCGGCGTCGTCAGGGCCAGGCTCAAGAGTCCGGCAAACTCCGTCGTCTTTTTTGGGGTGGAAGTCGCTGCCTTAGCTATCAGCGGCACATTCACCGAGTTAGTTGTAGTGGCCTCCCTCGCTCGCCTGATACTGTACCCAATAACGATTGCGGCCCTCCCGTTTGCGCCAAACCGGCCGTCCATAAAGGTCTCCCATTGGGCAAGTGGAGGAGCAGGCATTTTGATTTGTCTGTGGGGAATAACGCAGGCGAATATCAGTGCGTGGCTTACGCTGTTGGCATTGAGCGTCGGAGGGGTTTTGCTCTTCGGACTCGCTGCAGTTGGAGAGAAGCGTGAAAGCGAATCTGCGACGAGTTAACGTCCGGTTTGGGTCGAAAGCGGTCATTAGCAAAGCGGGGCAATTTGGCTCAGCGTTCAATCGCTCGGCTCGATCCGGATGCTGATGGCTGTTGTGTGTCGTCATAAATCACGCGGCACGTCGAATAACGGGAAGCCATCGCGAACCGCTGGACATAGCGGTGACCGCTCAGCAGCCAATGAAATGGCCCGCGTTTAGGCACCTCGCAGTCTCTCCCGCCAAATATCGCGCTGACGGCGACCACGGCGCAAATTATTACGACCCAAGCGAAGGCCATCTGCTTCTTAGATGCCACCTGCGAACACTCCCACGCGCGCTAGGATGATGGAGAGCACGCGCGTCCACAATGGGTGGAAAACGGACGCCCGACAGACTCTCGTTGTGGACTCTCCTTTGCCGACATGTTCTTTCGCGTCCTACTTCACGGCGGGCGTCGGACGAGAGGGGCAATTATGGCACGATTATTATCGATCGCAGGTGCCTGTGCGTGTTTGATGGCTTTGGTCAGTTGCAGCCAAGCCGGCAAGGCGGCGTCGAGCGGGTCGCCTGGTGCACCCGATATCTCCGTGTTCGCTGCGACGACTGCCGCGTTCCATCAAACGCTTCGAGACAACGACCTCCCAAGGTTCATGTCGTACGTCGATCGGTCTGCCATGATCGCTCCCCCGGGAGAGCCGGTACTTCGCGGCAAGGACAAGATTGAGAAGTGGTACAAGGATTTCCTTGCCAACTATCGAACCGCCTCGCTTCGGCTATCCAACAAGGAAGACTTCGTCGGCGCCCAATGGGCCGTCGAGTTCGGTCATTTCGATTGGCGCCTTCAGCCGACGAATGGGGGCGCAACGGTCGTCGATCATGGAACCTATATGCAGGTGTGGAAACGCCAAGCTGACGGCAGCTGGCGCTTTGCTCGAGAGGTCTGGAACAGCTCGCCTGAAGTGGTGGCGAAGCCAACGACCCAATGACCTAATGTCCGCATTGGAGTCGGAAGCGGACCTAAGCCGCTAACGTCCGCAATGGGTGGAAACCGGACATGAGGAGGCACGCTGCTCCGCCCTGGACGCGGCCCTACTTCTATCCCAGAAACGGCGCGTTGGTCTCGCTGGCGAGCTTTTTCGCTGCGGAGATCTGAGCGTCGGTCATTTTCCCGGACACATCGACCAGGTCTTGGTTCAACTCCTGCAGGCTGTCCGCGTCTGCTTCTCCCGGGACAAGATGCGCTAACGCCAGCGCATACCAGCGGTAGGCTTGAACGTAATTGGGCCTGCCGGTGGCCTCACCGTTGCGATACATAGTGCCGAGGTTGCGCATCGACATGGAAAATCCACCGGCTGCCGACCTTTGGTACCATTGCAAGGCCAGCGGATGGTTCTCGGCTAGGCCTTTGCCGTTGTCGTACATCGCACCCAACAAATATTGTGCGAGCAGATCGCCGCGCGCGGCGAGGGGACGGACGATAGCAAGCGCGGTCGCATAATCGTGACGGCCCGCCGCGGCCATGGCCCGATTGTCTGCCGTGAAATTGATCGGAACGCGTGGTGGAACTCGTTTCGGTCCACCGCCGCTTTGTTGAGCGGCCCCATAATTTCCGGGCGAGGCCCGTTGCGGCGAGGGGCTCTGATACTGCTGTTGCTGTTGCTGATCGCGAAGTTGCTGGTCACGCTCATCCGACTGACGCTGCAGCTCAATACTGCCCTGGTAGGTGCTCGGGTCCGGAATTGTCCCCGGCGTGGTGGGGTTCTCCTGCGCGCTGGCGCTTGCGAACGGGCCGGCCGCGATGAGCGAAACCAACCCAAGTCCGGACAAAATCAAGCTGCGAGTCAGCATACGGCCCCCGTTCTGATTGGTCAGGAACGCGACCTTGCTACGTCGACATGACTAGCATGGCCCAACTCCGCTACCAAACGTCTGCTTTGGGTGGAAAGCGGACCTGAGCCGCTAGTGCTTGCATAAACGGCCTTTCGCAAATGCAGGTCTACGGCTGTTTCGTGCTAGGACCGGCCCTGCTCGGCACCACCATCGTTCGCTGGAGGCCCCCCATGGTAATCACCCGTTCTTCTCACGCTGCGGCTCGCGCGACTTCGCTCCTTGCATCCGTCGCGATTGCTCTCGGGCTGGCGGCGTGCGGCCAGGGTGGCGGCCAGGGCCAGAGCTCGAACGGCCCCAAGATGACCAACATCCCAGGCGCAGTGAGCGAGTCGCCTGCCGGCTCGCGCAACCTTACCGGCCATTTCGAGATCAGGCAGGCCCAGCCCGGGGACGCCTTCGTTTTCTCCGGCGGCAGTGGCGGCGCTTGCCTGGTCACGCAGAATCCCGCCGACCCGAAACGTTGCAACCAGCAGAGCGAATGCGCGCTACCCTCAGACAACATGGGCGTAAACGCCGCCTCCTATTGCCTGCCTGACGACCCTGGCCGCGGCCTAGTGCCGCCTGCCGGCGGCGGCACCTGCTGGTTCAAGCCGAGCGACGACTTCTGCCTGAAACCCGTAGGGGTTGGTCAGCACGACACAACGCCGCAGGACACAACTGCGCTCGCCCAAGCGGGCATGAAGAAGTGGCGGGTGCTCAGCTGCCTCAACGGCGCTCCGGGCGCGTGTCGAACGGGAGCTCCGACCCCCCATGAGGTGCAGCACCAGGTCGGCGCCGTCTATACGGGGCCGTAGACTTACTGCTCACGGTCATCCTAGGTCGATCGCCAACGTCCACAATGGGTGGAAAGCTGACATTAGCTGTCCGCTCTTGGCCGGTTTGAAACCGGCCGTCACTTGGCTTTGAACAGGACGCACCACCCTGACGGACTGATCGGCCCGTTGACGAAATTGCATCCCGCCGGAGCCTGAAAATACGTGCAGGCCGCGCAATGCGCCGGTCCTTTCGGGCTCGGTTGGTAGTTGACCGTTTGCTTGGCGACCTTCGCAGTCGCCACTGTCGCGGTCGAAGCCAGTCCAAGAATTGCGCCACCGCTGGCGACAGCACCAGCGCGCAGAAATGAGCGCCGCGAGATACGCGGCTTCAGAACGCGATCCATGTGAAGAGCCTCAATGCGTTGTTATCGACGGCATTGGCGCCGGCTCCGTCGAAGTTGTGCCGAGCCCCGTTGAACTTGCCGTACAAAGTGTACTGAACGCCTACGCGCGCATTCACGAGCGGGCCAAGCGGGCCCTTGCCATCGGGCCAGAAGGTGTAGTCGAACTGGCCCATAATGCCGTTGCTGTCAGGCAGTCCGTTCCCATCGAAAACATTGGCATTGCGGGAGCCGTAAATGTCGAATGCCGACAGGGTCAGCCCGACCCGGTCGTGCAGCGTGTATCGACCGGCGGCACGAACCTCGTTGAGGTCGTAGTGGCCGCATGCTGGATCGCTATCCTCGCCGATCAGGCCAAGGATACAGCTTGCTCGCAGGTCGGCATGCTCATGCTCGTAGCGAAGGTTAAATGAGACGAGGTCGGAGCCGAACGGCTTCTGCCACGAACTGTCGATGCCCCAATCCTTGTAGCGGTCGGTAAGGCCGCTCGATTGGTCACGGCCCGGGAAAAGCGCCGCCTTTAGCGTGCTTGCACCAATCTCGAACATACCTCCGCCGAGCTGCGTCTGGAATGCGAGCCGTCCGTAGGGAGCGAGGCCGTGGATCGAGCCTGGATCGAACGGGTTGGCGCCGAGCGTATTCAGGATCCCACGCGACGGTGACGTGTAGCTGCCGGCTTCGGCGTAGAACTTGCTGCCGATCCAGCCGTAGGCGGTCACGCCGAGAACATTTTGCGCAAGCGCGCCGTCGATCAGTGGCGCAGCGCTAGGGGTCGGCGAGACGTTGGTCTCAGTGAACGGAAAGCCCCAAGCCGGGAGTGTGTTCCAAGCGTCCTGCACCGTGGGATTGTTGTTGATCGACAGGCCGAGGATCGAGTCCGCGCCGAAGATCTTCGCCTTCGTGACCGCCCTGAGATCGAGATTATCCCACGATGCGTGGCGTTCAACGCCGTCGTATGTGACTTCGGCGAATCCGCCCAAATGCTGGCCGACTCCGGCAGCCAGGAAAATCGCGGACTCATCGACCATCGCATTGTCGTTGCGGCTTAGATGCTCGGGCGGCGGATTCTGGTCCTTGCGGGTGCGGGTCACCGACGCGATCGCCATCGCCGCAAACGGGACCGACGCATGAGCCCGCAGCGTGTAACCGCCCAGCTTGAACTCCCTCCCAAAGGGCGTGAGCTCGGGCCCGAAGCCGCCGACATGACAAGCCTTGCAGGGTTGGCCGGTCTGCTGCGCGAAGGCAGGAACAGCCGATGCAGATCGCGGGATCGTGATCGCGGTGACAGCGGTCAGACCAACGCCGGTTAGCCAGGCGCTCGCGACAAGCTTCGCCGTACGCGCGTCGCAAAGTGGCGTGCTCGGCCGATTGGGCGTGGTACCCAATGATAGCTCCCTTTTTGCTTGGTTGGGGCGGTGAGCTGACCCGCAGACTGCGGGTCAGCCTCTAGCGCCCGAGCTAATTACTGCGGCTGGTTTGCGCAGGCGACATCGTACTGAGAAACACTCGCGGTATTGCGCTGGCTCTGCGTCACGTTTCCGGCATAGACCGAACCGGCAATGCCATCCGTTTCGTTGAATGCCGAACCTGGCGCGTTTGACGTGTTGCCTGGGTACGATGGACCGGTGTTACCGCCATTGATGTCCTGGCAGCTCTGGCTCGGTTGGCCGAATGCATTGCCGCTATTCAGATGATCGTATCCGACGCCGGTCGTTGATCCGTTGCTCGTCGATCCATTGCCACCGGGCGCCGCCGAAGCAGTTCCGGATGCTAGCGCCATCACGGTGGCGCCAATTACAAGCAATTTGGCTTTCATCTTGGATGCTCCTGACTGACAATGATCGTCGAGCGCCAGGACGCGTGCGGGGGCTGACATTCGCGTCCTGGCTCTCGACTGATTGGTAAGTGCCTCAGGAGCCGCGATCGGTTCATTGCGCCGCGGTATCTAACCTACAGAGCGGTACTGACTCCGAGCACGAGAGCGACGCGGTTGTGGCCGCGACCGCCGTAGATCTCATCGCCGCCGCTTCGGCCCGACAGGGCCGCGTGGAACATGACGGGCCCGGCTCTTTGAGCGAGACCGAGGCGGGCATCGAATTGGTTGTTGAGATTTGCCTCGTAGGCGCTCTTGCCGAAGGGCGCGAGCAACCCGACCTCACCCTCCATCGCCGTGTTCCGAGACAGGTCGACGTGTGCGTCAATCTCGCCGTGGGCTGTCCATCGGGCGACACCGAAATAATTGGGCGAGACCGAGATTCGCGCGCCGAAAATCTTGCCGACGAGACCTGCGTAGACCTCGGTGATGTCGCGTCCCGACGAGAGGCCGGAATAATGAGAGTATCGCAAGTGGGACGCTCCGAAGTCTATCGTCAGGCCATGGCGAAGCCGCTTTGCATAGCCGCCGTTTAAAACCCCGGAGAGAGCTCTCAGGCCCTCATCTCGAGTGGCAACGACGCTGCCCGAAAGGCTGGCATACAGGCCGCTTGGGGCATCGTAGCTGAGGTCGAACGTGGCGACAGGGCGCCCATCGCTGACAGACACTCCACGAAACCGGTCGTCGTTGAAGATGGATATGACGGCGCCGAATTGCGCCGCCGTTGCGGGCGCGGGAACTAGAGCAATGAGGCCCAGGATGAGGGTCGGAAGACCCTTGCGTCTAAGTGCCGTGACCTCTGCCCGCGGTTCGGCTCGGTCCGCACCGGCAATCACAACCGCCCACCGCTTGGACGAGAGTGGCGCACGCATCGATTTCGCCGTCGCGCCGTTGGGAGACAAGCGCCAGCGGAGCCGATCGTCGGTGCTCGCGGATAAGCGCGACCAATCCGCTCACGTGCGCGGCCGCAAATGAGCTGCCGTTGACGAGAGACCATCGACCTCCTGGCTCAGTCGTTGGCACCCCGCGACCCGGGGCGACATATATGGTGCCGTTCGATCCGGTCGCAGGCGCATCCGAGACCGCAATAACGCCCGAGACAGACGCCGGGAACCCGCCGCCAGGAAGCTTGGGGTCGAATGCAGCGACGACCTCGGTCCCCCGGGCATACGCGATCTTGAGGATTTCGCGCAGGAGCCTGGCATCAGGTCCGCTGAGACTGAGGTTGATGACGTCCGCCTTGTTCTCGACCGCGAAATAGAGGGCTTTAGCGAGGCTCAGCGTGTCGCAGGCGGTCGAATCCCGACTTTGCATGCAAGCACGCAGCCCAAGCAGGCGGGTGCCCGGCGCGACGCCGACGATTCCCAGTCGGTTGTTGCCCTTGGCAGCAATTATCCCGGCGACTGCCGTGCCGTGCTGCTCGGCCACGAGGGGCTGGCCCGAAACGAAGTTGCGGTTGATGATCAGCTGTCCGGCCAGGTCAGGGTGGCCGGCATCGATCCCGCTGTCGACCACGGCTACCCGAGTGCCGTGGCCACTCGCGATACGGTGCAAGTCGGCAAGGTGCCATTGCGAGCTTGCCGGCTCGGCGGCGAAAAGCGGGTCGTTCGGCGCAGCGCCTTGTGACGTATATTGCGCGACGGGCTCAGCCCAGGACACCTCGGGATCGTGCGAGACCTGTTCAGCCGCCGCGTTGGTCGTGCGCGCGTCGGGAACCAACATCACGAAGCAGTCGACGCCAATCATCGGCATCGGCCAGTTTTCGACCATTGTCAGATTATATTTGCGCGCAACGCCCCGGGCGATCCGTTCGCGGGCGCTTCGCCCCAGCTCGTCGCCATAACCTCCGGAATAGCCATCCCCGGGCCGGAAATGGTTCGGCGCAATCCGGACCATCACCAGGATCTCTCGATCGGTCGTCGCGCTAGGTTCCCCCGTCCCGGCTGCCGGAGCGTGGGAAGCTGCCGCGAGGGCGGCCGCTACGATAGCGAAACGCCGCCAGAGACTCCTCCATGTCATGACCCACCGCCGTCGATCGGTTGCGCCAGCTGCACTGCGTCCTCGGACTGTAGCACCTTCAGCGCGAATTGGCGCTTCGTCGGTGCAACATGCAGCAGGTAAGCGTTCGCAGGCGTCGGCCCGCCGACCATTGAAGCGCCCGCGGACCTCAGGGCATTTCGAATGTCCAGCTCGGTCGCGTCGGCACGGAACATGACAATGACATTGCCCGCGGCCGGCGCAGCGGCCGAGCCAAGAGTATGATAGGCTGGCTGGCTCAGCGACAACAGCACTGCACCTGCGATCACCACGAATGCTAGCTGCGCGGCCGCGAGAGTCGCCACGGCGGGGCGGCTGAAGAATGCCCAAGCCTCGGCGAGCGGAGAGCGCCGGTTCGGCCTGAACGTCCGTACGGCGGCCGGCGCATCGATGCGGTTGCGCAGCCTTTCCCAGCCGGACTCGACTTCGGGCGTCATCGCCCTGAACTCGTCGATCAGCCGCCGATCGAGGGCGAGTTGCTGCCGGCAATGCGCGCACGAGGACAGATGCGCGTCGACCCTAGCACGGTCGCGTGCATCGAGCTCCCCGTTGGCGTACCACGGCAGGAGTTCTTCCACCTCGTCGTGAGGCTTGCGCTCAGTCAAATTCTCGCCAGCCATCGCCATCGTCCTAGATCCAGTCCAGCAGTGACCCGGTCATCGCCTGCTTAAGGCGACGGCGAGCGTGGAACATGCGTGTCTTCACGGTATCGACAGGGCAATCCACAATCTCTGCGATCTCGCGATAGCCCATGCCTTGAAAGTAAGTGAGATCGACGACCGCGCGATGGTCAGGCGACAGCTGATCCATTGCCTTCATCAGCGCAGTGCGAAGATGCTGCTGTTGAAGCCCCTCATCGGGCGCCGGGTCGTCGCTGACGCGGTGGTCCTGTGCCGGCTGTTCAACGGGATCGGGCCAGCGGGCCTTCGCCTTATTGGCCTTGCGATAGGCGATGGCGAACATCCAGGTCGAAGGCTTGCTTGAGCCCCTGAAGCTTCCAGCCGTTTGCCACACCGCCATCATCGTATCGTCCAGCACTTCCTCAATCAGCTGGGGACTCTTGAGAAGCATGGTCAGGAAGCGAGTAAGGCGCGGCTGGTAGACGCGATACAGCCGCTCAAACGCCCACCGGTCCCCGCCTGCTACGCGCGCGAGCAGCTCACTATCGTCCGGCGTGGGCGATCGCGTCGTCTTCGGCCGGGCGCTCATCAAGGTCCCGGACCAACTCACTTCCGAACGTTCCCCACACGCATTTGTGTCTCCGACCCGCAAGAAGGTTCACCGGCGCTCGCGGGCCGCGCAAATTACGCGCTTCGGTTCGTCATGGCCAACGGCAGCTTTGGGTCGAAAGCAGGCACTCGACATTGCTTCGATGTAACGTGCTTTCCCGGCCGGCCGCGGGATAGATTTCATCTCCCAATAGCGGAGACTGATATGCGTAAAGTCATCATCGCGATCGCGCTTGCCGCAGGCCTATCCCTTGTAAGTTCAGCGCCTGCTTTGGCTGCGGCCAGGAACTACGATTGCTCCAAGGCCGGCAACGCCAACAAGGCTGCGTGCAAGCGCGTAGCGTCTACAGCTCCCACGAAGGCTGCTCCGGTGACCCGGACAACCACCACGGCGACCAAGACGACCACCACATCGCGTAGCTATGACTGCACCAAGCCGGGCAATGCCAACAAAGCTGCCTGCAAGACGGCGGCAGCGCAGACGTCGAGCGGAAAGTCGCCAGGAGCCGTGAAGACGACCACCACGGCGACTGCAACAACCACCGATTGTACCAAGTGGTACAACAAGGTTCGTGCCCAATGCAGGACGGCAACTGCCACATCGCCGGCGAAGACCACCGTCGCCCCCGCGCCGAAACCAGCTGCTGCTCCAGCACGGAACTCGGCTGCCGCCAGCGAAAATAACAATCCGGCTGGCGCGACTGCAAAATGCAAGGACGGAACCTACAGCCACGCCAAGACTCACCAGGGCGCGTGTTCCCGCCACGGCGGCGTGGCAAAGTGGATGTAGAATGAGCGGTCAGCGACACCCACTGCCTGCCGTGTAAGAGCTGCGCCGGCCATCATCATTGCCAAATTAGGTTGTCGAATGAATTTGAGCGGGCGCATCCCAGTGCGTCCGCTCTATCGTTGAGGGCCGTCGCGTGACGGCGCGGAGACACAACAACCCACCACCCAGAATCAATGCCGTGCCCACAGCGAGCAGCGCGATCTGGGCTCGGTGTGGCATGTGGTCGCTCACCAGGGGAAGGGCCCATGCCCAGAATAACGAGCTCGAACCGATTAGAATGACCAAAACCGCCATTCTGTGACGGCTACCCCAGGGTATGCTTGCATCAAAGTTACAATCCAGCAAACTTCTCGGGGCCGCCGCACCACCGAAGGCCCTATGCCACCTATGTCTGCAGTCGACGGCTGCCAGAACGAAGCTTCGATCATGCGCCGCCACAAACCGCTATGCGGCGAGCACAGGCTCAAGCGACTGGAACATGAGATGGCAGAGGGTCAGACGCTGCCTCTCAACCACTAGTCGAAGAGCCGGATCCCCCCGAGAACGAGATGGCCAGCTTTAGGACTGGGCTGCCCGCCAAGGTCAGCATTTCAGTCTGGGTTAGGGCCTTCGGCCTTGTTTTCGAGCACTTTCCCCGTGCGAGCATCGACGCCGACTTCGAATGTCTTGCCTTTGCTCTTGATGTCGAAGGAATAGCGAAGTCCGGTGCCGCCACGCTCTTTCTCAAGTTCCTGGTCGGTGATCTGACCTGGGCGGGCAGCGAGAGCCGTAGAGCGCGCTTTTGCGAGCGTGACCTTTGCCATCGGTAATAGATTTGCGCCCGCAAACTGGCTTGTGTTGGCGGCGATTGCTCCGCTCGCGCCTACCAACACGGCGGCATTGAAATACAGAATCTTGCGCATTGAACGCTCCGTAAGGCAGAAATGCCTATTCGAAACACATAGTTGGTTGAAACTTGCGACAGCGTGAACTTGGCTTCATCTCGTTGCAATGGCGCCTCTGCGGAACGCGCCTCAGTCGCGGGCATTGTCCCTGCAATCCCTTACGAGAGGCCCAAATGCGCGACCGTGAACTCGCCCACCATGCATTGACCAAGGTTCCAGCCGTCACTCTCGGCTTCTGGATCATAAAGGTGTTGGCAACGACGTTAGGAGAGACCGCTGGTGACACCGTCACAATGACGTGGCTTGGCGAGACAACGGCCAGTCCTGTGCCAAACGGCTACCTGATTGGCACGGCAATCTTCGGCGTGTTGCTGGTGGCATTAATTGTGGCCCAGATCAGAGCGAGTAACTTCAACCCCTGGCTCTACTGGGCGACCATCGTTGCTTCGACGACGTGCGGCACGACGCTTGCGGATTTCGCCGATCGGTCACTCGGTATCGGGTATCCCGGCGGATCACTTCTGTTGCTCGCTTGCGTCCTCGGTTCACTATTCGCCTGGTACCGGGCAGTGGGCACCGTCGATGTGAACACGATCACCTCTCCGCGAGAAGAGACCTTTTACTGGATCACGATCACGTTTTCGCAGACCCTGGGCACAGCTCTTGGAGACTGGATCGCGGACGCTGGACTCGGCTATTCCGGCGGCGCCCTGGTATTTGGTTTCGGATTGGCCGTTCTGGCGTTGCTCTACTTCACGACGGAGGTCAGCCGAGTTTTCCTCTTCTGGGCTGCGTTCATCCTGACGCGCCCGCTCGGAGCAACGGTGGGCGATTTTCTGGACAAGCCGCTTGCCAAGGGTGGCCTGGAGCTTAGCCGACCGATCGCGTCCGCGGCGCTGGCGATCGTTATTCTGGTCTTGATACTTATTCTCCCGCAGCGTGCTGGTCGGCATCCCGGTCAGGCCGAAGCTCAAGCATGAGAGTCGTTCATTGGGTCGCCGCGCTTGCCCTTATTGGCGCAGCGCCCCCAGCAATGGCGGGCCCGCCGTATCTCACCGACGACCCAGAACCGACGGACACCGGACACTGGGAGATTTATGCGTTCACGGCTGGTGAAGGCTACCGATCGACGCTTGAGGAGGATGCGGGGCTCGATCTCAATTACGGTCCGATAGCGGGAGTTCAGCTAACTGCCACACTTCCTCTGAGCTTCAGTCGTTCGCCGCAGGAGGGATGGCGTGGCGGAACAGACGATGTCGAGCTCGGCGTCAAATATCGGTTTTTCCATGATGAGACGAATGGCCTGTCGGCTGCGATCTTCCCGCGTGCGATCCTTCCGACATCCTCCCGCAGCCCGAACGAGAACACACGCTTCCTCCTGCCTGTTTGGGCCGGAAAGGATTTTTCGGGAGGGACGAGCGTTTTCGGTGGCGGCGGCTTCACGATCAATCCAGGCGCGGGCAACCGTGATTTCTGGCAGGCGGGAATCGCGGTCACTCAGGATGTAACGAAGAGGCTGTCGGTCGGAACAGAGGTAACGCGGCAGGGCGCGGACACGCAGGACGGCACAAGTCAAACCCGCTTCGGCATCGGCTCAATCATCCAGTTATCGGACCATTACGCCTTGCTCTTTTCGGGTGGACCGACCTGGGCCGACCATCGGACGAGCTATCGCTTCTACGCGGCGCTGGGTCTCAACTTCTAAGGTGCGATAACCAGCACGCGAAAGCTGCCCGGAATCGGCTTCGGCCGATCGTTGCCAACTGGCGGAGCGAGCGTGGCCGATGGCAAATAGGCTCGACCCGATACCGGATCGAGTGCGATGGTCCGAGCGCTGACGGCCGTCGCGACCTGCCCGACAACCACAGGTGCTGCCCCCAAGCGGATAACCGTGAGATTTCCGTCTCGCCCTGCAGGAATGAGTGCCAAATGCCGGTTCACGTCGACCGCAGCGCCGTCCGCGCCCTTGCCGATAGGAAGCTGGGCGATCTGCCGTCCATCTGGCGCAGAGATAATGGCGACCGCGTTTTCACCGCAGGCGGAGACAATCTCTCGAGAGCCCGGATCATACGCAATCCCGGTTGGACCTACGCATCCGGCGAGCGGGAAGCGCCTGACGACCTTCCGGGCCTTCGTGTCGACTATCGCCACCTCATTTCTGTCTTCGACGTTAATGTAGAGCCGCCCCAGACCGTCGGCCGCGCCTAGCTCAAGGGAGCCACCGACAGGCACAGTGGCGAGGACTCTTGCCGTAGTGGGATCGAGGACCGTTATATCGCCGCTGCCAGGATTCATGATCCAGACGGTGCGGGTCGCTGGATCGTAAGCAGCGGCATCGGGCTTCGTTCCCGTCGGGATTGTTGCGAGCACCTCTCCGGTGCGGCCATCGAACAGAGTGGCGCTATTCGTTCCGCCATTTGTGGAAAGGACCTCGTGTGTGCCCGGGATGGCGAGCGCGGCATGAACCCGTTGTCCGACCGCGATCTTGTCGGTGGCCTTACCAGTTCGCAGGTCAAGTGCAGTCACACCGTCCCCGTGTGCCACGTAGACCCGCTGATCGGCAGGATCGACACTAAGCAGATCCCAGCCGCCGTCGCCAGCCGGAAGCCGCGCCATAACCTTGTATTGGGCCTCTGCCGGAAAGGCCGAGCCAGCGCTCGCTGTCAGCATAGCCAAGGCAATCAACAGTCTCATCAGAGATCCTCCAAATCTAAGATCGGGGGATCCTAGCGAGCTGACGCTCGTAGCACAGTGAATTGAGATCATGTCCCGCGACGCTTCGGAATACCGTCGATGATCCGCCCGGGGGTCGCGGCGTGCCCAAGATTGTGACAGGAACCACGATTCTGAATTGCTAACGTCCGCAATGGGTGGAAAGCGGACAATCCTTCATTGGTGGTGTCCAGTTGCGGCGCAGCGTATCGTGGACGTTCCAAAAGGGGGGTGCGCGATGTTTCGGTCATGCTTACTTGCGGCGGTGGCCGTGCTGCCAGCAGCTGCCACTGCTTCGGCTCCCGCGAATGAAGGGACCGCCAAGGCACAGGCGGCCGAGCCGCTGAATATCGGCTTTGTCCTGTACACCAAGAGCCGCACGGCCGGCACATTGCTCGCGAGGTGGACTTACGCGAACGCCTACAGTGGCCCTGGGACGGCGACGGGAGGGCCAAAGTCCGGCGGCTTCGCGGGGCATTACCACGTTCGATATTTCCTCGAGAACGGCACCTTCTCGGATGAATACGATCTTCAAATCGAGAGACATCGCCCCGGGCAGTTCTACGATGTGACATGGATTTCCAACGGGATAATCGGTGCCAGGGGGGTTGGCATGGAAGTCGCGGGTGGCAAAAGCCTCGCCGTCGGCTGGCGCAGAGTCCACGACTGAAGGGTAATGTCCGGAATGGGTCGAAAGCGGACATCATCGTCACAGGCCTGCTCGCTCGCGGCTATCTCGTCTACTAGCTAACTTGATGCGAGAGATCGTCACCCAAGCCCGCCTCCCTTTTGCCCGCGATAAGGTCTGGTCTGTGCTGACCGATTTTGGAGCTTACCGCGATTGGAATCCGCTCAACGTCGCCGCCGATGGTGCTCCCGCGAACGGAGCTCGCGTGCGAATGACTTTCATCGATCCCGGTCATCCGGGCCGAACGATCACCCAGGACGTCACTATCGAGGCCGCTGAGGCACCTACCCGCTTGGAGTGGATCGGAACCGTACCGCTGCTTTTCCGAGGGGAGCATTACTTCGAACTGAGTGGCAGCGGGCAGGTTACTGAGATGCGGCACGGCGAGCGACTATCCGGCCTTCTCCCACAGTTGTGGGGGAAACGTCGCCTCGAACAGCAACGGCTTGCGTACGAGGCGATGAATGACGCTCTCGTGAAGCGGTTGAGCTTTTTGTTTGGAGACGCGAGTGATCAGTGACTGGCTGACGTGGCGACAGCTTTGGGTGGAAAGCGGACGTCCCTAGTGCGTGGCGGCCAGTCCTTTATTGCCCTTGGCCGCGGTCCGAAACAAAGCCGCCGCCACCAGCCAAAGAGCCGCAAAGACCGCACTGAACAGCAAGGCCTTGAGCGAGGCGCCTGGCATGCTCGCGGTCGACGGTGCGGTCGCAATCAATGCTCCTAGCAGCGTTTGCATGATCGCTACGCCGAGCATGGTCCGGGCCATACCTCGGGGTTGGAACCGCGCGGAGAAGCTGCCGGTCAGCGCCGCCATGATCAGCAGGAAAAAGCCGATGCCATTGCCATCGTCGCGAACGACCGTCGTCCACAAGGTGAGGAACGATGTTACCAGCGCGACGGCAACTCCCGCGCGATAAGCCTTTTCGCTCAATTCCCTCATCTACTCGCCTCCTCCTGGCGGATACGATCCTATCACGACAGGTAAAGCCTGAAAAATGACGCTTCGCTAATGTCCGCAATGGGTCGAAAACGGACTCTACGGCGGCGGCGAACCAAAGCACGTTCGCCGTCAGCTTCCGCACTCCCTATAGCTGTGCCGAGCGCCTATATTAATAGTGATGACTTTGGTCCCGAAACCCAAGGATCGGTTGCCCCTTTATGGCGGTAAGACGCTCATCTTATTCGGGTCATTCGACAAGAGCGGGATGCGCCGGTGGCAACAGCGATTGCGCTCGCGACCAGCAGGGCTTGAAGGTTGTGACGATGACGATCATCCCACCGAAATTCAAGACGATGGCCGGGGCACTTGACCCTGCTTAGCCACCATTCCTCGTGCGCGTTTTGTTACTCCAATTCGCGTGATCTTCGACGATTCTTGCACGATTCGAAGACCCGCCGCTGCCGCCCGAATGGTGGTCGCGACATAGGACGGCGCGAGATGGGCGTAGTGGCGGCGGGTGATCCTTTCATCGGCGTGTCCGAGTGCTTCCGCGATGACCGCCATCGGCGTACCCCTAATTGCCAATCGCGCACCAAAGGTACGGCGCAAGTCGTGGAATCCGGCGCGAGGTGTGAGCTTTCCATTGTCTGATGCACGTTGGAGGTAGCGGGCTTGCTGACTGGCATTCCATTGTTGGCCGTTTGGCCGCGTAAACACGAACGCGTCGCCGGACTTCCCTCGGATCGATGCTTCAAACAGTAGTTTGCCTTCCGATTCGAGATAAACGAACCGCGATTTTCCGGCCTTGGTCTGCGGAAGAAAGATGGTGCCCGCCTGCAGGTCGACGTCAGCAACCCTGAGGCCAGCTAGCTCGCCATAGCGTGCGCCGGTCAGAAGTGCCGACTGAACCATAGGGCGGAAATCCGGATCACAAGCGTTCACCAGTCGCCGAGCTTCGTCGTCGCTTAGGTACCTGAGCTTTGCTTGGTCGACGCCCTTGAATGGTTTCACGTCTCGCCACGCTTGGACGGGCAGCCCCGGGTGGTCATCGGCAAATCGGTTCAGTGCCGCCTTTAGCACCGTCAGGTCTCTATTGGCTGTCGCTCGCCGCGCCCGGACACCATCGTCGCTGACAGTGGCTCGAACGTTTCGTTCCACCGCACCTTTTTTCGTGCGGAGCATTGCCGGTGCGCTCGCCCGCTCGCGATGCCATTCACCGACCACTTTGCGAGTTAGTTTTGAAACTTTTTGCTGCCCGAGAGCCGGTCGAATGATCGCGTCGATCCGCGCCTTGGTCTTCGCCAACGATTTGCCCGTGAATGCTTTCAAATATGCGTCCAGCGCATCGCCGACCGTGTAACCCGTTATGGCACCACCGCCGGTCGAGACCGCCTCGAACCATCGGCGCGCTGCCGCGTCAGCCTGATCAAAGCCCAAGATCGTTTCGCCGTTCGCGTCACGGATATCATCCGCTTCACCCAGCACAGCCTTCCTGTAACCACCGCCGGTGCCGGATGGCCGAAACCTTGCTACCCATTTGCCGACCCGGGTCCCGCGATAATAACCGAGGTGGCACCCCTCGCTAATAAGCCGCCAGTATGGCTCTTTCCGCGCCGTCAGCTTCAGCCGCGATGATCGATTATCAAGCCGAGCGTCCTTGACCCGCCGTCCCATGCATCACCCTTTCGGTCATATTTCGGCAATAAACGTGGGGGAACCAATGGGGACTTTCAAGAACAGTGAATTGACAAAGCATCAGTATCACGAGGGGATATGACGCCCTCGCGATGACTCCGGAGCTACGTAGTTTGACGCCCTTTCACGGCGAAAACACGGGTTCGAGTCCCGTTGGGGTCACCAGCGCGCAGGATGTTCGGTCGACATTCGAGCACTGGGGACGGTCTTTCGTGACGTCGGTCGTCAGGCCGCCTCGGTACCACCGGCCAGCACCAGCTTCGGCTCACCAACCTCGTGCGTGAACTTGCCGTCGACGCGGGCCCCATTCTCGATCGTCAGCGCGCCATAGGTAACGTCGCCCTCGATCGTTGCGGTCTTGAGAATCACGAGCGTTGCTGCAGTGATCGAGCCCTTGATCGTCCCGCCCACGCGAGCGCTGTCCGCGACGACCGTGCCGGTGACCTCACTCGCCTCACCCTGGACCAGGGACGCGCAGTTGATGTCGCCGTTGACGGTCCCGTCGACGTGGAGCTCGGTCGCGCCGATGAGATCGCCGCCAATAACGATGTCGGTCCCCAGGACTGAAAAACCGGCGCCGGCCCGGTTGCCCTTGCCGGATGGCCGCGTCGATTGAGGCGTTTTCGAGAACATTTGGCATCCCCCCGGATACGAGTCGGCCCAACGTTGAGCCGCTATGGTGAAGAAGCGGTGCATTTCGGCCCGTGCCTGGGGCGAGCCGAACCGGACACGCGCCGAGTCGCGTCGACGACTCGTCACCTGGGTGGTCTGGCCAATCCCGACGCCATCGTCTAGCGGGCTCGCGAGCCTGAGGTAGGTAGAAATACGGAACCCGCTCCAGTTCGCGTTCGTCTACGGCTCGACCGGCATCCGAGGGGGCCCGTGAAGAGAGAGCGCTTGCACAGACTGGGGGCAAAGGGGCGCATAGGAGTCGCGGCCCTGGCCCTGCTCGCCGCTGGCTGCAACCGCGGTGTCCTGGATCCCATCGGCCCGATCGCGGCGCAGGAAAAACAGCTCCTCATCAACTCAACTGCGATCATGCTCGCGATCGTCATCCCGACGATGATCGCGACGGTCGCTTTCGCCTTCTGGTTCCGGCGCGGCAACAAGAAGGCGACCTACCGGCCAGACTGGGAATATTCGGGCGCCATCGAGCTGGTCGTCTGGGCAATCCCGGCGCTGACCATCATGCTGCTCGGCGGGATTACCTGGATCGGCAGCCATGACCTCGATCCTGGAAAGCCGCTGAAGTCGAACGTGCCCGCGCTCAGGGTCGACGTCGTCTCGCTCGATTGGAAGTGGCTGTTCATCTACCCCGACCAAGGCATCGCGACCGTCAACCAACTCGTGGTCCCGGCGGGCACGCCCGTTAGCTTTCGCCTTACGTCTGCGACGGTGTGGAACGTCTTCTGGGTCCCGCAGATGGGAACGATGATCTACGCCATGCCGCGCATGACGACGCGCCTGAACCTGCAGGCAGACAAGGCCGGGTCATACGATGGCTTGTCCGCGCACTTCAGCGGCGATGGCTTCCCTGGGATGCAATTCAAAGTTCAGACGTTACCGGCGGATCAATTCGCAATGTGGGCGCAGGGTGCGCGCGGCTCCGCCTATAAGCTCGACGGCCCGGGCTATGCGCAGCTCTCGAAGCCGAGCAGTTACGTGAAGCCGATGACTTACGGCGCCGTCGCGCCCGGCCTCTTCGACGCGATCGTCTCCAATCGCGCGCCGCCCAGCCCGGTGCCGTCGCAACAACACAACCAAGCAGCACCGCCGGCGGGGGTCTAAACAATGTTCGGTAGACTCACACTCGCCGCAATCCCATTCGACCAGCCGATCCCGCTGATCACTTCGCTGGTCGTGGCACTGGCGCTGGGCGGCGTCGCCATCTGGATCACCAAGATGAAGGCGTGGCCGTACCTGTGGAACGAGTACATCACGTCCACCGATCACAAGAAGATCGGCATCATGTACATCGTGCTGGCACTAGTGATGCTCGTCCGCGGCTTTGCCGACGGGATCATGATGCGCGCGCAGCAGGCGATCGCGATCGGTCCATCGCAGGGCTATTTGACGCCCGAGCATTACAACCAGATCTTCACCGCGCACGGAACGATCATGATCTTCTTCGTGGCGATGCCGTTCGTGATCGGGTTCATGAACTTCGTCGTCCCGCTGCAGCTCGGCGTTCGCGACGTCGCCTTCCCCACGATGAACAATGTCAGCTTCTGGCTGAGCGCGTCGGGCGCGCTGCTTGTGAATCTAAGCCTGTTCCTCGGCGAGTTCGCTCGGACGGGCTGGCTCGCCTTCCCCCCGTTGAGTGAGACTCAATTCTCACCCGGGGTCGGCGTCGATTATTATCTCGTGGCGTTGCAGGTATCAGGCGTCGGAACAGTCCTGACGGCGGTCAATTTCGTCACAACCATCCTCAAGATCCGCGCTCCTGGCATGAGTTACCTGCGCATGCCGATCTTCTGCTGGACCGCGCTCGCGTCGAACCTCCTGATTCTCGCGGCGTTCCCAGTGCTGACCGTCGTCTTGGCCGAGCTGATGCTCGATCGCTACCTCGGATTCCACTTCTTCACGAACGACGGCGGCGGCAACTCGATGCTGTACATGAACCTGATCTGGGTCTGGGGGCATCCGGAGGTATACATCCTCGTCTTGCCCGCATTCGGCATCTATTCCGAGATAGCCGCGACCTTTTCGGGCAAGCCGCTGTTCGGCTATCGCTCGATGGTCTTTGCGACACTGACCATCTGCATCATTTCGTTCATGGTCTGGCTGCACCACTTTTTCACCATGGGCGCGGGTGGCGACATCAACGCGGTGTTCGGCATCGCCAGCATGGTCATTGGCGTGCCCACCGGCGTGAAGATCTACAACTGGCTGTTCACGATGTACGGCGGCCGTGTCCGCTTCAACGTCCCTGTCTATTACCTGATCGGTTTCATGCTGACCTTCGTCATTGGCGGCCTGACCGGAGTCCTGCTGGCGATTCCGCCGGTCGATTTCGTGGTCCACAACAGCCTGTTCCTGGTCGCCCACTTCCACCAGGTGATCATCGGCGGCGTCGTATTCGCGCTGATGGCCGGTTACACTTACTGGTTCCCCAAGGCGTTCGGCTTCACCCTCGACGAGCGGCTCGGCAAAGCCGTCTTCTGGTGCTGGTTCATCGG
>Ga0207644_10000324_pt1 | contig 31071 bp, 26 predicted proteins | sample KBSS73metaG_FD_184326 | JGI IMG/M metagenome (GOLD analysis project Ga0207644, IMG submission 184326) | Switchgrass rhizosphere microbial communities from Kellogg Biological Station, Michigan, USA - KBS S7-3 metaG (SPAdes) (version 2) | ecosystem: Host-associated > Plants > Roots > Rhizosphere... | reverse complement strand
TGGGTCGTTTCGCGATATGTCACGCCGACGATCATAAGTATTGCGGTCGCGACTGCTGCGAACATGATCGCGGCGCCGAAATAGGCCTCGGCCGCATCGGAACCGGTGAGCCAGCGACCGACCGGAACAGTCCCAAGCGCTACCAGGACCGCGGCAGTCGTCCCGAACAGCATCCGCATCCCCGCGACGAAGGCGCGGTCTCCCGGGTCGGAGCTGACCCGCGCTGTCATTGCGAGATAAGGGACGTTCACGCCCGCGTAGGCGGTGCGGAAGAGTAGGTGCGCTCCGAACACGCTGGCCACGGCCCAGGCGCCGCTTGCCATAGGTGGCATGTAGGTCAGTATGAAAGTCAGCCCTAGCGGCACCGCTCCAGCAACCAGCAGCGGCCCGTAACGAAAGCGGTCATGCCGGCGGTCGACGAGGATGCCGGCGGCGAAATTGGCAAATCCGTCCCAAACAGAGGCAATCATGTAGGTGGTCGCTGCGACGCCGATCGGGAGGTTCAGCGCGTCCGTGTAGTAAAACAATAGGAACAGCATGATGCTCTGCCAGAACAGGTTGAATGCCAGGTCGCCGAAGGCAAACAACAGTAGACGGGCTTTGGACGGACGGCCGATCATGGGTCCGGCTGCATAATGTTGCTGGTTGCCGTTGCGAACACGAAACGATTCTGTGTCTCAGTTGTTGAAGCGATTGCAAAAGGGGAAGGGGCGGCTTTCATTTTTAGGAAGCATAAACCGAATCATTTGATAAAGTAGGCGTCCGCAGCCGGGGGGCTGCGCTTGGATCAACCTGGGTGGGGGGGAGAGTAGCCACTGGAGTAGCGAGTGAATATCCAGGCCCCGCGGGACTTTATCGATCGCCGCCAGCTGGTCGGCGCGCTTCGCGCGCTGCGCCGTGGCGACTTCTCTGTGCGCCTCCCCGAAGAGGTTGATGGCGTAGACGGCGAGATCGCCAGCATCTTCAACGAAGTGGTCTCCCTCAACGAGGAGATGACCCAGGAATTCGAGCGGCTTTCCAAGGTCGTCGGCAAGGAAGGCAAGATCAGCCAGCGCGGCCGCGTCAAGAACGCACGCGGAGGCTGGGAAACCGCCATCCGCTCGGTCAACGAGCTTATCGAGGACATGGTCCAGCCGACCGCGGAAGTCTCCCGCGTCATCGGCGCGGTTGCCAAGGGTGACCTTTCCCAAAGCATGACGGTCGAAATCGACGGGCGGCCGCTGCGCGGTGAGTTCTTGCGCATCGGCAAGGTCGTGAACACGATGGTCGATCAGCTGAACGGCTTCGCCTCGGAAGTGACCCGCGTGGCGCGCGAGGTCGGCACCGAGGGCAAGCTCGGCGGTCAGGCTCGTGTGAAGGGCGTCGCCGGCACGTGGAAGGACTTGACCGACAACGTCAACGCGATGGCGACCAACCTCACCGGTCAGGTCCGCAACATCGCCGAAGTGACGACCGCCGTGGCTCGCGGCGACTTGTCCAAGAAGATCACTGTCGAGGTGAAGGGCGAAATCCTGGAGCTGAAAAACACCATCAACACGATGGTGGACCAGCTGAATGGCTTCGCCAGCGAAGTGACCCGCGTGGCGCGCGAGGTCGGCACCGAAGGAAAGCTCGGCGGCCAAGCCCGCGTGGAAGGCGTCGCCGGTACCTGGAAGGACCTTACCGACAACGTGAATCTCATGGCCGACAACCTGACTGGCCAGGTCCGAAACATTGCCGAGGTGACGACCGCCATCGCGAAGGGCGACCTTTCCAAGAAGATCACCGTCGACGTGAAGGGCGAAATCCTCGAGCTCAAGAACACCATCAATACGATGGTCGATCAGCTCAACGGCTTCGCGTCGGAAGTGACCCGCGTGGCACGAGAGGTGGGTACCGAAGGGAAGCTCGGCGGTCAGGCGCAGGTGCCAGGCGTCGGTGGTACCTGGAAGGACCTCACTGACAACGTCAATCAGCTCGCCAACAACCTCACGGGCCAGGTGCGTAACATCGCCGAAGTGACGACTGCCGTGGCGAAGGGCGACCTTTCCAAGAAGATCACCGTAGACGTGAAGGGCGAAATCCTCGAGCTCAAGAACACCATCAACACCATGGTGGACCAGCTGAACTCGTTCGCCTCCGAGGTGACCCGTGTCGCGCGCGAAGTGGGCTCAGAAGGAAAGCTCGGCGGCCAGGCGCAGGTCGAAGGCGTCGCCGGAACCTGGGCCGATCTTACTGACAATGTGAACCAGCTCGCGAACAATCTCACCGGCCAGGTCCGCAACATCGCGGAGGTGACCACCGCGATCGCGAAGGGGGACTTGTCGAAGAAGATTACGGTCGACGTGCGCGGCGAAATCCTCGAGCTCAAGAACACCATTAACACCATGGTGGACCAGCTCAATTCGTTCGCGTCCGAAGTGACCCGCGTGGCCCGCGAAGTCGGTTCGGAAGGAAAGCTCGGCGGCCAGGCGCAGGTGGAAGGCGTTGCCGGCACCTGGGCCGACTTGACCGACAGCGTGAACCTCATGGCCGGCAACCTGACCGGCCAGGTCCGCAACATCGCCGACGTGACCACCGCGGTCGCGAAGGGCGACCTGTCGCGCAAGATCACCGTCGATGTGAAGGGCGAGATTCTCGCCCTGAAGAACACGATCAACACGATGGTGGACCAGCTAAATGCCTTCGCGTCCGAAGTGACTCGCGTGGCGCGCGAAGTCGGTACCGAGGGGAAGCTCGGCGGTCAGGCGCAGGTGCCCGGCGTTGGCGGTACCTGGAAGGACCTCACCGATAACGTGAACGCCATGGCCGAAAACCTGACCGGCCAGGTCCGCAACATCGCCGAGGTGACCACTGCAGTGGCGCTCGGCGACTTGTCGAAGAAGATCACCGTCGACGTGAAGGGCGAGATCCTCGAGCTGAAGAACACGATCAACGTGATGGTGGACCAGCTCAACGGCTTCGCTTCGGAAGTGACCCGCGTCGCCCGCGAGGTGGGTACCGAAGGAAAGCTCGGCGGACAGGCGCAGGTGCGCGGCGTCGCCGGGACGTGGAAGGACCTGACCGACAACGTGAACCTGATGGCCGCGAACCTCACGGGCCAGGTTCGCAACATCGCCGACGTGACGACCGCCGTGGCTCGCGGTGACCTGTCGAAGAAGATCACCGTCGAGGTGAAGGGCGAGATCCTTCAGCTCAAGAACACCATCAACGTCATGGTGGACCAGCTCAACGCCTTCGCCAGCGAAGTGACCCGCGTGGCGCGCGAGGTCGGCACCGAGGGCAGCCTCGGCGGCCAGGCGCAGGTGCCTGGCGTCGGTGGTACCTGGAAGGACCTCACCGACAACGTGAACCTGATGGCGACCAACCTCACCAACCAGGTGCGCGGCATCGCCGAGGTCGTGACCGCGGTGGCGCAGGGCAACCTCAAGCGGAAGCTGACGCTCGACGCAAAGGGCGAGATCGCGGCGCTGGCGGACACGATCAACTTCATGATCGATACGTTGTCCACCTTCGGCGACCAGGTGACCAACATGGCCCGCGAGGTCGGCATCGAAGGCAAGCTCGGCGGCCAGGCGAGGGTGCCGGGCGCCGCCGGCCTGTGGCGAGACCTCACCGACAACGTGAACCAGCTCGCTGCGAACCTCACCAACCAGGTGCGGTCGATCGCCGAGGTGGCGACCGCCGTGACGAAGGGCGACCTTACCCGCTCAATCGCCGTCGAGGCGTCGGGCGAAATGGCGGCGCTCAAGGACACGATCAACGAGATGATCTCGAACCTGAAGGAGCAGACGCTGAAGAATGCGGAGCAGGACTGGCTCAAGACCAACCTCGCTCGCTTCAGCCGCATGCTTCAGGGCGAGCGCGACCTCGCGACCGTGTCGAACCTCATCATGTCGGAACTCGCACCGCTGGTAAACGCGCAGTACGGCGTCTTCTACGTTACCAAGCGCGAGGAGGACGAGACCAAGCTCGAGCTGGTTGCGAGCTACGGCGCGGAGAGCTCGACGGAACTCAAGCGCGAGTTCCACCTGCGCGAAGGCCTGATCGGGCAAGCCGCGGCGGATCGCCGCCCGATCCTCTTGAAGGATGTGCCGCCAGATTTTATCCGGGTCGGCTCCGGCCTTGGCCACGCAACCCCCGCCAACGTCAACATCCTCCCGGCTCTCTTCGAGGACGAGGTCAAGGCGGTGATAGAGCTCGCATCGTTCAGCGAGTTCAACGAAACCCACCAGAACTTCCTCGATCAGCTCATGGAATCGGTTGGCATCGTGTTGAACACGATCGCCGCGACCATGCGCACCGAGGGCCTGCTCAAGCAGTCACAGCTACTGACGCAGGAGCTGCAGGCCCGCCAGACGGAGCTCACGCGTAAGCAGCAGGAGCTTCACGCGACCAACGAGGAGCTTCAGGAAAAGGCCCAGCTGCTCGAGAACGAGAAGAAGCAGGTCGAAGCCAAGAACCTCGAAATCGAAATGGCGCGCCGCGCGCTCGAGGAGAAGGCCGAGCAGCTGGCGCTCACCTCGAAGTACAAGTCCGAGTTCCTTGCGAACATGTCCCACGAGCTTCGGACGCCGCTCAACTCGTTGCTGATCCTGTCGAAGCTGCTTGCCGACAACGCCCAGGCGAACCTCACTGAGAAGCAGGTCGAGTTCGCCCGGACCATCAACTCAGCTGGCTCGGATCTGTTGAACCTCATCAACGACATCCTCGACCTGTCGAAGGTCGAATCCGGGACGGTCACGATCGAGGTCGGCGACATGCCGGTGCAGCACCTCAAGCAGCACATGGAGCGGACCTTCCGTCAGCTGGCGTCCGACAAGGGGCTGGACTTCAACGTCAAGTTCGATCCCAAGCTGCCGCAGACGATCCGCACGGACGAGAAGCGGCTGCAGCAGATCGTCCTCAACCTGCTGTCGAATGCGTTCAAGTTTACCTCGAAGGGAAGTGTCACGCTTGGCGTCAAGCTGGCGACCAAGGGGTGGAGTGCTACCCATTCCGTGCTTCGCAATGCCACCCGCGCAGTCGAAATCTCGGTTACCGACACGGGCATCGGCATCCCCGAGGACAAGCAGAAGCTGATCTTCGAGGCGTTCCAGCAGGCCGACGGTACGACCAGCCGCAAGTATGGCGGTACCGGCCTCGGTCTCTCGATCAGCCGCGAGATCGCCCGCCTCCTCGGCGGCGAGCTCCAGGTTCGCTCGACGTCGGGCGAAGGCTCGACCTTCACCCTTTACGTCCCGCTCGAGGCCGAGGCCGCTACGAGCCTCGGGACCGAGGGAACGCCGGCGCGGTTCGAAAACAGCGGAGCGATTGTCCCGACCGCGCTGCCGTCGGGCTTCGAGGTCAACGACGATCGCGATGAACTCGGCAAGGATCCCTTCGTCCTGATCGTCGAGGATGACCCGACCTTCGCGACCATCCTCCTGGATGCCGCACACGAGGCAGGCCTTAAGGGCGTCGTTTCCACTGCGGGCGCGGGAACCTTGGCGATGGCTCGCAAGCTGCAGCCGAGCGCGATTACGCTCGACCTCGGCCTCGCCGACATCGACGGCTTCGTGCTTCTCGACCTGCTGAAGCACGATCCGGATACCCGACACGTGCCGATTCATGTCATCTCGGGCGTCGACCGCAGCGCATCGGTGCTTGGAATGGGTGCGTTTGGGGTCACGGACAAACCTGCCGAACGCGAGGAGCTGGTTCGCGTCTTCAGAGCGCTTCGTGACGAAGCATCTGGGCAAAAGCCGCGCAAGCGCAAGGGCAAACCAGTCGAGCAAAGCCTACCCGTGACCCGGCCCGTGCCCGAGCTTGCTGGGGCGAAGGTGCTGATTGTCGATGACGACATCCGCAACATCTTCTCCCTCACGAGCGTTTTGGAGAGCCATGACGTGGAAGTGCTCCACGCGGAGCGGGGAAAGGACGGGATCCTGATTCTCGAGCAGACGCCGGGCGTGGATGTCGCCCTGATCGACATCATGATGCCCGACATGGATGGCTACGAAACCATGCGGGAGATCCGGCGGCTACCGGAGCTTTCCAGCCTGCCGCTCATCGCCGTCACTGCGAAGGCGATGAAGGGTGACCGCCAGAAGTGCCTCGACGCGGGTGCGTCCGACTACATCGCCAAACCGGTCGATATCGAACTGCTGCTCGCGCTGCTGCGCGTCTGGGTTGCTCGCGCACGCGAAGACCAGGCGGCCGAAGCCATGCCGGTTCCGCTGGAGGCAGCGGAGTAGGCGATGAACCGGGCGGCGGGTGAGTTCCCCCTCGTGCTCCCAACCGAGGAGAGGCCGGCCGAAACCGCGGCCAGTCGGGCGCGCGTGCTCCTCGTCGACGACGACGAGCGCAATCTCCTCGCCGTCGCCACGGTCCTAGAAGACCTTGGCGAGGTGGTGCTTGCCCGCTCAGGTGAAGAAGCCCTCCGGCACCTGCTGAAGGGCGAGTTCGCGGTAATTCTGCTTGACGTCTACATGCCCGGCATGGACGGCTACGAGACCGCCCAGATCATCCGCAGCCGCGACCAGACCAAGGGTATCCCGATCGTCTTCCTGTCGGCGGTGAACAAGGAAACCGAGCACCAGCTGCGCGGCTATTCGATGGGCGCGGTCGACTATGTCTTCAAACCGGTCGACCCTGTTATCCTTCGCTCCAAAGTAGCCGTGTTTGTCGAGCTCTTCGACAAGACCAAGGAGGTCGAGCGCAAGGCTAGACATGAGCAGGCGCTCCTCGACGCGAACCTTCGAGCGAACGCGGAGCGTCTTCGGGCGGAGCAGGAACTACGCCGCGCCGAGCAGCGGCAGGCGGCGATCATCCAATCGCTACCGATGGTGCTCTATCTCGAACCTTATGAGGCGGCGCAGCGGGCACCTACTTATGTCAGTGGCGACCTCGCAGCGATTACCGGCTTCACACTCGAGCAAGTTCAGGAGCAGCCGGAAATTTGGTTGGATCGCCTGCATCCCGACGATCGCATCCGCGTGCTTGCTGCGCTCGAAGCCCGGCGGAAGACGGGCCGATCATCGATAGAGTATCGCTGGCAATGCGCGGACGACAGCTACAAGCACTTCCTGGACCAGGCGGTCCTGTTGAAAGACGCCGACGGCAAGCCCGTCGAATTTGCCGGCACGCTGACTGACATTAGCGAGCAACGATCGCTCGAAAGCCAGCTGATTCAGGCCCAGAAGATGGATGCCATCGGCAAGCTGACTGGCGGCATGGCGCACGACTTCAACAACCTTCTCGCGGCGGTCATTGGCGGTCTGAGCCTGATAGAGCGGCGCGCATCGCTTCCCGAGAACCACCTTCAGGTGCTGGCGATGACCAAGCGCGCCGCCGAGCAGGGCAGCGAGCTGGTCCGGCAGCTGCTCGCCTTCGCCCGCCGTCAGCGGCTCCAGCCGGACCCGGTTGAACTCAGCGCGCTGCGCGAAGCTGTTTCCAACCTGCTCGCGCACACGCTCGGCGGGCTTGTGAATGTCGAATGGCAGGTCGGAAAGGGCGTTTGGACGGTCTTCGCCGACCGCGCCCAGCTGGAGCTCGCCGTCGTCAATCTCATCATCAACGCGCGTGACGCGATGCCTTCGGGCGGCACCGTGACCGTGACCGCCGAGAACCGCGACGTGCAGGCTGACGAGCTTCCGGGAGTGGCCGCCGGCGAATATGTCCGGATCAGCGTTGCCGACACCGGCACCGGCATCTCGCCCGAGCATCTCGAAAAGGTGCTCGAGCCCTTCTTCACCACCAAGGAAGTCGGGAAGGGCAGCGGCCTCGGGCTCAGCATGGTCTACGGATTTGCAAAGCAGTCGAACGGCGCCTTCCGCCTGGAAAGCGAGCTTGGAAGCGGAACACGCGCCGAGCTGTGGCTTCCTCGCGCTCCAGAAGCGGTAGCTGGAGAAATCGAGCAGCCTGCCGACGTGCCTTGCCACACCCTTCGTCCGCTCAACGTGCTGCTGGTCGACGACCATGCCGAGGTGAGAAGCACGACCGCGGCTTTGCTCGAGGATTGCGGCCACGCCGTCCGGCAGGCCGAAAACGGAGCGGCCGCGCTTGATCTACTCAAGAACCGCGATTGCGATTTCGATATTCTCATTACCGATTACGCCATGCCGCATTTGTCCGGCACGGACTTCCTTCGCGAAGCGCGGCTCCTCTGTCCGGAGATCCCTGCACTTTTGATCACGGGCTACGCCGAGATCGAATCAATTCATGACCGGCCGCCCAGTGTCGAAGTGCTTCTGAAGCCTTTCACGCCGGCCAAGCTCGAGGCGGCAATGGCGAAGACCTGCGGAGTAGATGCGCTCGCTCCCTGACACCTCACAACGCCTGTTTCCTGCGAACTGCGACCATGTTGCGACGAAGCGCGAAACTTCGGCGCTTGAGCGAAGTTCAGCCATCAATCGACCCGCAAACAATAGCGAGTGCAGAAAGTGACCTCCCCGACCGACCGCGGCGAAGAGAGCTTCGACGCCGCGAGCTCGCAACTCTACGAAGGGTTGCGGACCTGCCGCAACGTCCTGTCCAATTATCGTTCCCTGATTGCGGGCGAAGGCGACGTCGAAGACGCGCAGGCAGGCTTCATCGAATCCGGGGAAGCGGATCAACCGTCCGAAAATTAGTGGGGAGTGGTGGACGCACTAGGGCTCGAACCTAGGACCCGCTGATTAAGAGTCAGCTGCTCTACCAACTGAGCTATGCGTCCACTGCCGTGAGGCGGAGCTCCGGCGCAATCTCGCCTGGAGCGGCGCGCCGGTAGCATGGGCGTATCTGGGGCGCAACCGCCCTAATTCAAGTCGGGCTAGATCAGGCGCGAGACGGTCCGCTGCTGCCTCTCGAGGGCCATCAGCAGTCCGAGGCAAAGCATGATCGTCATGACCGCCGACCCGCCGAAGCTGACGAGGGGCAGTGGCACGCCGACGACGGGCGCGAGGCCCATCACCATCAGCAGGTTGATCGAGACATAAAAGAAGATCGTCGCGGACAATCCGGCCGCGGCAAGCTGTGCGAAGCGGGTGCGCGCATTCTGGCTTACGCGCATGCCCCAGTGAATGACCGCGCCGAAGGCGCAGATCAGGATCACGCCGCCGACGAGGCCCCATTCCTCGGCCATCGTCGCGAAGACGAAGTCCGTGTGACCCTCCGGCAGATATTGCAGGTGACTCTGGCTGCCGTGGAGGAAGCCCTTGCCCCAGATCCCGCCCGATCCGATTGCGATCTTCGACTGCGCGATGTGATAGCCGGCGCCGAGCGGATCGCCCTCGGGATCGAGGAACACGTCTATCCGCTTGCGCTGGTACCCGTGCATCATCGAGTAGACGATCGGAGCCGCGACCCCGACGGCTGCAAGCGGCGCGACGAACAACCACCACGGCAGCCCCGCGAGGAACATGACCGTGACGCCGCACAGCAGTACCATGATGCAGGTTCCGAGGTCCGGCTGAACGAGGATGAGCAGGGCAGGGACGCCGAGGAGCGCAAGCGCAGGCCAGATCGCCCGCCACTTGCGGATCTCGGCGGCGGGAACCAGCTCATAGAAGCGCGCGAGCGTCAGGACGATCGCCGGCTTCATGAACTCGGAGGGCTGCAGGCGGATCGGCCCGACGTCGAGCCAGCGCTTCGCGCCCTTGCTCACAAAGCCAAGACCCTCGACACCCACGAGCATCACCAACGTGATCCCGTATAGGGGGAAGGCGATTGCCTTGATCGTCGATTCCTTCAGCCACGACATCGCAATTGCGATCGTTAGGAAGCCAAGGAAGACCACCGCTTGCTTGAGCGCCCAGGGTCGTATCGATCCGCCGGCAGCCGAATAGAGCACGATCAGGCCGAAAAGCGCGATCCCGAGGACGATGAAGATCAGTCGCCACGGCAGCTTCGCCAGCGGCCGCGGAATGATGGCCGAGGTGATCATGTCTGGTTGGCGGGAACGGGTGGCAGGCCGTTGGCGGCGCGCCAGCTCGCAGTCTTGCGCGCGAGCCGCTCCTCCGGCGTGCCGCCGATGCTCTGCTCGAAGACCTGAAGCGCCTGCAGCGCCTTCTGCTTGTCGTAGAGGAACGTGATGGTGTCGCGGATTAGCGGGGCCGCGACCGCGGCCCCGAAGCCGCCATGCTCCACGATTGCCGCAGCGGCGTAGCGCGGATTGTTGAACGGGACGAAGGCCATGAACAGTGAGTGGTCGCGGAGCTTCCAGTTAGCCGCCGTATAGTCGCCGCGTTCGCTGGCACTCAGATTGTGGGTCTGCGCGGTTCCCGTTTTCCCGGCCATCTGGATGCCGTCCAGCGGTAGCTTGGCTGCCGCGGCAGTGCCATGATCGACGACGCCGGCCATTGCAATCCGGATGAAGTCGAGGTGGTCCTGATCGACCGCCAGATGCTCCTGCGGGGCAACCGGCTTGCTCTTGAGCAGGCGCGGGATCACGCGCTTCCCGGTTGCGAGCCGCGCGGCCATCACCGCCAGCTGCATTGGGTTGATGAGCACCATGCCCTGGCCGATCGACATGTTTACGGTGTCGTATCCCTGCCATTTGCGGTGATATTTCCGCATCATCCAGTCAGGGTCGGGGATGGTGCCGTAGCGCTGGTTGTCGAAGGGGAGGTCGAACTTCTCGCCGAAGCCCATCGAGCGCACCATGGGTGAAAGCTTCTCTGCGCCGACGCGGAGGCACATCGTGTAGAAATAGACGTCACAGCTGTGGACCACGGCCGCGTCCATATCTACCGGACCGTGGCGCTTGTCGCAGTGAAAAGTGTGATTGCCGAGTTGAAATGCGCCCGTGCAATTGACCTTCTGCTTGCGGTCGATCCCGGCATTGAGCAGCGCCATGGCCATCGAAGGCTTGATGGTCGAGCCCGACGGATAGAGGCTCTCCAGCGCCTTATCGACCAGCGGCAAGTGGTCGTCGCCCGAAAGCATCTTCCATTCGTTCTGGCTGATCCCGTCGGAAAAATTGTTCGGATTGAACGAGGGCATCGACGGCATCGCCAGGATGTCGCCGTTGGTGACGTCGAGGACCACGACGGAGCACGACTGGTCGCCGATCCGGCGCGCCGCATATTCGTGCAGGTCGGCATCGATCGTCAGCTGAACGGTGCCACCGCTCCGGTCCGGCTTGGGATCGAGCTCCTTGACCAGCTTGCCGCGCGCGGTGACTTCCACGCGCTGCCCGCCTGGTTCGCCCCGCAGCGTCGATTCCAGGGTCTGCTCGAGCCCTTCCTTGCCGATCTTCACACCGGGTATCAGCAGCAGCGGGTTCTTGTTCTCCTTCTCATATTCGGCAACGGATGCCGCCCCGACATAACCAACGAGCTGCCCGACCGTAGATCCGCCCGGGTAGAAGCGGGTGAAGCCGCGCGACGCCGCGACGCCCGGAAGATCCGGCAAACGGACCGTGATCGCCGCATATTGCTCGTAAGGAACGTTGTCGGCGACCGAGACCGGCTGGAAGCCGCGCGACTGCGAGAGCTCGCGCGTGATCCGCTCCACTTCGTCGGGAGGCAGGTTCATGAGCTTCTGCAGCTCGGCTATGATGGCGGGGCCGTTGACGATCTGCTGCGGTATGAGGTCGACGCGGAAGCTCGCCTTGTTGATCGCGATCGGCTTGCCGTTGCGGTCGATGATCCAGCCCCGCCTCGGCGGCACCGGGATCAGCTGAACGCGGTTGCTCTCGGACAGCAGCTGGTATTTCTGGTTCTGCGCGATCGCCAGCCAGCCCATGCGCCCGACTAAGAGCCCGCCGACTACGGCCTGCGCGCCGCCGAGCAGCATCATCCTGCGCGAGAAGGTGATCGACTGGTGGGCGGTCGTGATCCGCATGTGCTTCATCGCCCGAGCCTCCAGGCATCGATGCGCGAGACGATCCAGGCACACAAGGGAAAGACGCAGATTGAGATGACCAGCGGGGGCGCCATCTGCCCGATGGGCGGACTGGCGTCGAGCAGCTTGGCAATGCGCCACTGCACCCATTCGTCAATCGTGATCAGCACGGCCGCCAACACCCATTCAGTCCGATAGTCCCGCCACATTGTGCGGCGGTCGATCAGGTCGAGCGCGAGCATCGTCGCGCTCCACAAAGCGATTGAAAATCCTATCGGATATCCGGTGAACAGGTCGTTGACGAAACCCAACGGGGCAGCCCACCAGGCGGGCCACGGGTCGGCACGCAGCAGGCGCCAGCTGATGAACACCAGGTACCCAAAATCGGGAAACCAGCCGCTGACGGAAACGATCGGCAAGGCGGAAAGGAGTGTTGCCGCAACGACGGTCGCCGCGGGCACGTAGGCGGCAAAGGGCCACGGCGCTTTGCCGATACGCCGGGTCGGGGTCAGCGCAGCCCGGACCATCAGCGCGTATCCGCTGGAGCCGCGGCATCGGCGGCCACCGCGGTCGGTTCGAACGCCGGCTCGACGATAGCGAAGCTGGTTGTGGCGGGATCGGCCAGCGGGAGTGCGACCGCGCCATCGTCGTCCAGTTTTACGACGCGGGCGATCGGGACCAGCGGAGGATAGAGACCGCCGGTTCCGGACGTGATGATGATGTCGCCACGCTTGAACGGGTTGCGGCCCACCTCGAGCGGCCTGACGTCGATCGTGCCGTCGCCACGGCCCTGCGCAATGACCGGGATTCCATTCCTGAGCAGGCGAGCTGGAACGATACTCGCCCGGTCGGACACCAGCAGCACCCGTGATGCCAGCGCTCCAGCGTCGATGATGCGGCCGATCAGCCCGTCCGGCGAGCGCACCGGCATTCCAACCTTCAAGCCGTCGCTGCCGCCGACTGACAGGATCGCGAACCGCCGCGGACTGTTGAACGACGACCCGACGACCCGCCCGACCGCGACCGTCGTGCGCTCATGCTCGCGAAGGTCGAGCACGGCCTTCAGCTGGCGGTTTTCCTGAAAGATCGCCTTGGCCTCGACCATGCGCTGGAGCATGGCCTTGTTCTCGCGCTTCAGCTCGGCGTTCTGGCTCGCTGCATCCCAATAATTGCCGGCGCCCGAAAATAGTCCTTCCGCAGTGGCGGTGACTTCACGAAGCCCGCCCGTCAGCGGAGCCGTCACATCGAGTGCGGCGCCCCGGATGAGCTGGAATTCACGAGGCGCAACAAGCGAAACGGTCAGCAGGATCAGGCCGACAACGATGCCGGCGATCACTGCAATCAAGCTGAAGAACAGCCCGTACTGGGCCCGCCGCGACCAGCCGGGACGCGCGGTCGCCACCGCTCAGCTCCGCGCTAGGCGGTTTGGAGGACGCCGCGGAACTGCTCTTCCTCCAGCGCGCGGCCGGTGCCGAGCGCAACGCAGGTGAGCGGATCGTCGGCGACGGTGACGGGAAGGCCGGTCTCGTCGCGCAGCACCTCATCGAGGCCCTGCAGCAGCGCTCCGCCGCCGGTCAGGACGATGCCCTGGTCGCATATATCGGCGGCGAGTTCCGGCGCGGTATTCTCAAGCGCGATGCGGACGCCTTCGACGATGGTGCCCACCGGCTCGGAGAGAGCCTCGGCGATCTGACCCTGGTTGATCGAGATCTCTTTAGGCACCCCGTTGACGAGGTCGCGGCCCTTGATGTGGACGGTCTTGCCGATGCCGTCGACAGGCGGCTTCGCGATCCCGACTTCCTTCTTGATCCGCTCGGCCGTGGCTTCGCCGATCAGCAGGTTGTGATTGCGGCGGACATAAGAGCTGATCGCTTCGTCCATCTTGTCGCCGCCAACACGCACCGACGTGGTGTACGCCAAGCCTCGTAGCGAAAGAACGGCAACCTCGGTCGTTCCGCCGCCGATGTCGACCACCATCGACCCGATCGGCTGGGTGACAGGCATGTCGGCGCCGATCGCGGCGGCCATCGGCTCTTCGATCAGGTAGACGGCACTGGCGCCGGCGTTCGACGCGGCGTCGCGGATCGCGCGGCGCTCGACGCTGGTCGATCCCGACGGAACGCAGATCACGATCTCGGGGAAGCGCCAGGCGCGCATCTTGCCGCCGTGCACCTTGTGGATGAAGTGCTTGATCATCTGCTCGGCGACGTCGATGTCGGCGATGACGCCGTCGCGGAGTGGCCGGATGGCCTCGATCTGGTCGGGCGTCTTGCCCATCATGAGCTTGGCGTCATCGCCGACGGCCTTGACCTTCTTGACCCCATTGATGGTCTCGATGGCGACGACCGACGGCTCATTGAGCACGATTCCGCGGCCGCGGACGTACACGAGCGTGTTGGCGGTCCCCAGGTCGATCGCCATGTCGTGCGACATCCATTTGAACCAACGATTCCAGAACATTCGAACCCCGCCTCTCGATTGATTTTGCCGCCGCCCGCAGCGTCTTGCTAACTTAATTCCCGATTGTTCTCAGGCCATTGAATGCAATCTGAATTTTCGAGAAAAAACAGTGCTTCGCCGGCTCGTTCCGAATGGGCTAGGAATGCTTAACATGTCAATAAGAAGGCTACCTCCGGAGCTCATCAATCGCATCGCCGCCGGCGAGGTCGTCGAGCGGCCCGCTAGCGCATTGAAAGAGCTGGTTGAAAATTCACTCGACGCAGGTGCGCGCCAGGTCGCGATTCGGTTCCATGCAGGCGGGCTCGAGCTCGTCGAAGTTACCGACGACGGGTCAGGCATGGCACCCGACGAGATGCGCCTCGCGCTGGAGCGTCATGCGACGTCCAAGCTGCCTGAGAATGCCATCGACCGGGTGACGAGCTTTGGCTTTCGGGGTGAGGCGCTGCCATCGATAGCCAGTGTCGCTCGGCTGACGATCGAGAGCCGTGTGCGCGGTGCCGACGGCTGGCGAATCGAGATCGACCATGGCGAGCCGGTCGGCGAGGGGCCCGCGGCCCTGCCGCCGGGAACCCGCATCCGGGTCGAAGGGCTGTTCGACAAGGTACCTGCCCGCCGCAAGTTCCTGCGCAGCCCGCGGGCCGAATATGCCGCATGCCTCGACGCGGTGAAGCGGCTGGCGATGGCACGGAGCGACGTCGGCTTCACGCTCGATCACGATGGCCGGCGGATCCTGACACTTTTGCCGACGGACGCTCCGGCACGCGTGGCCGAGCTGCTGAGCCACGAGCTCGACCGTCACGGCGTCGGGATCGACTGCACTCGGGACGGCCTGCGCCTGACCGGCGTCATCGGCCTGCCGACCTTCAACCGCGGCATGGCCGACCAGCAATATCTGTTCGTCAATTCGCGGCCGGTGAAGGACCGGCTGCTCGTCGGAGCACTGCGGGCAGCTTATCGCGACCTCATCGCCCGCGACCGCCATCCTATCGCGGCTCTGTTTCTCGACGTGCCGCTCGATGAGGTCGACGTAAACGTCCATCCGGCGAAGACCGAGGTTCGGTTCCGCGATCCATCCGCAGTGCGAGGGCTGATCGTCGGCGGCCTCCGCCATGCGCTCGACGACGAGAGCGGGCGCAGCGCGGCGCGCGAACAGGCGGCTGCGCCAGTGATGTGGACGACGAGCGAAAGCTATCAGGCACAGCCGACTCTGGCAGTTGGGGGATCAGTGGTCCGCGAGCAGCAGGACGCGTTTGAGCCGATGGGCTTTGTGCCTGCCGCCCGCGCCGAACCGGCGATTGAGCCGGTGCCCAGCTATCCGCTCGGCGTCGCCCGCGGCCAGGTCGCCGCCACGTACATCGTGGCCGAAGCCGAGGACGGGCTGGTGATCGTCGACCAGCACGCTGCGCACGAGCGGTTGGTGCTCGAACGCATGCGCGCGGCTCGAGAGGGCGGGGCGATCGCGCGTCAGGCGCTGCTGATCCCCGAGGTAGTGGAGCTCGACGAGCCCGACTGCGATCGGCTCGAAGGCGCCGCTGCCGACCTCGCCGACATGGGTCTCGAGATCGAACGCTTCGGTCCAGGCTCGATCCTGGTCCGGTCGGTCCCCGCTGCACTCGGCAAGACCAACGCCGCCGCGCTTGTCGCCGATCTTGCCGCGGAGATCGCCGAGCTGGGCGGCCCCATCAGCCTGCGCGACAAGCTCGACCTCGTCGCTGCGACCATCGCCTGCCACGGCTCGGTCCGCGCAGGGCGGATCCTCTCAGTTGCCGAAATGAACGCGCTGCTTCGCGAGATGGAGGTCACGCCGCGCTCCGGCCAGTGCAATCATGGCCGCCCAACCTGGGTGAAGCTCGGTCACGGCGAGATCGAAAAATTGTTCGGCCGAAAGTAAGCGCGGGTTGATGCTTTACCTGATCGTCTTTCTTGGCGCCGGAATCGGCGGGGCGCTACGCCACGGCGTGAATGTCGGCGCGGCGCGCATGTGGGGGTTTGGATTCCCCTATGGCACGCTCATCGTGAATATCGTGGGCTCATTCCTGATGGGCCTGCTCGCCGGTTATTTCGCCTTCCGCCCCGGCATCGGCCAGCATTGGCGCCTGTTTCTGACGACTGGCATTCTTGGCGGCTTCACCACCTTTTCGGCCTTCAGCCTCGACAGCGCCCTATTGATCGAGCGCCACGCGTACGGCCTCGCGGCGGGATACATGGTGGGGTCGGTCGCTGCGAGCGTCTCGGCATTGTTCTTCGGCCTCGCGGTGTTTAGGGGCGGGGCCCACCTGCCATGAACATCAATCTCATCCCGACGGGCGACAATCCGCCCGACAACATCAATGTCATCATCGAAGTGCCCGTCGGCGGCGAGCCGGTGAAGTACGAGTTCGACAAGGTTTCGGGCGCTTTGTTCGTCGACCGTATCCTCCACACGCCGATGCGTTATCCGGCCAACTACGGCTTCGTGCCCCATACGTTGTCTCCCGACGGAGACCCGCTCGATGCGCTGGTAATCGCGCGCTCGCCCTTCGTTCCCGGCTGCGTCGTTCGCGCCCGGCCAATCGGCGTCCTCAACCTCGAGGATGAGCATGGCGGCGACGAGAAGTTGATCTGCGTCCCGGTGGACTCCACCTTCCCTTATTATTCGGACGTGGGCGAACGCCAGGATCTGCCCTCGATCGTGCTCCAGCAGATCGAGCATTTCTTCACTCACTATAAGGATCTCGAGGCCGAGAAGTGGGTCCGCGTTGGCAAATGGGGCGACGCCTCGGATGCTCGCCAGATCGTCGTTGAGGCGATTGAGAGAGCGAAGGAAACAGTCGCTGAGAGCGCCTGATTCTGTTAGGCTTTAGCGCTTCAGCAGCAGGAGGCGCGATAATGGCCGACCACGATCGCATCTATTTCGCCCAGCGCGCCGCCGAAGAGCAGCAGCTCGCGGTTGATTCTACTGATCCGGACAGCGCCAAAGCCCATCGCAAGATGCAGCGCGCCTACCTCGAACGGGCGAGCGTCGGCGACCGCCCGAACACTCGCGAGACGATTGGCTGATCAGCCTTCTGCGTCGCTGAGGCGCTGGTAAATCTCTTCGATCAGGGTCTCGCGATTGTCTCGACGCGCATTCTCGAGCCGTGCGTAGCCACTAGCCTCTTCCTGCCTCAGCTCTCCCGCGAACCTGCCGGCGCGGACTTCGGCCAGCACCTCCGCCATTCGGGAGCGGACGCTGTCGTCGACAATCCGCCTTCCGCCGAGAAGCGCCCCGAGCTCGGCCGTGTTCGAGATGACCTCGCGCATGCCCGCGATTCCGCGCGCCTCGATAAGGTCTGCCAACAACTTCAGTTCGCCGACGCACTCGAGATAGGCGAGCTCGGGCGAGATGCCGCCCGCAACCAATGTCTCGAACCCGGCGATCAGGATCTCGGGCACCGCTCCCCAGACCACGGCCTGCTCGTTGAACAGGTCGGCCTCCGCCTCTTCAGCGAAGCTGGTCGCGATGAGGCCGGCGCGCCCGCATCCGATCGCTCGGCCGTAGGCGAGGGCGATACCGCGTGCGTTGCCTCTTGCATCCCTGTCGACGGCCCAGGCGGCGAGCATGCCCTTCCCCTCGGTGTAGAGTGAGCGCAGCGCCGTGCCCGGTCCCTTCGGGGCGATCAGGAAGACGTCGAGATCGCCGCGCGGTTGGATGAAGCCGAACCGCACCGACAAACCGTGGCTGAATCCCAGAGCCGCTCCCTCGCGAAGGTGTGGCTCTATCTCTTGGTACAGCGCGGCGTGGATCTCGTCTGGCGCGAGCATCATGACCACGTCAGCTGACGCGACCGCATCCTCGACGAGCGCGGTCCTCAGGCCGGCCGCCTCCACTTCGAACGTGCTGCCGGACCCGCCTCGCAGGCCGACCACCACGTCGATGCCGCTGTCGTGAAGGTTGAGTGCCTGCGCCCGGCCCTGGTTGCCGTAGCCAAGGATCGCCACTCGCTTGCCGGCAAGCGGTGCAGGATCGATGTCGACGTCGCGCAGCAGCTTCATGGCCGCCGCCTAGCTCTTCGGCTCTAGCAGGGCCAGCGCTTCGCATAGCCTGTCGATGTCCAGCGCCTCCTTGAACCTCGGCCATTCGGCCGGCGGCTGGTGCGCGAACCAGGTATATTGCCGCTTCGCATAGCGCCGCGTCGCCTGCTGACCCGTCGCAATCGCCTCATCGAGCGTCGCTTCACGGCGCAGGTAAGCGGAAATGTCGCGAACTCCGATCGCCCGCATCACCGGGAGGTTTGGATTAAGGTTGCGAGCCAGCAGGGCCTCGACCTCGGAAACCGCGCCTTCGTCGATCATCCGCGCAAAGCGCTCGTCGCACCGCGCGTAAAGCCACTTTCGGGGCGGAAGGAGGATCAGCGGCCGGAGCTCAACCGCATCGGCGATTCCGCCTTCACGTTGTTCCTGCCATTCGCTGAGCGTCCGCCCGGTGGAAAGGATCACCTCGAGTGCGCGGTTTATCCGTGCGGTGTCGCCTGGCTTCAGCTTCTCGGCCCGCTGCGGATCGAAGGTCCTCAGCTTCAGATAATTATCAGCAACGTCGGCCTCGCGCACTCGCGCCCGCACGTCAGGATCAATCGCAGGGACGGGTGCAATCCCGTCGAGCAGAGTGCGCAGGTAGAGGCCTGTACCTCCCACCAGGATCGGGGTGCAGCTTTTCGCGTGAATTTCCGCGACCTCGCCGCGCGCCATTGCCGCCCACTCGGCCGCAGAGCAGGGCAGCGCGCCATCCTGCACGCCGTAGAGCTGATGCTCGGCCCGCTGAAGGTCGTCTGAGGTCGGCGCCGCACTCAGAATCCTGAGGTCGCGATAAATTTGCGCGCTGTCGGCGTTGACGATCACACCATTGATTTGCTGAGCAAGCGCGAGGGCCAGCGCGGACTTGCCGCTCGCGGTCGGCCCGGCGATGAGGACTAGAGGAGGTTTTTGCGAGGGCATGGGCGTAGCGACGCTGATAGCAGCCGGACGGCTCGATGACAGGCTGGTCGACCGCGTGCTCGGCTTGCTCCGCGAGCTCGACCCGAAGGCTGCCTTCCTCGGCTGGGTGGATGAGGGCGATGCTGCCGACCTCGGCTTCGCCGGGAAGGCGAGGGACGCCCGTTGGGCACTCGACGGCCTCGAAGGTGTAGACATTGTCGTCCAGCCGGATGAGCCCCGCTGGAAGCGGCTGCTCGTCGCCGACATGGACTCGACGGTCATCGGCCAGGAATGCATCGACGAGCTCGCCGACTATGCCGGCCTCAAGGACAAGGTCGCGCGCATCACCGAGCGGGCGATGCAGGGCGAGCTCGATTTTCCGGGCGCCCTCCGGGAGAGGGTGCGGCTGCTCGCCGGGCTCGACGAGCGCGAGCTCAAGCGCTGCCTCGATGAGCGAGTCCGTTTGACGGCTGGCGCGGAGACCCTGGTCCAGACCATGCGTGCGGGCGGCGCGAGCTGCCTCCTCGTGTCCGGCGGGTTCCTGTCCTTCGCGGAGCCGGTTGCGCGCACAGTCGGCTTCGACCGCGTCCGCGCCAATCGTCTCGTCTTTGCTGGCGGCAAGCTTTCGGGCGAGGTCGGCGACCCGATTGTCGACGCCATGACAAAGCGCGAGGCGCTGGTGGAGGTCCGCGAGCAGCTAGGCCTCAAACGCGAGGACGTCCTGGCGATCGGCGACGGGGCCAACGACAAGTTGATGATCGAGGAAGCCGGGCTCGGAATCGCCTTTCGCGCCAAGCCTGCGCTGATCGAAGTCGCCGACGGCGAGCTTCGCCATCATGGCCTCGACGCCTTGCTCTGGGTTCAGGGCGTCAGCCGCCGCGACTGGTTCCGCCGCTAGCTACTTCGCAGGGACGGGGAAGCAGGGGACGCCGATCGCACCGCACGCCGCCGAGGCGGCGCCTTTGCTGGCGAAGGGACCGACCTGCAGACGCGTCATCGCACCGCTTGCAACATAATAAGGGGTGCGTCCGGCGAGCGCGGCCTTGCCTGCGACGCGGTGGTACAACGCCTCTGCCGCTCCGCGCTGCGAGAACGCGCCAAGCTGGATGCGCCAGTTGCCGGCCACGGGGCCGGTCACTGGCGGCGAGGCCTTGGGCGCAGGGGCTGAGGCCTTGGGCGCGGGCAGCTTCACGGTGGCGACCTTCACCGGCTTCGACTTCGGGGCTGAGCTGGGCGGAGGCGCCTGCTTGGCCTTCGCCTGGGCAATGGCAACGGCCTTCTGGCGCTCGGCGACCGGCATCAGCTGATCGAGCTGAGTCAGCGTCTCCTTGGCCACATCGAGCCCTTGCGCGGCAGCGCGGCTGACGTACGCGTAGGCGAGGAGGCGGTCCTGCGGGACGCTATCGCCGTTGAACAGCGCGGTCCCGTAGACAAGCATCGCGCGCGGCTCGCCCTGGTCCGCGGCGGCCTTCAGCCATTTGAGGCCCGTTACCCGGTCGCCGTTCTGGAACGTGAGAAGCCCGAGCGTTGTCTCCGCATCGACATGGCCGCTGCGCGCCGCGCGCTCGAACCAGACCTTGGCGGCTGAAAGATCGAGTTGAACCCCGCGGCCGAGGCGATAGGCCTGGCCCAGGTTGAACTGCGCATCGGCGTCGCCTCCCTCGGCGAGGGGCCGCCAGATTGCCACAGCCGCGGGGTAATCGGCCCGTTGCCACGCGTCGATGCCGGCCTTCACCGACTGCGCCGAAAGCGGCGCGGCAAGCGCAGCCGCCAGCACTGCAGCAACTAAGTATTTGGGACTCATGCGTTAAACCACCCCCGACATCCCTTAGCCCAGAGCGCGGCAACCGCAAACAGGGTCGTGGCGATGTTAACCAGATTTTAGAGGCTCCAGTGTCACTCCGCTCCCTGAACTGACGTCAATTCACGCGAGGGGAAAAGCATGCGCGTCCTGGCAATGGCATCGCAGAAGGGCGGGTCCGGTAAGACGACCCTGTCCGGACATCTTGCGGTGCAGGCCCAGCTTTCGGGGGCCGGTCCGGTGTGCCTTATCGACATCGATCCGCAGGGGAGCCTTGCCGACTGGTGGAACGAGCGCGAGGCCGACATGCCCGCTTTTGCTCAAACCACAGTCGCGCGACTTGCTTCCGACCTCGAAGTGCTTCGCCAGCAGGGCTTTCGCCTCGCGGTTATCGACACCCCTCCCGCGATCACCATGGCCATCCAGAGCGTCATCGCAGTCGCCGAGCTGATCGTCATCCCGACCCGCCCGAGCCCGCATGACCTTCGCGCCGTCGGCGCCACCGTCGATCTGTGCGATCGCGCCGGCAAGCCGTTGATCTTCGTCGTCAACGCCGCGACGCCCAAGGCCAAGATCACCTATGAAGCCGCGGTCGCGCTGTCGCAGCACGGCACCGTGGCTCCGGTCACCGTCCACCACCGCACCGATTTCGCCGCTTCGATGATCGACGGCCGCACGGTGATGGAAATCGATCCCCAGGGTCGCTCCGCCAAGGAAATCACGGAGCTGTGGGACTACATCTCGGACCGGCTGGAAAAGAACTTCCGCCGTACCGTCTTTGCCGCACCGGGAGCGTCGCAAGGCGCTCCTGCCGCGAGCCCGCGGCCAGTTGGTGGCTTCGGCCGCCGGGTCGTCGGCCAGTAAGGGGGCATGAAGGTGCCCATCGAAGCAAAGCCTTTCGCTTCTCTTTCCTCCGGACTTCTCGCTCGCAAGGGCGCGGCCCGGCCCGCGATGCGTCCGCAGGGATTTTCACAGGGCAGCAACGGCCTTGAAGATCTCGGCTGGAACGACATGGGGTTCGAGCCGCCCAAGCCCGCCGACGCCGAACGTGACGAGGATCACGACGCCTTCGGTGAGGACGTCGTCGAGCATCCCCGTTCGCATCCCACCGGTTTGACCCCGGTCGGCTCGCCGGTTCATGATCAGCAGGCCGAAATCGTTGAGCGCTTCGCCGAGAGCGAAGAGGCTGAGGACGCGGGCGAAGACGAAATCGGCGAGACTGCCGAGCTCTACGAGCCGGATTTCGAGCCTGAGCTCGAATCGGACTCGGATGAAGCGGACGAACTGCCGGTCATGACGCCAGTGCTGGCCAAGCCGGTCATCCAGACTTTGCGCGTGCCGACGGCCGCGCCGGCTCCGCGCCGCGCGCCGCGTGCGCGCTCGGCACCAGGAAGCAAGGGGAAGGCGGCGTTTACGCTCCGCCTCGATCCCGAACGTCATCTCAAGCTGAGGCTCGCGTGCGCCGTGGACGGGCGCTCCGCGCAACAGCTTGTGACCGATGCGCTCGACCATTTGCTCGAACGCATGCCCGACATCGACGGGCTAGCCCAAAAGGCAAAACGTGGGGGTAAGACCAATGAACAAGCCGCTTCGTAGCAGCTCGACTGCCTCGATCGTCGTTCTCGCCTCAATTCTCGCCGGTTGCGCCGCGCCGCAAGCGGAGTCCGGCGCGGCCACCAGCTTCGGTGGGAAAGTCGGCGACATCGGCCTCGCCACCCGCGCTGCCGCAGCGCTCAACGCCAACAAGGTGCCCGAAGCGATCCAGCTCGCCGAGCAGGCGGTTGCCAAAGCGCCGACCGACGCAGGCTTCCGTGCTCTCCTGGGCAATGCTTATTTCGCGGGCGGACGCTTCCGCTCCGCCGAGTCCGCCTACAAGGACTCGCTGACCATCTATCCGAACCAGGCCCAGGTCATGCTGAAGCTGGCGCTGGTCCAGGCCGCGCTCGGCAAGAAGGCCCAGGCGGTTGAGACGCTCAACGGCGCCCGCGCGGCGATCGGCGAATCGAACTACGGTCTCGCACTCGCGCTAGCCGGTCACACCGGCGAGGCGATTCGGGTCCTCGAGCCCGCGGCTCGCGACACCAGTGCCGACGCCACCGTCCGCCAGAACCTGGCGCTGGCCTATGCTTTCGCCGGCAATTGGGACAACGCCCGCGCTATTGCGGCGCAGGACGTCCCTGCCGGCCAGCTCGATACCCGTATCCATCAGTGGATGCAGCTCGCGTCGCCGAAGACGGCTGCCGAGCAGGTCGCTGCCCTGACCGGCGTGACCCCGGCTGCCGTCGATGAAGGCCAGCCGGTGAAGCTCGCACTCGCTCGGTCCGATACTCAGCTGGCTGAAACTCAGCTGACCCCGGAAATTCCGGTGGTTGCTGCTCCGGCACCACCCGCTGCCGCTCCCGCTCCGGTAGCGGTTGCCCAGGCTCCGGCTCCGGCTCCGGCGGCTCCTCCGGCTCCGGTTGCAGTGGCTGCTTCGGTGCCTCCCGCGCCGCCGCCGGCCCGTCCGACCTTCGCGACGATGGCGTCGAACGCCGTCTCCGAGGCGAAGGCGATGATTTCGGCCGTCATGCCGCACAGCCCGGCTCCGGCGATGAAGCCGAAGCCGCGCGTGATCGCTGCTGCGGCTCCGCGCCGCGGCAACTCGCCGGCAGTCGTCCAGCTCGGCGCCTATGGCTCACCCGACCGCGTGCTTGCGGCGTGGAACGGTTCCGCCAAGAAGTATGGCGCGCTCAAGGCCTATCTGCCGATGAGCGCAAAGTTCGCGAGCCCGAAGGGCGTCTTCTATCGCCTGTCGGTCCGCGGCTTCACCAGCGATGCCGAGGCACGCAACCTGTGCATGTCGCTGCGCCGCCAGGGTGCTGCCTGCTTCGTCCGCAACACCGCGGGCGATACGCCGGTTCAGTACGCTTCGCGCTAACGCTCGCCGCTACCGACGACCAATTCCAGGCAGGCCATTCGTACGGCCACGCCCATTTCGACCTGGAGCGTGATCAGCGAACGCTCGGGATCGTCGGCAATGTCGGAATCGATTTCGACGCCGCGGTTCATGGGCCCGGGATGCATCACGACCGCGCCTTCTGAGGCGGTGGCAAACCTCTCCCGCGTAAGTCCGTAGCGCGCCAGATACTCGCCCGGACCGTCGCCGAGATCCTCTTCCAGCCGTTCGCGCTGGACGCGGAGCATCATCACGACATCCGCGCCTCTGATCGCATCGTCTACCGACATTCCGTCAGGCGCGAGGTCCGGCGGTCCTGCCAGGCGAACTTCGACACCGAGGCGAGGGAGCAGCTTCGCGTTGGAACGCGCGACGCGGCTGTGGAGGATGTCTCCGCAGATCGCGACTTTGAGACCCTCTAGCTTGCCAAGCCGCTGGCGGATCGTCGCCGCGTCGAGCAGAGCCTGGGTCGGGTGCTCGTTGGTGCCGTCACCGGCATTGAGCACCGGCGCATCCATGATTCGCGCGACTACGTCCGGCGCGCCATTCTCGCGGTGCCGGATGACCAGCGCGTCCGGCCGCATCGCGTTCAGCGTCCGCGCCGTGTCCTCAAGCGTCTCGCCCTTCTGTACCGAGCTTCGCTCGACCGATAACGATATGGCTGACGCGCCGAGCCGGTGCGCCGCCGTTGCGAACGACATCGCGGTGCGTGTCGAGTTTTCGTAGAACAGGTTGAAGACGACCTTGCCGTGCAGCCGCTCGGCCGACCGGCGGCCACGGTTGCCCGTGAAAAACTGGGCTGCGCGGTCGAGGATCTCGGCGATCTCGGCGTCGCTGAGCGCGTCGATTGAGAGGATGTCCACTTATCGCCTTGCTTATTGCGGACTTGCGAGGTTGGCCAGCGCGTCGATTGCGCCCTGCAGGATGTGCGCGGCCGCGAGGGCGTCGACCTTCTCGGCGCGCTTGGCGCGGCTGACGTCGGCGTCGATCATCGCCCGCTCGACCGCCTGTGTCGACCAGCGCTCGTCCCACAGCAGTAGCGGAAGGGCGACAGGCCCGAGGTTTCGCGCGAAGGCGCGAACCGACTGCGTCCGCGGGCTGTCGCTGCCGTCCATGTTGAGGGGGAGTCCGACGACCAGCCCGACGACATGCTCGCGTTCAATGAAGGCGCGCAGCTGCTCCAGGTCCTGGGTGAACTTGGTACGGCGAATCGTTTCGGACGGACCGGCGAAGTGCCAGCCGGCGTCGCACACTGCGAGGCCGATTGTCTTGGTGCCGACGTCGAGTCCGGCGAGCTTGCCGCCGTCAGGTAGAGCGGCGGCGAACTCGGCCACGTCGCTAGTGATCAGCGATGCCATGCCGCCAGCCTCCGCTCCGCGTCGCGCCGGATCGAGCCCCAGAAAAGGGCATAGTCATACACGTGATAATTGTTGCCCGGCAGTACGTAGGACCCCAGCGCCGGGGGCGTCCCGTCGAGAATCAATATCCCCCTGTCGCAGTGGGCGCCAACCGCGCCGGGCTGCAGCGTGGCATTGGCCATGTCGGCAGTCGGAATGAGCGTCCCGGCATTATCCTGCGGCGGAGCTGCGCCGTCCTTCACACCGCTGATCGGGTTGATGCACAGCGTATCTTCGCGTCGCCGCTCGCCGCCGTTGAAGCCGCGCGTCTTCTCCCATTCGCTGAAGATGAAGTCGGGGTTGGCCGGCTCGCCGAACGTCATCCACGACAGGATGCAGCCCGACTGATCTGCCGCCGCGCAGGCGGGAAGCCCAAGTGCTGGAAGATCGGAATGGGTGCTGATTGGCCATCCGACCACGTAAGCATCGACGATCCGCTTCGCGATCGGCTTGCCCGCTATCTTCTCGCGTAACAGCCTTTCGAGGTGGAGCGCGCCCTGGCTATGCCCGGCGAGGATGATTGGCCGGTCGCCGGCTTCCTTCACGAAACGGTCGAAGGCCGCGGCGACGTCGGAATAGGCCAGGTCGAGAGCTTTCTGCGCGTCCTCGCTCTTCAGCAGGAAGGCGCCAAATGCGGCCTGGCGATAGCGCGGTGCCCAGACCTGCCCGACGCCATTGAAGGCACTTGCCTGGCTCTGCGCAAACAGCCGCGTGCGAAACTCCGTGTCGCCGCCAACATGCAGCGGCGCGTTCCACCGGTCTCGCTGAAGATAGGTCGTTGGGTGGATGTAGAAGATCGCTGCTTTGCCAGTCGGACCCGGATCGGTCCCCGCTGGAAGCCAGGCGGAAGGGGCATCGGTCTCCTCCGGGCGCGCCAGCCAGTTTGACGGATCCGCATAGTCTGGGCCGCCTCCCGCCTTCGCCGCCTCGAAATGCCCCTTCGGAACCGCCTGGCTGACCAGCGCGCGCCCGCCCCATTGATAAATGGCGAAGCCACCCGCCACGAACAGCAGGGTGATGACCACCATGCAACCGAGGAAGCGGCGCGCGTACATGCACCGCGCCCCTATTGGGCGGCCGGGATATGAGCAAGCGGGCCGGATCAGCCGAGCGCGGTGGCGGTGTATCGGCGGCGATCCACCCCGGCGGCCAGCCGCTTGCCGAGCTGCTGCCCCGGCGCTTCGACGAATCGCTGGCAGAGGTCGGCAACGAGGAGGGACAGTGGGAGTGCAGCAGCGAGCGCGGCCGCAAGCGGCACGGCGCCCGCGAACGCGTGAACCACGGCCGCGATGACGATCAGGTGCGTCAAATAGAGGCTGTACGAAATGCGGCCGAGGAAGCGCGGAATCCGCGCCAGCAGCACCCGCTCTGCGGCTCCGCCGATTACGCACAGCGCAATCATCAGACCGGCGCCGGCACCGCTCACCAAGAGTAGCGCGCCATCGCAGAACGTCGTGACATGGCTTGTGTCGGGCGGAGCGAGGGTGAGAGCCGCCAGTGCGACTATCCAAAGACCCGCGATTGCCCACTTCGACCAGGAGGTCAGGCGTGCCCGGATCTCGTCCGTCCGCGTCGCCAGCATGATCCCGATGACGAAGAAATAGACGTAGGTGCCCGTCTGGAGGCAGGACATGACGAGCCCCGGCAAACCGCCCCCGCCGATAATGGCAATGCACGCGAATGACATCAGCAGCGTCGCGGCCAGCGTCAGGCCTCGCGCCCTTAGCGTCAGCAGGACCAGCAGCGGGAATAGGAGCGAGATCCTGAGCTCGTGGACCAGGCTCCACATCGGATTGTCGAGGTCAGTCGCTGTCCCAGTCATGGCGAGGTGCCGCCCGACGCTGCCGAGCGTTAGCGGCTCGTGCCACGTCCCAAGCATGAACCAGGCGGACGTGCCCGGCGCGGTCCTGTCCGCAAGGAATGAGCTCAGGAGCACCGAAGCCGCGATCGCCACGGCGAACGGATGCCAGATCCGGACGAAGCGCGAGACGGCGAAGGCGCCGTAGCTGGGGGCCCGGTCGGACGTGACGCTTTTGGTAAGCACGAATCCGCTGAGGACGAAGAAGAGCAGGACCGCGGCCGGTCCGCTGACCGCCAGCCGCAGCGGCGTCAGGTAAAGCCACGCCTCAGGCGCAGCGAAACCGCGGGAGAGGAGCAGGTCGCGCTGCTCTCCGCCGCCGGGGAAGGTCATTACAGCGTGATGAAGCACGACAGCGAAGGCCGCGATGCCTCTTACGGAATCCAGGGTACGCAGACGGCAACGCATACAACAGCGGCATCATCTAAGGGGGTTTGGCGGGCAAGGCCATGGAAACGACTATGCCAAGGCGGGACAGCCCTTCTTGATGGCTGGCGTCCCCGTCGCTATCCGCCCGGCATCATGTCAGTGACGAACGAACAGGTGCGGCACATCGCCAAGCTCGCGCGCATCGCGATGAGCGACGAGGAGATCGAGCGCCTCGCGCCCGAGCTCAACAATATCCTCGGCTGGGTCGAACAGCTCGGCGAGGTGAACACCGACGGCGTCGAGCCGCTGACCGCCGTGATCGACCAGAAACTTCGCCTTCGGGACGACGTCGTCAATGACGGCAACATCCGGGACGAGATCCTCGCTAATGCTCCCGATGCGCAGCATGGGTTCTTCGCCGTGCCGAAGGTGATCGAGTGACCGAGCTGACCACAAAGACGATTGCCGAGCTGCGCGACGGCTTGCGCGGTCGCGAGTTCACCGCGCGCGAAGTGGCCGAAGCGTACAATGAGGCTGTGTCCGGCGCGAAGGCGCTCAACGCCTACACCGTCGAGACGCCGACCGACGCGCTCGCTGCGGCGGATACCGCCGATGCGGCGCGCGCTTCTGGGGACCTGCCGTCGCTTGCCGGCATCCCGTTGGGGATCAAGGACCTGTTCGCGACGGCCGGTGTCGACACCACCGCAGGCAGCCACATCCTCAAGGGGTTCAAGCCGCCTTACGAAAGCACCGTCACGGCCAACCTCCGCAAGGCGGGGGCGGGGATGCTCGGCAAGCTCAACATGGACGAGTTCGCGATGGGTTCGTCCAACGAAACAAGTACTTACGGACCAGTTATCTCACCGTGGCGCAGGAAGGGCAGCAATGTCGGGCTGACCCCGGGCGGCTCTTCGGGCGGGTCCGCCGCTGCAGTCGCCGCGCTGATCGCGCCTGGCGCAACCGGCACCGACACGGGCGGCTCGATCCGCCAGCCGGCCGCCTTCGTCGGCATCTGCGGGATCAAGCCGACGTATGGCCGCTGCTCGCGCTGGGGCATCGTCTCCTTCGCCAGCTCGCTCGACCAGGCGGGACCGATGGCGCGCACCGTGCGGGACTGCGCGATCCTCCTTGAGGCGATGGCCGGCTTCGACCCCAAGGATTCGACCTCGCTCGATCTGCCCGTGCCGCAGTGGGAAGCGAATCTGTCGAGCAACCTTGCCGGCAAGCGCGTCGGCATTCCGAAGGAATATCGGATCGACGGCGTCCCGGCAGAGATCAATGCTCTGTGGGATCAGGGCATTGAGTGGTTGAAGGACGCGGGCGCGACGCCGGTCGAGATCAGCCTGCCGCACACCAAGTACGCTCTTCCGACCTATTACATCATCGCCCCCGCCGAAGCTTCGTCCAACCTCGCCCGCTACGACGGCGTCCGGTACGGCCTCCGCGTCGAGGGCGTGAAGACGCTCGACGACATGTATTCGGCTACGCGCGCCGACGGTTTCGGAGCTGAGGTGAAGCGGCGCATCATGATCGGCACTTACGTGCTCTCAGCCGGCTTCTACGACGCTTACTTCACCAAGGCGCAGAAGGTCCGCACGCTGATCAAGCAGGACTTCGCGAAAGCGTTCGAGCAGTGCGACGTTATCCTGACCCCAACGGCCCCGTCGGCTGCATTCGGAATTGGTGAAACGACCGATCCGCTCGCGATGTATCTGAACGACGTCTTCGCGGTCCCGGCGAGCCTCGCCGGGCTTCCGGCGATGAGCGTCCCGGGCGGGTTGGACGGGCAGGGGCTTCCGCTCGGCCTGCACCTCATCGGCAATGAGCTCGACGAGCAGACGGTGCTGAATGCCGGCCTCGCAATCGAGGAGCGTGCCGGCTTCACCGCCCGGCCGGAGAAGTGGTGGTAAGTATGGCTGACGCAGCAGCACCATTCCGCATCAAGGGCGAAACCGGCGAGTGGGAGGTCGTGGTCGGCCTCGAGGTCCACGCCCAGGTCGTTTCCAACGCCAAGCTCTTCTCGGGCGCGGCCACCGCTTTCGGTGCGGAGCCCAACACACAGGTCAGCCTGGTCGACGCCGCGATGCCCGGCATGCTCCCGGTCCCCAACCGCGAGTGCATCCGTCAGGCGGTTCGCACGGGCCTGGCGCTCGGCGCGAAGATCAACAAATGGTCGCGCTTCGACCGGAAAAATTACTTCTACGCCGACCTGCCGCAGGGCTACCAGATCAGCCAGCTCTACCACCCGCTCGTCGGCGAGGGTGAGGTCGAAGTGCTGCTCGACGACAAGGACGAGACGAGCACCAAGCGCATCGGCATTGAGCGCATCCACGTCGAGCAGGACGCGGGCAAGCTGATGCACGACCAGCACCCGACGATGAGCTACGTCGACCTCAACCGGTCGGGCGTCGCACTGATGGAGATCGTATCGCGGCCCGACATGCGTTCTCCAGCAGAAGCAGGCGCTTACCTCCGGAAGCTCCGGTCGATTCTCCGCTACGTCGGCTCGTGCGACGGCAATATGGAGGAAGGCTCGATGCGCGCCGACGTCAACGTCAGCGTTCGCAAACCCGGTGCCGAGTTTGGCACCCGGACCGAGACCAAGAACGTCAATAGCGTCCGCTTCGTAATGGCGGTGGTCGAGCATGAGGCGAAGCGCCAGGTCGAGCTGATCGAGAGCGGCGGGACAGTCGCCCAGGAAACCCGCCTGTTCGACCCGGACAAGGGCGTCACCCGCTCACTCCGGTCGAAGGAGGACGCGCACGATTATCGCTACTTCCCCGACCCCGACCTGCTCCCGCTGGAACTCGATGAGGCGTTTCTCGAGGATTGCCGCAAGTCGATCCCCGAGCTGCCCGATGCCAAGCGCAAGCGCTACGAGCTGATGGGGATCTCGCCCTACAACGCGTCGGTGCTGACCGCCGAGGTCGAGACCGCCGGCTGGTTCGACGCGCTTCTCGCGACCGACGTCGACCCAAAGCAGGCGTCAAACTGGACGGTGGCCGAGCTATTCGGAGCGCTCAACCGTCGCGGCGAATCCATGGCTGAAAGCCCGGTGTCGCCGGCGCATGCGGCCGAGCTTCTGAAACTCGTCGCCGATGGCACCATCAGCGGCACGATCGCCAAGCAGGTATTCGAGATCATGCTCGAAACCGGCGATCCCGCCTCCAAAATCGTCGACGAACGCGGCCTGAGGCAGACCAGCGATACTGGCGCGATCGATGCCGAAATCGACAAGGTCCTCGCCGCCAACGCGGACAAGGTGGCCGAGTACAAGGGCGGCAAGCAGCAGCTGTTCGGCTTCTTCGTCGGCCAGACGATGAAGGCGATGCAGGGCAAGGCCAATCCGCAGCTGGTCAACGAGCGGCTGAGAGCGAAGCTCGATTAGGCTTGCTGCCGTTTCCTTCCTTCTCCAGACTGAGTCTTCGAATCGCTTTGTCTTGGGGGGCCAATGGACAAACAGGGAGTGGCGGCCGTTGCCGCATTGTTTTGTTGCGTCTGGTCAACGTCGGTATCCGGCCAGCCAGCTCCTTCC
>Ga0207644_10000320_pt1 | contig 31313 bp, 25 predicted proteins | sample KBSS73metaG_FD_184326 | JGI IMG/M metagenome (GOLD analysis project Ga0207644, IMG submission 184326) | Switchgrass rhizosphere microbial communities from Kellogg Biological Station, Michigan, USA - KBS S7-3 metaG (SPAdes) (version 2) | ecosystem: Host-associated > Plants > Roots > Rhizosphere... | reverse complement strand
AAGCTCGACAGCGCGGCGCGCGGCAGCTACCAGCGCATGCTCGTCGACGCGATGCTGCCGCGGATCGGCCTGCGCGTCGAGGAGCAGTTGCGCCAGGCGAGCAACGCGACCGAAACGCAGTACGAGGCGCTGAAGACGTACCTGATGCTCCACGACGTGCAGCACTTCGATCCGGAAGCGCTGAAGAGCTACCTCGCGCGCGACTGGGACACCCAGTTCGGCCGCTCGCTCACCACCGAGGAGCGCGAGCAGCTCGACCTGCACCTGAACGCGTTGCTCGCCCTGGGCGCCGCCGTGTCGCCGCTCGCCGAGGACAAGCAGCTCGTCGACTTCCATCGCTCTCGCCTCGCCGCGGTGCCGCTGCCGCAGCGCATCTACGACCGCATGCGTCAGCAGGGGCTCGGCAAGGATTTCCCCGAGTTCACGGTCGTTCGCGCTGCGGGCAACAACGCGGCCCTCGTCTTCACGCGGCCGAGCGGGCAGCCGCTCACTCGCGGAGTTCCCGGCCTCTTCACGTACGACGGCTATCACAAGGGATTCCAGAAGGCGGTCAGCAGCGTCGCGCAGCAGCTCGCCGAGGAGCAAGGCTGGGTTCTCGGCGTCACCGAGCCGAAGAAGGACGCGGCGACGTTGATCCGCGGCGGCGAGCCGCTGCTCGACGAGGTGCGGCGCATCTACCTCAACGAGTACGCCTCGCGCTGGAGCACCTTCATCGCCGACATCCGGCTCGTGCCGATGAGCGGCGGGCTGACCCAGCTGATCCAGACGGCGCGACTGCTTTCCTCCGCCGACAGCCCGCTGCCGCCGCTCATGCGAGGCATGTCGCGCGAGACGACGCTGCTCGCGACGGGCGGCAAGAACATCATCGACAAGGGCACCGACAAGGCGACCGGGGCGCTGAAGGAATTCCGCGATTCGATCACCGGCAAGATCGTGCAGCGACCGCCCGACCCCGGGCGAATCGAGAACATCGTCGACGAGCAGTTCCGGGGCTTGCGCGCCTACGTCACGGCGCCGGAAGGTGGCGGCAAGTCGCCGATGGACGCGACGATCGCTCTCCTCGCTGAAGTCCAGACGATGCTCAACGCCGCCGATGCCGCGATCAAGGGCGGCGCCGCGCCGCCGCCGTCGCCGGTGCCGGTGAAGGTGAAGACCGAGGCGCAGGGGCTGCCCGAGCCGGCACGCTCGATGGTCGACACGATCGGCGACAGCAGCGCGCGGATCGCCCAGATGATGGTGCGCCAGAACCTGAGCGGCGAGGTGCGCTCGCAAGTCGGCGAGTTCTGCCAGCAGGCGATCGCCGGGCGCTATCCGATCGATCGCAACGCCGCCCGCGATGCCACGCCCGCCGACTTCGCGCTTCTCTTCGGGCCGGGCGGAAAGATCGACCAGCTGTTCCAGCAGCGGCTCGCCACCTACGTCGACACGACGACGCGGCCGTGGCGGTTCAGGCCGATCGAAGGCGCGCCGCTCGGCACCGACACCGGCAGCCTCGGCCAGTTCCAGCGCGCGCAGGCGATCCGCGAGACGTTCTTCCCGGCCGGCAACGTGCCGACGCTGAAGCTGCAGATCAAGCCGGTCGAGATGGACCTCTCGATCAAGAACATCATCCTCGACATCGACGGCCAGATCGTCCGCTACGACCACGGCCCGCAGATCCCGACGCCGGTCACGTGGCCGGGGCCGCGCGGCACGGGGCAGGTCCGCGTCCAGGTGAACCCGCCCGGGTCGGGGATGACGTTCGGCACCGTCTTCGAGGGCCCGTGGGCGTTGCTGCGCCTGTTCGATCGAGTCAGCTTCGAGCCGGTCGCGAATTCGCAGGTGACCTTCCGCGCCACCTTCGACATCGACGGCAGGAAGGCCGTCTTCGAGATCACCGCGAGCAGCGTCCGCAATCCGTTCCGGCTGCGCGAGCTGCACGACTTCCAATGCCCGATGGGCCTGTGACGGGCCGGAGCGGAGCGAGCATCTCATGAACCCGACCCCGCTTGCCGCAGCCGACATCAGCGAGGTCGCCGCGTGGTACGGCAAGCTCTCCTCGCTCGGCGATTTCGCGCAGCGGCGAATGCCGGCCGAGTGCCTCGGCGCGTTCGACAGCTGGCTCTCGCAGGCGATGCGCGACGGCCGCGAGCAGCTCGGCGAGCGCTGGCTCGACGTCTACCTGACGGCGCCGGTGCTGCGCTTCGCCCTCGCGCCGGGACTCGTCGACGCGCGCTGGTGGTTCGGCCTGCTGATGCCGAGCTGCGACAGCGTCGGCCGCTACTTCCCGCTCGTCATCGCCCAGCCGCGCGCGCGCGCGCCGGAAGACCGCATCGCCCTCGATCATCTCGAGCTCTGGTACGAGCACCTCGCGCGCGTTGCGCTGCGCACGCTGAGCGACGAAGAAGGCGGCTCGCTCGATTCGCTCGAGGCCGCGCTCCACGAGGCGCCGCCCTGGCCCACGCCCGGACGGCAGTCGACGGTGACCGCGCGCGAGACGCTGCACGGCGATCACCTCGCCCTCGCACCGGCGGCGACGCTGAACCAATGGCTGCACGGCCTCGCGCTGCGCGACCTGAGCCGGCGTCTCGCCGGCTGCTCGGTGTGGTGGCGCGTCAGCGAAGATCGCAGCGGCGACAGCGTCGACATCCTGCACGGGCTGCCTGACGGCGCCGAGTTCGCGGCGCTCTTGCGAGGCGACTGAAAGGCAATCGGCCGAACGGCCCGTCCCGGAGGGCGATTCCCGGCGGGGTGCGAGGCTTAGCCGATCGGCATCGCGAGCGTCGTGTCGCCCGTGCTGCGGACCCAAACCGCGACGGCGCTGAAGTTGTCCTGGCGCGGCATCGCGCGCGCCTCGATGTCGCGCTGCATCGATGCCAGCCAGTCGTCCGGCGACGCTGCGCGCGCCAGCGACGCCGCGATCTCGACCTCGTCGAACGCGTCCCACCAGCCGTCGCTGCACAGGAGGAACGCATCGCCGTCGCGGACGCGATCGGGGGCGGCGACGGTGTGCGGCTCGACGCCCTCCTCGATGCCGAGGGCGGAGATCAATTGATTCTTCTGCGGATGCGACTCGGCCTGCTCGGTCGTGATGAGGCCGGCGTCGACCATCCGCTGGACGATGCTGTCGTCCGACGTCAACGCGGCGGCGGCGCCGTTGCGAACGCGGTAGAGGCGCGAATCGCCGACGTGCGACCAGAGCGCGCTCTCGCGCTCGACGTCGATCCAGAGGACGACCACGGTCGAGTGCATCCTCGCGACGCCGTGTGTTTCGTTCTGCGCCGACTGGACGTCCTCGTGAGCGGCGAGCACCGCCGCCGTCAGCGCGCCAGCGTCGAACTCGGCGGCGTCGTCGCAGAGGGCACTCTCGAGCGCGGCGACGGCGCGCCGCGACGCCTCGGCGCCGCCGCGATGGCCGCCGGCGCCGTCGGCGAGGACGGCGACCCAGCGCGCGCCTTCGCGACAGATCCGGACCTTGTCCTCGTTGCTCTTGCGTTGCCCGAGCTCGCTGCGCGACGCAGCGACGATGCCGAGCGGCGCGCTCACTTCGGCGCCGCGGACTTCTCGCGCCGCAGCCGCTCGAGCTGCTGCTCGTAGGCGGCGAGGAAGGCGCGGCCGAACAGGGTGTGGAAGTCTTCCTGCGCCTCGTCGCGGATCGACTCATAGTGCTGCAGGTAGAGCTCCCAGAGCTTGGCCTTGCGGTTCATCGGCAGGACGCTGTCGAGCACCGACTTGCCGGCGAGCTTGGCCTCGAGCTCCTGCGGGCCGAAGCGCTTGAGAACGCCCTCGAGCGCAGCTCGCGTTCCGGCCATCGTGCCGATCGCGTGGCCGAGGAGATCGTTCATCGCGTCGGTCATCGCCGCCGGCCCGGGAAGAAAGCCACGGACCGCGGGCTGCAAGAGCTGTTCCAGCGCCGACTGGCCATCGGGCGCGAACTTGAGCGGGTTGTTGTTGCGCGGCCGGATCACGGTGACCTGCGCCTGCAGCTCCTGGCGCGTCGCCTGGCGCATGTTCATGAGCTGGACCGTGCCCTCGACCGACGCGCGCAGCATCATGCCGACGACGCGCATGAACGCGGGGCCGGTGTTGGGCGGCGGGTCGAGGCGAACGCCGGCGCCTTCGCAGAGAGCGTTCCAGACCGTGAGGGCGTCGGGGGACCAGCCGATCGCGGGAGGGACGGTCGATTCTTCGCCGTGCGCAGGAATCGTGTCGGCGGCAACTTTGGCCGGACTTGGTTTGGCCAGGGCCGGGGCTGCTGGCGGAGACGAGACTGGATCGGGCCGCACCGCGGCGCGTTCGGCGGCAGCGCGCGGTGCAGCAGCTGCTGTCGGCAATGGCCGCTCGGAGGGCGGCCGCTGTAGCGCGACCTTGAGCGGCGCGAAGCCGGCGCGCAGCTCCGGCGTGTGATCAGGAACCGTCGGCGCAATCGACGGCTTCGGCGAGTCGTCCTTCTCTGCACCGAACAGCGCGAGCGGATCGGTGGACAGCGCCGCGGGGCTCGCCTGAGCGGAGTCCGAAGGCGCGCCAGCACCGGCCATGAAGGCCGCGAGAGGATCCTGTGCGCTGCCAGGGGTGAGACCGAACAGCGAGTCGATCGATGCCGGCGCGGCGCTCGGGATCAGGTCCTCGAAGGCGCCGCCGGCGCTCGACATCGATGGGCGCGGCGCGACAGGCGGCGCCGCGGCGGGCGGCAGCGCAAAAGGATCGAAGTCGTCGGGCAACCGGCTCGGCGCGGGCGCGGAGCCACTTGGACGCAAGGGACTCGGGGCGCGCGATGACGAGTCGCCCAGCAATTCCGCAAACGGGTTGCCCGGGGACACCGACGCGCCAAGATCAGCAAACGGGGACGAGGGCGTGAACGCCGGCGCCTTCTGCGCAGATGCGGGCTTTCCGGCCAAAGCGGGGGGCCCTGGCGCGGCGCCGCCGTCCGTCGCAGCGAAGGAATCCAGGCCGGCCGGGGCGGCAGGATCGAGGGTGGTGCGATCGTCGCTCACCGTTTCATCCGCCTTCACTTCGAGAAGGTAGCCGCCGATCCGAACCTGGTCGCCGCCGCGCAGCGGTGCCGATTCACCGAGCGCGAGCGACTGGTCCCGAACGATGATGGGATTGGCGCTGCCCACGTTCTTGATCACGTAGCCGGATCCCGACACGAGCACGTCGGCCTGACGGCGCGAGATGCGGCGCTCGGGGTCGGGCAGGGGGAGTGTGTTGGTGTCGGCGCGACCGATCGAGCCGCCCTGCGCGCCGAACGTCGCGACGATCGGCTGCGTGATTGGCAGGTCGTTGAGAGAGACCGCGCGCAGTGTGAGGGGCATGGTCGGATCGCTCCTCGCGCAGAAGAGGAGGTGAGCACCAAGGATTGATCGTGAGGCCGGGGATGGTCGCCTTCAATGTACGAAAGTCACTGGCGGCCGATGCTCCACCGAGGGCCGTTTCAAGCCTGCATGCTCATCAGCAACCGTTGCTGGCGCCATGCCGGCGCAGCCGTGTTGAATAGCACCGTACCCGGCACCAGCAGCGTCAGGTATTCCGCGGCCACGATTCGCTGTCGCTGAAAGCCGCTCTTCAGAACATGGAGACACTGAGCCGGCGTCGGCACTTCTCCCATAAAGAACCGCGTTCCCGGCCTAAAGCGCGCGCCGTTCGTCTTCCACCAACCGGCGATCTTGTCGGGGTCCGGCCACGGCAGGCCTTCGTCCTCGTCGAGTGCGACGTTGTCGTCCGCCGGATCGTCGTTCGGCCCAAACTCGACGCCCTCGGGAGGCTTGCGCTCGAGGTCGAGATACGCGAGATCGAGGCCGGTGATCAAAGCGAAGGCTTCGCCGGCGAGACGAGCAAGCTTAAGATCTTCCATCTGAGCGATGAGCCAAGAGACGTAGTGCGGATCGCCGGCGACTGCGATGCCTTTGATCACGTCGCGGATTGGCGCAGCGTCTTTTGCCAGTGCCGCAAGGATCGACTGAGCCGCCGTCGGCCCCACAACCTTCAGCACCAAACGCGTGGCCCAAATACGAAGGTTCGCGTTTAGATCCTGCTTGAACGTGAGCGCCTCCAGGAAGCGGAGTGACTCCGCGCGATCCCCGAGCAGGAGTGCGGCGCGCGCGGCTTCGAATGCGTAGCGCTCGTCACCATCGTCAAGCTCTGCGAGACACGTTGCTGCCAGATCCCGACGCCCGCAACGGCCAGCGACGCGCAGAGCGGAGACACGCAGACCCGGGCTCGGATCGCGCAGCGCAGCGTCGAGCGCCCGGCCTGGATCCACGGCATGCATTGCACAGGTCTCCAATCCGAGCTCGCATTGCCATGGATGCGAAGACATCAACATCGACTTGGTGATGCCCTGCAGGGTTGCCGAGCGCACCCAACCCAGGGCCGAGACGAGCCCGGCGCGGGCTTCAGGCAGGATCCGGCCCAATTCGATCACAGTGTCCAGGCGCTCCAAGTCCCGGTCTTCAATTGCGCGCACCGTGACGACGAACAATGTCCCTGCGTCCGGCTGTTCGAGGGCCTGCAATGCCAAACGCGTACCGTATTCACCGGCGACTGCGATGCCATCGAGATGCGCAGCCAAGCGCACATCGAACCGACCTAGGTGCAGCAAACGAACATGCGCGGCATGCGCATGTACCGTACGTATCCGATGCAAATGCGCAGCCTCTTCGACATGCTGCAACACCACGACCCGAATTTGTTGGCTCTCGGATCGCCCAATTGAAATTGCGTCAATCATCGCGCCTTACGGTGGAGGCAAATGTCGCGCCCATTGCTGGCCGTCAAAACGAAGGACATCGCCGAGCCCGAAGGACCACAGGAACTTGGCGTCGGCGGCGAGCCGGTAAGTCGTTATCTCTGGCCCCAAGCCCATATCAATCGGAGTGGTGCCCAGTGCGTCCTCAAAAACCCACAGGCCATCGAGCGTTGACAAAAACACCCGGTGCAAAAAGGCGGCGATGCCCCAAAAGCCTCCTGCAACCCCCGTATCGATAGCCTCCCATCGATCACCCGAGCCGCGAACCAGAACACCGAGATCGCCGCAGGCGAATACCTGGCCTTGCTCCGTCAGAGCTGCCTGGTTGAGGCTAACGTTCGTCGGACTGTCGATGGAATCCCAGTGCCTGCCGTCATATCGCGAGATAAGACCAAGCGCGCCAACACAATAGAGCTCTTCGAAGGAAGAACCGACCATTGCGTTGATCATTGGCGACCGAACGCTAGGCGTCGGGTCGTACAGACCTTGGCCCATCGGCTCCCAGCGCCCCGATTGCGGCCGCACATACACTTGACCGAACATGCCGAAGGCCAGCACGGTTTCGCCGATGCAGTGCAGGCCGATCAGCCCCTCGGGATGGCTGTGCCCGCGCTGGTAGATGGCCTCTCGGGTGAACTTCCGGGTCGAAAGGTCGATGACAAAGGCCTCGTCCAGTCGCGAAAGACCGACCACCAACTCCACACCCTGCGTGACGAAGGCTGTGACATCAACTAGGTTGGCGGGGACGTCGATGCTGAAGGACTCGGATCGACCGATCACTAAGAGGCGTGTAGGACGGTCGTCGACGTCGTCGAGCCCCCACAGCGCCGAGAGCACACAAACGCCCCCCGACGGCAACGGATGGCCGTCGAGGAAAGCTACAGGATCGTCTTCGGTCGCCGTCATCAAATCAGCCACAGCAAGGGTTTCCCGGCACGTTCCCGAGCACGGAGGGATTAGTCGGGGCATATTTGTCGGACGATCGCATCACGGTGTTGTCGTCGACGCCATGCGGTCGATAGTGGTTGTCAAGTTGATCCTTGACTTCCTTTTCGTTGCACCCGAATCGAGCGGCGCACATCTGTGCTGCCAGTTCGCTTTGCTCGCGGAATGTTGCTGTGTTCGTACATGGTGGCGGCTTAGTTCCGCCGATTGCCTGGACGATATTGTCGAACTGCTTGTGAAACTGGCCGTGCTCACCGCGAGTTAGTTCGTAGGGTGATGCGCCCTGCCAGCCGGGGAACATGTTGGCAGCCCGGCCAACCGCTCGCCTAGTTTGCTGCAGGAGAGTCGCGTTCAGCCGTCGGACGCCCCGACTGTCGATTCCTATCCGGTTCGGATCTAGCCCGAGACCACGAATCTGATCGTCAGGAATCGTCGCCGCCTTGTCCTGCCCCGTCAGGCAGATGCACAGGCCCATGTTGTACCCGCGATCGCCTTGCGGAAGGGTGACTCCCGGCAGTCTGGCCGGGCCGCTGCCAGACGCTTTGAACAGCGAATCCGGAACCAAGTGGTGTGGCGTGGTTCCGCTCGGGCAGTTGTTGGGAGAGTAAGTTGTGAGCTGACACTTATCGTGAGCAGGAGGCGTTGCAACTGTCGCGACGTGCGGGGTCGGGGTCAAACCGGTCGCGTTCGCAGAACCATGATTGTGCGTGGTCATATCAAGGTTGCGAACGACGTTCTCGCTCTCGACCAAGACGTTCATCGACCACGCGATGAAGTAGACCGTTCCTGTCGTGGTCGTCGTCATCATGCCCTTTTGGGGCGCCTTGCCGGCTTCGTCCCCGGAGCCCTTCTTGAAATGCGACGCGTCCTTGAGCATCACTTCTTGCCCGCCGATAGAGACGCTCGTCGAGCCATCGGTGGTGTCGCTGGCCAAAGCGGTGTTCGGATATGGGATGGGAACCCCGTTTGGCGTGCCGGGGGTCTGCGGCGGGGTCCAGCACACGTCCGGAAACTCGCAGATCGATTTGCCAGACATCGATTTGCTCGAGACTTCCTGCAAGTTGGCAAAAACAGGCGAACCCACTATCTTCCCTTCCCGAACAAAACGATCGCCGCACGCTGACCGTCGTCATCGCTTTGATGAAGCAGTATTCCCAACCCCGGTGCGTAATTCTTGGCGAGCGCCGTCATCGCCACGCACAGGCCGACGAAGCCAGCCACCACGCCCGTTTCACCGACACATTCAGCGGGGTGCCAGAGCTCGAACGCTTCCTTCCGTCGCCGCAGTATCCGGCCCAATGCGATGGCCGCCTCCTTGAAGTAGTACTGCTCCCCGGAGAGGTCGGTCACCCGTAGGTCGAGATCGTGAAGCGAACAGCCCGCATCGCCCAGAGCAGATCGAATAGCAGAGGTCAGACCGTCGCCGCGCAGTGGCAGGTCGGATTCGACGGTAGCGGGTTCGGCCGCGATTCCGACTCCGCAAATCAACGCCTTCGAATCCGCCGTAGGCTTGCTCACGATGACGGCGCCAGCTCCCTCGCCGGGCATGAGCCCATTGGAGTTCGTTGTGGTCAGTAATCGGTCGCGCCGATCTAGGCGCCTAAGCGACTCTGTGTGGAGCAAGCTGTCCGAGCCGGCGATGAGCACATGCCGGTGGTCGTCCTCGTAGAGCAACCTGCGGGCGTTCTCCAGCGCCTTGGCCAAAGAGACACGACCCGAAACGACCACACCTGACCCGCTGCCAAAACGCACTTTTGACCTCTCGGAGACAAGCTTGAACAGCCGCTCGCGCTCGTCCAGGTCTGGATGGCTTGCCTGAGAACCAGCAACGCAAAGAATCAATGGGATGGACTCACCGGCAACGCCTGAGCTACCAACGCATTCGTCGATTGCGTCAGCGGCCATTTGTGCAAGATGTTTGGAACCTCGCCAAGACTGTCCGTAGGGCACGACGTGCCCGGTAATCCACTCTCCGTTCGAATCCCTGTATCGCGTTGCCGTTGGGTTTGCTACTTTGGCGCGAATCGCCGCGCAAGCCGACGGAGCGCTCAGTCCGACCGACACACGTAGGCCGACACTTTGCACGCCCAGCGATTGCCCGCTCAAGCCGCGACCCCGTCCCGGCGGGCGGCCACGGCGTCCCCCAACGACGCGTGATGGCGCTTGCCGCTCATCTTGGCGCGCCACCAAGCCTTTGACGGTGTGCCAATGACCACCTGTGCAACTTCGAACATGTTTTGTCGCAATGGACGCGTAACGCGCCAAGTCAGTGTCAGGCGTTCGAGATCGGGCTCGAAAACGATAGTGTCCAACTGCGCACCGTAGCTCTCCAGGTTCCCTCGTTTCGGAAATACATGCACCGCCGAGTCGAAGTGCGGTATCACAAATCGCCGCACGCCATCGCCGCTGAAGCCGCTCAAGGCAACTTCCATGGGCGCATGCGGCAACGGAACCTGTTGGTCTGGCGGGGCAGCCTGATAGTAGCGGTCGTCGAAGTCCTGCGGCAGGAATGGAAAGACGTTGTCTTGCCAATGTTGGTCGTACGTTCCTGCGTAGCATGCGCGCTGCGGCCAGCCGCGACCGAGCGGACCTAGTGACATCGGCTTGTACTTGTCGCCTGGAGAGGCCACGACCTTGCCGATTTCTTCAGTGTTGGGCAGCGGTTTGCCATCGACCCACGCGTTCTTCAAGTGCTTGTGCCAGCCTCGACCTACGGGGTTCGGGAGGTAGGCGTCGTGCTCCTGTTCGTTCTCGCTGTTTCTATCCGGTCCGCCGAAGGCGGTGTCGTAGGAGACAAGCTTTTCTGCGAAGGGCTGAGGCGCTGAGGCGGTGAAGCCGGTTAGGCCGGCGTGCCATAGACGATCTCCGACGACGTCGAAAGCCTTCTCCATCGGTCCCACGCGGAACCCCGCTCGCAGTCGGGTAACCTGTGTCCCAGCCGGCGCGCGCGCATGGCCCAGCAACAGAACGTCGCAAGCGCGTTTGCGGGGCGCAAAGTCGATCTCGTGGACCGGCGCGCTGAAGCCCGGCTCGCCGGTAAAGGTATCTGCCATGACAAGCGGCAGTTGTTCGGTATGCAGGCGAACTTGTTCGCCTGGCCTGGGAAGGACGAACGTGCCCTTGATCACCACGACTAGCAGTTCTCGGCCGCTAGGCTCGATCCCCATGTTGAAGCCAGCCGTCATCCGGGTTGAGTTGATAAGCTCCATCGGCGACCAGCGATCAATTGAGCTGGACCGACCCGCCCTTGACGCGGTTGACACCGGTCGCCCGACTCGAAACGTAGGTCCCCTCGATCACCACCTTGCCCGCCTTAGTAAGGGTGATACTTGCCTTCCCGCAGCGCAAGACGAGTTGCTCGCGCGCGCTGACAATCATCCGCTCGCCATCGACGTCGACGTCCACTTGTGCGGGCTTGGTGGCGAGGGGCCAGCCGACCTGATCACGCAGTACGCCCAACACGATGGGACGATTAGGGTCGCCGTTCTCCAGCGCCAGCACGACGGAGGCGCCGATGTGGGGGCCATGCAGGTCGACACTGGTGCGTGCGCGCAACGCGCCAGCTCCCGTTTGGCCCGGAAAACGCACGAGCGGCGTCGCCCCGTCTTCGGCCAGCGCCAAGAGTTTGCCGATGATCACCGCTCCGATCTCGACTTCGCTAGCACTAGAAGGAGTGCGTAAGGGCTGCACACCTCGCTGAAGCAAGTTGGACAGAAGTCCAGCGTCGTCCGATTCAAGATCATCCACGTGGTGCGCAGCACGAGCAGAGAGTTCGTTCGGGTCCACAGTACGCTCCAGGTCTTCGCCGACTAGTTCTGCAGGATTTTGGATCCTTTCATCACGATGTCGCTGCTCGCCTTGACGTTGATCTTGCCCGAGCCGTCGATCGTGATGTCCTTGCCGTTGATCGTGATGGTTCCGTCCTTCTTCATCGTGATGCTCGCGCTGCCGGTCGTGATCGAAACCGAATCGGCAGCGCTGATGACGAGGTTCTTGCCGACGGTGAGCTTGTCGTCCTGGGCGACCGACGTGGTCCGGGCCTTTCCCACGGAGGTCGTCTGCGCGCCGGCGACGCTCAGCTTGCGATCCGCGCCGATCGTGTTGTCCTGGCTGGCGCCCACGGAGGTGGACTGCTTCGCACCAATGGTGTTCGACTGATTGGCGCCGACGCTGGTCGATTGATTTGCTCCGACCGTGATGCTCTGCATCGCGCCGATCGCGACTTCCTGGGCCGCGCCGATCGCGATCGTTTCGTTGATTCCCACCGCATGCGTGCGCTGCAGCGCTACGGTCGCGGTCTCGCTCGCACCGACGCTGATCGTGCGGTTGGCTCCGATCGTGATCGTCTCGTTCGCCCCGACGTTCTCAGTCCGATTCACGCCGATCGCGATCTTCTCGTTCAGATCGACCGTTTCAGTTCGGTTCTGATGGATCGTGATCGTCTCGTTCTTGTCTACCGTCTCGGTCCGCATCCCGTGCACCGTGATCGTCTCGTTGTTGTCGACCGTCTCCGTGCGGTCATGCTTGACCAGCGTAGTCTCGTCGTGATCGATCGTCTTCTTCCGGTCGTGCCCGACCCAGTGCGTTTCGTCGTTCTCGACCTCGATGTCCTGGTTCTTCTCGGCGTGGAGCCAGACCTGCTCCGAGCCCTTCTTGTCCTCGAACCGGATCGCGTTGGCGTTGCCGTAGCCGCCGCCCTTGCTCGACCGCGACAGGATCCCCGTCTGCGTGGCGTTAGCCGGCAAATCCCACGGCGGCATCTGCTCGGCGTTGTAGATCCGCCCGGTGATCAGCGGCTGGTCCGGGTCGCCCTCGAGGAAGTCGACGACGACCTCCTGGCCGATCCGCGGCACGTGCATGGCGCCGAAGTTCTTGCCAGCCCACGGATGCGAGACGCGCACCCAGCACGAGCTCTTCTCGTTCTTCTTGCTGTAGCGGTCCCAGTGGAAGTGCAGCTTCACCCGCCCGTACTTGTCAGTGAAGATCTCCTCGCCCCCGGGGCCGACGACGACGGCCGTCTGCGGCCCCTGCACGAACGGCTTGGGCGTGGTGCGCAGCGGCCGGAACTGCTGCGCCGCGGGGATCGCCGAGAAATCGCAACGGAAGTCGCCGGGGGCGTTGCCCGACTCATAGGCATCGACGTTTGCGTTGATCCGCAGCGACGTGATCAGGTACTGCTCGTTCTGGTCGGCGCGCGGATGCTTGGTGAGCTTGAGCAGGCGACCGACCTCGATGCCTTGCGCGTTGGACGCGCCGTGCAGCACCTGGAACGGCGTCTGCAACTCGTCCATGCGGTCCTCGGCGGACTGCGTTCCGTCCCTCGCCTGGATGTAGTCGCCCTGGAAGTCGAACACCTCGTAATCCGACATCGTGTAGCTGCGCTTCTTGACCGCCTCGACCTTCAGGCTGGTCGACGGCCGCTCGAAATCGTAGCTCGTCAAGACGACCTTGCCCGAGCGCAACTCGCGCGAGAAGCGCCAGTCGGAAACGCAGTCGGTGTCGGGCGTCGTCTCGGCGCCGTGCTCGATGTAGGGCAGCGATTCGCACGACGGCGCGGCGTCGTGCGCGCTCTGCGAGTCGACGAGGAGGAGCTTGTGCCCGTCCTCGGTGTGCTCGAAGTACCAGTAGATCCCTTCGTGCTCGAGGAGGCGCGCCACGAAATTGAAGTCGCTCTCGCGGTACTGGACGCAGTACACCCACTTGCGATAGGTACGAAAGGTCTTGAACTCGAACTTGGCGATGCCATGGTCCTCGAACACCGCCTTGACGATGTCGGGGACCGACTGGTCCTGGAAGATGCGGCAGTCCGACGTTCTCGTCAGGAACCACAGCCATGGATTGACCGTCGCCTGGTAGGCGAAATAGCGGCCGCGATGGACGCCCGAGCTGAAGCGCGAGACGATGCCGTTGAAGTGGCGCTTGGCGTCGTTGCGAAGCTGCATCGTCACCGTCATCGGCTTGCCGAGCAGATCCTCGGGCTTCAGGTCCTTCTTGTTGCTGAGCAGATGAAGCTGGATCTCGCCCAGCGTGCTCAGGCCGGCGCTCGACGTCATCGACTCGAACAGCAGGTCGGCGGCGGGAAGCGGCGATTTGAGCGTGATGGGCGGTGGCATGTCGAGCCTCACCGGTCCGCGGCGGCAACGCCGATGCTCGCGCTTTCGCGCCGGCGCGGCAAGGGACCAAAGTCACCCGGTGCGGCGACGCGTCGAGCGCTCATGGCCGGGGTTTCGTGGCGGGCGGCTCGAGCCGGCAGCCCGGGCAGTCGAAGTAGTAGTGGCGACCTTCGATCGTCAGCGACCCGGCGCCCAGGCGCTGCACCATCCACTGCGCACGTGCGCCGCCTTGCAATCGCAGCGTGCCGGTGGCATGGCACGCGGACCAGGTCGTCTCGTGGAGGAAGCCGCGGCGGCTGACGCGCCGGGCGCGATCGAAGAAGCGACGGATCTGCATCGCACCAGGCCGGAATGTCGCGCACGACTCGGGCTCGCCGGCCGAGCGGCGATCTTCTTCTCCCAATCCGGCCGCCTCGACACGGACCTCGCTCGCGCGCTCGCGCTTCCAGCGGCGGATGCGATAGGCGCCGTCGGTCTCGAAGTAGTCGCTGTCGGTGAACGCGGCGTGACTGCCGCCGCCCGCCCCCGCTGCCGGCGCCGGCGCCGATGCCGCAGCAAGGACGCACGAGAAGATCGACAGCGATGCTTTCCTCCATGGCGGCGAAGCGGGATCACTCGAAACCATAGTCGAACTCACCCTCCTTCACGCCGAGACGAACCGCCTTCAGAGCCTCGCCGTTGCTGAGCCGCTGCAGGTACTCGAGCGAGACGCGCGGCAGGACGGTGTTGGTCAGGATCGCATCGACCACACGGCCACCGGACTCGGCCTCGGTGCAGCGCGAGACGATCAGCCTGACGACGTCGTCGCCGTACTCGAACGGGATGCCATGGTTGGCCGCGACGCGCTTCTTGATGCGGCCGAGCTGCAGGCGGACGATGTCTCCCATCATCCCGTCGGAGAGCGGGTAGTACGGAACGACGACCAGGCGCCCGAGCAGCGCCGCCGGGAACACCTTCAGGAGCGGCTCGCGCAGCGCTTTGGCGATCCCTTCGGGCTCGGGCATCAGCTCGGGGTCGCGGCACATGTTCATGATCAAGTCGCTGCCCACGTTGCTCGTCAGCAGGATGATCGTGTTCTTGAAGTCGATCCCGCGCCCCTCGCCGTCCTCCATCCAGCCCTTGTCGAAGACCTGGAAGAAGAGCTCGTGGACGTCGGGGTGCGCCTTCTCGACCTCGTCGAGGAGGACGACGCTGTACGGCCGCCGCCGCACCGCCTCGGTCAGCACGCCGCCCTCGCCGTAGCCGACGTAGCCGGGCGGCGATCCCTTGAGCGTCGAGACGGTGTGCGCCTCCTGGAACTCGCTCATGTTGATCGTGATGACGTTCTGCTCGCCGCCGTAGAGCGCCTCGGCGAGCGCGAGCGCGGTCTCGGTCTTGCCGACGCCCGACGTGCCGCACAGCATGAACACGCCGATCGGCTTGTTCGGGTTGTCGAGTCGCGCGCGCGAGGTCTGGATGCGCCGGGCGATGATGTCGAGCGCGTGCTTCTGGCCGATGACGCGCTGGTTCAGCGTGTCGGCGAGCCTGAGCACCGACTCGATCTCGTTCTTCACCATCCGGCCGACCGGCACGCCCGTCCAGTCCTGAACGACGCTGGCGATCGCCTGCTCGTCGACCGTCGGCAGGATCAGCGGCGCGTCGCCCTGGAGCTCGGCAAGCTTCTTCTGCAGCGGCGCGAGCTCGGCGAGGAGCGCCTTGCGGTCGGCTTCGCTCAGGCCGGGCTCGGTCGTAGGCGCGTCGCGGGGTGCGCCGTTCTCGATGTTCGGCGCCGTGGCCGGCAGCGCGCTCGTGGCAGCCGCAGCCGCCGCCGCCGGGGCGCGCAGCTTTGCCCGAATGTCGAGGATGCGGTCGACGACGCCCTTCTCCTCTTCGTGGCGTTTCTGCAGCACGGAGAGGCGGGTCTCTTCCTCGTCGATCGCGGCAACCGTGCGGCCCCGCCGCTCGCCGACGTCGATGCCGATCGCCTCCTCGCGGCCGATGATCTCGGACTCGGTGCGCAGCGCCTCGAGACGGCGCTGGCAGTCCTCGAGCTCGGCGGGCGTCGCGTGCTGGCTGACGGCGACCCGCGCGCACGCGGTGTCGAGCAGGCTGACCGCCTTGTCGGGCAGCTGGCGCGCCGGAATGTAGCGATGCGAGAGACGCACCGCGGCGGTGATCGCCTCGTCGAGCAAGGCGACACGGTGATGCTTCTCGAGGATCGAGGCGACGCCGCGCAGCATCAGCACCGCCTTCTCCTCGCTCGGCTCGGCCACCTGGACGACCTGGAAGCGCCGTGTCAGCGCCGGATCCTTCTCGATGTGCTTCTTGTACTCGGCCCACGTCGTCGCGCCGATCGTGCGCAGCTTGCCGCGCGCGAGCGCCGGCTTCAGCAGGTTGGCGGCGTCGCCGGTACCGGCCGCGCCGCCGGCGCCGATCAGCGTGTGCGCCTCGTCGATGAACAGGATGATCGGCTTGGGCGACGCCTGAACCTCGTCGATCACAGAGCGCAGGCGGTTCTCGAACTCGCCCTTCATGCTCGCGCCGGCCTGGAGCAGGCCGATGTCGAGGACATAGAGCGAGACGTCCTTGAGCTGCGGCGGAACGTCGCCACGGGCGAGGCGGACCGCGAAGCCTTCGACGACCGCAGTCTTGCCGACACCCGCCTCGCCTGTGAGGATCGGGTTGTTCTGGCGCCTGCGCATCAGGATGTCGACGATCTGCCGGATCTCCTCGTCGCGGCCGGCGACCGGATCGATCTCGCCGTTGCGCGCGCGCTCGGTGAGGTCGACGGCGAAGCGCTTGAGCGCTTCCTGCTTGCCCATCGCCGCGGGCGCGATCGCGCCGCTCGCCTCGCCCGGCTCGCCGGCGTCGCCGCTGCCGTCGCTGGCGCGCTGGCCCTGCTCGGGCGACGCCGCGAGCAGCCTGGCGAAGTTGTCGGTCAGGTCCTCGATCTTGATGCGGTCGAACTGCTTCGAGATCGAGAGCAGCGCGCTCTTCAGGCGCGTCGTCTTCAGCATGCCGACGACGAGGTAGCCGGTGCGCACCTGCGTGTCGCCGAACATCAGCGAGCCGTACACCCAGCCGCGCTCGACGGCGTCCTCGATCCACTCGGAGAGGTCGGTCACCGAGCTCGCGCCGCGCGGCAGGCGGTCGAGCGATGTCTGGAGGTCGGCCGTCAGCGCCCCTGCGTCGAGGCCGTAATGCTTGACGATGCGGTGCAGGTCGGAGTCCTGCGCGTTGAGGATCTGGTAGAGCCAGTGCTGCAGCTCGACGTAGGAGTTGCCGCGCAGCTTGCAGAAGACCGTGGCGCCCTCGATCGCCTTGTAGGCAAGTGGGTTGAGCTTGCCGAAGAGGGCCGTGCGGGAGATTTCAAGCATGTGAGACTCCAGGGCGAAGCAGGAACGACGTGCCGGGCCGCAGGCGCAGGTCGTTGCGGTCGCGGCCGGCTTCGGCGCGGCCGATCCAGGCCGTCACGCCGAGCCGGACGGCGCGACCGAGGCGCGGCTCGGGCAGATGATCGCGGGCGAGCGCCAGCTCGACGTCCCAGAGCAGGTCGAGCCCCGCGTAGTGCTCGACCCACTCGCGCAGGCGCAGCCACGTCCTTTGGCCGGGAAGAAAGTCCTCGTACTGCGCCAGGGTGAGCGGGCCGATGGCGAGGCGGAACTTGTATTGACGGTCACGCCACTTGCTGCCGCTCGTCACCGAGACGCCGAGTTGCGGCGGCGCGTTGCCGCTGCGCTCGGCGCGGCTGCGCGAGAAGCCGAGACGGCTCCTGTCTTCGCTCGAGATCGTCATCCAGTTGACGATGTGCTGATCGACGCGGACCGGAACGCGGAAGTACTGGCGCAGGAGCTTGGTCAGGCCCTCGGGATGGCGGCTGCGAATGCCGAGCAGGCCGGCCTGGAAGTGGCGCGCGTTGGCGTCGACGGCGCGCGGCGACGCGCCGGCGCCTTCCGAGCCGTAGCCGGCGCCGAGCCACGCGCTGTAGCGGTCGGCGTCGGGCCGATCGTGATGGACCGTCGGCTGCGCCTGCGCCCAGGCCCGATAGAACAGCGACAGCAGCCGATGGTGAAAGACGTCGAGGAAGCGGGCGAGCGTCGCGTCGCCGCGGATGCGAAGCCGCTCGCGCACGTACTCGGTGAAATGGAGCGGCATCGGGCCCTGCGGCCCGAGCAGGCCGAGGAAGCGAACGCCAAGGCGCGGCGCCGGGCTCGCGCCGGTGTCGAAGCTTTCCAGCGCCGCCGGCGCGAACGCCAGCTCGGCGTCCTGGCCGAGGCGCAGCGCCTCCTGTGCCGGCCTGAGGGCAAAGCCGATTCGCGGCTGCTCGGGGCGGAGCGACTCGACGTGGCGCAGGATGGCGAAGAAGTCATGCTCGCGCGGCGCCGCGGCCAGCGCCGCGAAGACTGCGGCGAGCGAAGCCTCGCGTGCTTGCGCGCTGCGCGACCCATCGCGCGGGGCGGCGGGCTCGCTCGCGGGCGCGTCGCCGGCCATCACACCGTCTCGCGCCGGCCGATGCGCGGCGGCCAGCGCATCACTTCGCCGCGCTGCGAAGTTCGCAGCGTCAGCTGGGTGAAGCTGTTGATCGCCGCGTGGCGGGCGAAGAAGCGCTCGAGGACGCTCGCGAAGAGGAACGCGCTCGTGCCCTGGAAGGCGAGCTCGTCGAGCTCGATCACGATCGCCACGCCCGAGCCGAAGGTGAGCGGCCCCCTGAACGGCAGGCGCCTGACGACGGTCTTCGCTTGCAGGCTCTGCACGCCTTCGACCTGGCGCGCCCAGCCGCTGTCCTCGGGCGGCGCATAGAGGCCGAGCATCGTCCGCAACGACGCGGCGGCGCGTTGCGGCGACTCGTCGACGAGGGCGAGATGATTGAGCGTGAGATGGTTGACGAGGCTCCAGCCGAGCTGCCCGACCGGGCGCCGGGTGACCGGCCGCGTCGGACCCCGCAGGACATCGACGCGCCCGACCGGGCCGGGCGAATCGAGCCGCCACGACGATCCTTCGTCGCCGCTCGATGCCGGCGGCAGCAGCGTCGGCAGATCGCGGTTGGTCACCCACGCCGCGACCGACAGCTGCCGGACGTCCTCGCGATAGGGCGCATGGCGCGGATCGACGAGCGAAAGGTAGACCTCCTCGCCGATGTACGACGAACGCGCGCCGTTCTGCTTCTGCCGCGCCGAGAGCAGGCGCGGCTCGCGCCGGACGGTGTAGTAGCCGTGCGCCTCTTCCTCGGACGGGCGCGATTCGTCGTGATAGGTCGCATACAGCGGCGAGAACTCCTGCTGGGCGACGCGGCCGGTGCCGAAGCCGGTGACCGAGGCGATGCTGTGGACTTCGTAGTCCATCGGCCGGGTGCGATCGGGAACGACGTGGTATTCCCACGAGCCGGTGCCGACCTGGACCCGGTCCAGCCGCTTGTGGAACAGGTTGATCGCGGGCGTGCAGAAGAGCGCGAGGCACGCGCGGTCGATCAACGCCTCGAGCCCGGCGTCGCCGCGCTGCAGCAGGACGACGAGCTCGACCTCGTCGCTGGCGACGCGGCCGAGCCGCTCGGCGAGATCGCCGATCTCGAAGAAGAGCAGGCGCTGCGGCATCGCCGCGACTTCCTGTACGAGCCGGTAGCCGGAGAACGCGCGCAGCGATTCCGGCAGGAGCGCCTCGTCGGCGGCGAAGCCGAGCGCGCGAACGCTGTCGCTGCCGCGCCATTGCGGCGCGGCGACCGCCGCGCCGCTCGCGTCGACGCTTCGCACGAGCGTGCCGCTCGCCGAGCCGAGCACGAGCTCGTGAAGGCGAAACGCGACGTCGTCGGCGGCGGCGATGTAGAACGAAAGGCGATCGAGGCCGAGCTGGTTGAACTTGACGCCGCCGCCGCAGCGCAGGCGAATGCGCAGGCCGCCGCGCGTGCCGAGCAGCTGCGGCATCTTCGCCGCCGCGAGATCGGGTGCATGGCTGAAGTACTGCACGCCGGCGAGCTCGATCGGCCACAGCGTTACCGCGTGCGACGTCGTGAACTCGCAATGCGTGTCCTGGCCGCGCGGCACTTCCGAGCGGAGCGCGCTGCCGCGCGGGACGACATAGCCCCTGACGAGATTCGGGTCGGCCGGGTCGACGCCGAGGCGAGCGATCAGCATCGCCGGCATCGGCGCCAGAAAATTCGGGTACGTCGATTCGAGCAGGTGGGCGATCAGCCGCGGCTGCTCCGCCTCGAGCTTGAGCTGGACGCGCGCGGTCAGGAAAGCGAATCCTTCGAGCAGGCGCTCGACGTAGGGATCGGTGACCTCCATCCCTTCCATCCCCAGACGGGCCGCGATCTTCGGGAATTCGCGCGCGAACTCGGCGCCGACCTCGCGCAGATGGCCGAGCTCGTCGCTGTAGAGACGAAGGAGACGCGGGTCCATGGCGGAGATGGCGCCGGGCTACGTCGGCACGAGGTCGCCGCGACTAGCGGGCCGCCGAGGGCACGGCCGCCGCCATGTCGCGAACCTCGACCTGGCCGGCCTCGAGATCGAGCTGGGTGCGCAGGAGGATCTCGAGCGGCACCGGCTGCGACCAGAGGTGGCCGCGGATCTCGAACTCGATGACGTTGTGCGTCTCGAGAACGCTCGCCGACTCCTGGGCCTTGACCTGCAGCGTGTCGGGGAGGATGCGCGGCTCGAAACGAACGATCGCCTGCCGGATCGCCGCCTCGAGGACGCTGATGTCGAGCTTGGACGCGAGCTGTCCCGACAGCGGCGGCAGGCCGAAATTGAGCACGCTCTCGCCGAGCATTGGATACGGCTCGGCCGATGCGGCGAGCGGCTGCACCGAATTGAACAGCGCGCCAAGATCGCGCAGGACCGCCTGGCGCAGTTGCGCCTTCGACATGACGCGGTGCGACTCGACTTCCTTGCGCTGGTCCGGGTTGTCGTCGGTGAGGCGGTCGAGCAACGCGGGTTGCAGGCGATTGCGCACATCGATCGACATGGCGACCGATCAGGCGGAAGCAGCGGCTTGCAGGACGATCGTGCGCGCCTCGAGCAGGCCGACCTCGGCCGTGCTCGTCGTCAGCAGGCGCTGGCCGAGGCCGCGGAACTGATCGCTGCCGATCTCGAGCCATTCGGTCTTGCGGGAGAGCTGCAACGCGGGGTCGGCGGCGGTCGCCGTGCCCGGATAGCGAGACGGCACCAGGGCGACGGTCTGGCCGCCGTTCAGCAGCGACAACTGCGCGGGCGCCCAGACCATGTCGCGCAGATCGGCCGGCGCCTCGACCGTGACCTGGGTCAGCTCGCTGAACGGCGCCCAGCCGTAGCGGCCGTTGATCACGACCTCGAGAACCGGACCGAGGCGCGAGTCGGCATCGGCGATCCACTCGAATTCCGTGCCGTCGAGCGACCCGGCGGTGGCGGGCGCCGCGCCGAGCGCGTCGGCGCGAAGCTGCGCGCCGAGGCTCGTGTCGCCGCGCGCGTCGGCCTGCAACGCCTCGACCAGCGACGCGATCCAGGACTGCGGGCGGCCGAAGATCATCGGCGTGGTCTTGCCCGCGAACACGGCTTCGCGCACCGCCTCGCACTTGAGCGCCTCGCGATAGGTGTTGACCATCGGCAGCGTCGCGGCGTCGAGCTCGCCGCACACCTCGAGCTGGTTGAGCGCGCGCTGCCACTGGCCGAGCACGCACAGGAGCTGGAACAGGAACACGCGCAGCTTCGGATCGGCCGATCGTTCGCGCACCTTCGCCTGCAACGCCCCGAGAGCGGCTTGCGGATTGCCCGCCGCGAGCAACGCCTCGGGCGACGACTCGGTCACGGGTTGAGCACCGCGTCGGTGAAGGTGGACGAGCCAGCGCTCGTGCCGGCATGTTGCTGGCGCTTGTACTCGACGTCGATCTTCGCGTAGGCGAAGCTGACGGTCTCGGTGGGATAGCCGAAGGCATCGACGTCGAGGTCGATGCCGACCACCCGCGCATCGCCGAGCGTCATCCGGTAGTAATCAAGGGCCTCGCCGCCGGCCTTGCGCAGCATCAGCTTCGCCTCGACCACCACGTCGTTCCTTGCCAGGGCGCTGAGCAATCCCGTCGAAGCGGTATCGATTCCCTTGGTGATCACGAGGTGCTTGTACTGGCGCCGCGCCGTCACCGCGCCGGAGCCGATCGCCGTGCCCGCGGCGACACCCCAGTGCCAGGTTCGCACCTCGATGTCATCGACATGGCCCTGGGCGCTCCCCTCGCCCTTGATCTTTCCCGCACGTTGAGTCTGGACGTGCAGGAACGCATCGGCTCGGCCATCGGATCCTGCCGGGCTCGGTATCGGCTGCGTCGACATCTGGAGGCCCCTTCGATAGGCGATGGCCCGCCGCGCGGGCTCGTTGCGCCTGCCAAGCCCCCGCCGACGCCGCGGCCGGCCGAGGCTTGCAGGTTGGCGATCAAACCTTCTTGTTGGTCTTCAGGTCCCAGCCGCCGACGACTTCGCCGCCGAGCGAACCATCCGGCTTCTGTTCCTTGTACTTGACTTCGATCTTGCTGTAGCCCATAGAGATCTGTTCCGACGGAATGATGGAGGAGCCGGCCGAGCCTCCGGTCTGGTACGAGCTGATCAGCGTATCGGTGAAAGTGATGATGAGGAATTCCTGCTGGTCCTTGCCGGCCTTGCGACAGGTCAGGACGGCCGAGGCCAAGTGCTCGCCGGTGGCCATCGCCACGAAGAGCTTGACCGACGCCGCATCGATCTTCTTGGTGAAGTGGAAATCCTGCAACGCCACTTTGCCCGCGCCGCCGCCGCCACCACTGCTGAACGAGGCGGCGTTCGTGCCGCCCAAGCTAAACGACTCGAGCTCGATCTCCCCCTTGTGCTTCTCGTCGGTGGACTCGCCCTTCACGTTGGTGATCTTGAGGAAGTAATCTACTTGTGCCATGTTGTTAACCCTCTGAGCTGTTGCGCGTCGAGATGATCAGGGGCTAGACGACGCATGCGACGCGCATGCGCCCCCTGTGCTGGCTATGCCGCCTTCTGCGACGGCAGCTTCGAAACGAGGCGCAGCGAAACGGTCAGCCCTTCGAGCTGATAGTGCGGCCGCAGGAACATCTTCGACGAGTAGTAGCCCGGGTTGCCAGCCACCTCCTCGACCGTGACCTCGGCGGCGGCGAGCGGCTTCTTCGCCTTGGTCGCTTCCGACGAGTTGGCGGGATCGCCGTCGACGTAGTTCATGATCCAGTTGTTCAGCCAGCGCTGCATGTCCTCGCGCTCCTTGAACGAGCCGATCTTGTCGCGCACGATGCACTTCAGGTAGTGCGCGAAGCGCGAGCAGGCGAACAGATACGGCAGCCGGGCCGCGAGGTTGGCGTTGGCGGTCGCGTCGGGATCGTCGTACTCGTCGGGCTTCTGCAGCGACTGGGCGCCGATGAAGGCGGCGAAGTCGGAGTTCTTGCGGTGCACCAGCGGCATGAAGCCGTTCTTGGCGAGCTCGGCCTCGCGCCGGTCGCTGATCGCGATCTCGGTCGGGCATTTCATCGCCACCCCGCCCTCGTCGGTGGGGAAGGTGTGAGTCGGCAGGCCCTCGACCGATCCGCCCGACTCGACGCCGCGGATGCGGGTGCACCAGCCGTACATCTTGAAAGAGCGGTTGATGTTGACCGCCATCGCGTAGGCCGCGTTCGACCACGCGTAGGCGCCGTGCTCGCCGCCCGCGGTTTCCTCCTCGAAGTTGAACTCCTCGACCGGATTGGTCTTGGCGCCGTATGGCAGGCGGGCCAGGAAGCGCGGCATCGCCAGGCCCACGTAGCGGGCGTCTTCCGACGAGCGCAGCGAGCGCCAGGCGGCGTATTCCGGGGTCGTGAAGATCTTGGTCAGGTCGCGCGGGTTGGCGAGCTCCTGCCAGCTGCCCATCTGCATCAGCGTCGGGCTCGCCGCCGCCATGAACGGCGAGTGCGCCGCCGCCGCGACCTTGCTCATCTCGCCGAGCAGCTCGACGTCGGGCGGGCTGTGGTCGAAGTAGTAGTCGCCGATCATGCAGCCGAACGGCTCGCCGCCGAACTGGCCGAATTCCTCCTCGTAGACCTTCTTGAAGAGCGGGCTCTGGTCCCACGCCGTTCCCTTGTAGCGCTTCAGGGTCTTGCCGAGATCGAGCTTGGAGATGTTCATCACCCGGATCTTCAGCATCTCGTCGGATTCGGTGTTGTTGACGAGATAGTGGAGGCCGCGCCAAGCGCTCTCGAGCTTCTGGAAATCCTCGTGATGGAGGATCGCGTTGACCTGCTTCGACAGGCGCTTGTCGAGCTCGGCGATCATCGCCTCGATCGACATGATGACGTCGCTGCCGATCAGGTTCGTCTGCGACAGCGCCTGTTGCGCGAGCGTCAGGACGGCCTGCTCGACCGCCGACTTGGCGTCGTCGGACTTCGGCTTGAACTCCTTCTTGAGCAGCGAGGCGAACTCGTTGCCCTGGTACTCGATCCCCTGCAGTGCAGAGGCTGGGTTGACTGCTTCTTCGGCCATGGTCGGGTCTCTCCGCTATGCGTTGGAATCGGTGCCGGGGGCGTTCGCCTTGCGCGCGTCGGCCAGCGACTTGAGCAGCGCCTCGTCCTTGATGACCTTGGCGATGAGCTCCTCGGCGCCGGTCTTGCCGTCCATGTAGGTGACCAGGTTGGCGAGCTGCTGGCGCGCCTCGAGCAGCTGCTTCAGGCCCTCGACCTTCTGCGCCACCGCCGCCGGCGAGAAGTCGTCCATGCTCTCGAACGTGATGTCGACGGCGAGGTTGCCCTCGCCGGTGAGCGTGTTGGGAACCTGGAACGCGACGCGCGGCTTCATGGCCTTCATCCGCGCGTCGAAGTTGTCGACGTCGACCTCGAGGAACTTGCGCTCGGCGACCGGCGGCAGCGGCTCGCTCGGCTTGCCGGAGAGATCGGACAACACGCCCATCACGAACGGGAGCTGGACCTTCTTCTCGGCGCCGTAGAGCTCGACGTCGTATTCGATCTGCACCCGCGGCGCGCGATTGCGGGCGATGAACTTCTGGCTGCTGGTTGCCATGTGTGGGCTCCTTGGTGACTACGAGTTTCCGGTGCCGGCGATCTGCTCGACCTGGCCGAGGCCGTCGGGGGCCAGATCGCGGATGATGTCAATGAAGTTCTTGCTCATCAACCGTTGCGCGCGGCGGATGAGGAGCGGCGCCGGATTGCTGGGCTCGTTGCGCTCGATCCATTCGCAGACGCGATCGAGGGCGCGATTCGCATCGTCGCGCGAGCCGATCGTGCCGGGCGCGCGTGCGGCTGCGGCGGCACCCTGTTCGTCGACGCCTGCCTCGGCGCTGCCGCCCGATGCACGCCGGCCTGCGTCGGCGACGCGCTGCAGGACCTTCTTGAGCGGCGTCAGATCGGGGCTCTGGGTCGCCTCGAGGCGGCTCTCGAGCGCGAGAGCGAGGGCTTGGGCGGCATCGAACCCGCCTTGCATCTGCGCTGCCACCGCGGGCGATTCGCCGATGGCGGCAACGACTCCCTGCAGAACACCGTCTTCGCTTGGGACGCTTTCGCCGGGAAAAGGATCGGCCGGCCCGAGGGCGAGCTCGATGTCGCGGACAGTGAGCGCGCCGCGCTTTCCGGTCAGGCTCGCCTGGCGCAGGTCGGCGAGCCCGGCGTCTGCTTCGGCAAGCGCCATCAATGCGGTCACCCGCGCGGTCGGATCGTTGTTGTCGCTGGCGTCGAGCGGCGGATGGACCTGATCCCAGTAGCGGTCGACCAGGCCCTGCACCAGCTGCAGCCCAGAAACGGCCCCGGCGAGGCCATGCAGGCGCGCACCGCTGCGCGCCAGCCACACGGCGACCCGCAGGTCGCGGGTTCGCGCGGCGAGCTGCAGCGCATGCTCGTAGACGAGCGGCCAGTCGGGGCCCTCGGCGGGATAGACCTTGTCTCCATACTGGCGCTCGGGCTTGCCGGCGCTCGCGTCGAGCAGCGCCTGGAACGCCGGGTCGTACTCGAGGTCGGGGCCGCACGGGTTGTCGGCCGCAAGGGGAGCGAGGAGAGATTCCAGTTGAGGTTCAGCCATGCGCCATCGGACTCGAGGTCGTCGCGACCTTGCACTCTAGGGATTGGCGGACGCGCCGGCAGGGGTCGAAAGTCATGTCGCCGCCTGGCGCCAGTAGCGTCGCGCGAGCGGTGCCGACCCGGGACGCCATGAAGGATCAGCGAAAGAGACTGACGAGATGCGCGCGCGACCTGACGTCGAGGGCGAGCAGCAGCGACGAGACGTAGTTCTTGACGGTGCCGAGGGAAAGCCGCATCGAGTTGCTGATCTCCTGGTTGTTGCAGCCCGAGAGGACGAGCTCGAGGATCTCGAGGTGGCGCGGGCCAAGCTGCGCGACCCGGTCGTACATCGAGGACGCCGGCATGCGCGGAAACAGTGCCTTGTTCGCGGCCAAGCCCGACCTCGATGGGCCGGCGGGCGGCCAGAGCAGCGCCGACAACGTGCCGAGGATCTCGGCCGCGGGTGCGCCCTTGGCGACGTAGCCGACGGCGCCGAGCGCGTGCGCCTGGCGGATCACGAACTCGTCCTGGGTCGCGCTGAAAACGGCGATTCGTGCCTGCGGATACTCCTGGACGAAATGGCGCAACCCCTGCAGACCCTTGCAGTCGGAGAGATTCAGGTCGAGCAGGACGGCATCGATATCGCTTTCGCGGCGATAGATATCGAGGGCCTCGCGCAGCGTGCTCGCTTCGAGCCATTCGAGCGGCACGCCGAGCAGCTCGGTATAGAGCGCCTTCGCGCCGTAGCGGACGAGCTCGTGATCGTCGACGAGCAGGAGCTTGCGGCGCCAGCCCGGCGCGTCGTCGAGAGACTGGCGAGACAATGCGGCGGGCGCGTCGTTGCGCACAGTCCCTATCGCATGCATGACGACTCCCGTCTTGTCGGATTCGATCGGCGTCCGGCCGAATGACGCGACAGAGCGTCTGACGGCGGCAAAATCGAATCGTGATATTAGGCGCGCCAAGGCGCTTTTGCACCATTAAAAGTAGGGATGAACGGTCGGCGCGAGTCGCATGAGGGATTTACCGGAGGGATTCAGCATGAGGGATTCACCGGAGTGATTCAATATCCTGTCGACCGGCGATGACGCGATACCGTCCCGAAACCTTTTTCGCCTTCCGGCGTTAGCCGTGCCGCCGACCGGCGCGGTCTCCGCGATCTCAGCGAGCAGCGACGCCGCAGCGAGCGACCTGCTGGCGCGTGCCGCGGCGGCAAGGCTCTACGCTCACGCCGGGCCCATGACGCTGGCAGGCGCGGTCCTTGCGCTTTGCTTGTGGCAGCCGCTCTACGGAGCGTCGCGATCGACGACCGTGCTCGCCTGGGCGGCCGTCATCCACGCGACGCAGATCGGCGCGGTCGCGCTCCTCGTCGCGTTCAGGAGAGACGTCCCCGCGCGAATGGCGGCGACCCTCTGGCAGCGCTGCTACCGGATCCTCCTGGTGTTGACGGCGCTCGGCTGGGGGCTTGCTGCCCTTCTCTTCATCCCCGCCGCCGATCCGGCCCGTGCGGCCTGGGTCGCTCTCGTCGTCTCGGGGATGGCAGCCGGCGGCATCGTCGCGAACGCCACCGACCGTGCCTGCATCTTCCTCTGGGTCATCCCAGCCGCGCTGCCGCTGCCGCTGGTCCTGCTCTGGCGCGGCGGCGAGATCTATCTGTTGCTGGCGGCGGTCGCGATCGCCGCGACGGCGCTCCAGTTGCGCTTGGCGCTGGCCCAGAACCACCTGCTCAGCACGACCCTGCGCGCGGAGCTCGAAAACGCTGCCCTGGTCGAGCGACTGCACCGGCAGATGGAGCTGACCGCCCAGGCGAGCCGCGAAAAGAGCCAGTTCCTCGCCTCCGCCAGCCACGACCTGCGCCAGCCGCTGCACGCGCTGAGCTTTTTCGGCGCGACGCTCGAGCGGCGCATGGCTGGCTCGGTCGACCAGCCGCTCATCTACAACATGATGCGATCGATCGAAGCGCTCGACAAATCGTTCGGCGCGATCCTCGACATCTCCAAGCTCGATGCCGGCGCGGTCGAGCCGCACGTCCAGTCCTTTTCCATCCGCGACCTCTTCCGCCGCCTGCAGATGAGCTTCGCCGGCCAGGCCGAAGAGGCCGGCCTGCAACTGCGCTTCCGCGACGGCGCCAGGATCGTGACGAGCGACCCGCAGCTGCTCGAGCGGATCCTCGCCAACCTCGTCCAGAACGGTCTTCGCTACGGCCGCCCGGGCGCGGGCGTTCTGGTCGGCGCGCGACGTCGACGCGGCGGCGTGAGCCTCGAGGTCTGGGACGCCGGCATCGGCATCGCCGAGGCCGAGCTGCCCAAGGTGTTCGACGAGTTCTATCAGGTCGCCAATCCCGAGCGCGATCGCAGCAAGGGCCTGGGAATGGGCCTGGCGATCGTCAAGCGGCTGAGCGAGCTGCTCGGCCACGAGCTGACCGTGCGCTCGCGTCCGGGAGTGGGCAGCGTGTTTCGGGTCTGGGTCGCGCGCGCCCATGCCGAGCAGATCGACGAGTTCACGGTCGGTGCTGAGACCTTGCCGGGCGCGCTCGACGATCCGCGCACCGTTCTCCTGCTCGACGACGAGGAGGCGATCCGCACCAGCGTCGCCAAGCTGCTCGCCGAATGGGGCTACGAGGTCCTAGCGGTGGCGACGACCGCCGACGCCGTCGCCGCCGCGAGAGGACGCGAAGGTCTCGTCGATGTCGTCATCTCGGACCTGCGCCTGCGCGACGGCGAAGACGGGCTGCGCGCGATCGAGCAGGTGCGGGCCGTCTGCGGCTTCGACGTTCCGGCGCTGCTCGTCACCGGCGACACCGCGCCCGAGCAGGTGCGGCGCGTCCACGAGAGCGGTCACATCGTGCTCTACAAGCCGGTGCAGCCCAAAGACCTGCTGACGGTGCTGAAGAAGCTCGCCTGAGCACGGTGTTCGCCCGGCTCGGACCCGCGTCGCGAAGGGGCGCGGGTCCGAGTCGACGTGCTCAGCGCGACAGCCAATAGCCCGCGAACGCCGGCAGGTCCTCGTGTACCGAGCGCGCCAGCGCCAGCTCCGCGCCTTCGTTGGGACTGCCGTTGGGGGCGCGCAGGACGAGCGCAGTGTGGACGTGGCGGGGGATCCCGCGCAGGTACGGCAGGTAGTCGTCGACGAACGCCTCGGGCGACAGGGCCGCGATCGCGTCGGCCTTCGGGCTGCGCTCGCCCGCCGCGTTGCCGGTGGCAATGACGCGCTCGATCGGAAAGCCGTGGTCGCGCAGGTTGCGCAGTCGCGCCGCCTCGTGCTCGGCGTCGAGGGCCGAGACGCAGACGAGGTCGAAGCCGGCGTCGTGAAGGCGCTGGCAGGCCCCCAGCGACCCTGCGATCGCCGGCACGGTCGACCAGAAAAGCTCGTCGAAGTGGGTCCGGAAGTGGGCGCGCCGCTCCTCGTCGAGGCGCTCGACCTGCCAGCGGTCGATCGGCCAGTAGGCGAGCGGGTCGCGCTCGGCCGGCGCGCTGCCGAAGGCGCGCGCCCAGGCGCCGGCGTAGCCGAGATGGAAGTCGAGGAGGACGCCGTCGGCGTCGAGGGCGATCAGCGGGCGGGCCATGCGACGACTCTAGCGAACCGGGATGGGCCTGGCTGCCGCCGAGGCGACGCCCACGCCTCGAAAGCGACGGGCTCTTGAAACCCGCCCGGACGTGCCCCATAATTGCTCTGCTAGCACTCGATCAAGGTGAGTGCTAATACATCGGGAGAACCAGCGACGCCTCGCGCGCACCGGTCACTCACCTCATCCCAGCAGGATTCGACATCAAGGAGATGCCATGAAACTTCGTCCGTTGCACGATCGCGTGATCGTCAAGCGCGTTGAGCAGGAAACCAAGACCGCCTCGGGAATCGTCATTCCCGACAACGCCGCCGAGAAGCCCGACCAGGGCGAGGTTCTCTCCGTCGGCCCCGGCAAGCGCAACGAGCGCGGCGACATCACCACGATGAACGTCAAGGCGGGCGATCGCGTCCTGTTCGGCAAGTACAGCGGCCAGACCGTCAAGGTCGATGGCGACGAGCTCCTGGTGATGCGCGAGGAAGACCTCTTCGCCGTCGTCGAGAAGTAAGCAAGGCAACGGAGAAATAGAAATGGCAGCAAAAGACGTTTCATTCGGCGGCGACGCCCGCGCGCGCATGGTCGAGGGTGTCAACATCCTCGCCAACGCGGTCAAGGTCACCCTCGGCCCGAAGGGCCGCAACGTGGTGCTCGAGCGCTCCTTCGGCGGCCCGACGGTCACCAAGGACGGTGTCTCGGTCGCCAAGGAGATCGAGCTCAAGGACAAGCTCCAGAACATGGGCGCGCAGATGGTCAAGGAAGTCGCTTCCAAGACCAGCGACATCGCCGGCGACGGCACGACCACGGCGACGGTGCTCGCCCAGGCGATCGTCCGCGAAGGCATGAAGTACGTGGCCGCGGGGATGAACCCGATGGACCTCAAGCGCGGCATCGACAAGGCCGTGACGGCGCTCGTCGAGGAGCTCAAGAAGCAATCGAAGCCGACCACGACTTCGAAGGAAATCGCCCAGGTCGGCACGATCTCGGCGAACAGCGACGAGGAAGTCGGCCGGATCATCGCCGACGCGATGGACAAGGTCGGCAAGGAAGGCGTCATCACCGTCGAGGACGGCAAGTCGCTCGCCTCCGAGCTCGAAGTCGTCGAGGGAATGCAGTTCGACCGCGGCTACCTGTCGCCCTACTTCATCAACAACCCCGACAAGCAGGTCGCTGCGCTCGACAACCCGTTCGTGCTGCTGTTCGACAAGAAGATCAGCAACATCCGCGATCTCCTGCCGACGCTCGAGCAGGTCGCCAAGTCGGGCCGTCCGCTCCTGATCGTCGCGGAAGAAGTCGAGGGCGAAGCGCTCGCGACCCTGGTCGTCAACACGCTGCGCGGCATCCTCAAGGTCGTCGCCGTCAAGGCGCCGGGCTTCGGTGATCGTCGGAAGGCCATGCTCGAGGACATCGCGATCCTGACCGGCGGCAAGGTGATCGCCGAGGAAGTCGGCCTGACGCTCGAGAAGGTGCAGCTCGCCGACCTCGGCCAGGCCAAGCGCGTCGAGGTGGGCAAGGAGAACACGACCATCATCGACGGCGCCGGCGCCGCTGGCGACATCGAGGCGCGCGTCAAGCAGATCCGCGTTCAGATCGAGGAAGCAACGAGCGACTACGACAAGGAAAAGCTCCAGGAGCGCGTGGCCAAGCTGGCCGGCGGCGTGGCGCTGATCAAGGTCGGTGCCGCCACCGAGACCGAGATGAAGGAGAAGAAGGCGCGTGTCGAAGACGCCCTGCACGCGACCCGTGCGGCGGTGGAAGAAGGCATCGTCGCCGGCGGCGGCGTGGCGCTGCTGCGCGCCAAGCAGTCGGTCGGAACGATCAAGGGCGACAACACCGACCAGGAAGCCGGCATCAAGCTGATCCTGCGCGCCATCGAAGAGCCGATCCGGATCATCGTCCAGAACGCCGGCGACGAGCCGAGCGTGGTCGTCGCTGCCGTCCTCGGCGGCAAGGGGAACTACGGCTTCAATGCGCAGAACGGCCAGTACGGCGACATGATCG
>Ga0207644_10000319_pt1 | contig 31445 bp, 40 predicted proteins | sample KBSS73metaG_FD_184326 | JGI IMG/M metagenome (GOLD analysis project Ga0207644, IMG submission 184326) | Switchgrass rhizosphere microbial communities from Kellogg Biological Station, Michigan, USA - KBS S7-3 metaG (SPAdes) (version 2) | ecosystem: Host-associated > Plants > Roots > Rhizosphere... | reverse complement strand
GCCCGAGCTGGACATCAAGGACGCGAGCGGCAAGAAGGTCGGGACGATGTCCCTGTCCGACGACGTTTTCGCCGTTCCCGTGAAGAAGCACCTCATGCACGACGCCGTCAAGAACTACATGGCCGGCTGGCGGCGCGGCACGCACGACACCAAGAACCGCATGGAAGTGTCGGGCGGCGGCAAGAAGCCGTGGAAGCAGAAGCACACCGGTCGCGCGCGAGTCGGGGACAATCGCTCGCCGCTCTGGAGGAAGGGCGGCACCGTCCAGGGGCCGCATCCGCGCGATTACAGCTACGACCTTCCCAAGGAGATCCGCCGCGGCGCGCTGCGCTCGGCGCTCAGCCAGAAGGTGAAGGACGACAGGCTCGTTCTGGTGGACGATTGGAAGCTGAAGGCCGCCAAGACGAAGGAGCTTCAGTCGGTCCTCACCGACAAGCTGAAGATCGACGCGAAGGTCCTGATCGTCCACGACGGCGAGGACGGAAACCTCGTGCTCGCGGCGCGCAACAATCCCCGGGTGAAGGCGGTCCGGGCGCTCGCGATCAACGTCTACGACATCCTGAACCACGAATACCTCGTGCTGTCCAGAGGGGCGGCCGAGAAGGTCACAGAGGTACTCGCGCGATGAAGAGCCCGGTGCACGACATTCTCAGGGCGCCCCTGATCACGGAGAAGGGAAGCGTCCTGCGCGATACGGAGAACCTCTATCTGTTCCGCGTCCGCATGAGCGCGAACAAGATCGAGATCAAGAAGGCCGTCGAGTCGCTCTTCAAGGTGAAGGTCGATTCCGTCCGCACGGTGCGCGTACACGGCAAGGTGAAGCGGGCCGGCCGTCGCGTCAGCCGCAAGCCGGACTGGAAGAAGGCCTACGTCAAGCTGAAGGCCGGCGAGAAGACCATCGAATTCTTCGAGGGGGCCTAGGCCATGGGTGTGAAGAAGTTCAAGCCGACCTCGGCGGGTCGCCGATTCCAGACGGTCAGTGATTTCGCGGAGATCACGACCGACAAGCCCTACAAGCCGCTGACCTCCGGCAAGATGCGCACCGGCGGGCGCGACAACAAGGGCTACATCGCCTTCCGCCACCGCGGCGGCGGGCACAAGCGGCTGCTCCGCCTGATCGACTTCCGTCGTGAGAAGGACGGGATTCCCGCGAAGGTGGCCACGATCGAGTACGACCCGAACCGCTCGGCGCGCATCGCGCTCTTGAGCTACGCCGACGGCGAGAAGCGCTACATCATCGCGCCCGTCGGTCTGGCGGTGGGGCAGAAGGTCCTGTCCGGCGAGACGGCGGACATCGTCGTGGGCAACTCGGTTCCGCTCAAGATCATCCCGCTCGGCACGACCATCCACAACCTCGAGCTCAAGCGGGGCAAGGGCGGTCAGCTCGTGCGCAGCGCGGGCGGGGCGGCTCAGCTGCTCGCCAAGGAAGGGGACTACGCCCAGGTCCGGCTTCCCTCCGGCGAGGTGCGCAAGGTCCACATCAATTGCCGGGCCACGATCGGACAGGTCGGGAACATCGAGCACGAGAACCAGTCGATCGGCAAGGCGGGGCGCAACCGCTGGAAGGGCTGGAGGCCGTTCGTGCGCGGCGTCGCCATGAACCCGGTCGATCACCCGCACGGAGGCGGCGAAGGAAAGACGTCCGGCGGCCGCCATCCGGTCACCCCGTGGGGCGTTCCCACGAAGGGATACAAGACACGCAACAACGCGCGCACGCAGCGCTTCATCGTCAAGCGTCGCACCAAGTGAGGTAGGTGGATGGCACGTTCGATATCCAAGGGCCCGTACATCCAGGATTCGCTCCTCAAGAACATCGAGGAGATGAACCGGCGCAACGAGCGAAAGGTCCTCAAGACCTGGTCGCGGCGCTCGACGATCGTCCCCACGATGGTGGGTCACACGATCGCGGTTCACAACGGGAAGAAGTTCATTCCGGTCTACGTGACGGAGAACATGGTCGGCCACAAGCTGGGTGAGTTCGCGATGACGCGGACCTTCCGCGGCCACGGCACCAAGGCCGCCGACAAGCCGGCCTCGCCGGCCTCGTCCGGGCCGCCGCGGTAGGAGTGAGTGGCACGTGAGACGCAGCGCGTATCGGACTACGGCGGGGGCCGTGCAGGCGCTGTTGAGCCTGACGAGGCCAAAGACGCTTTCAATCGTGAAGTGAAAGACGCGAGATAAAAATGGTCACTCAAGCAAGATTGAGATTCCTCAAGACCTCGGCGCAGAAGACGCGCCTGGTCGTGGACCAGATCAGGGGCAAGCAGGTCGGCGAGGCCCTGTCGATCCTCCACTACTCGACGAAGACCGTCTCCAAGGACCTGGAGAAGCTCCTGCGCTCGGCCGTCGCGAACGCCCAGCAGGGGGAGCGCCGGATCGACGTCGACGAGCTCTTCGTCTCCAAGGCGCACGTCGACGGGGGCCCGATCGAGAAGCGGGTCCGCGTGCGGTCGATGGGACGCGTATTCCGGATCATGAAGCGACGCTGCCACGTGACCTTGCAGCTGGATGCCAGGAGGTAGTCTTGGGCCAGAAAGTCCATCCGTTCGGTTTTAGACTCGGATTCAACCGCACCTGGCGCTCGCGCTGGTACGCGGCGAAGAAGTATCCCGAGCTGCTCCAGGAAGACCTGAAGCTGCGCACGGAGCTGAAGAAACGCCTCACGAACGCCGGCGTGTCCGGTGTCGAGATCGAGCGCGCCGCGAACAAGCTGAAGATCCGGATCCTCACGAGCCGTCCGGGGATCATCATCGGCAAGAAGGGCGCCGAGGTGGACAAGCTCCGCGACGAGATCCACAAGAAGACCGGCCGCGACGTCTTCGTGGACATCCAGGAGATCGAGAAGCCCGAGCTCGACGCGCAGCTCGTCGCCGAGTCGATCGCCCTGCAGCTCGAGAAGCGCGTGGCGTTCCGCCGCGCGATGCGCAAGGCGGTCGAATCCGCGCTGCGCTTCGGCGCGAAGGGGATCCGCGTGCGGACCGCGGGACGGCTGGGCGGGGCCGAGATCGCTCGCTCCGAATGGTACCTGGAGGGCCGCCTGCCGCTGCACACGCTGCGCGCGGACATCGAGTACGGATTCGCCGAGGCTCACACCACGTACGGGCGTATCGGCGTCAAGACCTGGATCTACCGTGGCGAGACCCACGAGATCCGTCGTGCGGCCGCTGGCCGGCTGCGCTAGGAAGACATCCTCATGTTGATGCCGAGCAAGGTGAAGTTCCGAAAACAGCAGCGCGGCCGACGCCGCGGGCTTGCGCAGCGGGGCGCCGAGGTGTCCTTCGGCGACTACGGCCTGAAGGTCCTGCGCGCGGGTTGGATCACGGCGCGCCAGATCGAGGCTTCCCGTGTCGCGATGACGCGCTTCATCAAGCGCGGCGGGAAGATCTGGGTGCGCGTGTTCCCCGACAAGCCGATCACGAAGAAGCCTGCGGAAACGCGCATGGGCAAGGGCAAGGGCGCGCCCGAAGGCTGGGTGGCGGTCGTGAAGCCCGGCAAGATCATTTTCGAAATGGAAGGGCTCGACGAGAAGACGGCCCGCGCGGCCATGCAGCTCGCCTCGTCGAAGCTTCCGCTGCCGACGCGCTTCGTCAGCCGCGGAGTCTAGGAACGGACTATGGCCAAGGAAACCAAGAAGATCGAGGATCTGTCGGACGACGAGCTGGTCGCGGAGATCACCGCCCAGACCGAAATGCTGTTCAAGTATCGCTTCCAGCTCGCGACGGGCCAGCTCGAGAACCCCATGAAGATGCGCGGGGTCCGGAAGCAGATCGCCCGGCTCAAGACCGCGCAGCGGATGCGCGAGCTGAAGTCGGCCGCGGCGGCGTCCGCGTGAGGCAGGAGATGGATACGGAAACCAAGACGCGCGGTAGAGGCACCGTCAAGGTCGGGGTCGTGACGAGCGACCGGATGACGAAGACGGTGGTGGTCAAGGTGGAGAGCCTGGTCAAGCACCGCGACTACCACAGGTTCGTGAAGCGGACCTCGACGTTCATGGCGCACGACGAGCGCGGCGAGTGCCACGTGGGGGACACGGTGGAGATCATCGAATGCCGGCCCCTCTCGAAGAGCAAGCGCTGGCGCGTGCAGCGGATCCTCGGTAAGGCGGTCCGCATCGACGAGCCGCAGGCCCGGGAAGGGGCGACCGCATGATCCAGATGCGCTCGATTCTCGAGGTCGCCGACAACTCCGGCGCCCGGAAGATCGCCTGCATCCACTTGCGCGGCGGCTCTGCGGGTCGCTACGGCAGGCTGGGGGACATCATCACCGCGTCGGTGAAGGAAGCCACCCCGGACGGCACCGTGAAGAAGGGGCAGGTCGTCAAGGCGGTCATCGTGCGCACGACCAGCGCGTTCCGCCGGCGCGACGGGTCCTACATCCGGTTCGACCGGAACGCGGCCGTCCTCATCAACGACGCGAAGGAGCCGATCGGCACGCGCGTGTTCGGCCCGGTGGCGCGCGAGCTGCGGGAGAAGAAGTTCATGAAGATCATTTCGCTGGCGCCGGAGGTGCTGTGATGCATACGGCGAGGCACATTCGAAGGAACGACTCGGTCCTTGTCATCACCGGCAAGGACAAGGGAAAGCGCGGGCGCGTCCTGCGCATGGATGCGAAGAAGAACAACGCGTTCGTCGAGGGCGTGAACATCATCAAGCGCCACACGAAGCCGAATCCGCAGAAGCAGGTCAAGGGCGGGATCGTCGAGAAAGAGGCCTCGGTCGCGGTCTCGAACCTGATGGTCCTCTGCAGGGAGTGCGACAAGCCGAGCCGGGTCGGCTACAAGCGGCTCGACGACGGACGCAAGATCCGGGTCTGCCGGAAGTGCAACGGGGAGATGGACAAGTGAGCGCGCGGATGAAGGAGATGTACCGCACGGACGTCGTGCCGGCTCTCATGAAGCAGTTCAGCTACGACAACGTGATGGCCGTGCCGCGTCTGTGGAAGATCACGATCAACATGGGCGTCGGGGACGCGATCTCGGACATCAAGCTGCTCGATCAGGCGGTCGAGGAGCTGGGGTCGATCGCGGGCCAGAAGGCCGTGATCACACGGGCGAAGAAGTCGATCGCGAACTTCAAGCTGCGCAAGGGGATGCCGATCGGCTGCATGGTCACCCTGCGCGGGACGCGGATGTACGAGTTCCTCGACCGCCTCGTGAACCTCGCGCTGCCTCGTGTGCGCGACTTCCGGGGAATCCCGACGCGCGCCTTCGACGGCCGCGGCAACTACACCCTGGGCATCCGTGACCAGATGATCTTTCCCGAGACGAACTACGCGAAGGTCACCAAGGTCAAGGGAATGAACATCTGCTTCACGACGACCGCTCGAAACGACGAGGAATCCCGCGCCCTCTTGACTGCGCTGGGCATGCCCTTCCGGAAGAACTGAGGAGAGGACCTTGGCCACGACCGCGATCATCGCGAAGTGCAACCGCAAGCCGAAGTTCAAGGTGCGCGCCTATACACGCTGCAAACAGTGCGGCCGGACGCGCGCGGTCTATCGGAAGTTCTGGCTCTGCCGGCTCTGCTTCCGCAAGCTCGCGCTCGAAGGGGCCCTGCCGGGCGTCACGAAGTCGTCCTGGTAGTTCAGAGAGAGAAACCATGACCGATCCGATCGCCGATTACCTGACCCGCATCCGCAACGCCCTCCTCGCCAAGCACGCGAGCGTGGACATTCCGTTCTCCGCCCTGAAGGTCGAGGTCACCAAGATCCTCGAGAAGGAGGGCTACATCGAGGGGTACAAGGTCGTCGAGGGGACCCCCCGCGGGAGCATCAAGATCGCCCTGCGCTACGGCATGGACGGCGATCGGGTGATCAACGGCCTCACCCGCGTCTCGCGGCCGGGCCGCCGCGTCTACTGCGCCAAGGGAGAGATCCCCAAGGTGCTCGGCGGACTGGGGATCGCGATCCTCTCGACCTCGAAGGGCGTCATGTCCGGGCAGGAGGGCCGCCGCCAGGGGATCGGCGGCGAAGTGCTCTGCACGGTGTGGTAGGAACGCGCGCGTAACGTCAGAGAAGAGGACACGATGTCACGAATTGGAAGAAAGCCGATCCCGATCTCCAAGGGCGTCAAGATCTCCGTCGCCGGGGGCACGGTCGCGATCGAAGGCCCGAAGGGGACGCTCTCCGTTCCTCTGCCCGGCGGGATCACCGCCGACGTCGAGGACGGGAACCTCCAGATCAAGCGCCCCACCGACCTCCAGAGGGACCGGGCGCTGCACGGGCTCGTGCGCAGCCTGGTCGCCAACGCGGTCGAGGGCGTCACGAACGGGTTCACCAAGGAGCTCGAGATCCAGGGAATCGGGTACAAGGCGGCGGTGGAGGGCAAGGACGTCGTGCTCGCCCTCGGCTACTCGCACCCGGTGCGCTTCCCGATCCCCGAGGGGATCCAGGTCAGCGTCGAAAAGCAGGTCCGCATGAGCATCAAGGGCGCGAACAAACAGACGGTCGGCCAGGTGGCCGCCGACATCCGCTCGCTGCGCGCGCCCGACGTCTACAAGGGCAAGGGCATCCGCTACGTGGGCGAGGTCGTTCGCAAAAAGGTCGGCAAGACCGGAGCCAAATAGGAACATCCATGGAACATCGATCGGACAAGGACTGGAAACGGACGCGCTCGCACTACCGCATCCGCAAGAGGCTGTCGGGCCGCGGAACGCGTCCGCGGCTGGTCGTCTTCCGCAGCCTGAGCCACATCTACGTGCAGGCGGTGGACGACGAGACGGGAAAGACGCTCGCCGCCGCTTCGAGCGTCGGCAAGACGCTCGGGCTGAAGAACGGCGGGAATCTGGATGCGGCGAAGGCGGTCGGCAAGGAGATCGCGCGCCGTCTTCAGGAGAATGGACACCAAGAGGTCGTCTTCGATCGCGGCGGATACCGATACCACGGACGGATCAAGGTCCTGGCGGACGCGGCGCGCGAAGGCGGGCTCAAATTCTAGGGAAGAGGTGCTGTTTTGGCGGATCGAGATCGAGATCGCGACTCGGATCGCGGTGATTTCCGGGACACGGTCGTCAACATCAACCGTGTGACGAAGGTCGTCAAGGGCGGGAAGAACTTCTCGTTCAGCGCGCTCGTCGTCGTCGGTGACGGCCGCGGCCAGGTGGGCTACGGCGTCGGCAAGGCCAAGGAAGTTCCCTCGGCCATCTCCAAGGGGGTGGACCGCGCGAAGCGGAACCTCATCAGCGTCCCCCTGGCGGGGGCGACGATCCCCCACGCGGTCACGGGCCGGTTCGGCGCGGGGTCGGTGCTGCTCAAGCCGGCGTCTCCGGGCACCGGCGTCATCGCCGGCGGCGCGGTGCGCGCCGTGATGGAATCGCTGGGGATCCAGGACGTGCTCACGAAGTCGCTCGGCAGCGCCAATCCGCACAACGTGGTCCGCGCCACGATGGCGGGGCTCATGATGCTGAAGGACCCCGAGCGCGTGGCCGCGCTTCGCGGCAAGACCACCGAAGAGCTGAAGGACGGAGCGTAGGATGTCGCCCGAATCGAAGAAGACGATCAGCATCAAGCAGGTGCGCAGCGGCATCGGCTTTCCCGAGCCGCAGAAGAAGATCCTCCGGGCGCTGGGCCTGCAGAAGCTGGGACGCGTCCGGACGTTCCCCGATACGCCCTCCGTGCGTGGCATGGCGGCGAAGATCCCGCATCTCGTGGAGATCGTGAAGTCATGAACCTCTCGGACCTCGGGCCCGCCAAGGGCTCCCGCAAGAAGCGCAAGCGCGTCGGCCGTGGACCCGGATCGGGGCACGGCAAGACCTCGGGCAAGGGCAACAAGGGCCAGAAGTCCCGCCAGGGATACTCCCGGCGCTGGGACTTCGAGGGCGGCCAGATGCCGCTCGTCCGCCGCATTCCGAAGCGCGGTTTCCGGAACTTCTTCCGCAAGGAGTTCGCGGTCGTGAACCTCGACCGCCTCCAGGACTTCGCAGACGGCGCGACGGTCTCTCCGGAGACCCTGATCGAGAAGGGGATCCTCAAGAAGACCCTCGACGGCGTGAAGGTGCTCGGCCGCGGCGAGATCGCTCGCAAGCTCACGGTGAAGGCGCACCGGTTCAGCGCCGAGGCCGTGCGCAAGATCCAGGAAGCGGGCGGCGTCGCCGAGGTCATCGAGAAAGCCCGATCATGATCGAGAGCATCAAGAACATCTTTAGCATTCCGGACCTGCGTAAGCGGGTGCTCTACACGCTCGGGCTGCTGGCCGTGTACCGGATCGGCGGGCACATCGCCACGCCGGGCGTGCGCTGGCAGGCGCTCGAGCGCTGGTTCGCGCAGACGCAGGGGGGCGGGCTGCTCGGCTTCGTGGACCTCTTCTCCGGCGGCAACCTGCGCCGGTTCACGATCTTCGCGCTCGGGATCATGCCGTACGTCTCGGCGTCGATCATCCTGCAGCTCCTCACCGTCATCTCTCCGACCCTCGAGCGCCTCTCGAAGGAAGGCGAGGTCGGACGCCGCAAGATCACGCAGTGGACCCGCTACGGAACGGTCGCGCTGTCCATCGTCCAGTCGGGGGCGATCGCCTACTGGCTCCAGTCGGTGAACGTGGGCGCCGGCGGCGAGCGCGTGGTCGCCTCGAGCCTGAGCGGACCGCCCTTCATCCTGCTGACGATCCTGACCCTGACGACCGGGACCGCATTCATCATGTGGCTCGGCGAGCAGATCTCGGACCGCGGCATCGGGAACGGGATCTCGCTGATCATCTTCGCGGGCATCGTGGTCAACCTGCCGAACGCGGTCATCAAGACCGCGAGCCAGGTGATGGACAACACCATCTCGCCGATCGTGGTCATCCTCCTCTGCCTGGTGATGGCGGCGGTCGTTGCGGGGATCGTCTTCGTCGAGAGAGCGCAGCGCAAGATCCCCATCCAGTACGCCCGGCGCGTCGTCGGGCGGAAGATCTACGGCGGCCAGTCGACCTACCTGCCGCTGCGCGTCAACTCGGGCGGCGTCATCCCGGTCATCTTCGCCTCCTCGATCCTGGCGATACCGCAGACGCTCATGAAGTATCTGGCGGACAAGTCGGGGTGGCCCTCGCTCGGCGTCATCCAGGCGCAGCTCGCCTATTCGATGCCGATCTACAACCTGCTCTACTTCACGGCGATCATCTTCTTCTGCTTCTTCTATACGTCGATCATCTTCAATCCCGTCGATACGGCCGACAACATGAAGAAGTATGGCGGATTCATCCCGGGCATCCGCCCCGGGCGCCGGACCGCGGAGTACATCGACCGGATCCTGACCCGCCTCACCTTCGGAGGCGCGATCTACCTCGGGGCGATCTCCATCCTCCCGGTGTTCCTGATCTCGGGCCTGCACCTGCACCAGCTCTGGCCGCCGGCGCTGGGGGCGTTCTTCGACAACCTTCCGGGGTTCATCAACACCGGACTCGGTATCTCGTTCTACTTCGGGGGCACCTCGCTCCTGATCGTCGTCGGCGTGGCGATGGACACCGTGCAGCAGATCGAGTCGCAGCTCATCATGCGCAACTACGACGGGTTCCTGAAGGGAACCCGCATCCGGGGACGCCGCGGCTGATGATCGGCATCGTCCTGCTCGGCCCCCCGGGCGTCGGCAAGGGGACCCAGGCCGCGCGCCTGAAGGAGGCGCTCGCCCTGGCGCACCTGTCCACGGGGGACGTCCTGCGCCAGGCCGTCCGCGACGGCTCGCCCCTGGGCGCGCGCGTCAAGGCGGTCATGGAGTCGGGCTCGCTCGTCCCGGACGCGCTCGTCGGGGAGGTCGTGGAGAGCGCCCTGTCGGTGCTGGCCCGCTCGTCCGGCACGCCTGCGGGAACCGGGGCCGCGCCCTCGGGCTTTCTTCTGGACGGTTTTCCGAGGACCGTCGGACAGGTCGCGATCCTCGACGAAGTCCTCGCGCGGACGGGCCTCACGCTGGACCATGTGGTGCTCCTCGATGCGCCTCGCGACGTCGTCCTGCGGCGCCTGACGGGGCGCCGGGTGTGCGGATCGTGCGGCGCTCTCTACCACGTCGATTCCAAGAAGCCCGGCAAGGCCGGGACCTGCGATGCCTGCGGGAATCCGATCGTCCAGCGCCCGGACGATTCCGAGGAGTCCGTCGCGCGGCGGCTCACGGTCTACCAGGACGAAACCGCGCCCCTGGCCGCGGAATACGGCCGGCGCGGCATTCTGCGGACGGTGGACGGTTCCGGCGATCCCGAGGCTGTTTTCGCGCGGCTCCTTTCCGCCGTGGGCGGAGCTTTGGTATGATCGAGACGAAGTCCCGCGCCGAGCTCGAGACCATGGACCGCGTGAACCGTGTGGTGCGCACGATCCTGGCCGAGCTCGTCGAGCGCGCCCAGCCCGGCGTTTCTACCGGGGAGCTCAACCGGCACGCGGAGAAGCGGCTGGCGGAGCTGGGCGCGAAGCCGGCGTTCAAGGGCTATCCGCATCCGGGCGGCGGGCCCGCGTATCCCGCGGTGCTGTGCACCTCGATCAACGAGGAGGTCGTGCACGGCATCCCGGCACCCCACCGCACTCTGCGCGAGGGGGACATTCTGAGCCTCGATTTCGGGGCGGTCATCGACGGGCTCTACGGCGACGCCGCGGTCACCGTCGGGATCGGAAAGATCGGAGAGACGGCCTCGAAGCTGATCGACGTCACGCGGGATTCCCTGATGAAGGGGATCGAAAAGGTCTGTCCGGGAAACCGCATCTCGGACATTTCGGCGGCCGTTCAAAAGCACGCCGAGAGTCACGGGTTCTCGGTCGTGCGCGAGTTCGTGGGACACGGCATCGGCCGGCGCCTGCACGAGGATCCGCCGGTGCCGAACTTCGTCGACCGCGGGCCGAACCCGCGGATCACGCCGGGGATGGTCCTGGCGATCGAGCCGATGATCGCGGCCGGGGATTACGAAGTCGAGATGGCGAAGGACCGTTGGACGGCGCTGACGCGCGACCGCGCGCTATCCGCCCACTTCGAGCTGTCGGTGGCAGTCACTCCCGAGGGTCCCTGGATCCTCGGCGAGCCGGTTTAGGGGAGTCATGCCGAAAGAAGAAGCGATCCAGGTCGAGGCCAAGGTGCTCGAAACCCTGCCCAACGCGATGTTCCGCGTGGAGCTGGACAACAAGCACCGCGTACTCGCCCACATTTCCGGCAAGATGCGGAAGAACTTCATCCGTATCCTGCCGGGCGACCGCGTCCTGGTCGAGCTGTCCCCGTACGACCTGAGCCGGGGACGCATCGTCTACAGGTACAAGTGAGGAGGCCATGAAGGTCCGAGCCTCGGTTAAGAGAATCTGTGACAAGTGCAAGATCGTCAGACGGCGCGGTGTGATCCGGGTGATCTGCGACAACCCGAAGCACAAGCAGCGCCAGGGATGACAGGGAGCTAGCGACGCCATGGCACGAATCGCCGGTGTGGATCTTCCGCAGAACAAGCGGGTCGAGATCGGTCTGACGTACATCTACGGGATCGGCCGTCCCCGTTCGCTCACCATCCTGTCCAAGGCGGGGGTGGACGTGAACCGCCGCGTCAAGGACCTCACGGAGGACGAGCTTCGGCAGATCCGGCAGGTCATCACGGACGAAGGCAAGGTCGAAGGCGACCTGCGCAAGAACATCTCGATGGACATCAAGCGGCTCATCGAGATCGGTTCCTATCGCGGCCATCGTCACCGCCGCGGGCTTCCGTGCCGCGGCCAGCGCACCCACACGAACGCCCGGACCAAGAAGGGTCCGCGCGTCGCGATCGCGGGCAAGAAGAAAACGCTCGCGAAGAAGTAGCCGAGCCGCAGCCGGCACCGCGGATAGAGAGAGGACGACTCGATGGCCAAGGGAAAGCCGGGCGCGAAAAAGCCCGGAGGCAAGAAGAAGGAAAAAAAGAACGTGCCGATGGCCGTGGCTCACGTCCACGCCACGTTCAACAACACGGTCGTCGCGATCGCGGACCCGCAGGGGAACCTGCTGTCGTGGTCGAGCGCGGGCCGGTGCGGATTCAAGGGATCGCGCAAGGGAACGCCGTTCGCGGCCCAGATGGCCGCTCAGGCGTGCGCGACCGCCGCGCGCGAGCACGGCGTGCGCAGCGTCGAGGTGCGCGTGAAGGGACCGGGATCGGGTCGGGAGTCCTCCATCCGCGCGCTCCAGGCGACGGGCCTCGAGATCAAGTCGATCAAGGACGTCACGCCGATTCCGCACAACGGCTGCCGGCCGCCCAAGCGGCGCCGGGTGTAGCCCCGGAGATGCGTTGCGGCCCCGCTCGCAGGGGCCGTTTCCGGCCGCGGGCCGGAAGGAAATCCGCGCCGGCTCCTTGCAGCAGGCCGGCGTACATCGGAGGGATGGCCCCTCCGGCAGTCACTGACGGCGCTTCGAGCGCCCCGGCCCCGCAAGAGGGCCGAAGTCGAAGGAGAACCACTTGGCAAGGTACACGGAAGCGGTCTGCAGGCTCTGCCGCAGAGAGGGGATGAAGCTCTACCTCAAGGGAGATCGCTGCTTCAAGGACAAGTGCGCGATCGAGCGGCGTCAATACGCGCCCGGCCAGCACGGGAAACGCCGCTCGAAGGTCCAGGGTTACGGCATCCAGCTGCGCGAGAAGCAGAAGGTCAAGCGCATCTACGGTGTCCTCGAGAAGCAGTTCCGCCGCTACTTCCAGAAGGCGGAGCGCTCGAAGGGGATCACGGGCGAGATCCTGCTCCAGACCCTGGAGCGGCGCCTGGACAACGTCGTCTACCGCCTCGGCTTCGCGCCGAGCCGGCCGATGGCGCGCCAGCTCGTGGCCCACGGCCATTTCACCGTGAACCAGCGCAACGTCAGCGTACCGTCCTACCTGGTCAAGGCGGGCGATTCGGTGAGCCTCAAGGACCGGACCCGCAAGAACGATGCGATCAAGGCGTCCCTCGCGACCGCTTCCGGCCGCGGGATCCCGCCGTGGCTCATGCAGGAAGCCGAGAAGTTCAGCGGCACCGTGTCCGCGTTGCCCGCTCGCGCCGACATCCCGCTCCCGATCACCGAGCAGCTGATCGTCGAGCTCTACTCGAAGTAAGAATAGCGGTCCCGTCGCACCAGACGGGCCGGGAGGTTTTCGAACGATGCTCTGGAAGGGCTTTCAGAAACCCAAGCGTCTCGAGTGCGATCCTGCCGATCTGACGCCGACCTACGGCCGTTTCACCGCCCAGCCGTTCGAGCGGGGATTCGGGACGACGATCGGCAACGCGCTTCGGCGCGTGCTGCTGTCGTCCATCGACGGTGCCGCCGTGACGGCGGTGCGGATCGAGGGCGTGCTGCACGAGTTCTCCTCGATCCCCGGGGTCGTGGAGGACGTCACCGACATCATCCTCAATCTCAAGCGGATCCCGATCAAGCTGCACGTGGACCATCCCGAGTCGCTCCACGTGAAGGCGGAGGGTGCCGGCGAGATCCGGGCGGGCATGATCCAGGCGAGCCCGAACGTCGAGATCCTCGATCCGGACGCGCCGATCGCGACCCTCTCCGAGGAGGGGAAGCTCTCCATGGAGATGCGCGTGAAGCGGGGACGGGGGTACATCCCGGCCGACCGCAACTTCGACGACGACCTGTCGATCGGCTACATCCCGATCGACTCGGTCCACTCTCCCGTGCGCAAGGTCGCCTACCACGTCGAGGACGCGCGGCTCGGGCAGACGACCGACTACGACAAGCTCACGCTCGAGGTGTGGACCGACGGCTCGATCTCGCCGCAGGACGCCGTGGCGCTCGCCGCGAAGCTCGTCAAGGACCACATGTCCATCTTCATCAACTTCGAGGAATCGCCCGTCGCCGACAAGGAAGAGATGAGCGAGGAGGCGGAGCGGCTCAACGAGAACCTGAACCGCAGCGTGGACGAGCTGGACCTGTCCGTCCGCTCCTACAACTGCCTCAAGAACGCCAACATCCGGACCATCGGGGACCTCGTGCAGAAGACCGAGGCCGAGATGCTCAAGACGAAGAACTTCGGGCGCAAATCGCTCTCGGAGATCAAGGAGCTGCTCGCCGAGATGGGGCTTTCGCTCGGCATGAAGCTCGACGACAAGACGCGCCGGCTGATCCGCTAGGCCCGGCCGGGAAGGACGATCCGAGGGACACATGAAGCATCGAGTCGCAGGCAGGAAGCTCGGCCGCACCAGCGCGCACCGGCTGGCGGTCCTACGCAATCTCTCGACGGACCTGTTCCGGCACGAGAGGATACGGACCACGCTCATGAAGGCGAAGGAGCTGCGTCCCTTCGCCGAGAGGCTCATCACCGCCGGTAAGGCCGGGGACGTGCACGCGCGCCGCCAGGTGGCGCGTCACATCCACGACGGGATCGTGGCGCGCAAGCTCGTCGAGACGCTTTCGACGCGCTTCGCGGAGCGTCCCGGCGGCTACACCAGGATCATCAAACTCGGGCCGCGGCGGGGAGACTCCGCCGAGATGGCGATCGTCGAGCTGATCGGGAGCGAGCCGAGCTTCGAGACCAAGGAAGTCGAGGACAAGAAGGACCGCGGACGTCTCGGGAAGATCCGGGAGCGCTTCTCGCGCCGCAAGAGCGCGCCCGCCGAAGCCGCCGAAGAGGGGGGCGAAGAAGCCCCCGCGAAGAAGACGAAGGCCCCGAAGGCCCCCAAGGCCGAAAAGGCCGCCAAGGCCGCCAAGACCCCGGCGGCCAAGGCCGCGAAGCCCAAGTCCGCGTCATCCAAGCCGTCGGGCAAGGGCGGCGGCAAGGCCGCGGGCGGAAAGAGGGGGGGCCAGACCCCCAAGAAAGGCGGCTAGCCGTCTTGAAGCACGCCGTAACGAAAAATCGACAAGGGAGCCCATGGGGCTCCCTTTTTTATTGAGCGGGAACTGCGCCTGAGCTGCGGAGCCTAGACCATGCCGCGACGCAACGACCTCCATCGGATACTCGTCATCGGCTCCGGCCCGATCGTCATCGGCCAGGCCTGCGAGTTCGACTATTCCGGCACCCAAGCCTGCAAGGCCCTCAAGGAAGAAGGCTACGAGGTCGTCCTGGTCAATTCGAACCCGGCGACCGTCATGACGGATCCCGGACTCGCCGACCGGACCTACGTCGAGCCGCTCACTCCCGAAGTCGTCGCGCGCATCATCGAGAGGGAGCGCCCGGACGCGATCCTCCCGACGGTAGGAGGGCAGACGGCCCTCAACCTCACGCTGGCGCTCGGCGATGCGGGGGTGCTCGAGAAATTCGGCGTCCAGCTCATCGGCGCGACCCTGCGCGCGGTCCGCGTCTCGGAGGACCGCCTCCTCTTCAAGGAGGCGATGCAGCGCGCGGGGCTCGAAGTGCCCGAGAGCGGGTACTGCAGCTCGCTGACCGAGGCGGAGGCGGTGATCGAGAAGATCGGCTATCCCGCCATCATCCGTCCGTCCTTCACGCTCGGGGGCAGCGGCGGCGGGATCGCGTACAACCTCGAGGAAGTCCGCGAGATCGTCTCGCGGGGGATCGAGCTCTCTCCGACGCACACCGTCCTCGTCGAGCAGTCGGTGATCGGCTGGAAGGAATACGAGCTGGAGGTGATGCGCGACGTGAAGGACAACGTCGTCATCATCTGCTCCATCGAGAACTTCGACGCCATGGGCGTGCACACCGGCGACTCGATCACCGTCGCGCCGGCCCAGACCCTCACCGACAAGGAGTACCAGCGGATGCGCGACGCCGCGATCGGCGTTATCCGCGAGGTCGGCGTCGAGACGGGCGGGTCCAACATCCAGTTCGCCGTCGAGCCCGGCACGGGCCGGATGGTCGTCATCGAGATGAACCCGCGCGTGTCGCGCAGCTCGGCGCTCGCCTCCAAGGCGACGGGATTCCCGATCGCCCGCATCGCGGCGAAGCTCGCGGTGGGCTACACCCTCGACGAGATCCCCAACGACATCACGCGCGAGACGCGCTCCGCCTTCGAGCCGACCCTGGACTACGTGGTCGTGAAGGTCCCGCGCTGGGCCTTCGAGAAGTTCCCGGGCGCGAACGCCGTCCTCGGCACGCAGATGAAGTCGGTCGGCGAGGCGATGGCGATCGGCCGGACCTTCAAAGAGGCGCTGGAGAAGGCCGTCCGCTCGCTGGAGATCGGGCGCGCGGGGCTGGGAGCCGACGGGAAGGGCAAGATCGACCATTCCCGCCTCAAGGAGAGGCTCGCCGTCCCCAACTGGGAGCGGCTCTTCTACATCGCCGCCGCGCTCCAGGCGGGCTGGTCGGTCAACGCGGTCGCCCAGATCACCGGCATCGATCCGTGGTTCCTGCAGAACATCGAGCAGCTCGTGGAGCTGGAGGGCCGCCTTCGGGCCTACACCCTGATGACGGTACCCAGGGATCTGCTGATCCGCGCGAAAAGGAGCGGCTTCTCGGACCCCCAGCTCGCGCACCTTCTGGGCAGCTCGGAGTCCGAGGTGCGACAGGCGCGCGTCAAGGCCGGGATCATCCCGGTCTTCAAGCGTGTCGACACGTGCGGAGCGGAGTTCGAGGCGCACACCCCCTACATGTACTCGACCTACGAGGAAGAGGACGAGACGGCGCCGACCTCCCGCCGGAAGGTCATGATCCTGGGAGGCGGCCCCAACCGGATCGGGCAGGGGATCGAGTTCGACTACTGCTGCTGCCACGCCTCCTTCGCCCTGCGCGAGGAGGGCTTCGAGACGATCATGGTCAATTGCAATCCCGAGACCGTCTCGACGGACTACGACACCTCCGACCGGCTCTACTTCGAGCCGCTCACCCTCGAGGACGTCCTCAACATCGTGGAGCGCGAAAAGCCCGAGGGGGTGATCGTGCAGTTCGGCGGTCAGACGCCGCTCTCGCTCGCGCTGGCGCTGCAGGGCGCCGGGGTCAAGATCCTCGGGACGTCACCCGACTCGATCGACCTCGCCGAGAACCGGCGCCGGTTCGGCGAGCTTCTGGCGTCCCTCGACATACCGTCCCCGAAGTGGAACACCGCGCGCTCGCTCGAGGAGGCGCGGGAGCGGGCGGCGGAGATCGGCTACCCCGTGCTCATCCGGCCGTCCTACGTGCTGGGCGGACGGGCGATGTTCGTCGTCCACGACGAGAGCGCGCTCGACGAGCGGATGCGCCAGGCCGTCGAGGCCTCCCCCGAGCACCCGGTCCTGATCGACCGGTTCCTCGAGGACGCGTTCGAGATGGACGTGGACGCGCTCTCCGACGGGGAACAGGTCGTCATCGGAGCGGTCATGCAGCACATCGAAGAAGCAGGCATCCACTCGGGAGACTCGGCGTGCGTCATCCCCCCGTGGCATGCGGCCGTCAAGGAGAAGGGCGCGGTCATCCGCGACTACACGCAGCGGCTCGCGCGCGCGCTCGATGTGCGCGGGCTCATCAACATCCAGTTCGCCCTGAAGGACGGTGTCGTCTACGTGCTGGAGGTCAACCCGCGCGCCTCGCGCACGGTGCCGTTCGTGAGCAAGGCGATCGGAGTGCCGCTCGCGAAGCTCGCCGCCAAGATCTCCGTGGGTCGGACGCTCAAGGACCTCGGCTTCACGGCCGAGCCGGCCCCTCGGGGCGTCTTCGTCAAAGAGTCCGTCTTTCCGTTCGTGCGGTTCCCGGGCGAGGACCCCGTGCTCGGCCCCGAGATGCGGTCCACAGGCGAGGTCATGGGCCTGTCCGACTCCTTCGGGATGGCCTTCGCGAAGGCGCAGCTGGCGGCCGGAAACCCGCTGCCGCTGGAGGGGCGCGTGTTCCTCTCGGTCAACGACTTCGACAAGCCGGCCCTGCTGCCGGTCGCGCAGGGCCTCGCGGAGATGGGCTTCGAGCTGGTCGCGACCGCGGGGACGTGCGCGTACCTCGAGGAGCGGGGGCTCGCGGTCCAGAAGGTCTTCAAGGCGGGCGAGGGACGGCCCAACATCGTCGACCGGATGGTGAGCGGCGAGATCCAGCTCATCGTCAACACCCCTCTGGGGCGCGAGTCCTACTTCGACGAGCCTTCGATCCGCAAGACCGCGACCATGAAGGGCGTCCCGCTCGTGACGACGATGTCGGGGGCCGCCGCGGCGGTCCAGGGGATCCGGGCGCTGCGCGAGAAGGGCCTGACCGTGATGTCGCTGCAGGAGCTGCACACGTAGGAGGCGCGTACGTAGGCTCGATCCCTGGATTCCTCAGGGCGGCGAGCGTGCGCGGAGGATCCAGCCTCCGGCCCGACGGACTAGCGGTCGGGCCTCGAGGGCGGGCCCTGGACCAGGGCCCGCAGGATCTCGGGACCGGACACCGTGGCGGTGCCGCGCTTCATGACCACGAGACCGCCCGCGACGTTGGCGAGGTAGGTGGCCTGCGGGAAGGTTCCTCCGGCCGCGAGGGCGAGGGTGAAGGCGCTGATCACCGTGTCGCCGGCGCCGGTGACGTCCGCGACCTCGTCTCCTCCGAACGCGGCGAGATGCAGGGGACGGTGGCTCCTCTCGAAGAGCGACATGCCGCGGCTGCCGCGCGTGATGACGGCGGCGGAGGCCCGCAGCCCCTTCCGGAGCCGCTCCCCGGCCCGGATGAGACTCTTCGGGTCGTCGTCACGGATGCGCAGCCCCAGCGCCTGCTCGACCTCGGCGACGTTCGGTGTCGCGGCGGTGATGCCCTGGAAGGCGAGCACCCGGAACCGCGAGTCCACCGTGACGATCGGGGGACGCCGCCGCACGGAGGCGAGGAGGGCGGGGGACGCCGCGCCGAAACCATAATCCGCCACGAGCAGAGCTCCGAGACGGGGGGCGTGGCGCTCCAGGGGCGCGAGGATCGCGCCGGCGGCCGCGCGGGACAGCGGCTGGTCCATGCGTCCGCGATCGACGCGGACGATCTGCTGCTTGGAGGTGTGCGCGCCTCCCGCCAGGATGCGCGTCTTGACCGGCGTCTGGTAGGACGCGTCGCGCACGATCCCCGCGCGGTCGATGCGCCGCTCCTCGAAGAGCTCCAGAAGGCGCCGGCCGGGCTCGTCGCGCCCCACGCGGCCGAACACGCGGACGCGCGCGCCCAGCGCGCGAAGGTTGGCGGCGGCGTTGGCCCCTCCTCCCGGCGCGTAGACGGACGATTGATAGTCGAGTATGAGAACGGGAGCCTCGCGGGAGACGCGCGCGATCTCTCCGTGGACGAACTCGTCCACGACGAGATCGCCGAGGAGCCCGATCGTGAGCCTCTCGAACCGCGGAACGAGCGACGCCACGGAGAAGTGGCTGCCCGCGTCCTCCCCGCGCGACGCCGGCTGCGAGGATCTCCGCACCGGCGGGGCCGCCCGCGCGGACCGCGCGGGGCGGGCCTGTCGCACCGGTCGCGCGCGCGATGCGCGTGATGCGCGCGATGAAGCGCTGGGTCTGCGCGCCTTCATCGCGCGGCGTCCCCGCGCGCGAGGATCCATCGGGCCGCATCGAGCAGGTCCTCGGCGACGTACGCCGGAGGCACGGAGAACCGCTCGCGCTGGTGCTCCCACTCGCCGCGACCGTATCCCGTCAGCACCAGCACCGGCGTGACCCCCGCGGCCTGGGCCGCCTGGACGTCCCGTGCGCTGTCACCGACCATGTACGAGCGCGCGAGGTCGATGCCCAGCTCGCGCGCGGCGCGCAGCACGAGTCCGGGCAGCGGCTTGCGGCAATCGCACGCGCCGCGATAGGGGGGCTCCCCCGCGGTCGGGTGATGCGGGCAGTAGTAGATGCGGTCGACCCGCGCGCCGCTCTCCGCGAGGAGCTCGCGCAGGCGCTCGTGCACGGCGAGGATCATGTCTTCCTTGAAGTAGCCGCGCGCGACGCCGGCCTGGTTGGTGACGATCGCGATCCGCCGGCCGGCCTCCTTCAGGAGCCGGATCGCCTCGGCGCTGTGCGGCATCAGGCGGCAGCGGCTCACGTGGTTCACGTAGCCGACCTCCTCGCACACGGTGCCGTCGCGGTCGAGGAAGACACCGGGCGCGGCCGCGCCCGGGCTCGCGCCGGCCGCCTCCGTGCCTCTCTCCGACTGGCCGCTCATCGAGCGCGCATTGTAGCCCGGCGCGCCGGGCGGCGAGCCCTCGTCCCCGAATGGTTCGGAGAACGCGAGGCGTCCGCCCGTCGCGGGCCCCGAGCGTCTTCGGACGCATCGCGGGGAGAGCGGCGCCTCATCCTAGACATCGCCGGGCGCCTCTCCCTTCCGGGGGCGGGTCTTCCAGCGCTCGTGCATCCAGAGCCAGCAGTCGGGGCGGGCGCGCACCTGCTCTTCGATGATCCGGGTGCAGGCCTGCGTCAGGGCGAGGACGTCCGCGTCGCGGTCTCCCGTTTCGGGGACCGCGAGCTCCTTGCCGCAGATGAAACGATACGAGCCTCCCGGCCCGGGGAGGGCGAACAGCGGGAGGATGGGCGCGCCGGTCTTGAGCGCCAGCAGCGCGAGGGTGGGCGTCGTCGAGGCGGGCCGTCCGAAGAAGTCCACGAAGACGCGCGCCCCGGACCGGACGTTCTGGTCGATGAGCATCGCCACGCCCATTCCCGAGCGGAGCGCGCGCAGCGTCTGCTTCACGGCGCTCTTCTTGCCGATGACGCGGTTCCCGGACGCCTCGCGCGCCTCGCGCATGAACGTTTCGAGACCCGCGTTGTCGAGAGGACGCGTGATGATCCCGACCGGCAGGCCCAGGTAGCCCATCAGGAGGACTCCGACCTCCCAGTTCCCGTAGTGCGCGGAGAAGAGCAGCGCCCCGCGCCCGCGCGCGCAGGCCGCCCGCACGTTCTCGAACCCCTCGAAGACGAACATCGCGGGCGGGCGCGACTGGGCTCCCTGGGACCCCGCCTCGTGCACGTCGCGGGCACGCGCCGAGCGGTAGCGGTCCATCGCGAGCATCTCGAATGCGGCGCGGCCGAAGTGCCGGAAGGCCCCGCGCGCGATCGCGCGGAGCCGGTCGGGCGGAACGCCGCTTCCCAGCGCGGCGGTGAGGTTCTCGATCGCGATACGGCGGCGGCGCCGCGCAAGGAGCCCGTAGAGGGCGCCTGCGGCGGACCCCATCCCCGCCACCGTCCCCGGGGGCAGGCGCCGCAGGACGGCGGCGATCCCTCTCACGAGACCGGCCTGGAGCCGCTGGCCGGGCGTCGCGCGCGCCTCCGCGTCGAGGTCGGGCGCGGACGCCGCCGGGGCCGCTTCGCCGGGCTCGCCGGCGGGCCCGCTCATGCCGCCCCTCCGCGCGCCACGGCGAGGACGCGCGCGTGGAGCTCTTCCTCCGGGGCGATCTCCATCCGGATCCGCAGCGCGAAGAAGGGCGCATCTTCGGGAACGCCGGGGATCCTGACCGCGTCCTTCTCCGTTGTGACGATCACCGACTGCGCGCGCGAAGCCTCCCGGACGATCTCGCCGATCTCGACGGCCGAAAAGGGATGGTGGTCGCGGAACGTCCGGAAACCCGTGAGCCGCGCCCCCGCCTCGATCAGCGTCTCGCGAAACCCTTCGGGATTGCCGATCGCGCAGAACGCGTAGACCGCCGCCCCGTCGATCCTCGAGAGCGCCACGAGCCCGCCGCCGCCGGCGTCGTCCGCCAGGGGCACGAGCGCCTCGGGGCGATGGTGCGCCCGCACGATCGGCGCCCGTGCGTTGTAGCGGCGCACCACCGACTTCAGGGTGTCGAGCGACTCGCCTTCCGGAGCGTGGGTGACGACGAAGAGATCGGCGCGGCCGAGCCCGGAAAAGGGCTCGCGGAGCCGTCCCGAGGGGATCATCGCGTAGCGTCCGAAGGGATCGACGGCGTCGAGCAGCACGATGTCGAGATCGCGCGCGAGCCGGCGGTGCTGGTAGCCGTCATCGAGAAGGACGAGGGAGGGGGAGAGCCGCGCGATCGCGAAAAGGCCCCCGCGCACGCGGTCCGGATCGACGACGACGGGCATGCCCGGAACGCTCCGCGCGATGAGGACCGGCTCGTCTCCCCCCTGTGAAGGATCGAGGAGGACGCGCGCCCCGTCGGAGACGATCCGCGTCCCCGAGCCCTCCGAGCGGTAGCCGCGGCTCAAGACGAGCGGCCTCGCGCCCGCGGCAAGCAGCGCGCGCCCGAGATGGATCGTGAGCGGCGTCTTTCCGGTGCCTCCCGCCGTGAGGTTGCCGATGCTGATCACGGGAACGGGGAGCCGGTGCGCCCGCAGGACTCCCCGGTCGTAGAGCCGGTTGCGAGCCGCGGCGACGAGCCCGTAGAGCGACGAGACGGGGCGCAGCGCCGTGGCGAGGGGCTCTTGCGCGGGGCCGGTCACGCGCGCGCGCGCTCCCGTGCGTCGAGAAAAGGCCGTATGCGGGCGAGGGTGGCTTCGAGCGCGCCCGACTGCGACGCGACGACCTCGCGCGCCTTGTCCCCGGCGCGGCGGCGCAGGCCCGGATCGGCGGCGAGCCGCGCGAAGGTCCTCGTCAGGTCCTCGCCGTCACGGACGGGAAACGCGGCCCCGGCCTCGACGAGCCGGGCCGCCACCTCCCGCACGTTCTCCACGTGCGGACCGAAGATCGGGGCGACGCCGCTCGCCGCGGGCTCGATGATGTTGTGACCGCCCAGAGGGACGAGCGTCCCGCCGACGAATGCCGCGGTGGCCGCCGCGTAGACCGATGCGAGCTCCCCCAGCGTGTCGAGGAGGACGACTTCCGGCGCGCTGCCGTCGGCGTGTCGATCCTCGGCCGCGGTAGGGGCCTGCGCACCGGCCGCGCTGCGCCGTCGCCACGGCATGCCGCAGGATGCGAGGCGCGCGGCGACGGCGTCCCAGCGCTCAGGCCGGCGCGGGGCCAGGACGAGGATCCTTCGAATGCCGTCCGGGGGCAGGGCGCGAAAGGCCGCGAGCGCGGCCTCCTCCTCGCCCTCCGCCGTGCTCCCCGCGACCCACAGCTCGACCTCCGGCCCGACGCCCAGCGCGGAGCGCGCCGAGCCGGCGTCGCGGGCGGAAGCTCCCGCCGCGAACTTGATGTTTCCCGTCACGTGCACCTTCTCGCGGGGCGCTCCGAGCGCGACGAAGCGGTCCGCGTCGAGCGCGGTCTGCACGCAGGCGCAGGACACCCCGGACAGGGCTCGCGCGAACAAGGACGCGGCCATCCGGGAACGGCGGTAGGCCCGGTCCGAGAGCCGGCCGTTGACGACCAGGACGGGGATCTCGCGCGCGGACGCCTCGAGGAGCAGGTTGGGCCAGAGCTCGGTCTCGACGAGGACGATTGCGGACGGACGAACCGCATCGAGGGCACGCCTTACCGCGGGGCGAAAATCGAGCGGAAAAAAACCGATCGCCGCCGGCTCGGGGAGCGCGCGCCGGGCGGCCGCCTGGCCCGTGCGCGTGGTGGTCGTGACGAGCAGGTGAGTGCCGGGGCGCTCTCGCGCGAGGGCGCCGGCGAGCAGGGCGGCGATTCCCGCTTCGCCGACCGACGCGGCCTGGATCCAAAGGGGATGGCCGGTGAGCGGGGGGAGATGGCCCAGCCGTCCCCGCAGCTCCTCCCGGGACGCGCCGCGAAGGCGCGCCAGCGGGGCGTAGACCGCGAAGGCGGCCCGTAGGGGCACGAGAAGAACGTTGTAGGCGCCGAGAAGCAAGCGTCCTTGAGCCTCGTGGCTCCTCCCCGCGGGCTTTGGCTCGGTCGTGCCGGAACGAACGGCAGAGTCCACTTGGGCGCCAGCCTGTCGCGGACGGGGTGACGCTACGTGACCTTCTTCTCGATCTCGACGAAGTGCATCAGGATCTCGCTGAAAGCCCTCAGTCCGTTCTCCGGGATGACGATCGAGGAGCGCCCACCGCTCGATTCGGTGATGCGCAGGTACTTACCCTTAGGGTTCTCCTTCAGATCGAAGAAGAACTTCTTGTTTTCGACTTTGAAATCCTTTGTTTCCAGTACTTTGTCCAAGTTGTGGCTCCTTGGCCCCATCTCCGGGCTGTCACATTATAGTAAAGTTTCGTGAAGAGTGGTAACCGCGGCCAGAAAGGGAGTCTACCTCGATCATCACGCCACCACGCCTCCGGATCCGGAGGTGGTGGCCGCCATGATTCCCTACCTTTCGGAGCGGTTCGGGAACCCCTCGAGCCTCACCCATACCGAGGGGCGCGAGGCGCGCGAGGCGGTCGAGGCGGCGCGCGAGAGCGTGGCGCGTCTCATCGGCGCGGAGAGCTCCGAGATCGTCTTTACCTCGTGCGCCACCGAGTCCAACAATCTCGCGGTGAAGGGATCGGCCTGGGCCCTGCGTGAGCAGGGGTCGCGCCTGGTCACGACCGCGGTCGAGCACAAGTCGGTCCTGGAGTCGTGCCGATGGATGGCGATGGAGGGGTTCGCGACGTCCGAGGTCGCGGTCGATGGGGAGGGCCGGGTCGACCCCGACGGCATCGCCGCCGCCCTGGGCGAGGGGACCGTGCTCGTGAGCGTCATGCATGCGAACAGCGAGGTCGGGACCATCCAGCCCGTGGAGCGGGTCGGCGCGCTCTGCCGGGAGCGCGGGGTCCGCTTCCACGTGGACGCCGCGCAGTCGGTGGGGCGCATCCCGGTGGACGTCGCCGCGATCGGCTGCGACCTGCTCTCCCTCTCCGGGCACAAGATCTACGGGCCCAAGGGGATCGGGGCGCTCTTCGTCCGACGCCGCCTGAGGATCGTCCCCCTGCTCAGCGGCGGAGGGCAGGAGAAGGGGCGCCGCTCGGGGACCCTCGACGTGGCGGGGATCGTGGGGCTCGGCACGGCGTGCCGGCTCGCGTCGGAGCGCCTCGCCGCGGACGCGGCGCGGATCCTCGCCCTGCGCGAGAGGCTCCATGCCGGGCTCGTCCGGGAGGTCCCCGGGATCCTCCTCAACGGCCCGCTGGCCGGGCGCCTCCCGGGCAACCTCAATGTCTCGTTCGAGGACGTGGACGGACAGGCCCTGATCCAGGACCTCGAGGACGTTTCCGTTTCGAGCGGCTCGGCCTGCGCGGCGGGCTCGACCGATCCGTCTTACGTCCTCATCGCGATGGGACGCACCCCGGAGCAGGCCTACGGCTCGGTGCGCTTCGGCGTCGGACGCGGCAACACCGAGGCGGACATCGACACAGCGGTCGGAGCCATCACCCGCTCGGCGCGCCGCCTGCGGGCCCTCTCGACGCGCGTCCTGCCGCCCCCCCCGGGCCAGGCCTGATCGCCGGGATGGGGGCCCGGAAGCCCCACCGGTTGAAATCCCCGGCCGGGGCACTAGATTGACGCAGCGTATGCGCCGTCTCCCCGACCGCGCGACCGCGACCGCAGGGCCGCGGCACCGCCGGAAGCTCGTGTATTCCTTGCTCGCGGTCCTCATGTTCGTGGGCCTCGTGCCGCTGGCGTCGTTCGCCTTCAAGCTGATCGACACGAGCCGGCGCGCCCTGGTGACCTCGCAGCAGGAGATGGAGCTTCAGCTCGCCTCCTCGATCGCGGGCCAGATCGACACCTTCGTGGACGGGTTGACGCGGCAGATCACGACGCTCGCGACGTCCTTCGGCGTCGGGATCGAGGAGCAGGGCCTTCGCGCGTTCCAGGACGATCTCAAGAAGCGCAGCGTGCTCGACGGCCTGCTCGACGATCAGCTCGTCGCGCTGCGGTTCGCGCCCTTGGAGGGGCGCATCGACCAGGCCCTGATGGGCACGGGGAGCCCTCCCGCCGAGCTGCAGACGCTCCTCGCCAAGGAGTACGCCGGCATCGTGGACGCCCCCGGCTCGATCGAGGCGCCCTCGATCCTGGTCAGCGACCCGGTCCTCATCGGCCCGCGCGGCTTCGCGGGCGTGGTGGTCTCGGTTCCGGTCTTCACCCGCGGCGAGCTCAAGGGCGTCCTTCAGGGGTTCGGGTCCCTCGACAGCCTCTGGAAGCGCCTCGCGTTCGGCCACGCGACGGGGCACGAGATCTACGCGCTGGATTCCCGCGGCCGGCTCTTCCTGCACACCGACCCGGAAGCGGTCGCCTCGCGCAGGAGCCTTCGGGATCTCGAGATCGTGCAGAAGTTCCTCGCCTCGCACGCGCGCAGCAAGGAGACCGTCGTCTTCTCCGCGAACCGTGAAGGCCGGACCATCGGCTATCTGGGCGCCTACGACCCGACGAACAAGGGATGGGGCGTCTTCGTCCAGGTCGAGGAGCGCGCGGCGTACGCGCCCATCCAGGAGATGATGCGGGACACCGCGACGTGGGCCGCCGTCGCGCTCCTTTTGGCGATCCTCACGGGGATCGTGTTCGCGCGGCGCCTCTCGCGTCCCATGGGACAGCTTGCGGCGGTGAGCCACGCCTTCGCCAACGGCGATTTCAGCGCGCGCGCGAGGGTCCATTCGAACAACGAGATCGGCGACCTCGCGGACACCTTCAACCTGATGGCGGACGAGATCCAGCAGCAGATCAACCGGCTCAAGGACGGCGCGCGCGAAACCAACGACCTCTTCCTCGGCACGGTGCGCGCGCTGGCGCAGGCGATCGACGCGAAGGATCCCTACACGAAGGGCCACTCGGTGCGCGTGAACAAGTACGCCGTCATCATCGCGCGCTATCTCGACCTCTCCGAGCGCGAGATCCGCAACGTCCACGTCGCCTCGCTCCTCCACGACGTGGGCAAGATCGGCATCGACGATGCGATCCTGAAGAAGCCCGCGAGCCTCTCGAAGGACGAGTTCGAGATCATGAAGCAGCACCCCGAGAAGGGCGCGAAGATCATGGGGAGGATCAACGCGCTGCGGGACATCGTGCCGGGGATGCGCCACCATCACGAGCGCTACGGCGGGGGAGGCTACCCCTCCGGGCTGAAGGGAGAGGAGATCCCGCTCATCGCGCGCATCGTGAACGTCGCCGACACCCTCGACGCCATGACGACCAACCGCCCGTACCAGGCGGCGTTCCCCTTCGAGGCGGCCGTGGCGCGCATCAACGAGCTGAAGGGAGCGGTCTGCGATCCGAAGGTCGTCGAGGCCTTCAACCGCGCCTTCCACGCGGGCGAGTTCGACCTCGAGAAGAAGCAGACCGCGGCCCAGGAAGCGGGCCAGCCCATGGAAACGGTGTAGCGGGCCATCGCGCCTGCGTTCCCGCCCGGCGGGACCGCCCCCGTCCTCAGGGCGCGGGGATGACGGCGATCGCGCGCAGCGGGCCCCCCGAGCCTCCGCCGATCTTCATCGGCGCGATCAGGATCCAGGCTCCCGCTTCCGGAACTTCCTCGAGGTGGGCGAGGTTCTCGAGGCCGAAGACGTTCGCCGCGGCAGCGACCCGGTGGACCTCGAAGGTCTTCGAGGAACCGTTGTCGATGCTCGGCGTGTCGACCCCCAGGGCGAGGACCTTGCGATCGCGCACGAGGATCTCCGCGGCCTCTTTGCCGAACGAGGGGAAGTGCAGCCGCGACGCATCGCCCGGAGTGTCGTCGCCGAAGTACTTCTTGCGATCCGGGTAGCGGCTCCCCCAGCCCGTGCGCAGGAGGACGATCGATCCGTCGGGGATCCGTCCGTGAGACGTCTCCCACCGGCGGATGTCGGCGGCCTCGAGCGTGGCGTCGGGATCGGCGGACGCTCTCTCGGCGATGTCGAGGACGTACACCGGCGCGAGCAGGCGCTCGACGGGGAGATGGTCGGCCGTCCATCCCTCGCGCGCGAAATGGACGGGGGCGTCGAGGTGCGTGCCTCCGTGCTCGGGCGCGCAGAAGGTGTTGGCCGCGTAGAACCATCCTCCGGGCGTCTCTCCGAAAGAGAGAGCATCCAGCTTGAAGGTCGACGGGGAGGTGGGCCAGTAGAGCGTGGAGGCGTCGAAGGTCCAGGTGAGATCGACGATGCGGGCCGTCGTGAAGTCCGCGGGATGCGGATGGGCGGCCTCGGTGACGATCGCCGAAAAGGCCACGTCGAGGATCGGGTAGTCGCGCCAGTCCTTGTAGTCGAAATGCCACCACTCCCGGGCGAACGCGAAGAAACCTTCACGCTCCATCGCGTCGCGGAGGAGGTCGCGGTTCTTCCGCGCCTGCGCGGACCCGCCGGCGTAGGTCACGTAGGCGCGCTGCGTGAACTCGTCGTAGGCGCTCGGCATGGGGATCTCGCGGCCGGTCTTCAGGTCGTAGAGGGACAGGTCCACCGCGCATCCCCGGTTGTGCTTCGAGCCCTTGGCCGGGTCGGCGACGAACTCGCGCGTGTCCGGCGCGGTGCCGTCCCAGATCGCCTTCGTGACCGACCACGGGCGGTACCCGTCGAAGACGAGGACGCCGAGTCCCTGCGCCGCCAGGGCGCGATGGACGCGCACCAGGGCTTCCGCCGCGGGCCTCTGCAGGTAAACGCGCGCCTCGGGGTAGAGCGCGCGGCCGATGACGTTCTTCGGCGTGGCGTAGCGCACGTCGGTCCGGATCGAGGGATCGAGGAGCGACGGCTGGACCAGCTCGGGCGCCCGGAAAGGACCGGCCTCGCGGGGCGGAGCCGCAGAGGTGCGCGCGGGCTCGGGCGCGGAGGCCGGGGCGAAGCCGGTAGGAGCTTCGCCCCCGGCCCACACCGGACCGGGACCGGAGGGGCCGCCGCCGAGCAGCCATGCGAGCGCGAGCGCCCCGAGAGCGATGCGTCCCACAGCGCGCCTCCTTCCAGCGCTCTAGCGCTCCTTCGGAACGACCGCCGAGAAGCCGAACCCATCGACGCGCAGCGCGGGGGCGGTGATGCCCGGCGCGGCGCGTACGGCGGGGGAGAGAGCCGTGATCTGGTTGAGCATCGCGCGCAGCGACTGGTTCACCCGGTAGCTGCGCAGCCCCTTCACGATCGTCCCGTCCTCGATCAGGAACGTGCCGTCGCGCGTCAGCCCGGTGACGATGAGATCCGCCGGGTCCACGGTGCGCACGTACCAGAGGCGCGTCACGAGGATTCCGCGCTTCGTAGAGCGGATCATCTCGTCGATCGAGGTCGTGCCCCCCTCGAGCACCAGGTTCTGGGGCGCGGATCCCAGAGTGTTGGGGACGGGAAGGCCGTGGCCGGTGGGCGCGGCGCCCGCCCTCTGCGCGGCCGCGCGGTCGTAGGTGACGGCGCGCGCGACCCCCTTGTCGATCAGCGTGAGGCTGCGTCGGGGAACCCCTTCGGCGTCGAAGGCGACCCCGGTCTGGGTCGGATGCGCGACATCGTCGCGCAGCGTGACGTTGTCCCCGAAGACTTTCGTACCCATGCGGGTCGCGAACCAGGACTCGCCGTCCTCGATCCCTTGCCCGGCCAGATGGCAGAACGAGGGGCCGTACACGAGGAAGCCGAGCAGCTCGCCCACGGCGACCGGCTCGAGGATCGTCGTGTACTCGCCCGGCGGGACCTCACCCGGGTCCACCGCGCGGGCGGCCTTCTCGGCGGCGCGCCGTCCGAGCCCCGCGGGATCGATGCGGGCGATCGCGCTCGCGCCGTCCTCCGCGAACCCGGTGCTCGTGGGTCCGGTCATCGTGTTCGAGAAGACCGAGGAGGTGTACTCGCCGTACGTGAAGAGTCCCTTCGAATTGCCGATCGCCTCGTAGCGGTCGTCGGTCGTGAAGGACCCCGCGACCGACAGACCCGCGCTCTCCGCGATCTCGACGACCTCGCTCACCCCGCGCGCGCGCCGCTCCGGATCGGCGGAGGCCGTCTCGGCGTCCCAGCAGCGCAGCGCGGGATAGTCCGCGAACGGCGCCGGAACGGGGATGAGGCGGGGATTCGGGTCGAGCCGGCGCGCGGTGGCGAGGGCGCGCGCGGCGGTCTCGGACAGCGAGGCGTCGTCCGTGCGCGTCGTGGTGGAGCGCCCCGTGCGTCCGCCGTCCGAAGCGCGGATCGAGATCTCGATCACCTCGCGCGAGAGGTTCTGATGGATGGCGTTGCCCGCGAAGCGCGTCAGCGCCTCGGTCCCTCCCGAGACCAGGACCTCGGTCTCCGGCGCCTTCGAGACGGCGACGGCCCTGCGGACGACGTCCTCGATCGCGGCGCGGCGCTCAGCGGCCATAGCCCACTCCGATCTTCACGTTGCGGAACCGCGCGGGCGACGCGCCGTGCCCGGTGGCCATGACCTGCATCGGCTCGCCCTTGCCGCAGTTCGGCAGGCCCCACAGGACCCAGCTCCTGCGGTCGCAGACCGCATCGCACGAGCCCCAGAACTCCGGCGTCGTGCCGCCGTAGGTCGGGTTCTTGACGAGGCGCGTGCGCTTGCCGTCCACGATCTCCCAGCCGAACTCGGTCCCGAACTGGAAGTTGAGGCGCCGGTCGTCGATGCTCCACGAGCGGTTCGAATCCATGTAGATGCCGTGCTTCGTGGACGCGATCACTTCTTCCAGATCGTCGTCGCCCGGCATCAGACTCACGTTGGTCATCCGGATGAGCGGGAGGTGGCTCCATCCCTCCGCGCGCATCGTGCCGTTGCTCTCCCCCTCGCCGACGATCGCGGCGGTCTCGCGCGAGGTGAGATAGCCCTTGAACATCCCCTCCGTCACGATCTCGGTGCGGTGCGCCGGAACGCCTTCGTCGTCGAAGCCGAAGGTGCCGGGACCCGGACCGTGCGCCTCGGTTGCGTCTGCCACCAGGTTCACCTTGGGAGATCCGTAGCGCAGCTTGCCGAGACGCTCGAGCGTGAGGAACGACGTGCCCGCGAAGTTGGCCTCGGAGCCGAGCACGCGGTCGAGCTCGATGGGATGGCCGCACGATTCGTGGACCTGCAGACCCAGCTGGCTGGAGCCCAGGATCAGGTCGAAGACGCCCGAGGGGCACTGATCGGCGTCGAGCAGCGCCACGGCCTCTTCGCCGATCGTTCCCGCGTGGCCGGGGAGGTCGACCTCGCGCACCAGCTCGTAGCCCCGGCCCGCCCACTGTCCGCCGAAGGGCGCGGGGTAGGAGCGGGTCTGCATCTCGCCGCCGCGGATCGCGGTCGCGCCCATCCCGCATCCGGACATCAGGATGACCTGGTGGATCTCGGCGCCTTCGGTCGAGAAGAACCACTGGTCCCGCTCGACGAACTGCATCTGCGCCTCGGTGACCGTGATGCCGTTCGCGCGCCGCGCGGCCTCGTCGGCCGCGAGGAGCAGCGCGATCTTCTCCTCGACGGGAATGGAGAAGGGGTCGATCTCGACCTTCGTCCGCCAGGAGGCGCGCACGGGAGGCACGGGCGCGAGGCGCAGCTCGCCGCGCCGGCACAGCGCGCTTGCGCGCGCGATCGCCACGGCGCGGGCGGCGGCCGCGTCGATCCCCTCCTTCGAGAGATCGTGGGTCGAGGCGAACCCCCAGGAGCCGGCGGCGATGACGCGCACGCCGACGCCCATCCCCTCGGTTTCCGAGATCGATCCCACGCGGCCGTTCTTCACGACGAGGCCCTGGGTGCGCGTTTTCTGGGCACGGGCGTCCGCGTAGGCGGCTCCCCGCGCGCGCGCCGTGTCGAGGGCCTGCTGGACGAGTTCTTTCATTTGGATGGGCTCCCGGAGGCGGGGGAGTCTAGCATGCGACGTTTTCCGCAAGGAACGCTTGACTTTCGCCTTTCTTTCGTTCATGGTGTTACGTGATGGCACTGACCCGAAGACAGAAGCAGATCTACGACTTCGTCTGTGAGTTCGTGGAGCGCCGCGGCTACTCGCCGAGCCTCGAGGAGATCGGCCGGAGGTTCGGGCTCTCCTCGGTGGCGACGGTCCACAAGCACGTCACCCATCTGGTGG
>Ga0207644_10000318_pt1 | contig 31448 bp, 32 predicted proteins | sample KBSS73metaG_FD_184326 | JGI IMG/M metagenome (GOLD analysis project Ga0207644, IMG submission 184326) | Switchgrass rhizosphere microbial communities from Kellogg Biological Station, Michigan, USA - KBS S7-3 metaG (SPAdes) (version 2) | ecosystem: Host-associated > Plants > Roots > Rhizosphere... | reverse complement strand
CCCGACGTATTCTGCGCGGCGTTGCTCAATGCGCAGCCGATGGGCTTCTATGCCCCGGCGCAGATCGTCCAGGACGCGCGCAAGCACGGCGTCGAGGTCCGGCCCGTCTCGATCAACCATAGCCATTGGGATTGCACACTGGAGGCGACGCGGGGGCGGTACATGGCGGTCAGGCTGGGATTTCATCAGGTACGCGGGCTCGCCAATGTCCATGGCGCAGCAATCGCCGGCGCACGCGGTCCAGCCCCATATGAGAGCGTCGAGGAGGTTTGGCGGCGCGCCCGCGTTACCCCGCGCCGCGATCGAGCGTCTCGCGGAAGCCGACGCTTTCCACTGCATCGCGGAAAACCGACGCCAAGGGCTATGGAAGGTGAAGGGCCTCGGCGAAACGCCTTTGCCGCTGTTCGCCGCGGCCGATGAGCGTGAAGCGCAGTTCGCGCCGGAAGGTCTCGAACCATCCGTGTCACTCCGGGCCATGACCGATGGCCGGGAGGTGGTGGAGGATTATCGCTCGCTGAGCCTGTCGCTGCGGGGCCATCCGGTCAGCTTCCTGCGTGCCGAGCTGGATGCGAGGCGGATCGTACGTTGCGCCGATCTCGCCTCTATCCGCGACGGCCGCAATGTCGAGGTCGCGGGCGTCATCCTTGTCCGCCAACGGCCAGGCTCGGCCAAGGGCGTGTTGTTCGTCACGATCGAGGACGAGACCGGGATTGCCAACGGCATCCTCTGGCCGGACCGGTTCGAAATCTACCGCCGGCAGGTCATGTCGGCCTCCATGATCGCGATGCGCGGCCGTCTCCAGAAGGAAGGCGAGGTAATCCACGTCATCTGCGACCGCATAACCGATCAAGACCACATGCTGCGCTCAATCGGGCGGACGGATTTCTCCGTCGCGCCGGGACGCGGTGATGGAGCCACCGGCGGTGGCGGCCCTGACCCGCGCGATCCGCACTTTCCGCGCGGCCGGACGCTGGCCTCGCCGCCGTTCGGCACCGCAGCGGAACAGGAAGAAATTCTCCGCATCCGCAGTCACGACTTCCACTAGTGGCTGGGTGCCGGCGGAACGGAATTTAGCCTGCCGTGGCCAGCTTGGTGATCATGCCCGCGAGATCGGTATCTTTCGGCGTCAGTCCGCCGGCGTCGTGCGTCGTAAGCAGGATGGACACCTTGTTGTAGACGTTGGACCATTCCGGATGATGGTTTGCCTTCTCTGCCAGGATAGCGACTGCGGTCATGAAGGAGAACGCGGCGACGAAATCACCGAACTCGAATTCCCGCATGATCGCGTCGCTCGCTGGGTCGTAGCGCCAGTCTGGCAAGGCAGCCAAGGCTTCCGCACGCTCCCTCTCACTGAAGCGCATCATGACCATCCCCCACCTCCTGTTCGATCGTGCCGAAGATCGGCCGACCGACCGCGTCAGCCATCCAGATACGCACCACGTCGCCGTGCTTGAGGAAGGGCGTTTCCGGACTGCCGTTGAGGATCGTCTGGACCATGCGCGCCTCGGCAATGCAGCTGTAGCCGAGGCCGCCATCGGCGGCCGGACGCCCGGGACCGCCGTCCGCGCCGCGGTTCGAGACGGTGCCGGACCCGACGATCGTGCCGGCACCTAATTTACGGCTCCTGGCGAGATGCGCGATCAACGTACCGAAGTCGAATGTCATGTCGACACCCGCGTCAGCCCGACCGAACGGCTGGCCATTGAGGTCGACGTTGAGGGTGCCATTCAGCTTGCCGTCCCGCCAGTTCGATCCCAAGGAGTCAGGCGTTACGAACGCCGGCGAGAAGCCGCTCGCTGGCTTCGACTGGTAGAAGCCGAAACCTTTCGCCAATTCGCCAGGAATCAGATTGCGCAACGACACGTCGTTCACGAGGCCAACGAGCCGGATCAGGCCGAGCGCATCTTCACGACTTGTGCCCTGCGGCACATCGTCCGTAACCACCACGACTTCGGCCTCCATGTCACAGCCCCAGTTTTCGTCCGGCAGCGGAATCGTATCCCGGCCTCCGAGAAAGCCGTCGGACCCGCCCTGGTAAACAAGCGGGTCGTGCCAGAAGCTGTGCGGTAACTCGGCGCCACGGGCCTGCCGCACCAGCGCCACATGATTCACATAGGCGGAGCCATCCGCCCACTGAAAGGCGCGGGGCAGCGGAGCGGCCGTCGCTGTCTCGTCGAACGGCTGGCCGACCACGGCTCCGCTATCGAGAGCGCGCGCCAGCGCCTGCAGCCTCGGGAGCACCGCCGCCCAGTCATCGAGCGCGGCCTGCAAAGTAGGCGCAACCGCGCCCGCATCCGCATAGGTCGAAAGATCGCCGGACACGACGACGAGCCGGCCGTCACGGCCGCCCTTCAGACTGGCGAGCTTCATGCGCCAGGCTCCGCGTGCAGCCATTCCGCATAGCGGGGTGCCCGCTTGGTCCGGCTCCATTCCTCTAGCATCAGCGGCGCAACCCGCTTGAGCTCGTCATATTGCTCCGGCGTGCCGATGTTGCAGGCCAGCTCCACGCGATGCCCATTCGGATCGAAGAAATAGATCGACTTGAAGATGCCGTGCCAGGTCGGCCCCACCACATCGATCCCCTGTGCCTCCACGTGTGCCTTCGCAGCGAGCAGCGCGGTCTCGTCCTCGACTTCGAAGGCGAGATGCTGCACCCATGCCGGAGTGTTGGGGTCCCGGCCCATTGGTGCCTGCTGCGGCAATTCGAAGAACGCCAGCACGTTGCCTCCGCCGCAGTCGAGGAACACATGCATGTACGGATCATCCTCGCCGGTAGACGGGACCTTATTCTCGGCGAAGGCAGTCGTGTAGCTCATGCCCAGCACTCGGGAATACCACTCCACCGTCTCCTTTGCGTCGTTGCAACGGTAGGCGACGTGGTGAATGCGCTTCAGGTCGGGCGCCGCGGTCATACCGGCTCACCCACGTTCAGGGCGCCGCGGCGGACCTGGTCGCGTTCCATGCTTTCGAACAGCGCGGTGAAATTGCCTTCGCCGAAACCTTCGTCCCGTTTGCGCTGGATGAATTCGAAGAAGACCGGTCCGATCTGCGTCTCCGAAAATATCTGGAGCAGCAGGCGCGGATCGCCGTCTCGGGTCGAGCCGTCGAGCAGAATGCCGCGCCGCTGCAATTCCTCCACCGGTTCGCCGTGACCTGGCAGCCGTTCGTCGAGCATCTCATAATAGGTTTCGGGCGGGGCGGTCATGAAAGGGGTGCCGCAGGCCTGAAGCTTGTCCCATGCAGCAAGGAGGTCGTCGCAGATGAATGCGATGTGCTGGATGCCCTCGCCGTTGTAGGCACGCAGGAACTCGTCGATTTGGCCGCCGCCCGTCTTGCCTTCCTCATTGAGCGGGATGCGGATCTTCCCGTCGGGCGCGGTCATCGCCTTGCTGGTGAGGCCGGTATATTCGCCCTTGATGTCGAAATAGCGGATTTCGCGGAAACCGGCGATGCGCTCGTAGAATGCCGTCCAGTGCGCCATGCGCCCGCAGTAGACATTGTGCGTGAGATGATCGATGAGCTCGAGCCCGGCGCCGACGGGGTGCCTGTCGACGCCCGGCTCGTAGACGAAGTCGATGTCGTAAATCGAAAGACCGCAGCCGCCTTCGCTTTCATAGCGGTCGATCAGGTAAATGATCGAGCCGCCGATCCCTCGGATCGCGGGCAAACGCAGTTCCATCGGCCCGGTTTTGATGTCGATAGGCTCGGCACCGCGCCCGATCGCCTCGGCAAAAGCCTTTGCCGCGTCGCGCACGCGCCAGCCCATGCCGCAGGCCGAAGGCCCATGCTCGGCCGCGAAATAGGCAGCTGGGCTGCGTGGCTCATAGTTGGCGATGAGGTTGATTGCGCCCTGTCGCCAGAGCTGGACGTCCTTGGACCGATGCCGAGCGACGAGCGTGAAGCCCATAGCGGCGAACACTGGTTCCAGCATGCCCTTCTCGGGAGCGCTGAATTCAACGAACTCGAAGCCGTCGAGGCCAAGCGGATTGTCGAACACGGTCATGAGCATTTTTCCTGAGAAGTGAACCGGGTCACGGCGGCTAGCAACCGACCCCGTTGGTGATGGGGATGAGCGCGCCATGGATGGCGCGCGCGGAGGGTGAGAGGAGGAAGGCGGCGGCGTCCGTGACCGCGTCCGGATGAGTCCAAGTTGAAAAGTCCGCATTGGGCATGGCGGCACGATTGGCCGGCGTGAAGATGATTCCCGGCAGCAATGTGTTGATGCGGATTCCACCCGGCCGGAGTTCGGCGGCTAGGCATTCGGTCAGTCGTGCGACGGCGGACTTGGACGCCGCGTGGGGCACCATGCCCGCACCGCTTGGAACGGCCGAGGCCGCGCCGATCGTGACGAATGCCCCGTCCGGAGCGAGCAGCGGAAGCGCAGCCTTCACGACACTGAGGGTCGTCTCGAGATTGGCCCGGAACAGGGCCTGCCACAGCGTCGCGTCGCTCCCGGCGACGGGGCGCCAGTCAAAGGCCCCCGCCAGATGCAGAACGCCATTGAGGCCGCCGACACGTTCGGCTGCCAAGTCGATGGCCCGCGCTGCCGCTTCGAGGTTCGCGAGATCCTCGCATCCGATCATCAACGCCGGTGCCCCTGGTTGCACCTTGAGCGCGATACGCGCGACCTCATGTCCCTCTCGTTCCAGCAGGCTGGCGGTTGCGGTCCCGAGGGCGCCCGCTGCGCCCGTTACGATCAGCTTCATCCCAGCGCTCCCTGGCTGACTGGGACGACAGCTTGCCTGGCATCCAGGCTAGGTTCGAGGTGCGGGAGCAGCCCATCGACAAAACGGTCGAGATTGGTTTCGTTCAATCCGGCGATGTTGATCCGACCATCGGCCGGCATGTAGATGCCGTGGCTCTCGCGCATCGCTGCGACCATCGCCGTATCGATCGGCAGCAGAGAGAAAAGTCCGCGCTGAACCGCAATAGAGCTCAGGGCGGGATGCGCCGGGCCCAAGGCCATCCTCATGCGATTGAGCCGCAGCCGCATGCTATCGAGCTCGTCACGCCAGGTTCCGCGGAGCTCGCGGTCGTCCAGGATCGTTCGCACCACCGCCGCACCGTGGTCCGGTGGCATCGACCAGAGGCTGCGGGCCAGCGCCAACGCGTTCGCCCGTGCCAGTTCGGCCAGGCGCGCGCTGGCTGCCTGAATGAAAAGCGCTCCCACGCGGTCGCGATACAATGCGAAATTCTTGTCGCAGCTATAGGCAAGCAGCGCAGTCGGAACCGCGTCGATCAGCAGGCGGGCGCCGGCGCCATCAGGCTCGATGCCGTCTCCCAGGCCCTGATAGGCAAGGTCGATAAAGGGGATGAGCCCACGACGGTTGCACAGATCCGCAAGCGTCCCCCATTGGTCCAGCGTGAACTGCGTGCCGGTCGGATTGTGGCAGCAGCCGTGAAGAAGGATGACGTCGTCCGGTCGCGATCGCTCCAGCGCATGGAGCATGGCCTCGAACGCGATATCGCCGATCTCGACGTCGAAATATGGATGGACGAGCGTGGCAAGGCCGGCCTCGGCGAAGATCGGCCCATGGTTGGGCCAGGTCGGCTGGCTCAGCCACACGCGCGCAGCGGGGGTCGCCCGTGCCAGCAACTGCGCACCGAGCCGCAAGGCTCCCGTGCCGCCTGGCGTTTGGAGGCCGAAACATTTCGGATCGGGCTTGGCTGTCCCGAAGACCAGATCGGCCAACAGCTCAGTAAAGCGGACATCGCCTTCCGCGCCGAGGTAGGCCTTGCTCCGCTGCTCCGAGACCAATCGGGCTTCGGCCACTTTAACAGCGCGCATCACCGGCGTCTCTCCGGTCTCGTCGCGATAGACGCCGACGCCGACATCGATCTTGTCGGGACGCGGGTCCGTTCGGTGCATGGCTATGAGGGCCAGAAGCGCATCGGGCTTCTGGGGGCCCAGCGCGGAAAAAGCTTCCAAGTCGCCAGTCATACGGTTGCCCGAGTCTCGGCATAGGCCTGCCTCCCGGCGTGGATCACATGATCCGAAGTCAGGAGTTCCCCGACTTCGATCGGCGCGAGACCGCGCAGGCGCTCGTACATCGGCGCGAGGTCGGCATCGCGGGTCTGCCGCAACAGGTCCTCGAAACTCTCGATCACGAAGTAGTTCTGCTGGTAATCATCGATGCGATAGCGCGTGCGCATGACCCGCTCGAGATCGAAGCCGATCCTGTTCGGGGATGCGTCATCGAGCGCGAAGACGCTCTCGCCGTAGGACGACACGATACCAGCGCCGTAGAGTTTGAGATCGGAGCCATCACGGATGAGGCCGAATTCGACCGTGTACCAATAGAGGCGGGAGAGAGCCTCGATCATGCCGAGCTTGGCTGCGCGCAGCCCGCCCTCGCCATAGGCCTGCATATAGTCGGCGAATACCGGATGGACGAGCAACGGCACATGGCCGAACACGTCGTGGAAGATGTCCGGCTCCTGCAGATAATCAAGCTGGTCAGGCGTCCGGATGAAGCGCCCGGCGACGAAGCGGCGATTGGCGAGGTGCTCGAAGAACATCTCGTCGGGGACTAGGCCCGGCACCGCGACGACCTGCCAACCAGTTACTTTCGAAAGGCGATCGTTCAACTCATCGAAGTCGGGAATGCCCGGCTTCGTCATGCGCAACACGTCCAAGCCTTCCATGAAAGCAGGAACGACGCGCGCTGGGAGCATCTCGGCTTGCCGCGCGAAGAGCTGATCCCACACCGTGTGCTCCTCCGCGCAGTAGGACCGCCAGTCCTGCGGGATCGTCCAGTCGGGTGCCGCGTGCGCGGGGCGGATAAGATCGGTAGCCATGGCTGAAACCTACCGGAAATCGCTGAAAAGCGATTCCATATGTTGCATATATTGGCGACGTTCTGATAGGATCGTTGCACAATATCGACAAATGCGAGTTATTTTTATCATGACGCATTTAGCGGAGCGGCAAGCCCCTCGTAGTCCCTAGGGAGATTCGAATGGAATCGATCGTAACACTTCAGGCCCTGTTCGGATGACGCTGCTGCTTCACGGCTACTGGCGCTCGTCCGCTGCGTACCGAGTGCGCATTGCGCTCAACCTCAAAGGGCTCGAATACGGCCAGATTGCGCACGATCTGCGCACCGGGGCACAGCGCGATCCAGCCTATCTGGTGTTGGCGCCGATTGGGCTGGTTCCCACACTCGAAACGGATGGCATTTGGATCACGCAGAGTCTGGCGATCATGGAGTGGCTGGAGGAAAGCTATGCGGGGCAGGCACTGCTGCCGGATGGCGCTACGGCACGCTCAACGGTGCGCGCGATGGCTCAGATCGTGGCGTGCAACATCCATCCGCTCAACAACCTGCGCGTACTGGCCGCGCTGCGGCGGGACCTCAAGGCTGGAGAGGACATGGTCCAGACCTGGATTAGCCGATGGATCGGGGACGGTTTTGCGGCACTGGAAGCGTTGGTCTCCGAACATGGGCGCGGATTCTGTTTCGGAAACCAGCCTACGATGGCGGACTGCTGTCTCGTCCCGCAACTTTACAATGCCGGCCGTTTCGGGGTCGAACTTGATGCATTTCCGACGCTGGTTGACGTCGAGGCGACCTGCCTGACGCTGCCAGCATTCGACAGCGCTAGGCCGGACATGCAGCCTGACGCTGACCAGGCGGTGGCATGAGCGCGACCCGTAATCTCGACGCGATCGATCGCAAGCTGCTCAGTGAACTGCAACGCGACGCCTCGCTCAGCCATGCCGAGCTTGCCGACCGAGTCGGAGCATCGACAGCATCGTGCTGGCGCCGAATTCGAGCCTTAGAAACCGATGGAGTGCTTGGTCGACATGTCCGGCTCGTCGATCCCGCTCGGATCGGGCGTGGCGTAAACGTGCTTTGCCATATCAAGATCAAGAATCACTCAGCCGAGACGACGGAAGCGTTCGAGAGCTTCGTGGCGTCACGCAACGAGATTATCGAGTGCTATTCGATGTCCGGGGACTGGGACTACCTTCTGCGGATCCTCGTGGCCGACGTTGACGATTACAATCACTTCCTGATGCGCACTGTCGTTCGCCATCCGTCCGTTGCTACAGGATCGTCCCATTTTGCACTTTCCCAAGTGAAGTACACGACCGCCGTGCCGATCTAAAAGCGGCATGGTGTACATACGGAACCGTAATTCCTTCGTTGAGACCTTCTTGCCCGCCGAAGTCGAAACTCGCTCGATCACGGCTATCGAGCTCGATGATTTTGTGGAGATCCGACCAGAGGAACGCGCTATCCGTAAATATGCAACCTCAGATAATGGGATCGCGGCGATACTGCCGTTGGCCAATGAGCCGATCGGCAATCGCTTGCGGTTAATCCTTGATATGAACACGATCCGGCGGTGACATGCGCAAATCATCATGATGGATCAACGCAAAATGACGAAAGCCCAAGTCGACCGTTACGTCGTTCATGAGAGCGGCGAGACTGTCTGGTGAAGTTGTCGCGCGAAGCGCGTCGATGACCGAATGAGTCACGGAAAGGCAAAGCCGGAGCGCCGATCGTGTTGGACCAGACGGCATCTTTCACGTCCTCGTGCACCCGCTCTCCTAAAAGGAATACCCTGACACTCGCGCCTCAGCGCTGTATGGGGTACGTCGAGCGACCCTTTTTCACCCCCTAGAATTTGAGCGTCCGCCGACCCCTTCCCGCAGTGCCGATTTTCCAAGATTGGATGTTTGCTGCCGCCTCGGGCCGCGGAGGCCCATCGGCGTAAAGAGGGAGATGGCAGCGGCCGCCCATCTCGCATTGTTACGCTGCAAGTCGCTCGCCGCTGAATACTTCGGCCCTAAGAGAAAGACTCTCAGCAACCGCTGCGTTGTAAATCTTGCCTCGATGGACATTCAGCCCTTGGGCAAAGCCGGCATCAGCCTTGAGGGCGTCGAGGCCGTTGGCGGCCAGTGCTAATCCGTATCGCAACGTAGCATTATTCAGGGCGAAGCTGGATGTGAGGGGAACTGCTCCCGGCATGTTCGCCACACAATAGTGGACGATATTATCGACCTCGAAAGTTGGATCTGCGTGCGTAGTAGGCCGGGATGTTTCGAAGCAGCCTCCTTGATCGATCGCAACGTCGACAAGTGCGGCCCGCGGCTTGAGCAATTCGAGCATATCGCGCGAAACCAGTTTGGGTGCGGCAGCCCCCGCCACCAGAACGGCACCGATAATCACGTCAGCAGCGACGAGTTCCTGTTCAATTGCTTCGATTGTCGAGAACCTAGTCCGGGCGCGCCCGCCAAACAGTTCGTCGAGTTGGCGCAAACGCGGGAGAGATCGATCAATGATTGTAACTTCAGCACCCAGGCCAACGGCCATACGTGCGGCGTGCGTGCCAACAACGCCACCACCCAGCACGACGACGCGCGCCGGTGCTACACCCGGAACGCCGCCAAGGAGCATCCCCGCACCCCCAGCGTGACGCTTCAAGGCGGCACCGGCAGCCTCGATCGACAGTCTGCCCGCCACTTCGCTCATTGGAGCGAGCAGCGGCAGACTCCCATCGGGTGCGACCACAGTCTCGTAGGCGATCGCGGTGCAACCCGACTCCAGCAACCCTACTGTCTGAGCTCTATCGGGGGCGAGATGAAGATAGGTGAAAAGGATTTGGCCTTCACGAAGCTGTACCCATTCGGACGGCTGCGGCTCCTTCACCTTCACGATCATGTCTGCCGATTGGAAGACGTCGCCTGCAGTGGGCGCGATGGTTGCGCCGGCGGCAATATATGCGTCGTCAGTAGCGCCAATACCTTGCCCGGCCCCCGTCTCGACAAGAACGGCATGCCCTGCCGCGACGTACTCCCGTACTGCGCCCGGTGTGAGCCCGACACGGTACTCGTGAACCTTGATTTCCTTGGGCACGCCGATCTTCATCGGTATCTTTCCTTGTTCGAGATATATTTAGAATTGGGTGCGGGCGGTCAGACCGAAGGTTCTCGGCCGCATCCGGATAGCCGCAGGCCCGTTGGACAAGCGCACGGCGTTGGTGAAGGAATCCTGGTTGGTGATATTGTCGACGAAGCCGACAAGTTCGAACCGGTCATTCTTCAAGCCAAGCCTGGCATCGAAGCGATTATAATCGCCGAACTGCAAAGCGGTGGCGTTGCGGAAGTCGCTATAGGCCATCCCGCTATATTGGTGGGCGACCCGAAGGTAGACCGCGCTTCCGCCGCCTAGATCGTAGGTATATTGGGCAAAATTCGAGATAGCGAAGCGCGGTGTACCCGGCAGGCGATCGCCAACTGTAGCTGCTGCGCCCGTAGCGACGGTCTTCAGCTTATTGTGGTTGAAGCTCACCGCCGTACCGAGCTCAAGCGCGCTAGTGACTTTTCCGTGAAGCTCCAGTTCGGCGCCATAGGACTCCGCAGTTCCTGCGTTGCCGACATAGGAGAAGCCGGTTGCCGACAGCGTCTTCAGCTGAATGTTCTTCCAGTCGATATAGTAGACAGACACATTTGCTGTGACGCGACCGCCCAGAATTGTCGATTTGATACCGCCCTCGTAGTTCCAGAGGCTGTCGGACTTATAGTTCGGCGGGATAGGAAGTCCCGATGTGGGATCATTAAGCGGTGTCAGATTGTTCTGGCCGACCCGGTAGCCTTTTGCGGCCTGCGCGTAGAGCAGCACGTCCCGCGTCGCCTGATACGAAAGGGCAAACTTGGGCGTAACCGCGTCATCCTTCGACGAACGATCAAGCACACTCAACCCACCGTTCAGATCGCCGTCGGCCTGGCTGAAAAGCGTAACATGGTTCCAGACCAGCCGAACGCCCGCTGTCGCTTTCAGCTTTTCGGTGATGTTGTAGGAAACCTCACCGAACAGTGCCTTTTCGATCGATTTCACATTGTAGAAACCGAACAGGGATTGATCGGTGGGATATCCGAAAGCCGCGCCGAAGCCAGGAGTCGTGATATTCTCGTCGATATGCTGCTTGTTGCGCAGATAGAACCCGCCGAGGAGCCATTGGAACGGACCATCGGTCGTTGAGGCCAAACGAAGTTCCTGAGCAAGGCTCTTAGTCGTGATGGCGTCGAGCCCCAGGGAGGGAGCCGTGAGTCCATAGATTGCGGTGATTACCGGAGTAAAATCCCGCACCGAGTCATTGGTCCGCTTAGCGTATGTCGTCGAAGATGTCAGCTTAGCGGAGCCAAGGTCGAGATCACCAACGAGATTGGCGACAAACGACTTGTTGGTCACGAATTGCGGAGTCGCGCCGGTATAGGTGTAGCCCGCGTTGCCATAGGTGACGTAAGCCGAATCCTTGGGCTTGTCGCGTTGGTAACTGACATTCGCCGTAATCGTCAGCGCTTCTGACGGCACGAAGCGCAGAAGCCCGCGAACCGAATAGGAATCCTGCTTGTTGACGTTATCGCGCCCGGTCGCGACGTTGTCGACCCAGCCACCGTCGCGGCGATAATAGCCTACGACTCGGGCCGCGAGCTTATCGGTAACAAGTGGCACATTGACGGCAAGGTTCGCGCCGAAGCTTGGGCGGCCGCCGTCGGTGGCTTCTACCGTACCTTCCGCTTTGCCAGCAAACTCGTTCATCACGGGTTTGTTCGTGATGATCCGGATCGCGCCGCCGAGGGCACCGGATCCAAAGAGCGTCCCCTGCGGACCGCGGAGCACTTCGACGCGCTCCACGTCAAATAGCCTCAAATCCGGTGTCCCAAGCGGGAGATAGGTGTCGAGGGTCGGAAGATCGTCATAGTAGACCGCAACTGGCGATTGCGTGTTGCCCGCCAAGGTTCCGGTACTGATCCCTCGAATGGCGAATGTGCCGGAGTTCGCTCCGTTCTCGTTGTAAACCAAACCGGGAATGGTCTTCGTGTAGTCGGCGAAACTGTCCGCGCCGCTCCGCTGGATGGCTGCCTCACTCAAAGCCGTGATGCTGATCGGCACTTTCTGGATGCTTTCGTTCCGGCGAGTGGCCGTAACGACGATCTCATTTGTCACCACGTCACTGGCGGGCTGCGTTTGCGCCTGCGCCGGCACTGCCATCAGGCTCAAGGCGCTCGCGCCGATGAGCCAAGCGATTTTCGAACGGTCCCCCATAACTATCTCCCTTTTGCGATCGGACACAATACGATCTTCTTCACAAAGAAAGGAGAGCACTCTCTCTGTTTTATGTCAACTATGTTTCAGCGCTTCGCCACACCGAACGTGCAATCCGCTGGAAATTGCCGCCCATTATCTTCGCGAGTGTTGCAGTTCCGCACCCTCGATCGGACAGTGCCTGCGCAATCTCTGGCAATCGCCATGGGGGAATCATCTTCGGCGCTTCGCCATAGGCTCCTGCAGGAAGAAATGCCGGGCGGGCTGCCATGAGTTCCGCTAACTCATTCTGATCAAACATATAGTCGAGACCGAGCCCGACGTGATCGTCCCCAACCACCGAAAGCACGTGTTCGACATGCCGCACGAAGGTTTCCGTGCTATCGTCGTTATCGCCCAGGAATTGCCCAAAGCCGTTTAGACCGATCACACCGCCCCTTGCCGCGCAGGCGAGCATCAGGTCATCGGGAATGTTTCTAGGGTGGTCCCAGATCGCTCGCGCGTTCGAATGAGAAAAAATCACCGGATCCTTCGACGCATCAATGGCCTGCCGGGCCGTGCGATACCCGGTGTGCGTGCAGCAGATCACCATCCCCACGGCATTCATCTCTTCGATGACCTCCCGGCCGAACATCGTGAGACCACGATCGTCCTCGAGGCATCCGCCGCCCGCGGGGTTCGCAACATTATAGGCGATCAGCATCCATCGAACGCCGAGATCATAATAAAGGCGTACCATGCTGACCTGATTACCCAGGGCATTCATACCCTCTATATCGAAGCAAACGCCGAGCCTGCCGGTCGCCTTGGCGCAAGTTAAATCGTTGGGGCGCAAGATGAGCTGGAATTCGTCACTGTGACGCGCGATCCAGGCACGGAAATGCGCCAACATCCGTATGTGCTGCTCGATACCATCGTCGCCGAAGCCGATATTCAAGGTGATGCAGTCAATCCCAGCTGAGCGGCAACGGAGCAGTTCGTCGAAAAAGGCACTATCGTCTGGGCGAAGAGGCATGCACCCATGGTTGTCCCAGACGAGTCCGCCATCGACGAGTTTCTCCAAGCGTTGAGCGCCGGTGGAAAGAATCACGCTTCGACGTCTTCCATGTCGCCACGCTCACGGAAAAGAGCTTGGCCGGTAATGGTCAATAAAAGGCTCTCCAGGGCCGCTTCGGCAGCCTCGCGCGGCTCCGCGCACCCAGCAGCCCGACGGAAGAGCAATCCATAGTGAAAATTTTCGACCAGTGTGGCCGCTGTCTCGGGATCGCCCCCCTCGGCGAGCCCACCCACCTTAGAGATCCGCTCCAAGGCTCCGTGGATCATCTTACGAGATATGCGGTAATTATCCATCACCTCCTTGGCGACGCTTCGATTTGCTACCGCCTCGGCCAGCATTTGAACTTCGATGCGGATCGTCGCCGCGTAGCCCGGCCGGTAAATGTCCCTAAGTCTGCGAAGCAGAAGCTTACGCAGCTCTGTTATCGTCGTGATCCCCATGTTTGAGCCCATGTCCTCAGCGGATCGCTCGGCGATCGCGAGGATAATGTCGTCTCTTGACTTAAAATGGGTGTAGAGAGCGCCCATGCTTATGCCGGCCTCTCGGCAGATTTCCTTGGTCGAGGTGGAGGCTATGCCTAACCGGTCGAGGCATCTACTCGCGGCGTCGAGTATCTCGCGCCGCCGATCTGCCATGTATTTAATGTCTCTTTTCGGCATTTCGCTTCTTTCAGACTCGCGCGAGCGCGCGCAACGCGATGTGAAGATACTGAGGCGGCCCGTTTGCGGCGTCCGTGATGAAGTTGACTTCCGTCGGCAGCGTTCCGATCCTGCCCATAAAGGTCGTTTCGCCAATACGTAGCAACGTTACACGCTCATCGTTCATGGTCGAACTCATAACAAGGGTTGCGCCCTCCTCAGCTATTTCAATGGCGAATGTGGGCGACCTGTAGCGCCCGACAAAGGAGCCGAGCGGAGAGTTGCTGTGCGACCCAATCAGTGCAACGCTTGCGTTTACTCCGATAGCGCGCCGCGTTAAAGCTTCACCGATCGTTGCGCCGTTAGGGGTGTTAGAAAGGAAAATAGCGGCTTTCCCAAGAGCGCGACTACCCAAGGCAAACACGGACGTACCGCCTATATGCCCCACCAAATCTTGGGTCTCGTCAATCACACACCAGCCAAGGCCCCATCCGTCGCCGAACACACCGGGACCAGGCATCGCTATTTGAACGTTCTGCATCGCTTGACACAAGGGATCGCTGAAGAGGCGGATGTTCGCAACGCAGCCGAATAAAAGGGCTCCCAGCAGACGCACCGCGTCTTCAACGGATGCCGTCGCGGTAGTTCCCGCCGCAGCGAATATACCTGGCAGCCGAGGCCACATTTCCGTCAGAGCCACGGACCCGTCAGGCGTAAAATCGTGATCGACAGCCGGGCGCTCCGGAACGTTGGATTCGTCGCCCAGCCACGTCGAAGACATGCCAAGCGGTTGGAGGAAACGCCGTCGCACCTCATTTTCCCAGGAATCTGCGGCAATCCGTCGGATAACTTCACCAAGCAGGATATACCCCACATTGGTGTAGGAAAGGAGCGCCCCCGGCTTTGCGATTGGACCGAAATTTGCGAGGCGGTCGATCAGCGCATCAATGCCGGCGATCGGCTCGAAGAGATCTACAAGCCCCGAACTATGACAAAGCAGGTGCTGGATCGTTATCTCTGCGCCATAGGTCAGTTTTCTTACTTCCGGCAGCCATCGAACGAGGGGATCCTCAAACGATAGCTGGCCGGCTTCGACCATCTGACAAATCGCACCCGCCGTCAGGAGTTTGGTGACGGACCCTAGCGAAAACGGAGTCGCGGCGGTCACAGGTTCGATCGAACTTGCATCGGGGCGACCGACAAATGCGACTTCAACCTCCCCATCTGTCGACACGGTCGCAAGCGCGGCGCCAACGAGCTGGTCGGCATATTCCGAGAGCAACCCCGCGAGCCCGACGGTGGCTGGAACAGCATTGGATTCGGATGTCATGAGTTTAATTTCTCTTGCTCTGATGTAGGAATACGGAGGCCCGCGGCTAGTGCCACGGCGCAGAAACAGCAGGCGAGCAAAACTGGAAACAATACGGCAGCGGGAGCCTTCCCACTGCTAAGCAGGGATGCCGCAGCCTGCGCGCCGATCGCGTGTCCTATGCTCTTTGTGACGAATATGAGTGCGCTCGCGCTGGCAAGCCGGCCCATCGGGACATTTGCACCAAGAAGATCGATGCCTTGCGTGAGCAGCAAGCCGATACCGGCCCCGATCGCAGAACTCGCGAGGAAAAGGCTGGCTATGCTTGCGGGGACTAAAATACCCATCAGCCCTGCCATGATGAGCGACGTTCCGAGCTGCATCACCCAACGGGAGCTGACGTGTCGGCGCATCCATGGGACAAAGAAAGGGGAGATGGCTCCCAGAGCCCCGAAGCCCGCCAGGCAAATACCGCTTAAGGACGGGTTACCGCCCAAACCGCCCTCGATGCGCGGCATTTCCACAATAACGGGAATGAGAACGAAACTTCCAAAAGCGCCCATTCCCGTAGCGGCCGTGATGACCGCTACTCGCCCTACGGCGGGATGGCGTAACAGCCTACGATCGACCACCGGGTTACGCGTTGCTGCAGACTGTTTGAACCAGATCACAAGCACCAGGGCCGCGACGATGGTGTGCCAAAGCGCGGTGCTCGCAGAGGCGCCGATACCAGTCAGAATGGATAGGAAGATGGCGGCCAGCAGGCCGCCGCCGATCCAATCAACATCGCCATCACCAGTTATTGGGCGTTTGGCAGCCTTTAACGTGCCCCCAAGCGCTCCTGCAGCCACGCAGATCAAAACGGGGGCAAGCGACACCCAGTACAAAATCCTGTAGTCCGCCAATTGCAGGAGCAAGCTCGCAAGGAAAAATCCCGCGATCGTGCTCAGCGTGGCGGCGATTACGATCGACTTTGAAGCCGTCAGGTCATTTTCTTGGCAACCAATCGCCACAGATAGTGGCACGAGCGAAAGTGCCGATCCTTGAAGCGCCTGCCCCAGCACCAGTTGCCAGAACGAAGCGGCGGTGGCCGACATCACGATTCCGCCGCCCAAGGCGATCAACACTGAGACAAACATACGCTTAGCGCCGTAAATATCCGCCGCGCGACCGATCAGAGGTGTCGTTATTGCACCACTCAGCGCGAGAGCGCTGAACACCCACCCAGCTTCGCTTAGAGCGACTTGATAATGTGCGCGAATCTGCGGCAGCGCTGGAATGAGCATCGTTTCGAGAGTAGAGTAAGCAAAGATGCCCGTCGGACAAATCCAGCCCCACGCCCCCCGGCGAGTGGTTGTGATCTCTCTCGCTCCCCCTCTCCCGCTGCCATCGGTCAACCTTCTTCCCCTGAAAATGTGATCAGCACATTGCCCGAATCTCGTTCGGTTGTTAATACAGAGAGATCGCTCTCCTTTGCAATAGATGGGTGTGCTAATGGCAGTGGCTTTTTGGGATGGCGCCGAAGTCGCGCGCCGCTTGCCGGTCAGGGGACTGATCGACGCAATGAGCAAGGCATTTCTGATGCCGCCCTCCGCCCCAGTGCGTCAGCGCATCGATTCGACGTTCAGTCGGGAAATTTTGCTGATGCCATCAGTTGGCGAAGCATTCGCGGGCGTTAAAATCCTGACGATCATGCCAGACAATCGCAATCTGGACCTCCCCGTGATCCAAGGCATCTTTACGCTGTTCGATTTTCGTAACGGCATGCCACTGATATCGATGGATGCCGACGAACTGACGGCGCGTCGCACGGCAGCCATCTCAGCTATCGCGGCAAGGCAACTTGTTCGAGAGGACGCAGAGTCGCTGCTCCTCGTTGGTTCGGGCCACCTAATTCCTTTTCTCGCGCAGGCACACACACAAGTTCGCGAATATTCTTCGATCAAACTTTGGGCGCGTAATCCTGAAAAGGCGGCTCATACGATCGCTAAAATCGCAGACTTTTCCGGGCGAACGGTAGAGTTCGCGCCGGACTTGAACGGCGCAGCCCGCGAAGCTGACGTGATTTCTTGCGCCACACGGTCCAAAACTCCAGTGATCTGCGGTCGGTGGCTCAAACCGGGGACGCATCTTGACCTTGTCGGCGGATATCGCCCGGACATGCGCGAGGTCGACGACGAAGCGGTCTGCGGAGCTAAGATTTACGTAGACACTCGTGCAGGTGCGCTTGCAGAGGCAGGTGATTTACTCGATCCGATCTCGCGTGGCATAATTTCTGCGGACGATATCGCCGGCGACATAACCGACCTTACGAAGGGCGACGGACGAAGTTCTCTGGCGGAGACGACGATTTTCAAGACTGTTGGCTCCGCTGCCTCCGACTTGGTAGCTGCAGAATTCGCTTGGACGGCAGCCTGACAGTGCCCGGAACGCTGATCTTAGGCGGGGGCATCATCGGCTTAGCCTGCGCGCTTGAGCTCCAAAAGCGGGGTCAAGCCGTAACTCTCATAGATCGAGAAGAGCCCGCTCGAGGGTGTTCCTTCGGTAATGCCGGCATCATCGCGACATCGGAAGTATTTCCGATTATCTCAGCAAAGCGCGTCATCGGCCTTCCGAAAATGCTGTTGGACCGTGACGGCCCAGCCGTCATGCGCATGGCTGGCTTTAAGGATCTTCTGCCTTGGTTATTGCGCGCTTCACTGACCCTGACACCTGAAAGGCAAAGAGGCATTTCAACAGCGCTCGGTAGTTTGAACACAGCGGCCCTGCCTGCATGGCGGGCACTTTTGAACGACATTAGAGGAAGTGCGCTTTTACGTGAGCGCGGGATGATCGAACTTATGCGAGCGCCCGCCTCGCCTGAAGATTTAGCCGGTCATTGTCGCAGTTTGAACGATATGGGGCTGAGCACGCGTCCGCTGTCGGGTGACGACGTGAGAGAGCTTGAGCCAATGATCGGCGAAACGTCCACAGGCGGAGTTCTTCATGAAAACACGGCGCACGTAACCGATCCGTTCGACGTTGCAATGGCTCTCCTCGCTGCATTCCAAGGCCGAGGAGGGCAAATAGTGCTTGATGAAGCGATTACGATCGAGCCTCGGCATAATGGACATACCGTACACGGACGATCGACATCTTATGTGGCGGACACCATTGTCGTGGCCGCCGGTATGGCGTCGGGAGCACTTTTAAGGCCCTTGGGAGCTAGTGTGCCGCTCCAAGCGGAACGGGGCTACCATTTGATGCTTCCTCTTCCGACGGGGTGGCTCAATCGCCCGCTTACATTTCATCGCGAGTCTTGTGTCGCGAGCCCGCTGACGGGAGGATTGCGCCTCGCCGGCACAGTGGAGTTCGCATCACCCGACGCGGCTCCCGACTGGTCCCGCGCTGATCGCCTAGCGCAGTTTGCCCAGCGCTACTTCTCAAAAGAGATACCGCTAGGCGGCGCCGAACGATGGATGGGCAGTCGACCATCATTGCCGGACTCCCTGCCCGCCATAGGGCTTCACCCCACAGTTCCTAAGTTGGCATATGCCTTCGGACACCAGCATCTTGGTCTTACCCAAGCTGCGGTCACGGCCCAGCACATCGCAAATCTTCTGACGGCCCGGTGTTCACCCACGAGCCTCGCAGAGTTTGATCTGTCACGATTTGGGTTTCGGACATTTTAAGAAGATAAGGAGATATACATTGGTTCACGAAGCCCCTGGTACGGTGGACTTTCCGGAACGGCTGCAGGTCGTCAATGACCCCCTCTCCTTTGATCTTCCGGTGTGCGGCTAACCCGCAGAACGGCCCGGGCCTCTGAGACGGAGGGCTATGCGAGACGCCGTCAAAGCGGCGCGTGCGCTTCTTCTATGATGCTGCCAAGTTCGGCCGCGTAGTCGAAGTCGTCGACATACGTGTCGTAGCCCGAGCGGGATCAAACTCGCGGCAGCTTGGTGATGAGCGCCGCCGCTTTGGTGCCTGAGGACAGTGCGGCCACACTGGGCAGGTTTTCCCGAACCTCGATGTTCATGACCGTGGACCCGTCTGTGAGAGTATCGCGCACGAGCACGATGTCTCGCACCTCGACATAGACGGTTTCGAGATCGGCGTCTTCGCAGGCGATGTCCGTCAGGATCTCGCCATCGCATCACGCAGCTCGGCGGCGTTCGTGGGCATCCAGCGGTTCAGGACTTGCTTGGGCATGGAAGCCTCCTTGTGGTGGGATAGCGTGAAAGCGCTCGAGCCAGGTCTCAAGCGTAGGTCTCGCGTCGAGCGGTTGGTGGGCCGCCATTTCCTGGAAGCGCAACAACGAGGTCGGCGCTGAGGCGGCAATGTGGTCTATTTCGGCCTGGGGCAGCAGCCGCTCGGCACGAATGAAGTCGGTCATTCGTCCTGGCTTCGACTTGGTCGATCGTCGCCAAAGGCCCTCGACCGTTCTCAGGCGCGGAGCGGCGCGCGCCTCGATCAGCACGATCATGCGCAGCCAGTAGGCCGGCAGTGCGCGCACCTCGTCGGGCTTCATCGCGGTGCAGAACACGCAGCTGGATTTCGGGGGGACCGGCAGACCTTCGGCACGAATGCGATCCTCGCATGCGGCGCGGTCCCAAAGCCATTCCCGCAAGGGATAGCTGTTGTCGAAGAGGGGATCTTCGATGGTCGCCGCGTGGGCGTAGCGCTGGCCGTCGCGCTTGGAGGCGTCGTAGCCAATGTAGCGGATGACCTTCTCGCCTCGCGCCCAGGCTTCGATCGCTGGCCGCCAGGCTTTTATGAAGGCCTCCTGCGGGGCGGCCTTGTCCTTCAGGCTGCAGCTGCTTCGACCAAAAGCTATGCTCGGCAGGCAACCGTTCGTCAGGAGCGACCCGGCCAAGTCATTGTAAGGCGGATAGTTCTTGAAGCGCTTGGTGACGTAGCGAACGACGTGGAACTCGATGCCGTGGCTCGCCATCCATGCACGCATCATATCCAGGTACGCATAAGTTTCGGGCTTCTCGGCGCCGGGGTCGGCTGTTAGCACGAGATCGGGTTTGCGGCCCTGGCTCACGAGTTCGATCAGCATGGCGGTGGAATCGACGCCGACGCCATAGGAGAGGACGCTTGGCGTGCGCGGGAGGTGGAGGTAGTCGGGCAGTCGACGTGGTCGGATGGTCCAGGCCGCGTATGTGACGGGGCCGGGGTCACGCCGGTGCCGTCGCTATGACTGCGCCCCATTCATACTGGGGCAACTCGATGCACGAGGCATCCCAGTCCCACATGATCCACTCGCAGCCTTCACGCTTGGCGACGTGGATCGCGGAGCGCACCTCGAGCGGCACTGCCGTCTCCTCGGTAATCGCGGCATCGTGGCAGACGTACATGAACCACCCGTAGTCGCCCTTCTCGAAGCAGGCCCAAGGGCAAGTCGGGATCCAGTCACGAGCCGTAGGTTCACTTAGGTGAGCGGTGCTGAGCACCAGCATCCGGGCATGTTCCATCGTTGCGTCCTGGCGACCCGGTGTCGAAACTCTTGGCGCCGCGCGGCTCATTTCGAGGAGCCCTGAGCGATCGTCGCGGCTTCACCGGCGCGGTTCTTGTGTTCGGCCTCGCGCTCAGCGCGGTACTGCTCGAGCCCGGCCGCTTGCTGTTCGATGATCTGTGTCAGGTGCCTGTGAAGATCGCGACAAGGCTGCTGCGCAGCATCGTTGCGCGCGCGTAGCCAGCGGGCGTCTTCAAGAGTGAGATGGTTCTCGCGCTGGCGAGCGTAGACGCCCTCCTCGACCTCGTGGGCACCACTCAGGATTCTCACCGCACGGTCGACGATCTCGGGCGATCCGCCATTAACGATCACCCAGTCTGGATGGGTTGCGCGCACCGCCGCAATGCCGGCCCCGGACGGTTTCATGTTCAACCTGTAAATCTGTCCGTCGGCCCCGATCCGCAGGATACTGACCTTCAGGAGGCGGGTGAGCTGCTTCTCGGCCTGGTGCTGATCGATGAGGCGGGCGACGAGCAATTCAAGGTCGCAGGCGTGGCCACAATCGAAGGCGCTGCGCTTCGCAGGATCGGCCTCGAGCGGCTCGCTCGGCGGTTCGTTGGCCGCGAGCCACTGGTTGATGGTTGCAAGGTCCGGCCCATCATAGCCCCGCACGGCGTGGAATTGATCTGCGGCGCCGTGCCCGTGGTTGCTGGCGTGAAATGCAGGACGGCTGTCGACAAGAATTACCGCGGTGTAGGCCGTGGTCTCCTGCGCGAGCGCCGGCGAGAGTTTCAGTTTCTGCAGCTGAATTTTCATAGGGAAGTTTCCTTCGGTGGTGGAGTGGCGCGCGGCGCCGCAGGGACCCGGCGAGAGCCGGCGCGATTCAGAATGGAAGGCTGGCGGCGAGACGGGTCGCACCGCCAAAGCTGCGCAAGGCTTTGGCCATTTCGTGCCGGAGCCTCGCCTTGCTGGAGACAAGGATCTCGGCCGCGAGTGTGGTGTGGTCGGCCGTAACGAAACCTTCGGCGCGGGAGCCATCGTCGAGGCTTACCTGGATGACGTGACCTCGATCGGGAGCAGGACCGACATATCGGGCCGTGAACTCTCCGAGCTTGGCGGTCAGCCCTTTAGCGGCTTTGCTCCATCGGATGTGGCCGGCGCCCATGTTCTGGCCTGGCAGGCGGCCGCGGCCGAGCCAGGTGTTGAGGTGCGCTTGCTGCTGCAGCGGCGTATTGCGCGTTCGCTCCATGGTACGCAGGACCGGGATCGCATCACCGTGGGCATCGAGGACGCGCAGGTACTCGTCCTGAGCGGTCACCAGGAGGTCGTCGATCTCGCGATCGGCTAACAGGCTGCGAAGGGTCCCCGCTTGTGAGCAGTCGGCGATCAGGCTGTCGGCCTGGGCGCGTGTCATCGGCGTCATTGCGATCTGGCAGGCGTCACTCGCGACGAAGCCATCCATGGCGCTCAGAACAATGATCGTCGCCTGCCCCGACGAACGCTCGCGCACGAGCTCGATCGCGGGCGGACGGCGGGAAGGTCTTCCATCGCGGCCGAGCGGAGGCTGCAGGTCGGTGTCCGTCAGAATGACCGCGCGACGGTTCCACGAGACCGGACGGTTGCTGTCCTGTGGCATCGGCCATGCGCTAGGCTTCAGCTTGCCGCTGGCGAGGACAGTCTCGACGGAGATCCCGGCCGTATCGAGCGCTGCGATGTTCGCACGGCGCGCGGCATCAAACACATCGTTGGTGTCGCCGCCACCTTGAGCAAAGCCATGATCGTAGGCGTCCCGCAGCCGCGATGCCGCTGCATTGCGGGGCGAGCTGACGCCGCGGTGCTCCCACCCTGCAACGGCTGCGTACCACCCTTGCGCATACTGCACCGCGCAATCCCAATCGTATCCATGTTCGTCCCGGCCACGCAGGATCGCCCGGTCTTGAGCGTTCGCCTCGTCCCGCTCGATTTTGCGCTCGATGAAGGCGAAGTTGTTGGCCTGGCGTTCCGCCTCGGTGCGTTGCTGCATGGCCTCGAAGATCGGCCGCATCGCGATCGTGCGCTCTCGCGTGCGGGCCATGCGGCGGTCTGCGGGCGCGGCGGCCGGTAGGTCGGGATAGTCGCGCCATGCTTTCGCAAGGGCGGCCGCCTCGGCCGGATTTCGGCCTCGGGTCAGCCAGGTCGCGGGGTCTGTGACATCGAGGGTGTGCTGGTCCATGAGGAGGCTCCAGATGCTCCACGCCGCATGCTGGACGTGCTCGGATCCTCCCTCCCTCTCGTCTTTTCACGCTGCCTGGCGTTGTTCGGCGTAGATGTCGGCCGCCCATTGCTCGACCCAGCACTCGGTGAGTTCATCGTGATCGAGGTCGCCGCTCTCAATCAGGGCGCCAATTTGGTCGCGCGCCTTGGCAATGGCGGCTTCCCAGCGGTCGCTTGGCGGCATTTTCGGCCTTGGCCGAAGGGCGGGCGGGAGCAGTCGCGGCGGGCCGCAGGCGGCGCGCCGTTGGCGCAGGAACCATCGCGTCATGTGCTCGGCGACGAGGCCGTCCGTCTTCGACACGCCGCGGCGCAAGGCGTCATGCCTTGCAGCGATCCCGTAGGCTTGTGAATCGATACTGGCGATCCGCTGCTCGAACGGCCGCAGGAACGGCAAGGCTGAGCCTTTCACGCCGAAACAATGCAATCGGACCCCGGCAGGAAGGATGCGGTCGAGATGTTCGACAACAGCGATCAGTCCTTCTGGCCCTCGTACGTCGCGCCGGCACATCGAGCCGACGCCAACTGTGCGCCCGGGGATCATGGACCACGCAAGTGCGTCCGCGCACCGCTCATAGTCACGGGGTCGGCGGCCTTGGAGAACGGGCATGAACCTGTCGGCGATCCCGGCGTCCTCGGCGCGGCGCCGGGTTTCCCGGTTGGCGCCGATCGTGCGTGAAAGTCTGTCCTTCACCGCCGCGTCGTCGGCGGCGATCTCGGCTTCGCATGGATAGTCGAAACTTGCGAAGTGGCGGAAGGGGTGAGCCCCGGCCAGGGCCAGGTAATCGTCGATGGACCACGGAAAACCGCCGTAAACAACGTGGCTTGTAAAGCCGCCGCAATCGAGAACGGCATCGATTGTTGGCGGTAGATTGCGGAGCTGCGTGTAATCCCAACCTCCCCATCGGCGGCAACCGTTGATAGTGCGCCAGCGCGCCAGGGCGCTGGCCGACACGAGAACGGAAGCCTTGAGCGTCAGCGCGCGGCGAAGGATCGGGCCCTGCCTCAGGTGAGGCAGCCCCACGATGATCTCGATCATGGCGAGGGCCTCAGCGTGTTATCCCTGCAGGGCAGTCGATGAGCTTTGCATCGAGGCTTGCGAAAGAGGCGGGATCCACGCGCGCTTCGTAAGTCCTGGCGTCGACAAGCGCGTACTGGCGGGCAGCTTCGTAGGTGGCGTGGCCAAGGTGGTCCACGGACTGGATCACCGATCCGACTACGCCCGTTTTGCCTTCCGGCACCCATTCCGCCCAACTGCCCCAAGCTGCGGTGACGCACAGTTCACCGATGCAGGCCTGGTAAGCGCGGCGCCGCTTGAGGACGTAGGACTCCTCCTCTGTCACGGCTTCGCCGGTATATGCGGTGAATGCGTCTGGGTGCCAGGATCGCACGCAATCGCGCGCAAGATCGACATAGGCCGCTGGGTAATTGGAGTGGGCGCGAAACTCGTCTTCGAAGGCGAGGACGACGTGCGACCAGTTAACGTCTTCTTCGTAGGAGCCCCCTTCGATCCTGAGGGCTTCCGGCATGGCCTCCTGGCGCTCGCCGGACAGGATGAGGCCACCGTGCGAGGCGGTAGAGACCGACCAGATGCCAGGAAGGACCTCCTCGGCCTCTTCGATCGCGTCCCAGTTAGACCATTGCGGGCGGGGCATGGCGGCAAATTTCTTCATGACGATCTCCTGTTTGAGCTCGTCATCCCCATCCCTCTTCTCTCCCGTGCTTCAGGCCCCGGCTATCCACACATCGCATTGGTGACGCGGCCGGAAGTCGGGTCCGTTTCGATGGTGACACGATTGTCGCGCAAGTCGTGCGTGACCGCGTCGCCGGGAGCGATCTGACGCACAAGCGTCGCGCCGGTCAGGCGCATCGCCTCAGCGTCGCTTGGCGTGGCTTTGCCGATCAGGCGCTGCACGGCTGCGCCATTGCAAATCCCGGGTGCCGGCTCCTGCGAAATCGGCTCGGACACCTTCTGGTCCGGCGCTATCCTAGGATCGGTGCAGCCAACGAGCACGAGCAGGGCTATTCCGCCGCCGGCGAACGCTGCGAGCTTAGTGCGGCTCCTTCGCATCGATGACTCCTGTCCGAGGTAAGTTGGTCAAGAATAGTCTTCCTGTAGGCAGGCTTGCTCTGCTCGCAGCTATAGCGCAACCTGCGAGCCTTCTGGAGTGACATGGCCATGTTCACGACGTTTCTTGTCGGCCTTAGCCTGCAGGCGGTCGGTGGCGATAAAGCGAGCATCGATCGATGCTGGGCGAACGAGAGCCGCAACGGCATCAACGTTCGCGTCTACAAAGGTCACCGAAATTGTGTGGATCTGGCGCCGGCTACGGAAATGGACGGAGTATGGGTCAACGAGTTCGAAGGCTCCGCCTTCTACGAAGGCGCTCGATCCATTGCTGATGTGAGCGCGCGGAAAAGCACGGGTTTGGTTCACGATCGACAACGAAACCGCTCTCCCCCACGGCTTCACGAAACATTACGGGTTAGCGTACCGGGTGAAGATCGTGGGCCGGAAAGCGAGGGACATGCATCGACGACCCCTTGAGGGGTACGGGCATATGGGCGTCTCGCCCGGCCTTGTGGTTGCCGATAAAATCATTCGCGCCGATTTGCTCGGGCCTATGCGGGGGCGTTACATAAAACGGGCACAGATATACGCTTGCGCCCCAACCTGACAGAAAGCCTCCGAAATGAGGTTTCCGGTCAGTGCATCAATCCGACAGGGTTTATCGTGCGTCATCGGCCATAGCGATCGTAGCGCAGCCGATTTGCGGCTTCCCCTGTCGGAAAACATGTGTTTTACGTCACCCTAATCATTCCTGCTTTCCCATCTCCGAGTGGCGATTTCGGGAAACAGCAATCGGGAACAGATTTTGGGAAAGCGAAAACCCACTCGTGGCCTTCAGACCAATTGGTGAGTTCGCTTTCCCGCTCCACCTTCCTAATTGAGATGGGGCTGAACGTCGACTATCTGAGCATAAGAGAATGTCAGCGACAAGCTTGGGGCCATGGCCCGATTGGAGAAGATATGGCTAATCCTGTTCTGCCCGAGGAGGCGATGGCGAGAGCTATTGCCCTTTCTCAAGAGGCAATCTCCCAGGGTTCGGGACCGCCGTTCGGCGCGGTGATCGTCAGGGGCGGAACAATCGTCGGCGAAGGCTTCAACCACGTTCACGCAAGCAAGGATCCGACAGCCCACGCCGAAATTGTCGCCATCCGGAGCGCGTGCGAGAAACTTGAAGTTCCGTTCCTGGATGGCTCCATTCTCTACTCAAGTTCCGAACCGTGCCCGATGTGCATGTCAGCGATTTACTGGTCGCGGATCTCCGCTGTCCACTTCGCGACCGACCGCGACGCCGCCGCCCGCGCTGGGTTTGACGACCGGATGCTCTACGCGGAGCTTCAGCGCCCCCTTTCAGAGCGTGCAATTCCCGTCTCCCAGATGATGGCCGCAGAAGGCCAGACTACATTCGACATCTGGGCTACCGATGGGCGATCAGCAGTGCAAACGTCACTGAACGGCTAGGTTCCGGATCACAGGTTTGCCACGCGCGTGAGCGCCATCTACGTTTCTGACCTGTCTGCCTTCGGCGATTGCAACCTTCGGCGTCGCGCGGCAAAACGACGCATGACTATCGAAGCCACGCTTGAACTCACAGATACCCTCAACCCTGCACTCCACGCTCATCTTGGTCGTGAGTTGATCGCGTACAATGAGGCGCTCTTGGGCGGGAGCGGGGTGAAGCCGCTCTCCGTTATGATACGAGACGAAAGTAGGGAGCCGCTCGGAGGATTGTCCGGGAGAACGAGCTTTGGATGGATGTTCGTCGAGCTCTTGTTCGTCCCTGCCTCGCTTCGCGGAACAGGAATCGGAAGCCGCATCCTCGAGATGGCTGAGGCAGAGGCCAGAGCACGCGGCTGCTCCGGAGTATGGCTAGACACGCTCAATCCAGATGCCCGCCTATTTTATCAGAAGCGTGGCTATGTGACGTTTGGCGAGTTGCCCGATTGCCCAGGTGGCAATAGCCGCGTGTTCCTGTCGAAGCGACTATAAGCCCCGATTGGCGCCGGTCGGCTTGATACTCGACCGTTTCTATCGCTCGAACAGCTTGAGGCGTAGACCTACCATATTCCCGCTTCCTGATCACAACGGGAAAGCCGGGAACGGCGGAAAGCGCCCGATTGTGTTGAAAAAGGCAGCTGCTCAAAACGCCTTAAAACAATTCGACCGAAAGCGTGCGATGTAGAGCACGATCGCTTCAATCGGTGCCTGCCCTTGATTCGCCTCTTGCATCTCAGCGCACGAAAGTTTCGCGCTTTGGCTTCTTCAACACAATCGCCCGATGCCGTTGAAAAAGCGGCACAGCGCGATCATCATCGAAGCGGGGCGGGTTGTGGGCCGATATTCCAAGGCGCACCCGAACGAACCGGGAGTGACCGCCGGCAGCGACTTCCCGACGTTCGTGCGGTCGGGCGTCCGGTATGGCGTGAACATCTGCAACGATGCCAACCATCCCGGTACCGCGCAGCGCATCGCCGACCAGGACGCACGACTGATCCTCTATCCCCTGAACAATATGCTGCGATCCGAGATGGCCGATCGCTGGCGAGAGAAGAGTCTGGCAAACTTGACCGATCGCGCCCGCCAAACAGGCCGCTGGGTGGCATCGGCCGACGTGACCGGCACGTCGGGCAATCTTGTGAGCTATGGATGCACCGCGATCGTCACGCCGGAGGGCAGCGTTGTCGCCCGCGTGCCAGAGTTGCAGGAGGGCGTGGCGGTCTATGACGTGCCGTCCTGCTAGGCCGGAACAGTCCTTCCCGCTCAACCATCGTTTTAGCCGGTCGGGAACAATCTTGCCTGCGATCCAGACCGGCCACAGGCCAGCGCCAACGTTCGCCTCACGAGAGCCCGTGGTGGCATCGCTCGATAGCAAATAGCATAGGAATTGCGCGAAGAGGCACCGACCAAAGAGCGTGGCTGCCTCGCCAAATCGCGGATGATCAGCCCGCGGATGTAGCGCGAAAGGCGAGCCGAGCCATCGGACAGAGTCAGGCGACAGGGTAAGGCACCGGGGCGGCAGTGTTCTCGTCGATGGTGAGTGCCCGCCCGATCGGAGGAAACGCGCGCTGCGGACAGGCCGGGCGCTCGCACACCTTGCACCCGGCGCCAATCGGCGTCGCGAAGGAAGGATCGGCTAGATCGAGGCCGCGCGAATAGACAAGCTGGCCCGCGTGGCGCAGGTCGCAGCCAAGCCCGATCGCAAACACCTTCTCCGGCTCACCGAAGCCGGCAGACCCACTCGCTACCGTTCGCGCGATCCATAGGTAGCTGCGCCCGTCGGGCATTTGCGCGACCTGGCGCAGCACGCGCCCCGGCTGCGCGAACGCCTTATAGACATTCCACAGTGGACAGGTGCCGCCGACGCGCGAGAAGTGGAAGTCGGTCGCTGACTGCCGCTTGGAGATGTTCCCTGCCCGATCGACGCGAACAAAGAAGAAGGGCACGCCGCGCGCACTTGCCCGCTGGAGCGTCGACAGGCGGTGGCAGACCGTCTCGAACCCGACCCCGAATCGCCGCCCGAGGCGCTCGATGTCGTACCGCTCGACTTCGGCGGCAGCGAGAAATTCGGCATAGGGCAGGACCAGCGCGCCCGCGAAATAGTTGGCGAGGCCGATCCGCCCCAGGCGGCGCGCCTCCGTATCGGCGAGGACCGGATCGTGGGCAAGGTCGTCGATCACGTCGCCTAGTTCGATAAAGGCGAGCTGGGTCGCCATTTGGAATACGCGTTGACCGGGTGTCAGCGAGGCGGACAGCGTGAGCGCCTGTGCAGCGGGATCGAAGCGGCGTGGCGCGGTGGTTACGTCGGTCAGTACCGCGATCCCGTGCTGCGCTTTCAGCCATGCGGTCAGCCCGTCGTGGATCGTGCGCGGGCTCAGACTTGCGTCGCGATAGAGGCGCTCGGCCGCTTCATCCAGCAACTCGACATGGTTGTGGCGCGCGTAGAAGAAATCCCGAACCTGTTCGAAGGGCTGGCGGGCGCGGTCTCCGGTCGTCCATTCATCGCCCAGTTCGGCCGCCATCGCGTCGCCCCGTTCGACCGCATCGCGATACCGCCGATGTAGCGCGACCAGTGTGCGGCCGACCGCGGGCATGTTCGTCGCCAACTCGCGCAGTTCGGCAACCGACACCGCTTCCTCGACGTCGGCGATCGCGTCGCGGATGTCGGTCATCAGGCGTGCCTCCTCGTCCTCCGAGAAGATCTGCACATCGACACCGAACGCCGCGTTGAGCTTCAGGAGGATCGGGACGGTCAGCGGACGCTGGTTCTGTTCGAGCTGGTTGAGATAGCTGGGCGAGATGCCGAGGGCCTGGGCAAGCTCGACCTGCTTCAGCTTGCGCTCCTCGCGCAAGCGCCGAAGCCGGACCCCCATGAATGCCTTGCGTGCCACCATAACTTCGCAACCTTCGCAGATTTGCTGATCGACCTTCGCAGGATTCCACGCTTTCAGCCCTGTATAAGCGTGCCTGTTTGCGGATTATGCGAATATGCTTGCTACCGCCCAACCGCAAGGTGCCAACCTTCCCGAACGTGTCCTCGGGGCAGCGACGGCACGCGCACGGGACATCCTGGGTGGCAGCGTTTCGCTCCATCGCTGCCACGACATCGAACTGCGTGCAGAGCTGGATGATGTTGTGTTCGAGGCATCGTGCGTCAGCCGCAGCGACGATGGTCTCGTCGTCGCGGTCTTCGCGAGCGGGCGCGATGCGGCGGGATGCGACTGCATGGTCGCCGCTGGCCGCTTTACCTTCTCGACCTTCACCCGACCGAGCGCGTCGATCGCGACGCGGCTCGCCCAATGGAACCCGGGAACCCGATGGACACTGCTTATCAGAAACCGCTCGACGGCACGGCTCTCACCTATTTCGATGCGCGTGCCGCGATCGAGGCGCTCCGCCCCGGCACCTATGACACGCTTCCTTATGTGTCGCGTGTACTAGCCGAGCAACTGGTTCGCCGCTGCGACCCGGCGCTGTTGAACGACGCGCTGATCCAGATCGCCGATCGCCGGCGCGATCTCGATTTTCCCTGGTATCCGGCCCGCGTTGTTTGCCACGATATACTCGGACAGACCGCGCTCGTCGACCTTGCGGGCCTGCGCGACGCCATCGCGGACCAGGGTGGCGATCCCGCCAAAGTCAATCCCGTCGTGCCGACCCAACTCATCGTCGACCACAGCCTGGCGGTGGAACATGGCGGCTTCGACCCTGACGCCTTCGCCAAGAACCGGGCGATCGAGGACCGGCGCAACGAGGATCGCTTCGACTTCATCGAATGGGCGAAGCGCGCGTTCGACAATGTCGACGTGGTGCCGGCGGGCAACGGCATCATGCACCAGATCAATCTGGAGAAGATGTCGCCGGTGATCCAGGTGCGGGACGGTGTCGCGTTCCCCGATACCTGCGTCGGGACAGACAGCCACACACCGCATGTCGATGCGCTGGGCGTAATCGCGGTGGGTGTCGGTGGCCTCGAAGCGGAAACCGTCATGCTCGGCCGTCCGTCGATGATGCGGCTTCCCGATATCGTCGGCGTGAAGCTGACGGGGCGGCGGTCGGAGGGCATCACCGCGACCGACCTCGTCCTGGCGCTGACCGAGTTCCTGCGCAAGGAGCGCGTCGTCGGAGCCTGGCTGGAGTTCTTCGGCCCCGGTGCCGACAGCCTGTCGATCGGCGACCGCGCGACCATCTCCAACATGTGTCCGGAATATGGGGCGACCGCGGCCATGTTCTACATCGACCGCCAGACGCTTGACTATCTGCTGCTCACCAACCGCGCGCCCGCACAGGTCGCACTGGTCGAGACCTATGCGAAAGCGACGGGCTTGTGGGGCGATGCGCTGGCTACCGCGCAGTATGAGCGAGTGCTGACCTTCGATCTGGGCAGTGTCGAGCGCAACCTTGCCGGCCCCTCGAATCCGCACCGGCGCCTGCCGACCGCCGCGCTCCACGACCGCGGCGTTGCCAAAGATCTCGAAGGTGCCATTGCGCAGGAACGCGCAGGGCTGATGCCCGAGGGTGCAGTCATCATTGCGGCGATCACGAGCTGCACCAACACCTCGAACCCACGCAACGTGGTCGCGGCAGGGCTGGTGGCCCAGAAGGCCAACGCGCTCGGCCTGACGCGCAAGCCCTGGGTCAAGACGAGCTTCGCGCCCGGCTCGCGCGTACCCGCACTCTATTTGGAGGAGGCCGATCTGCTGCGCGAGCTGGAACAGCTCGGCTTCGGTATCGTCGGCTTCGCCTGCACGACCTGCAACGGCATGTCGGGTGCGCTCGATCCGGTCATTCAGCGCGAGATCGTCGAACGCGATCTTTACACGACCGCCGTTCTGTCGGGGAATCGCAACTTTGACGGGCGCATCCACCCCTACGCCAGGCAGGCGTTCCTGGCCTCTCCACCGCTGGTCGTCGCCTATGCCATCGCAGGCACGATCCGGCTCGATATCGAGAAGGACGTGCTTGGGATCGCACCCGATGGCCGCGATATTCGACTTGCAGACCTGTGGCCGAGCGATGCCGAGATCGATGCGATCGTGCGCGACCATGTGAAGGCGGAGCAGTTCCGCGACGTGTACGAGCCGATGTTCGCGCGCTCGGGCGACGGCGGTGCGCTGGTCAGCCCGC
>Ga0207644_10000314_pt1 | contig 31534 bp, 23 predicted proteins | sample KBSS73metaG_FD_184326 | JGI IMG/M metagenome (GOLD analysis project Ga0207644, IMG submission 184326) | Switchgrass rhizosphere microbial communities from Kellogg Biological Station, Michigan, USA - KBS S7-3 metaG (SPAdes) (version 2) | ecosystem: Host-associated > Plants > Roots > Rhizosphere... | reverse complement strand
CGGGACTTCCGCGGTCCGCTGGATGCGACGGCCGCCTCGGCTTTTTCGGGGGCATCTTCGGCCACGGCCTTCGTCGGACGAGGGACTTCCCGAACCACCTCGGCCGGCTTCTTGTCCAGACGGAGGCCTTCGAAAGACGGATGCCGCAGCCGTCCGTCGCGCGTCCATTCGGAGAAGCGAACCTGCGCGACGAGGCGCGGGGAGACCCAGTGAGCCTTCGCGGCGCCGGGGATCCGTCCGTCGAACGGGGACTGCGCGCGCTCCAGCGCCCCGAGCCGGCGGCGCAGGTCCTCGAGAATCTTGCGCGTGTAGCCCGTTCCCACCTTCCCCGCGTATCGCAAACGATCGCCTTCGTGGACGCCGACGAGCAGCGCGCCGATCCCCGTCCGCGAACCGGACGGCTCCGTGTAGCCGCCGACGACGACTTCCTGCTCTTTCACGCACTTCACCTTGAGCCACGTGCGCGAGCGGCCCGGTTCGTAGGGCGCATCCCGCCTCTTCGAGACGACCCCCTCCAGGGACATGCCGCACGCGTTCCGGAAGAAGTCCTCTCCGCGTCCGAGGACATGCTGGCTGTAGCGGAGGATCGAGGCGCTCTTCCGCGTCGCGCCCTCGAGCAGCGCAGCGAGAGCCTCCTTGCGCGCTTCGAGGGGCGCGCGGGTGAGATCGTAGCCGTCCCAGTAGAGGAGATCGAAGACGAAGTAGACGATCCCCTCGTCTCCCTCGCCGAGGGCCGCCTGCAGATCCTGGAAGCTGGTCGTGCCGTCCGCGCGGAGAACGGCCACCTCCCCGTCGAGCACGACGTCGGCCCCGAGCGACGCGACCCCTCGAGCCACGCCCGAAAGCCTCTTGGTCCAGTCCGACCCGTTGCGGCTGAGGAGCCGGACGTTCTTGCCGGATGCCCGGGCCAGCACGCGGTAGCCGTCGAACTTCATCTCGTGCAGCCACGTGTCTCCGCTCGGGGGCGACGTCACCAGGGTCGGCTGCTGAGCCGAGCCGATCCGAGGCATGCGCGCTTTCCGCGCCTCCGGAACGTCGGCCGCTTTCAACCGGGCGCGTCGAGGACCCTCCGAGGCGCTCGGTGTCCGGTTCGACTCCCACACGGCGCTCTTCGCGGCGGCGATCGCATCCAGATCGCGTCCCGTCGACACGCTCTCCGCGCGCTCTTCGAGAAGGCGGGCCCCCTCGCCCGGCCGCGCGAACCGGTCCTTTTCCTTCACAAGGAGCCACGTCCTGGCGTCCGCGCGCTTCTCGCGTCCCCGGATCCGGAAGAGAGCCCATCCCCCCTGCAGCTTGTCGCCGTGGAGCTCGAACTTGAAGGCGCCCTTCCGATACCCCTCGATCGCATCCGTCCCCGCGCTCCAGGTCCCGCGATCCCAGAGAAGGACGGTGCCTCCTCCGTACTGGCCCTTCGGGATGATTCCCTCGAAGTCGCCGTACGCGACCGGGTGGTCCTCGGTCTCCATCGCGAGGCGCTTGTCTGCGGGATCGAGCGAAGGGCCCTTCGGAACGGCCCAGCTCTTGAGGACACCGTCGATCTCGAGCCGAAAGTCGTAGTGCAGCGCGCGCGCCGCGTGCTTCTGGATGACATAGAGGTTTCCGGAGGATCGCGCCGCCGTCCGGCCCTCGGGCTCGGGGGTCCGGGAAAAGTCGCGTTTGCGCTGATAGGAACGCAGCGCCGGCCTGGCACGGCTCGAGGAGCCCATGGGCGCCTCCCTGGGTATTCCAAAACGTCCCTGCCACCATGATAGCGCCGGATCCTGGCGATCGCGGCCGCGGCTCCCTCGACGGACGCTCCCTCAGCGCGCGGCCGGCTGCGGCGGCTTCATCAGCACGGTTTCGACCGTCGCCTTCGCAACGGCCTTCGAGGAGAAGACAAAGACGGGAGTCTTCACCGCGCGCCAGGCCTCGAGCTGATCCTTCCAGTGCGGGCTTCGGGGATCGCCGGACTCGCCCAGCGCGATCCCCTGCCGCGAGCGGTCCCAGTCGGCGCAGTCCGCGATGAACCGCATCGACACGTTGGCGCCCGCGTTGACCGTCTCGCCGCTGCCTCCGGTCGACGCGGGGATCGGCGCGATCGCGAAGGGAGCCCCTGCATCGGGAACGCCTGCGAGCGGATGCGCAAAGACGACGGGATCGGCGATCTTCCCCCAGGTCCAGGCCGCCGGATCCTCTCCCGCCTTCAAGGCGAGCGCCGCGCGCGCTTCATGCCACGAAGCGAGCAGGAGATCGTCGTAGGTCGGGTATTCCTTGGGAAGCCACTTCGCGGGTCTGCCGGTCACGATCCTGTCGATGAGCGTGTCGCGCCCGGGCCATCCGTAGAGCCGGCTCTTCTCGGCTCCGAGCGCCCCCTCGAGAACCTTGGATGTGAAGATCGCCCGCGCCGCGGCCACGAGAGGCATCGCCTTCGAGTCCTCGCGCGAGCGCCCATCCCAATCCGCCAGGACGCCCGCGATGGCGGAGCTCTCAGTGGCCCCGTCCGCGGCGACGTCATGAGGCTCCCCGGCGTTCTTCGCTCCCGCCGCCTTCACGAGCTCCCTGGCGAAGGCGAGATCCGCAAGAGAGACGGTGTCTCCCTGGACCCTCTGGCAATCGTCGACCCCGATCCGCGGGATCGCCGCGAGCAGGTCCTGGATGCGCCGCGCGCGATAGGGCGTCGTCCACGCGTGCGTGATCGAGCGCGGATACCCCGGTCCCACGACGCGGTTGTTCGCGGTCACGATCAGCCCTTCGGGGGGATCGAAGAGCCGGGGCATCTCGCTCCACGGCACATATCCGGCCCATGCGTCGGCATCCGTGCGCCCGTCCAGGGGGGTCGTGCCGTCCCCGCCCTTCCGGATCGGAATCCGCCCCGCGGCGCTCCATCCGATGTGGTTTCCGACATCGGCGTAGACGAAGTTGAGGGGCGGACCGGTATGGCGCGCCAGCGCGGCCTGGAACTCCTTCCAATCGTCCGCGCGATCGATGTCGAAGAACGCGCACACTTCGCACGCGTCCTCGTCGAGGGCCGTCCAGCGAAGCGCGAAGCGCGCCGTCGCGCCGGTCTCCAGGACGATCGGGCCGTGGCGCGTCGCCTTCACCTCGTGCTCGGACGGCTCCGGCGGCGCGCCGGGAGAAGCCGCCTGCACGACGATCTTCTCCTTCCGGACCTCCACGGCGCGCCGACCCGCCGGCGCCGCGGCCATCCCCTCGGCGTCGATGTCCTCCATGTAGAGGTCCTGCACGTCGGCCATGAGGTTCGTCACGCCCCAGGCGATGCGCTCGTTGTGGCCGATCAGGATCCCGACGACGCCGGGAGCCGTCACCCCCGCGACGTGCCACCCGGCTCCCTCGAGATGCGTCATGTACCAGATCGACGGAGCGGTCGGCGACAGGTGAGGATCGTTCGCGAGGAGCGGCTTGCCCGTGGCCGAGCGCTTTCCGGAGATCACCCAGTTGTTGCTCGCCGCAAGCCCGAAGAGGGAGCCGCGTGGCGATGCGAGGAGTCCGGCGTGCGCTTCCGGAGACGGGGCGGACACGGGGAACCGGGGGCCGCCGTTCGTCCCGCTGCCGGCGGCGCTCCTCTTGCCTCCCGAGACGGCGTCATTCGCCTTGCGTCCGGCGCCGACGAGGATCACGTCGAGAGGCGAGGTCTCCACGTAGAGGTCCTCGAGCAGCTCCTTGGGGAGATCCGCGAGCTGCGCGCGAGAGAGATCCCCCGGCCACGACATGTCCAGATCGAGCGCGAAGAGCTTTCCGATCACGAGGGAGTCGGACGGCAGCCACGGGGCCGGGCGGTAGCCGAGGATCGAGAACTCGGACGGCAGCCCCGCCTCTCCCCGCGCGGCGATGTTCGCATTCACTCCCTCGGCGTAGGCCGTGAGCGCGTCGCGCAGGGGGACGGACACGCGCGCGACCAGGCCGTCCGCGATCCGTCCGAAGCCGAAGGACCGCAGCTGGACGTCCTGTTCGATCACGTCCTTCCCGAAGATCTCGGAAAGCTGGCCGCGGGCCGATCGCCGCAGGAGATCCATCTGCCAGAGGCGGTCGCCCGACGTCACGAATCCCTGCGCGAAAAAAAGATCGTGCGCGCTCTCCGCCTCGATGGTGGGAACCCCCCGCGCGTCGCGCCGCACGGTCACCGCCGCCCTCAGTCCGGCGACTTCGAGCAGGGTCTTTGCAGGGGCCATCGGGGCCGCGGGGGCCATGGCTGCCGCGGACGGCGCCGTGGCGCCCACGGGCGTTGCCCGGGCCGTGAGCATCACGATGAGCATCGCGGCAGTCATCCCTCGAACTCGCATGCTGGATCCTCGCATGACTCTGGTTAGCGTACGATCACGCAACGCCTCGCGGGGCGGGCCCGTGCGGCGCGAGCGATGCGGAGGTTCCATGGACGCGAAACCGCACTTCCGGTTCCATCTGCCGCACCAGCACCTGGCATCGCCTTTCGGTGCGGACACTTTCGGGAGGAAGGCGGAAGCGTTCGCCCGATTCTTCGGTACGCCCATGTTCCTCATCACCCAGACGTTCATCGTCATTCTCTGGATCGCCTTCAACATGATGGGCGCCAGGCACGGCTGGGATCCCTATCCGTTCATCCTGCTGAACCTCGCGTTCTCCCTGCAGGCCGCCTACGCCGCGCCCCTGATCCTGCTCGCGCAGACGCGCCAAGCGGACCGCGATCGCGTCCTCTCCGAGGCGGACGCCATGCACCGCGAGTCGCTCGCCCAGGCGAGCCTCGAGCGCCACGAGATCGCGATCGAGCAGGGCCGTCACCTGCAGGACCTCCTCGCGTCCAACACCAAGCTCACCGAGCAGTCGGCGCTCCTTACCCGGCAGGTCGAGGCGCTCATCCGCGAGGTCCACGATCGTGTCTGCATTCCGGGAAAGTAACGGGGGCCCACGGCTACCGCTTGAAGATCCCGATCGCCTTGCCTGTCGCGCAATCGACCCTCAGGACTTCGCTCTTCCCCACTTCGTACTTCCCCTCCGGCACCTCGTAGTCGCCGTAACCCCCGGACGAGCGTACGAGCGTGATCCTGACGCCGCTGCGCGGGTCGACCAGGGGATTCCGGCAGCCCGTTCCGGCCGCCGGCTCGCTCGTCGCATCGCCCGTCGATTCCAAGGCCACGAAGTGCCCGGGCGCATCCGTGGGTACGCGCAGCGGAGCGGCCCCCGCTTTCGGATGGCGGGACGCGCATCCCGAGGATGCGAGGAGGGCCATCGCGGAGAGCATCCCCATGACCGCGAGGGCTCGCATGGGGCTCGATGCGTTCATGGGCTCTCCTACCGTTACGGAAGCCAGTAGTCCCTAGGATACAGACGGTAGAGCTTCGTGTCCCCGCCTTCCGCCGTCTTGAGGTAGGCCTCCCAGGCGTCGAGTTGCTTGTCGGGGCCGATCACGTAGTAGACGGCGCCGGGGACGTCGGCCCCCTTGATGTTGTAGCCGGGGAGGACGCGGCCGAGGACCTTGTCCTTGCGGTCGAAGAGAAGGTCGCCGAGACGCGGCTCCTTCGAGATCTTGAGGATCGACTCGCGGAAGCGGCGGACCTGCTCGGGCGTCTGGCCGTCGGCGAGATCGGCAGCCATCCCTTCGGCGCGCGCCTCGTAGCTGGCGGCCGAGCGGAACTCGGCGAAGACCTGCGCGACGGAGTAGGCGCCCAGCTTGGAATCGCGCTTACCGTTCTTGAGGATATCGATCACGAACTTGACGGTCTGCGGCAGCTCGGGGGTTCGCTCCGCGTAGTAGCCGATGCGCGCCGAGGAGACCGACGCGCGCAGTCCGTTGCTGTAGGCGAGACCGGCGCCGATGGTCTTGAGGAAGATGCCGTGCGCGCCGTAGCCGGCGTAGAGGCGCGACGCGAGATAGTCGAGCTGCTTGTCGCGGTCCGCGGCATCGGAGAATCCGGCCCCCGGGGCCGACGTCATGATGACCCCGCCGGTCATGTTGGGCGCGAGCAGGCCGACGTAGACGGGATCGGATGAAGCCGCGCCGCGCCCCATGAGCCGCGCATCGATCCAGGGGTCCTTGGAGAGCGACGCGGCCGGCAGCGGGGACTTGTCCAGGGATCCGACCAGCGCCGCGATCTTCGGCTCGAGCGACTTTTCCATCGCGCTCGATCCGACCAGGAAGGTGCGCGCTCCCCCGCTCGAGAGCAGGCGCTTCCTGACGGCGTCGAGGTCCGCCAGGGCCTTGGCCGGCGGCGTGGCGAGATCGTCGCGCATCGCCTCGCACAGGTACTTCCAGTCGGCGGCAAGGCTCGCATCCGGGATCTCGATGAGGGACAGGTCGAGGTCCTCGAGAGCGTCGTTGGCGACGGCGCGGGCGGCCGGCGGCATCTCGCGGAGCCGATCCGCGTAGGGCTTCATGCCGTCGGGAAGCTTTTCATCGGGGGCGTCCGCGCGCGCGCCGGCGAGCGCCTTGAGGTCCTCGCGCGTGGCGTCCTTGCCCGCGGCCGCGAGCCGCGTCAGGAACGCCGCCAGCGCCTCCGCGTGCTGCGGCGGCGCCTCCTTGAGGAGCCACCGCAGCCGCAGCGCGTTGTGCTCGGCCGTCAGTGCCGACTCGGCCGCGAGGTAGGCGAGGTTGGTCTGCATGCGATACGCGTTGGAGGGGTCCGTCACCCAGTACTCCTGCGGCCCCTGCATCGTGTTGCGCAGCCCCGTCAGGATCTGGTCGACGAGGTCCTTGATCCGCGGGAGGTTCTCGGGACGCCAGTCCGGGTGCAGCAGGACGAGCGACATCCAGTCGACCGCGCGCGCGGCCTCGGCCTCGCCCAGACCCGCCCCGTGAACCAGGAGCTCGACCCGGTTGGTGCGCATGTTGCTCGAGAAGCCGGCGTCGAGCGAAAGGATCTCCTTGCGCAGCCGCTCGCTCATCTCCTCGAAGGACACGGGCGTGCCGTTGTCGATGACCCCGACCTGCGTGAGGAGCGGCGGGAGGAGCGAGACGTAGCGGAGCTGGTCGCGGGTCAGCGGATCGAGCCGCAGCGCGAGCCCGACCGAGGCGCTCGTCATGCTGTCGAAATGCGACGTCACGATCGGGACGCCCGGACCCACCTTGCCCACGTCGTACTGGAGCTGGTCGTCGAGGGTCATGGGCGGTGACTTGACGAACGAGGCCTGCGGGATCTTCGAGGCTTCCTCCTCGATGCGCGCGGACTCGGCATCGTAGGATTTCTGATAGCGCTGGATGGCCTCCTGCGGGCCGGCGACGCCGTAGGACTTCGCGAGGCGCTCCGCCTCGGCCTGGCCGCGCGCCGTGCGCTCCTTGTCCTCTCGGGCGAGGAGATCGGGGCTCGGCTTCGCCGCCGTCGCGTAGGGCACGACGCCGAGGACCTTCCACTTCTCGAGGTAGCCCTTCCAGAAGTTCTTCTTCGTTTCGAGGAGCGAGCGGGCGAACGCGAGCGAGGAGCGGAAGGTCAAAGAGCGCCGGAACTCGTGGGAGCGGTCGAGCAGGAAGAGGCTGTCCATCCACGCGGCGCCCGTGTTGCGTCCGCCGAATCCCGGCGGCGAATTGACGAACTTCGCGAGATCGCGCTCCGTCTGGACGAGTCGGCTGGAGATGCGCTCGTTGAACTCCCGAAGCTCGGGTGAGCCGTCGGCATAGGCCGCGACCCGCGCGATCTCGTCCACGACCGCCTTGCGCACCGCTCCGATCTTCTCCTCGGTGAGGTTCTCCGAATCGACGTCCGTGAAGCCGACCTGCACGATGTTCCCCTGGTGACGCGAGACCGAGCCGAAGACGGACTTGGCTCCGACATCGATCGTGCGGGTCTTGCTGTCGATGAAGAGCTTGTAGAGGTTCGTGGTGGGATCGCCCGCGACGGCGCTGACGAACAGGTCCGCCAGGAGCGTCTCGTTCGTGTCGAGGCTCCGGTTGGCCGGCCAGGTCAGCATGATCGGGCTCGGCTGATCGGCGTTCTTGTAGGGGTACTCGGTGATGCGGATCGTCCCGGCGGCCGCGGGACGGGGCGCCGGCAGGTCGTTCTCGGTGACGCGCGGCCGCCTCGTGCCGCCGGCCTCGTTCTTGTCGAGGATGGCGCCGAAGCGAGCGAGCGCCGAACGGAAGGTGATGCTCGAGGGAAAGGCCGCGATCGTCCCCATGTTCGAGAGGTAGTAGTTGGCCTTGTGGAAGCTCCTGATGTCTTCCGGCTTCATGGTGCGGATGCCGGACGGCTCGCCTCCCGCGTTGTAGGAGACCGGATGGCTCGTGCCGTAGGCGAGATGTCCGGCGGATTGGAAGAGCTTCCAGTAGGGATTGGTCGTGGAGCTGACCATCTCGTTGTAGACACTTCCCTTCTCTTCGAGACGCTGGGTGTGGTCGGGTCCGTCGGCGACGCCGAAGTTGCAGACCTCGCGGCGGATCTCTTCGTCGCTGTAGTTCGGATGCAGGAGCGCGTCGATCTGCGCGGAGAAGAGATCGAAGAACACGTCCGCGCCGGCGGCGGTGTTGAAGTGATAGCAGGTCTGGAGCTGCTCGGTGAACGCGCTCGAGACCGCGAGCCACATCGTGTCGAGGCCTGCGAACGCGCGCCCCTTCGTGCCCTTGCCGAGCAGCAGGTGCTCCTGCGTGTGCGGCTCTCCCTGATCGGAAACCGGGAAGGTGTTCACCCACGTGAAGGTCTGGGGCACCGACTCGATGCGAAGAAGGTCGACGATGAAGCCCGTCTTCTTGTGGGTGAAGCGCGCGCCGACCGGGACATCGCGGTCGTCGAGATAGAGCGCCTCGAGGGTGAAGCCTTCGACCGTGGCGCCCTTGTCGAGCTTGCCCAGATCGATGTCTTTGGTCTTTGCGGGGGCGGCGTTCTTCACGGGTCGTTCTCCGGAGGGCGCGGCGGCGGCCGAAACCCGGCCTGGCGAGAGATGCGCGGCGAGCATCGCGGCGGCGGCGAAAAGCAGCGCGCGGCGCGTCAGGGATGTGGAACGCATGGGCTTCTCCTCGAAGGTCACGCTGTCACTGCCCAGGATCACCTGCGGCCGCAAAGCGGCCGTCAGGTGCATCAGGGCCGGGAATGCATCGCGCTCGGCCCGTGATTATACGGGGAGGCGCATCCAGGTTCTCACAGCCTCGGACGAAACGTCCCTCGCCCCTGCTCTGGGCCGTCACCGCCGCGTCACCGTCCTTCGACTGACGCCGTAACCGGGACCTTCGTATGTTCCGGGAAAGTTGCCCGGAGCTCGACCACGCGAACGGAGCCAGGAGGAGTCCAGAGATGAAACGCAACGACAGGAAACGGCTCGCACGGATCGTCACGATCGTGGCGGCGGCCATCGCCTCGGCCCTCATTCCGCCGGTCCTCGCGGACGAACCGGGCGCCGAGGAGCCGAAGCCCGCGGACCAGAAGATCGATGAGGTGGACCAGCGCCTCCGTATCCTCGAACGGAAGGCGGAGCTGGAGAAAGAGGCCGAGCTGGAGAAGGACAAGGCGCGCGCGAAGATCAGCGCCGGCAAGGACGGATTCGCCTTCGAGTCCGCCGACGGCAAGTTCAAGCTCAAGCTGCGCGGCTATATCCAGCTCGACGGACGCTACTTCGACCACGATGAGGAGCGTCCGACCGTGGACACCTTCCTGATCCGCCGCGCCCGGCCCATCTTCGAGGGAACGGTCTATAGGATCTTCGACTTCAAGATCATGCCGGATTTCGGATCGGGAACGACCGTGCTGCAGGACGCTTACATGGATGCGCGGTTCTCGCCCTTCGCGAGCCTGCGGGCGGGGAAGTTCAAGCCGCCGGTCGGTCTCGAGCGGCTCCAGTCGGCCCGGGACCTGCTCTTCGTCGAACGATCGCTCCCGACGAACCTCGTTCCCAACCGCGACCTCGGCCTCATGCTCTACGGAGAAGCCCTGAAAGGCGCGATCGGATACCAGGCGGGTCTCTTCAACGGCGTGTCCGACGGGGGCAGCGCCGATTCGGACGTGAACCGGGGCAAGGAGGGGGCCGCTCGCGTGTTCGCCCTTCCCTTCAAGAACACCAAGGCCCGCGCGCTGCAGTCGCTGGGCCTGGGTGTTTCCGCCACCTACGGTCTGGGCGAGGGCACGATTGCCGCGACCGGCCTGGCCGGGTACCGCAGCGCCGCGCAGCAGGTCTTCTTCACCTACCGCTCGAACGGCACGGCGGCCGGCACCGCCATCGCCGACGGCAGGCGGGCGCGGATCTCGCCCCAGCTCTACTGGTACGCCGGTCGGTTCGGTCTGATGGCCGAGCAGGTCAGCTCCCGGCAGGAGCTCCAGCGGGCGGGGACCCCGGCGGAGCTGACGCACCGCGCGTGGCAGGTCTCAGCCTCGTTCCTCCTGACAGGCGACACGGCCACCTACCTGTCCGTATCACCCCGAAAGCCCTTCGATCCGCCGGGCTCCGGACTCGGAGCCTTCGAGATCGCCGTGCGCGCGGGAGCCCTGCGAGTGGACGAGGACGCCTTCCCCCTGTTCGCCGATCCGGCCGCGTCCGCCGAGGTGGCGCGGGAGTATGCCGGCGCCTTCAACTGGTACCTGAACCGCAACGTGCGCTTCATGCTCGACTACGCCCGAACGCGCTTCACCGGCGGCTCGCCGGCGGGAGACCGCGAAGACGAGCGCGTGCTGCTCACGAGAATGCAGGTCGCGTTCTGATCACACCCGATGAGCGAGGGGTGCCGGTATTTTCCGTCACCGTGCGCCTTCCCCCTCACCGCCGATCGGAAATAGCCGCTGGACAACGAGGAACGCGGCGTCTCGGAGCGGCACGACGCTTGCTGAAAGAGGATGCATGACCCTCGCCCAGACCGCCGACCACCTGAAGCGCTACAAGGACATCGCCTGGTTCCTGATGAAGTACGGCCGATCGGATCTGGTCAAGAAAGCCAGCCTCGAGGGCGTCCTCACGGAAAGTGAGGCCCTCCCCAGCGGCTCGCCCGATCCCGCTGCGTTCGCGAGCGATCTGGAGGCCCTCGGCCCCACCTTCATCAAGCTGGGGCAGCTGCTGTCGACCCGCGCGGACCTGCTCCCCGCGCCCTACATCAAGTCCCTCGAGCGCCTGCAGGACTCCGTGGCGCCCTTCTCCTTCGCCGAGGCGGAGCGGATCGTCGCGACGGAGCTCGGCGTGAGGCTCTCGAAGGCGTTCGAGTCGTTCGACGAGACGCCGATCGCCGCAGCGTCGCTCGGACAGATCCACCGGGCCCGCATGCGCGACGGCCGGCCTGTCGCGGTGAAGATCCAGCGGCCCGACGTGCGCGAGCGGATGGCGGGCGATCTCGAAGTGCTCGAAGAGATCGCCACGGTCCTCGACAAGCACACCGAAGTGGGCGAGCGGTACGAGTTCCGCAAGATCCTCGCGGAGCTGCGGCGCACCCTGATGGAGGAGCTCGACTACAAGCAGGAGGCCTCCCACCTCACGACGCTGCGCGAGAACCTCGAAGGCTTCCCGCGGCTCTTCGTGCCGCGCCCCGTGCTCGACTACACGACCTCCCGCGTGCTGACGATGGACTACGTGGGCGGCACGAAGATCACCTCGCTCAACCCCGTCGTGAAGATCGATCTCGACGGCTGCGCGCTGGCGACCGAGCTGTTTCGCGGGTATCTCAAGCAGTTCCTCCTCGACGGCTTCTTCCACGCCGACCCGCACCCCGGCAACATCTTCCTCACCGACGACGGCCGCATCGCGCTGCTCGATCTCGGCATGGTCGGCCGGCTCAATCCGACCCTGCAGGATCAGCTCCTCCAGCTCCTGCTCGCGATCAGCGAGGGGCACGGGGCGGAGGCCGCCGAGATCTCCATAAAGATCGGCGAGGAGCGGGAGGGCTTCGACGAGGCCCGCTTCCGGAGCGAAGTCGCCGACTTCGTCGGGCGCAATCAGGGCAAGACCGTCGATAGCATCGACGCCGGACGGGTCGCCATGGAGGTCGCGGGATCCGCCGGCAGCTGCGGCCTGCGCCTCCCCCGCGAGTTCGCGATGATCACCAAGGCGCTGCTGAACCTCGATCAGGTGGTCGCCGCCCTGGATCCGACCTTCGATCCCAACGCCGCGATCCGCGAGTACGCCCCCGTGCTGATGCGCCAGCGCATGCTCAAGGCCGCCTCCCCCGGGAACTTCTTCCGAGCGATGCTCGAGGTGAAGGAGCTCTTCGAGAAGCTGCCGAGCCGGATCAACCGGATCATCGACCGAGTCGCCGACAACGACCTTCGTGTGAGCGTCGACGCCATCGACGAAGACGTCCTGGTCGAGGGATTCCAGAAGGTCGCGAACCGCATCGCGATGGGCCTCATCCTCGCGGCCCTGATCGTCGGTGCGGCGATGCTGATCCGCGTGGACACGCCCTTCAAGATCCTCGGCTATCCGGGCATTGCGATGCTGCTCTTCCTGCTCGCCACGGGCTGCGGCATTTCGCTCGTGCTGAGCATCGTGATCTCGGACCGGAAGGCCAAGTCCAAGAGCTGATCCGCGCCCGGGCGTCTCAATCCCGGAACACGAGGCGCGCGCCGAGGGCGAGGCCTTCGGCGACGCTCGTCAGCTCGCCTCCTCCCTGCATGCGCTCGGCCCCGAATCGCTCCTCGAACACGCGTCGCACCGCGGGGACGAACGAGGAGCCTCCCGTCATGAACACCCGGCTGATCCGTCCTGGATCGACGCCGCAGCCGTCCAGCACCTCGTCGACCGCGCGTCCGATCGCCCGGAGCTCGTCCTCGATCCACTGATCGAACGCGGCGCGCGCCACGGGACTGCGCAGCTCGATCCCCGGCCGCTCGAACCGCAGCTCGGTCCGCGCGTCCAGGGAGAGCGCGTGCTTGGCCTGCTCCACCGAGCGATAGAGGTCGTATCCGAGGTTGCGCTCGATGACCTCGACGAGCGCCTGGATCCTCTCCTTCTCGACGGCCCAGTCTCCGATCTCGCGCAGGACGCGCATCGTCTCGGGATCGCCGAGGAGCGCGAGGTGGTGCCAGCGCTCGAGCGCACCGTAGATCCACATGGGCACCGGATGGAGCTTGAGGTTCGCGCCCCGGTATTCGGTCCTCCGCCCCAGCGCGGGCGAGACGGCGTGGCGGACGATCCGGCCGTCGAAAGCGTCCCCTCCCACCGCGACGCCGGAGGCTCCGAGGATCTCCGCGCGGATCTCCGTGGAGCCGCCGCGCGGGGGCCCGAGCCGGACGACGGAGAAGTCGCTGGTGCCGCCGCCGAGGTCGGCGATCAGGACCAGGCGCTCGCGATCGACCCTCTGCGAGAACCGGTAGGCCGCGGCGACGGGCTCGCGCTCGAACAGCACCTCGTCGAAGCCCGCCGATTGCACGGCCCGCGTCAGCCGCTCGAGGGCGAACGCCTCGTCTTCCGGGCCTTCGGCTCCTGCGAAGACGACCGGACGGCCGACGAGGACGCGGCGCCCCAGATCTCCGAGCTGCCCCTCGGCATGGCGGCGCAGGTCGCGCAGGAGGATCCCGATGATCTCCTCGAGCGAGAAGAAGGTCCCGTAGACGTTGGTCTTGGTGAAGAGCCTGCTGGCCAGGAACGACTTCGGGGAGAGTATCAGCCGTCCGCGCGGGTCGGCGCCGAGGTAGGCGTCGATGGCCTCCGGCCCGGCGATGATGCGCGGCGCGCCGTCGCGCGACCGGTGGTGCGGATCGCAGTAGAGGATCGAGCGGAACGTGCTCGTCGCGGCGCCTCCCTGCGTGAAGGTCGCCAGCCGGACCGATCCGTCGGGCATGGCGACGCCGAGCGCGCTGTTCGTCGTGCCGAAGTCGAGTCCGACGTGCATGCGGGGATCCTGATGCGGGTGCGCGGCGGCTGGGAGCGAAAGAGCGGGAGAGTATAGCTCTCCACGAGCGCGCCGCCGCACGGCATCGAGGACGGAGTCGGCCCTGGACCGGCCGAAAGACTATCCGCGGCGGAGGTCCTTCTCGAGGTCCTCGGTCCTTTCGGCGAGCTGGCGGAGCGCTTCGCTCACGACCCGCACGTCGGGAAGCGGCGTCATGACCCGGCCCGCGATCTCCCGCATGTCCTGCGAGAGGCGGTGCGCATCGAGCGCGCGCGCCTGACCGCGATCGTGCAGGGCGCGCGCCATCTCGTTGAACGTGGCCTCCAGCTCGGGGAAGTGATCTTCCTTCCGGAAGCGGACGCGCACGGCGGGACCTTCCTTGCCGAGGCGCTCCATCCCGCGGCGCAGTCCGTAGAGCGGACCCGCGGTGCGGTGAGTCTCGAAGAGCGTGACCGTCACGACGGCCAGAAGCGCGATGAACGAACCCAGATAGACCGTCGACATCAGCCCCTTGTCCTGCTCGGCGAACAGGCGCGACAGCTCCGGGGCGATCGCCACCATCTGCTCCGTCCGCGCCTGCTGGAGCTTGTACAGCGTGATATCGAGCGCGGCGAGGAACAGCGTCGAGAGCGCCGCGACCCAGAAGACGGCGCGAAGCTGATGCGGGCCGTTGACGATGAAGCGCCGGCGGCGCAAGGTCCACCAGCTCCGGGCGTGGCTCTCGTCGCGCACCAGGGGTGCCTGCGGCAGCGCCGCGCTCGCGGCCCCGGTCTGCGGGGGCATCGGTGCGTGTTCGCTGCTGGGTCCGCGCTCGTGCATGAGTCGCCTCCGCTCGCCCGCGAGGGCAAGGCGTTCGCCGGTCCGATTTCCGCGCCTTACTTCAATCTAGATGTCGGGACGAGGACGAGCCACCGGCCCCGAAAAAGCGCTCGGGGGGGCGATTTTCGCCGGGCTAGCGGGCGGGGGCGGCCGCAGGGGCGGCCGGGGGCGTGAGGGGCACTTTGGGGCAGAAGAGCTTGCTTCCTTCCTGGTACATCGTCATCCCCGTGACCCTCCCGCTCGCGTCCTTCTCGAAGGTGAAGTGGTTGAAGGTCCCCTTGTAGAAGAACTCGGACTCGGACGAAGCCAGCGCCTCGAAGCGGGGGCCCCCCGGCCGCTGCGTGAACAGGCGGTCCCCTTCGCGCGTGATCGTGCGCACCGAGCGCGGATCGATCCGGTAGCTCCCCACGTACGCTTCGAGGACGGCCGGATCGACGCGGATCGCGACACGGCGCGGATACGCTCGGCCCGCGGCCAGGCCCGAGAGCTGCCGCGCGAGGAACTCCGGAGGGAGGTCGGGGCTGGTCGAGTTGCCGAGCAGCGCCACATAGACGCGCTTGGACGGCACGCGGGAGACGCTCGTCAGGAACCCGTTGATGCCTCCGCCGTGCTCCTGGAAGACGAGGCCGCCCTCGTCGGTGATCGCCCATCCCAGGCCATATCCCGCCGACTCCCCGCTCGTCAGCCGGTAGGGAGTGAACATCTGCTGGATCGATCCCGCCTGGAGGAGCTTGTCCGTGTAGAGCGCCGCGTCCCATTTCGCCAGGTCGTCCACCGACGAGACGAGCGATGCGGCCGCGAAATGCTGCGAGAGGCTCACGTACTCCGCGTTGACGAGGACGCCGTCTTTCTTCGCGTAGCCGCAGGCGCGCCCCGGAAGGATCGTCTCGTTGCGCCCGTCCGCCGTGTGGGACATCCCCAGGGGATCGAAGATCCTCTCCTTCATGAACCGCTCGTACGGCATTCCCGACGCCTTTTCGACGATCGCGCCGAGAAGGACGTAGCCGGAGTTGTCGTACTCGAAGCGCGCGCCGGGAGCGAAGAGCATCGGCTCGCCGCTGAACGATTCGATGAGCCGGGCGGGCGTGATCTCCTCGCGCTGGTGGGCCTCGAAGCCGGCCAGGTCCGTGTAGTCCGCGATGCCCGACGTGTGCGTGAGGAGATGGCGGATCGTGATCTTCCGGCGCTTCGTCGGATAGTCCGGCAGGAAGCGCGTGATCTCGTCGTCGAGCGAGAGCTTCCCCTGCTCGGCGAGCATGAGGATCGCGGCGGCGGTGAACTGCTTCGTGATCGAGCCGAGACGGAAGGACATCTCGGGGCGGACCGGAACTCCGAGCTCCACGCTCGCGAGCCCGTACCCCTTGCGCAGGATCGTCACCCCGTCGCGCATGACGATCACCGCCGCGCCGGGCCCGTCCGCGGGAAAAGCGGGCGCGAGCAGCGCGTCCATCTGGGCGGCGAGATCCGCCGTGGAAGTCTGGGGCGCGGGATCGCCGTGCGCTGCGGGCTGCGAGGCCCCCACCGCCGCGAGACCCAGGAGGGCCCAGAATAGGAGACGCTTCATCGCGTCGTGCCCGAAGACCCGGCGAGCGCCCGGACGAGGTCCGCCCAGAGATCTTCCACGTTCTCGCACCCGACGCTCATGCGCAGCAGCGACGGGGGCGTCGATTCCTCCCCGCGCCACTTGTGCCGCCGCTCGATGAGGGTCTCGACGCCGCCGAGGCTCGTCGCGTGCGTTAGCACGCGCACCGCGACGCAGACGGCCTCGGCCGCCTCCGCGCCCCCCTTCACCTCGAAGGACAGCATCGCGCCGAAACCCGTCATCTGCCGCGACGCGACAGCGTGGCCCGGATCGCCGGGAAGGCCCGGATAGCGTACGCGGGTAACCGCCGGATGGCGGCCGAGGCGACGTGCGAGCTCGCCCGCGCTTTCCTCGGCGCGCGCGAGGCGCACGGGAAGCGTGCGGATCCCGCGCAAGGCGAGGAACGCTTCCATCGGGCCCGGGATCGCGCCGTAGAGCTCGCGCCGCTCGAAGAGATCCTTGAGGAGCGCCTCGTCGCGCGTGACGGCCGCTCCGAGCTGAAGGTCCGAGTGCCCCGAAAGGTACTTCGTCACGCTGTGGACGACGATGTCCGCGCCCAGATCGAGCGGCCTCTGCCGCAGCGGCGTCGCGAAGGTGTTGTCCACGGCGACCCTGGCGCCCGCGCGCCGCGCACCCGGGCAGAGCGCGGCGAGGTCCGCGATCCCGATCAAGGGATTGGTCGGCGTCTCGATCCACAGGAGCGCCGCGCCTTCGCACGCGGCGAGCGTCGCCTCGGTGTCGGTCACATCGACGATCCGCGCCTCGAAGCGTCCGCGCCCGCCCCGCTCGGCGAGAAAGGCGCGCGTGCCGATATAGGAGCTCCCCGGGACCACGATCCGCGCGCCCGGAGGAAGCGACTCGAAGACGGCAGTGATCGCGCCCATCCCCGACGCGAAGGCGAGGGCCCGTCCCCCTTCGAGCGCGCCGATCGTCTCCTCGAGCGCGGTCCAGGTGGGATTCCCGTCGCGGCCGTAGCCGACCGGCCCACCGGCGTGATACGTCCCGGCGAACACCACCGGGGCGCTGAGGGGCTCGTCGGGGACGCGCGGTCCGCGCCCTGCCATCACGGCGAGCGTCTCGAGCGACAGGGGACGTCCCTCTTCCGGAGGTGCTTGCGACGGGGGCTGGGCGCCGGTCTTTCGCGGATCGGGGGTCATGGGCCTCGTGTCGCGCCCCTTGTGACGTTCCTGGACGCGGAGGAAGCCTAGCACGCGATGACGGCGTTCGGGATGGTCCAAAGCGGCACTTTCCGCCCGTCTCATGGCCCATTTGAGCCAGGGGTGGCGTCTGCTCTTTCCGGAATCTACGTTGTGAGGAGAGCCCAACACTCGATGGATCGGGTGCCCTGGGCCGAGCCCGGAGGCTCGAGAGAAGAGCGCGATGGAACAGCCGAGCACCCCAGGCGCCGATCGGTCGAACCTACCCGCCCAGCCGCGCCTATCCGGGCCCCTGGGGCCACCGCAGGCGCACGTCGCTCCCGCTCCCCGGACCTCGACACCAACCTAGTCTTCACGATACGAGGCACATGAACCGCTACCCGCCATCGGCCTTGCGGGTGGCAAGACGCTTGCCGACGGACGGCCCCAGGAGGATGCCAATGAACAAGAACGAACGCGGGTTCACCCTCATCGAGCTGCTGATCGTCGTGGCGATCATCGGGATCATCGCGGCGATCGCCATCCCGAACCTGCTCAATGCGATCGATCGCTCGAAGCAGAAGAGGACGATGGCCGATATGCGCTCGGTCGGTACGTCCTGCGAGGAGTACTCGATCGACAACAACTTCTACCCGGTCCAGACGACCCAGGGAGACGTGACGGGGATCGCGGCGAACCTGACCCCCACCTACATCAAGGTGGTCCCGGACAAGGACGGCTGGAACTGGAACATCCAGTACGGCTCCGCCTCCGGCGGCTCGGGATACACGGTCCGCTCGCTCGGCAAGGACGGCGCGAAGAACGGCAACTCCGGCCAGACGCAGGACTTCAACTGCGACATCGTGTTCCAGGTCGGTCAGTTCACCGCGTACCCCTCGGGCATCCAGACCTAGTCCACAATCCAGCGCGAGCCATCCCGGAGGGGACGGTCCTCAGAGGCCGTCCCCTCTTGTCTTTCTCCCTCAGTAACCGATCGCGCAGCCGTCCTTGCGCTTCTCGGTCGCTCCCGCATAGACGCCGCTCGCCGGATCGCGCCGGATCGCCTGGTATCCGCCGTAGGCGCCCACCGGCTCGGGCGCGAGGACGTGGCCGCGACGCTCGAGCTCGGCCGTGATCGCGGCGGGGAGTCCGTCTTCGATGTGGAGCAGGCCGCCGCCCGTCATCACCGTCCCCGTCGGCTCGCTCGACCCGGTGTGATGGAAGCGGAGCGCATCGCCCGCCTCCTGAAGGTTCATGTCGAAGTCGATGAGGTTGACGAGGACCTGCGCGTGGCCCTGGGGCTGCATGTCCCCGCCCATCAGGCCGAAGGCCATGAGCGGCGCTCCGGCCTTCGTCACGAACGCGGGGATGATCGTCTGGAAGGGCCGCTTTCCGGGCTCGAGACGGTTGGGATGTCCCTGGTGGAGGGAGAAGAGCGCGCCGCGATCCTGGAGGCCGAAGCCCAGCTCGGGCACGACGTAGCCCGATCCGAACCCGGTGTAGTTGCTCTGGATGAGCGACACCATCATGCCGCTCGCGTCGGCCGTACAGAGATAGGTCGTGTCGGAGCGGTCGATGGCCGTGACGTCGCCCGGCTCGTCGGTCAGCGCGGCGTGGGCGGGGTCGATGCGCGCGGCGCGGGTCCTCGCGTAGCTCTTGTCGAGAAGCGCCTTCAAGGGGATCTTCGCGAACGCCGGATCCGCGTAATAACGCGCCCGGTCGGCGAAAGCAAGCTTCTTCGCCTCCGTCATGACGTGCCAGAAATCCGCGGAGTCGCGCCCCATCGCACGCAGGTCGAAGGTCTCGAGGATGTTCAGCATCTGCAGCGCGGCGAGCCCCTGGCTGTTCGGCGGCAGCTCCCACACCGTGTACCCGCGATAATCGGTCGAGAGCGGGGCGTCCCACGTGGAGGTGTGGCGCGCGAAATCCTCGAGCGCAAAGAAGCCTCCGTTCGCCTTCGAATACGCCACCAGCGCCTTCGCGATCGCGCCCTTGTAGTAGGCATCGCGCCCCTTGCTCGCAAGCAGGCGCAGGGTCTTCGCCAAGGCGGGGTTCTTGAAGATCTCCCCCTCGCGCGGCGCCCTGCCGCCCGGCATGAAGACCTGCCGGAAGCCGGGGTTGTCCGCGAACACGGGGACGACCGGCTCCCACTCGGCTCTCTTCAGCGAGCGCGCGGAGCGTCCCCAGTCCGATGCGATCACGGGGGAGAGCGGGAAGCCCTCCTCCGCATAATGGATCGCCGCCGCCAGGATCACCTTCATGGGAAGGCGGCCGTACTTCGCGTGCAATGCGAACCAGCCGTCCGCGCAGCCGGGGACGGTCCACGACATCGGCGAGTACAGAGGGATCGTTCCATCCTTGTCGGGCGTGATCTTGTCGACCGTCAGAGCGAGCGGCGCGCGCCCCGATGCGTTGAGGCCGACGACCTTGCCCTCCTTCGGATCCCAGAGGATCGCGAACAGGTCCCCGCCGAGCCCGTTCGCCGTCGGCTCCATCAGGCCGAGGCACGCGTTGACAGCGATCGCGGCGTCCACCGCGCTGCCGCCCTTCTTGAGGATGTCGACGCCCGCCTGCACGGCGAGGGGCTGCGCGGCCGCGACCATGCCGTGCGGCGCGAGGACGACCGAGCGCGTCGCGACGCCCCTTCCGTCCGAGCCGGGACCGGACGCGGCGCCCGCACCGCTCGCGGCGCTCGTCACGAGGAGGGCTGCCATCGCGAACCGCCGGCGACCGCGCGCGAGGGCGGGTCGGGCCTTGCCTGCATCCATGGTGAGTCCTCCCGCTTACGAAGGCGCCAGAGCACGGGCGTAGCCTACTTCAGATCGTCGCCGAGCACGCGGCCCTCGCACCCGCTCGGCATGAGGACTCCCAGAAGCGTCGCGAGCGTGGGCGCGATGTCGAGCGTCGTGACCGGATCGGCGCGCCGGCCCGGGCGGATCCCGGCCCCGGCGAACACGATCGGAACACGCGTGTCGTAGGCGTAGGGGGATCCGTGGGTCGCCCCCTTCTCCGCCCACCTCTCGGTCCAGTAGGGGGCCGGCACGATCACGACGTCGCCGCTGCGCTCGGGATGCCAGCTCACCGCGATCCGGTGGGAGAGTCCGGTCATGGGAAGCGCGCCCGCCTGGATCCGGACGCTCGTCACGGCGTCGTAGACGCCCGGCGCCCCCGCGAGGGCGGAGGCCGCGATCGACTGCGCCCGCTCGAGCGGGACCTTCTTCGCGTCGATCGTCGCGTGATCGAGATAGAGCTCCCCTTCCACGATCTCGGAGGTCCATTCGGCGGGGCCCAGCTCGCGGTCGAGCGCCTCCTCCGCGGTCTTGCGCAGCACGTCCTCGTCGTAGACGCCGGCTTCGAAACCCGCCTCCTTCATGGCCATCGCGTTGGGGGCGACGCCGTGATCGGCGCTGAGCACGAACGTCACCGATCCCATTCCGCCGGGGACCGCGGCGGCGAGCGCCTGCAGGAACGCCGCGAGCTGGCGGTCGGTCGTAACCGTCACATCGATGACCTCGGGGCTGTCGGGCCCGAAGCTGTGGCCGACGTAGTCGTTGGTGGAGAGGTTGATCGCGAGGATGTCCGGGATCTCGTCCTGCCCGAGACGCTCTCGGGCGACGATCTCGAGCGCGCTGTCGAAGACGTAGCCGTTGGCGTAGGCGGTCTCGGTAAAGGCGCGGTAGTAGGCCTTGCCCGGCGACGTGAGTCCCCCATCGATCGTGTGGGGGAAGCTCGCGCCGAGCCCCGCGGGCGGATCCGCATGAGCGCCCGGAGCCGTCCACGCGCGCGCCAGCGCGGACGCGGGGAGCGTGGTGGTCCACCTCTTTCCGAACCAGGCGTCCATCGGCTTGCGCGCGTTCCATGCCTCGAGCCAGCCCGGGAGCTTCCCCTCCTTGAAATAGTAGCGGGAGGAGATCCATCGTCCGGACTCGTCGTCGAGCCAGAGCGCGCCGTCGGCGAGATGTCCCGCCATGAGCATCGCCGCGCGGTCCTTGAAGCCCAGGGCCCAGATCTTCGCGCGGCCCCCCGTGGCCATCTTCAGCTCGTCGCCCACCGTCGAGACGAGCAGGTTGCGCGGCGAGACGCCCTTGCGCGCCGACAGGGACCCGATCACGGGGCTGCCGGGATCGTCCATGCAGTAGCGCACGGCCTTGCCGGCGCGGTCCCACCAGGAGTTGCCAACGATCCCCGAGACGTACGGAGGCGCCCCCGTGAGGAGGACCGCGTGTCCCGGTCCCGTATAGAGGTGGAAGTGGTCGTGGCGCGCGTCGAGGTGATACGCGCCCCGCTCGGTCAACCATCGGAAGCCGCCGGGCTTGCCCGCCGGAGGAACGGGAAGATAGAGGTCGCGGAACCGCTCGAGGTAGTCGGCGCGGAACTGATCGATGGACACCAGCACGACGAGGCGCGGCCGGACGCCGCTCGCGTCCGCGAAGGACCGCACGGACGGCGCCGCGGCGGGAGGCTGCGCTTCGGCGGCGCGCGCGGCTTCCGGCGCCGGCGCCGGCATCAGCACCAGCATCAGCGCCAGCGAGAGCGTCCGCACCCGGGTCCGCACCGGCGCGACGCGCCGGCGCGCGAGCGCGGCGCGGCGCACCGCGAGCGGTCGCGGGGGTGGGGGCCCGATCGGATCCGTCGGCATGTCTGCGGTCCTCTGCGAAGCCCGCAACTATGGCAGAATTGCGGACCTTCGAACAGCCTGGGCGCTGGGTGATGCGTCACATTGCGAGGAAACGCCTTGGACCCGACCCCGCCGACCGACGCCGCGCTCTCTCAGGAGGTCACCCAGCACGCGCCGCGTGAAGCGGCGGAGATGCTCTCGGGCCTCCACGATGCCCGCATCGCGAGCGCGCTCGAGGCGGTGAATCCGTCGATCGCGCAGCACGTGCTCGAGGAGTTCGACGAGCCGCGCCGGCGCTCGATCATCGCGAAGGCCGCTCCCGACCGCGCGCGCCAGTGGAGCCGGAACCAGACCTACCCCGAGGGGAGCCTCGGCCGCCTGATGGATCCTCCCGTGGCGGTCTTCCGCCCGCGGACGACGATCGCCCAGGCGGTCGAGGCGCTGCGCGAGCTCGTGAAGAGGGCCTTCGTCACGTATCTCTTCGTGGCCGACGACGCGAACCGGCTCGTCGGCGTCGTCGTCATGCGAGACATGCTTCTGGGCGAGGGATCCACGCCGCTCGAGGCCATCATGATCCGCGATCCCTTCTCGCTGAGCCCGGAGATGACGCTGCGCGAGGCGATGAAGGCCGTCCTGAACCTCCATTACCCGGTCTACCCCGTCACCGGGGCTGCGGGCGAGCTGATCGGCCTCGTGCGCGGTCAGAGCCTCTTCGAGGCCGAGGCGATCGAGATCAGCGCGCAGGCCGGAACGATGGTCGGCGTCGACAAGGAAGAGCGCCTCTCGACGCCGTGGCCGCGCAGCCTGCGGATGCGCCATCCCTGGCTGCAGCTCAACCTGCTCACGGCGTTCCTCGCGGCCGCGGTCGTCGGCCTGTTCCAGGGGACGATCAACAGGATCGTCCTGCTCGCGGTGTTCCTGCCCGTGCTCTCGGGCCAGTCGACGAACACGGGCTGCCAGGCGCTCGCGGTGGCCCTGAGGGGCATGACGCTCGGCGAGCTGCTCCGCGGACGCGAGAAGAGGCTCGTCCTGAAGGAGGCGCTCCTGGGCTTGTGCAACGGCGCCCTGGTCGGGGTGACCGCGGGGATCGGGATGTTCCTCTTCGCGTCCTACGAGCACCACGCTTCCGCCCTGGCGCTGGGAGCCATCGTCTTCGCGGCCATGACGGGGAGCTGCATCGCGAGCGGGATCTTCGGCGCGGCGATCCCGCTCGCGCTCAAGCGGCTCGGCGCCGACCCCGCCACGGCCTCGAGCATCTTCCTCACGACCGTCGCGGACGTCGCGAGCATGGGGATGTTCCTGGGTCTCGCCACGCTCTTCGTCCCGTGACGGACCTCGCCTCGGATCGGGGGATATCCACATGCCGGTGATCGTCAGGACCATCCTGCTGCTCATCCTCTCGAACGTCTTCATGACGTTCGCGTGGTACGCGCACCTGAGGAACCTGTCGCAGAAGCCGTGGATCGTCGCCGCGCTCGCGAGCTGGGGCATCGCCCTCTTCGAGTACCTGCTCCAGGTGCCCGCGAACCGGATCGGGCACGCGAAGCTCGATCTGGGCCAGCTCAAGATCCTGCAGGAGGTCATCACGCTCGCGGTCTTCGTGCCGTTCGCGGCGCTGTACATGAAGGAGCCCGTGCGCCTGAACTACCTGTGGGCCGCGCTCTGCATGTGCGGCGCGGTCTTCTTCATCTTCCGGCGGTGAGGCGCGCGGCCCGGCGGCGCGCGCGGCTTGGGACGACGCCCGATCGCGGCTAGAATCCTCTTCCTCGCCCGGTCCGCCGGGCCCTCTCGGAGCCGCCAGAAATGCCCCTGACCGTCATCCAGCCCGCCGCGCGCGGGTTCGGCCAGACCGCCCGGCGCGATGCGTGGTGGGTCACGCCGCTCACCATCTTCACGGTCCTGACCTCCTTCATCGTGTACACGACCTGGGCGGCCTTCCAGGGGAGGAACTACTACTGGGGACCGTACCTTTCTCCTTTCTATTCACCCGCGCTGTGGGGAGATTTCCCCCACGCCTGGTTCGGTCCGAAGCCGGCCTGGTATCCCACCGTACTGCCCTTTTCGCCCGCCTTCTTCATCCTGGTCTTCCCGGCGGGGTTCCGATTCACGTGCTACTACTATCGCGGCGCCTACTACAAGGCGTTCTGGGCCGATCCCCCGTCGTGCACCGTCGGCGAGCCGCGCAAGGGCTACTGGGGCGAGCAGTCCTTTCCGCTCATTCTCCAGAACATCCACCGCTACTTCATGTATGCGGCCGTCGTCTTCATCTTCCTGCTGGCCTACGACGTCTGGCACTCGCTCTGGTGGGAGGATCCGGCGACGGGCACGGTACGCTTCGGGATGGGCCTCGGCTCGCTCGTTCTCTGCGTGAACGTCGTCCTGCTCGGCGGCTATACGTTCGGATGCCATTCCCTGCGCCACCTGATCGGCGGGGGACGCGACCGCCTTTCCGCGAACGGACTGCAGCTTCGGGCCTACAACTGCGTGAGCTGCCTCAACCGCAAGCACATGGTGTGGGCCTACATGAGCCTGTTCTGGGTCGCCTTCTCAGACATCTACGTGCGCATGCTCGCGAGCGGCCATTGGACCGACTGGAGAATCTTCTGATGGCCGTCGAAACGCAGACCTTCGAGCACGACGTCCTCGTGGTCGGAGCGGGAGGCGCGGGGCTGCGCGCTGCGATCGAGGCGTCCGCGTCCGGCGCCCGTGTCGTGCTCGTCTGCAAGTCCCTCCTGGGCAAGGCGCACACCGTGATGGCGGAGGGCGGCGTCGCCGCCGCGCTCGCCAACGTCGACGACCGGGACAGCTGGCGCGTCCACTTCGCGGACACGATGCGGGGCGGGCAATACCTCAACAGCTGGCGCATGGCCGAGCTGCACGCCAAGGAGGCTCCCGACCGCGTCCGAGAGCTCGAGGCGTGGGGCGCGGTCTTCGACCGGACCAAGGACGGGCGCATCCTCCAGCGCAACTTCGGCGGCCACAAGTACCCGCGCCTCGCGCACGTCGGGGACCGCACGGGGCTGGAGATGATCCGCACCCTGCAGGACAAGGGCGTCCACCAGGGGATCGACGTGCACATGGAGTGCACGATCACGCGCCTCTTGAAGGACGGCGAGCACATCGCGGGCGCGCTCGCCTACGATCGCGAGCGCGGCTTCTTCCGGCTCTTCAAGGCCAGGGCCGTCGTCATCGCCACCGGCGGGATCGGCCGCGCCTTCAAGATCACGAGCAACAGCTGGGAGTACACCGGCGACGGTCAGTCGCTCGCCTACCACGCCGGAGCGGAGCTGCAGGACATGGAGTTCGTCCAGTTCCATCCCACCGGGATGGTGTGGCCCCCCTCCGTGCGCGGCATCCTCGTCACGGAAGGGGTCCGCGGCGAAGGGGGCGTCCTCAAGAACAAGGACGGCAAGCGGTTCATGTTCGAGGACATCCCCGACGCGTACAAGAGCTCGACCGCGGACAACGAAGAGGAAGGCTGGCGCTACACGCAGGGGGACAAGGACGCGCGCCGCCCGCCCGAGCTCCTGACCCGGGACCACGTCGCGCGCTGCATCATGCGCGAGGTCCGCGAGGGACGCGGCTCGCCGCACGGCGGCGTCTTTCTCGACATCGCGTGGATCAAGTCGCGCCTGCCGGGCGGGGCAGAGCACATCAAGCGCAAGCTCCCGAGCATGTACCACCAGTTCAAGGAGCTTGCCGACCTGGACATCACGCAGGAGCCGATGGAAGTCGGCCCCACGACGCACTACGTCATGGGCGGAATCCGCGTCGACCCCGACACGCAGATGTCGCGCGTCCCCGGGCTCTTCGCGGCCGGCGAGGCGGGAGCGGGCCTGCACGGCGCCAACCGCCTGGGCGGGAACTCGCTGTCGGACCTGCTGGTCTTCGGCCAGCGCGCGGGCGCGCACGCGGCGCGCCACGCCAAGGAGCAGAAGGCCGGACGCGTCGACGATCGGACCGTCGACGAGGCCGTGCGCGAGGCGCTGGAGCCCTTCTCGCGGTCGGGGAGCGGCGAGGGCCCCTATCAGGTGCAGTACGCGCTCCAGGAGATGATGCAGGACCTGGTCGGGATCGTGCGCACCGAGCCCGAGATGGGCCGCGCGCTCGACGGCCTCGGGAAGCTCCGCGAGCGCCAGACGCGGGTCCGCGTCGAAGGGAACCGCCAATTCAACCCGGGATGGCACACGGCCCTGGATCTCGAGCACCTCCTCACCGTGAGTGAGGCGATCACACGCGCCGGAATCGAGCGCCGGGAGAGCCGCGGCGCCCACTTCCGGGCGGACTTCCCCGCGAAGGACGCGACCTTCGGCGGGTTCAACATCGTCCTGCGCAAGGGAGCCGACGGGCGGATGGAGCTCGACCGCCGGCCGATCCCCGAGATGCGCCCCGACCTCGCGCAGATCATCGAGGAGATGAAGTAATGGCGAAGGCGACCTTCAGGATCTGGCGCGGGGACGCGAGCGGGGGCGCCTTCAAGGACTACGACACCGAGGTCACCGACGGCATGGTCGTCCTCGACGCCGTCCATCAGGTCCAGGCCGAGCAGGCCGGCGATCTCGCGGTCCGGTGGAACTGCAAGGCCGGCAAGTGCGGCTCGTGCTCGGCGGAGGTCAATGGCAAGCCCAGGCTGATGTGCATGACCCGCCTGTCGGACGTCCCGCTCGACGCCCCGGTGACGGTCGAGCCCATCCGCGCCTTCCCGCCGATCAAGGACCTTGCCACCGACGTCTCGTGGAATTTCGAGGTCAAAAAGAAGATCAAGCCCTTCAAGCCCCGTCCCGCCGACGCGCCCGACGGCACCTGGCGCATGGCGCAGGAGGATATCGACCGGGTCCAGGAGTTCCGCAAGTGCATCGAGTGCTTCCTCTGCCAGGACGTCTGCCATGTCCTGCGGGACCACGCCAAGCACGAGGAGTTCATCGGACCGCGGTTCTTCGTGCACGTCGCGGCGCTCGAGATGCACCCGCTCGATACCGAGGACCGCCTGGGCGAGCTGCAGAAGACCCAGGGGATCGGCTACTGCAACATCACGAAGTGCTGCACGAAAGTCTGCCCCGAGCACATCACGATCACGGACAACGCGATCATCCCGCTCAAGGAGCGCGTCGTGGACGAGTACTACGACCCGCTCGGCCGTCTCGTGAAGCTGATCCGAGGCAAATAGCGGGTCCCGCCTCAGTCCCCCCCGTCTCCCCTCCGGGCTGTAGAAGTGCATGGAAGTCCCTGCACATTTCAGGGACCCGTCTCTCCAACGAGACTCGGGTTTCCCCGGCCGTTATTGGTGATTTCCGCATGGCGACCCGTCAGGGTCCGATGGCAGGGGTCTTGCCATGTACCCAGTCGCCATGCAAACGACGCCAAACGGAAACCTGAGCTGGAAAAGAGGAGATAGGGCCATGTTCACGACAAACAACCGCCGGAACCGCACCGCCGCCATCATCACCATCGCCGCCGCCTCCGTCCTCGTCACGAACGCGAACTTCGCCGCCCCGAAGCGGGATGTGGGACGCAGCCACAACCGCGAGAACACGTACATCGTGACCGTCGGCCGCCCGGCGACGCCTCCGAACGGCTCCGGGGACCACGACATCACCACGGGCGCGATGCGCAACCGCGATCTCAACCTCACCCCCGAGCCCGCCGCGTTCTCCGGCTCGCTCGTCACGATCGGCACCCCGGCGCCCTTCCCCACGGGAAACGGCCACGACATCTCCACGAGCGCCATGCGCAATCGCGACCTCCGCATCACGCCGGAGCCCGCCGCCAACGCCGGCTCGTTCGTCAGGATCGCGACTCCGTCCCCCTTCCCCACGGGCCGCGGCCACGACATCACCGCGGGCGCGATGCGCAACCGCGACCTCAACCTCAACCCCGAGCCCGCCGCGTTCTCCGGCTCGCTCGTTACGATCGGCACCCCGGCGCCCTTTCCCACGGGAAACGGCCACGACATCACCGCCTCCGCGCTGACCGCGAACGGCCCCGCCGGGGTCCGGACCGGAAGCGCCGGCAGCCCCGCCGCCTCGGCCCCGTCCCGCGGCTTCCTCCAGGCCCTCGACATGACCTCGAGCGTCCGCTACGTGGGCGCGTCCACCGCGGCGGCATCCGCGCGCAACCCCTTCGCCGACGGCCGCGCCTGGGCCTCGCTCGACCGGGACGGCCGGAACGGTCTCGTCGCGACCGCCGGATGGAGCTTCCTCCTGAAGTAGCCTCCACCAGGCCGCGTCCCCAGCGCGCGCCTTCGCCGGGCGGTTCCCAGACCGCCCGGCGTTTTCTTTTTCTAGGAAGGTTTCTTGGACTTCACGCGGACGCCGTCGAACACCTCATGAATGCGCTTCCGGGCGTCGGCGATCCCCAGGGTCGAGGTGAGCGACATATGGGCGTCGATCCATGTGCCCTGACCGGCCCACTCGGCGCGGATGTGGGTGTTGCTCGCGCCCCGCTGGGGCATGGAGAGTTCGTAGAGGACCGCGTCCCAATCACCGATCTTCGTGAAGGTGACGTTGAGCGGCTCCGGGGCCCCGTGCTCCTTCCACGCCTTGCAATCCCCCTCCCAGAGAGGCTTGAGACCCGAATAGCGTTCGGCGGGCTCGAGCCATCCCGATAGCATGAGACCCTTCCCGTCCTCGAGGGCGAAGTACGTGGGGCTGGTGGCAGCTCCGTCCTTCGCCACCTTGGACGGAGCCCAGTCTCCTTGGGGCAGGATCAGGACCACGTTGCTGGGCGACACCGTGATCTCGTAAGCCTCACCACGCTGGCGGATCTCGACGCTGGAGGGACTGCAGCCCGCGAAGGCCCACAAGAAGAGGCACATGAGCGCCGTCGCGGCGCGATTCAGGCGCAGTCGGTTCATTGGGCCACCCTCCTCTTCATTTCACCCCGTCCACGCCACTTCATCACGAGGTGCCACACCACCAGGAAACAGCCGCCTCCGGAGATCCCGCAGATGAGGTCGCGCATCGTGTTCCCGAGGCCGCGCTGGACGTTGCCGCCGGTGATCCGGTCCGACGCGAACTCTCCGATCTCCCAGAAGACCGCGATGGTTGCTGTCAGCGCAAATGCGAGCACGTCGAGCCCGGCCGGCTTGAGCTCCCCGAGCAGGTCTACGGCAATCTCCGCCGCGCGGCGGAAGAAGAACGCCGCCGCGACGCCCCCCGAGAAGTGCGAGACCGGGTCCACGACCGGCTCGTGGCCGAAGAAGTGGCCCCCGACCGTGTGCGCGACGAGCACGATCGCCGGCGCCCACGCAGCCTCGCGCAGAACGCGGCCGAGCATGGTCCTCACGGCTCCACGACCTCCACGTCCCTCCTGCACCCGCAACCCTCTCGCCCCATTATCCTCGACGAGAGAGCGGAACGCGCTCAGTCGGCGGCGCCGAAGCGCTTGGCGAGCTCGCCGATGATCCAGCCCCAGCCCTCTTTGTGCTTGCGGCCTTCCTCGTCGTCCGGGACGCCCGCGTGCTTCAGCGTCAGCTCGGTCTTGCCGTTGCGCGCCTCGAGCGTGATGGTCACGAGGGTATCGAGGCCGCGCGTCGGCTCCGACATCCACGTGTGCTCGATGCGGTGGGGCCGATCGAGGGCGACGAAGCGGCCATAGTGCACGTACGTGCGCCCCTCGTGCTCGATGGGCAGGTAGAAGAGCCCCTCGCTCTTCGGCTGGACGATGGCCTTCGGCGAGCCGAACCACGGACTGCCGGGGCTCTTGGGGTCGATCCAGACGTCGTAGACGGCTTCCGGGGATGCGGCGATCGTGCGGGACAGGGTGATGTCGGTGGTCTTCATTTTGGTTTCTCCTGGCGTTCGATGAAGTACTTCTCCAGACGATCGAGACGGCTGTTCCAGAACTTCTCGAATTGCGACGCCCAGCGCTGGACTTCGCGCAGCGGCCCGGCCTCCAGCTCGAGGATGTGCTCGCGGCCGGCGCGCGCGCGACGCACCAGGCCCGCCTTCTCGAGGACCTTGAGGTGGCGCGAGATCGCAGGGAGGGACATCGCGAACGGGCCCGCGATATCGGTGACCCGGGCGGGGCCCTTCACCAGGCGCAGGAGGATGGCCCTCCGGGTCGGGTCGGAGACGGCGGACATCACGCTGTCGAGGTTCGCGTACATGGATTCATTTAACCTATATGTTAAGTAATACCCCGGACACGCGCGCCTGTCAAGCCCGCGGTCACGGAAAGAAAGAACGGTTGGGATCCGGATCTACGCGGCGGGGACGCCGGCCGCCGCACCGGGGCGCAGCCGCTCCGCGAGGCGCGTCGCGCGCGCGTCCACCTTCGCGTTGCCGACGGCGATCGCGAGCGCTCTCTTGCTTCCGACCAGGACGAGGAGCCTCTTGGCGCGCGTCAGCCCCGTGTACAGAAGATTGCGCCGCAGCATGATGTAGTGCTGCGTATGCAGGGGGATGACGACGCAGGGGTATTCGCTCCCCTGGGCCTTGTGGATCGAGCAGGCGTAGGCGAGGACGAGCTCGTCGAGATCGTCGAGATCGTAGGAGACGAGGCGGTCGTCGTAGCGGACGATCAGGCGGCGGTCGATGGGATCGATGGCGTCGACGCGGCCGATGTCTCCGTTGAAGACCTCGAGGTCGTAGTTGTTGCGGACCTGCATGACCTTGTCGCCGACGCGGAACCGCCGGTTGCCGCGCTCGAGCGCGGGCCCCGCCGGGTTGAGCAGCGCCTGAAGCTCGACGTTGAGGTTCGAGGCGCCGATGATGCCGCGGTGCATGGGCGTGAGGACCTGGACGTCCGCCACCGGATCGAATCCGAACTTGAGCGGGATCCGTCCCGCGATGAGCGTCTTGATGGCGGCGAGGATCTCCTCGGGCGTGGAGCGCGCGATGAAGTAGAAGTCCCCCTCTTCCTTCCCCGCCTCGACGAGCGGCATCTCGCCGCGGTTGACGCGGTGGGCGCTCTCCACGATCCGGCTGGCCTTTTCCTGGCGGAAGATCTCCGTGAGCCTCACGACGGGGATCGCGCCGGACTCGATGAGGTCGGCGAGCACCCGGCCGGGCCCCACCGAGGGGATCTGATCGACATCCCCGACGAGCACGATCTGCGCGGCGTCGGGGAGGGCGCGCAGGAGGTGATGCGCGAGGACGATGTCGAGCATCGAGGTCTCGTCCACGATGAGGAGGTCCGTCTCGAGGCGCCGCGCCTCGTCGCGCTGGAAGCCCCCCGCGCGCGGGTTGAACTCGAGCAGCCGGTGGATCGTCTTCGCCGGCCGGCCGGTGGCCTCTTCCATCCGCTTGGCCGCGCGCCCGGTCGGCGCCGCCAGGAGGATCCGCCTCCCCTTCTTCTCGAGGATCCGGATGATGCCGTTGACGAGCGTGGTCTTGCCGGTGCCGGGGCCTCCGGTGACGACGAGCACCTTGCTCGTGAAGGCGCGGCGGATCGCCTCGGCCTGCTGCGCGGCGAGGGCGATCCCCGCCGTGGACTCGAACCACGCGATCGCTCTGGCCTCGTCGATCACGATGGGCGGCGCGGGCGTCCTCAGGACGGTGCGCAGCCGGCTCGCGGTTCCCGTCTCCGCCACATGCAGCGCCTTCGAGAAGACGGCGGCGTCCGGAGCGTCGAGCCCGGCCGCCCCGGGATCCGCCCCGCCCGCGCCGCCCGCTCCCTCGATGACGAGCTCCTTCGCCTCCGCGAGCGCGGAGATCGCGGTCTCGACCAGCGGGGGA